>ENA-OQIK01000236-OQIK01000236.1-human-gut-metagenome-genome-assembly--contig:-NODE-236-length-45185-cov-4.149885_pt1 | contig 45185 bp, 74 predicted proteins | sample MGYA00242578_ERZ504743 | MGnify/ENA primary metagenome ERZ504743 (study PRJEB26092, sample SAMD00036441) | human gut metagenome | host: Homo sapiens | study: EMG produced TPA metagenomics assembly of...
CTTCCATCTTCTTTACTGCTCGCGTTTTCAGGCATTCCTCTTCTACTGTTCGCGTCTTCAGGCATTCACGGACCCCATCACGCCTCATTGCTCGTTCTTTTAGGTCGGATTGCCACCACGCTTGGCGGTCGGTAATCGGCGGACGGTCATTCGAGCGTTATATGCGCATAGCCTATCCGCATGGCAAACAGGATTATCACGGCCGCCACCATCATCGCCCTCCTCACTCCGCTTGCGGCCTGCGGAAATATCGTGGGGGTTGCATTAGAGCCTGAGCATCAGGTTCGCACGGTAGCGGACTCGTTGTCGCTGCCCGTCTACGATCTGAAGACCACAAAGGCGGACGGTGACCATTCGTGGTTCAGGCTTTCCACACGCGACTTCGACCAGTCCTCCATCACACGGTTGGACGGTTTCGAACTGAAAGAGCATTACAATCCGTATTGGGTGAATCAGAACTCCTGCAAGGATGATATCGAAGGGCTCGACGCGTACGTACCACAGCGCAAGGGTGCGAGCCTGATCATGCGACACATCGCGCAGTGGACGAACCCGGCGGACGGGTCGAAGCATCAAATCAATGCGAAAATCACCTACAACGACGGACTCCGGGCCGGTTTCACCGTCGAACGAAATTCAGGACAGGATACATTCTTCGGCTTTGGCGCAGGCCAATGGGATGCGCCAACGAACCAACGCCCGTATTCGGATATCAGCATCGACTTTTCGGCCGATGACGGAACCGCCCTGGACGGGTTCAAAGGTACGACCGGCTTCACCGATCTGGATGGCGGCGCGAATCCGTACAACGAGGGCGTGGAGCTTCTGGAGGGCTTCGACGGCGTGTACGTGCGTTCCGACGCGCACCTGTCACGCTACGGCACGAACGGCTGGGCGGGCAACACGGATGAGAACGCCAGCGTGTACGACGAACATGGTATGAAACACTATCTGGGAGCCACATTCTCCGGCACCCATCTGCGCATCAGATATTCGGTCGCGATCGGGCAGGCGCGCTGCATGCAATTCCAGCCGGTGGACTCGACCGTCGTATATCCGCTCTACTACGACATGAACGGCGGAACGGGCGGTCCGAAACAAAGAAACTAGAAAACTGATTACAGAGAGGAAGAAAAGCCCTTCCTCTCTTTCTTTCCTCTTATTACCGCCTGTCCTTCCGGGCATTGCCTTTCGACTGGCTGAATCCACGAGCAGCTTTTTACCCGATCACCCTCGCTTTGTAGTCCGATGCATGCGGACGCATACCGCGTCCCATGGAACAGAGCACGATACGAGTGACCGAACTGTTCGCCGGCGTCGGCGGGTTCAGACTCGGCCTGGAGGGCTATCACAACCCGAAGCGGCCGGAGTTCGACATGCCGGCGGCCGGCCCGTTCCGAACGGTCTGGGCCGATAACTGGGAGCCGGACGGACGCGCATCCAAACAGTTCGCGTGGCGCTGCTATGAGAAACGCTTCGGCGAAGGCAGCTGTGTGAACGAAGACATTGCGGTCGTTGTGGAGCAAATCAAGAACGGCGAACGAGAACTCCCTGAATTCGACATGCTCGTAGGCGGCTTCCCATGCCAGGATTATTCGGTCGCCAAGCCCGCGAACAAGGCGGCGGGCATCGAAGGCAAGAAGGGCGTTCTCTGGTGGAGCATCAATTCGATTTTGGAGATGAGGCACCCGAAACGCGTTCTTCTTGAAAACGTCGATCGCCTGCTTAAGTCCCCCACCGCCCAGCGTGGCCGCGATTTCGCGATTATTCTCTCTTGTCTGTACCGTCTGGGCTACTCGGTCGAGTGGCGAGTAATCAACGCTGCCGACTATGGCATGCCGCAGCGCCGCCGCCGCGTGTACATCTACGCCGAGCATGACGCCCCGACTTGGGATCTTCATGAACGGCTTTTCCACACCGGCGTCGAGGCACGTGCCTTCCCAATCAAGATGGCCGCACGCAACGACGGAGAGAGCTTCAATATCAGCTCGGATCCTTACGAATCAACGCAGAACTTTGGACGTGGCGACAAGGTTTCCCGCTTCAGGGAAGCTGGCGTCATGCAGAACGGCAGAGTGACGACCTATCGCGTCGAGCCGGTGTACGACGGAGAACGTCGCACAATCGGAGACATACTCGTGCCCGCATCGGAAGTCCCCGAGGAGTTCTTCATCACCGGAGACAGCCTCAAGACGTGGGAATACCTCAAAGGCGGGAAACGCGAGGCTCGCACCGCGAAGAACGGCCACGAGTACATTTACTCCGAAGGTCCCGTGGCTTTCCCCGATCCGGAGGATAAGCCGAGCCGCACTATCCTGACCAGCGAAGGCGGTCGCGGAGCGAGCCGCACCAAGCATGTCGTGATGCAGGATGGTCGGTTGCGCCGCCTCGTTCCCGATGAACTCGATCAGCTCCAGTGCTTCCCAAAGGGATGGACTAATGACGGCATGACCGATGGGCACCGCGCATTCTGCATGGGCAATGCGCTGGTCACGGAAATACCTCACCGCATCGGACGGGTCATTGCCAGCCGGTACGGGATGAAGTAGCGACTTGCGATGCTACGGCGAACACTTCCGACGCTATCAGGTGATGTCAAACTACCGGCTGCGACGATTAAGACATGGGTGGCGCGTTTCCCAAAGGATGCAATGCCTAGCGTCGCGCATGCCATACGCCCGCTAGCGGGCATTCGAATACTCTTTCAGATCGGGGCCGGAGCCGGGAGCGCCCCATGCGAGGATGCGCGGTTGGGCGTCCGGGTCGGCCACCAGCACGTCGTAGGCGACGGTCGACGCGGCCGACGAGTTCTCCTCACGGCTTTTCAACGTCAACGTGACGCGCACCACGCCACGGTCGGACGTGTTCTCATCCTTGTCGATGGTGCCTCGCTTCAGGTAGGCGGCGATGCCGGTCTGCACCAGGTCGGCGCCGCCCAGTCGCAATGGCGTGTAGACGGCGTCCGGATCCGGATCCTTCATCAGCGTGGTCAGCAGGTCCGCGTCGGAACCCGCCAACGCCTGCCCCCACTGCACGCACAGGCGGTCCAGCGCCTCGGAAACCTCCATATGGTCCAACGTGCCCGCCCACTCCGTGTTCGTGTCGCCGTTCGTCACGCTTTTCGGCAGTCCGGCGCGACGTTTCACGGACGGGCTGCCGATCAGGCCGCCGCCATGCTTCTTCACCACCGTGTCGACCGTCCACCAGCCCAGGTCGGTGCGTACGGTGAACTGGTGGTCGACGCCCGTGACCGCGCCCTTCTGTCCGGAGAACGAGTGCTCCTTACTGCCATCCCAGGAGACGATGCTTGGATTCATGCCCAACGGCTTGCCGTCCGTCAGCCACGAGTCGGTCAGCTTCCATGCCGCCTGCTTGCCGGCCGGATTGAAGTCGACGGTCGGCGCCTGTACATGCTGTTGGATGGGGTTCATCAGCATGTACAGGATCAGGATGCCGACGACCACCAGCGCGTACAATGCGTATCTGGCCGGCCTGGCCTGTTTGGCCCGCAGTTTCAGATACTGCAGGTTGGGGTCCGGCTCCTTGTTCTTTTCGACGCGGCCCCATCCGTACTCGTCATGCTTCGCCATATGCCCTCCTAGTTGCCTGCCACGCAGGATGCCAATACGGAGACGGTCTGCTGTTTCTCACGGGCCGTCATGGTCAGCCCCCATTGGGCTTTGATTTGGGCGCGTTTGGCCATGTAGTCGCACCGGTATGCCGTATTGTCCGGCATCCAGACGTCGGGCGCGCCCGTCTTCTGCGTCAGCCAACGGCTGGTGCCGTTGAAGTCCAGTCCGTTGCCTTTCGCCATGTTCGCAGGCCCGTCCGAGGCCAGCAGCACGTCCGGCGAGTTCGCGTATTCGACTCGTTTCTCCTGGGTCCAGTCGCGGGCGCCGGATGCCCACGCATCCTGCAGTGCGACCACATGGTCTATCTGCACGGCCGCGCTGGTCTTCGAGCCGCGTGTGAAGCGGATGGTCCTGCCCGTGTATGGGTCGGCCAGCGTGCCGGAGACGACCTGGCATTTCGCATTCTTCTTTACATCCGTCATGTCGCGTTCGAGGATCGTGTCGCGTGTGGTGGCCGATCCGCAGCCGTTTGGCGTCCAGCCGCCGAACTGTCGTTCGCGGTCGTAGCCGCCCTGCCGTGCTTTCGCGGTCGTGATGGCGTTCGTCGCATCCAGTCCGGCCTGCCAGTAGTCATGTCCGGCCGGCTGTGTGGTCGTTTGATTGTTCGGCTGCGTGGCCGCCTTGTCGGGTTGACGGTTCGGCTGTGTGGTCGTGGAGTCTGTCTGTCCGCCTGATTGCCCGGGCTTCAGGATCGTCTCCGAGCCGTCCGGCCGTACCGGGTCCTTTTGGAATAGCGAGTTCACGTCCACATGATGTCCGATGCCCGTCGCGCCGACGATCGCATCCCATGCGGGCGTGACGGCCAGTATGACCAGCATGATGCCGATCAGGAATGCGGTCACGATGCCTTCCAACAGTGTTTTGAACGGGCTGCCGCCCTTGCGCCGCCCCGCCATCAGGACTCCGGCAGCAGGATGGGGGCGTGCACGATTTCAAGGAACCAGTTGACGATCGGTGCCAGCGTGGATGAGGTGATGCCCGCGTTCGACAGGAAGCCCATGACCAGGAACACGGCCAGCAGCGCGGAGATGCCGCGCATGATGAGGCCGGCCGCGCGGTTGACGCTGTTCAGGGCGAAGCCGGCCAGCAGGCAGACGATGGCGAACGCGAACATGATGCCCAGCGAGCCGGCCGAGGTGGCGGACGCCCAGAACGCTTCCCATCCCATTGTTGAAATGTCGGTAATGCTCATGCCATGCGGCTATGCGCATAGCCTATCCGCATGGCAAACAGAATTATCACGGCCGCCACCATCATCGCCCTCCTCGCTCCGCTTGCGGCCTGCGGAACCATCGGGGGGGCTTGCATTAGAGACTGAGCATAAGGCGACCACGATAGCGGTCACGAACACGATTCCCGTGCACAAACTGGAAAACGAACTGATACCCTACCCATATGGCAATTTGAGCATCGACTCCACCTACGCGCACGGCTGGACCGCCGATCCGGTCACCGTTCTTGACGGCTTCGACAAACAGGAGTCGTTCCTGGAATGGCCGCACACGCAGGAGGGCAATGATGGGACCGGCCAAAACGTCTTGTGGTATTACGTGCCGCAGAAGACGGGCGCGCGACTGAAAGTCAACCACATTGCCGACTACGTGGATGCGGACGGCTCCAAACATGCGGTCGATATGACTCTCACCGTCAACTCCGTAGCAAAAACCGTGCTCGCAACCAGATTCACTCAATCATCCGGATTATACAGTTTCTCTTGGGCGACCGTCGGCGGTTCGATCGACCTGACCGCCGCATTGTCCACGCAGGATGGCACCAGTCTGGCGGGAGTGAAAGGCACCACCGGTTTCACTGACTTGGACGGCGACCCGAACCAACCGAACAAGGATGGCAGTGAGGGTGTCAAACTGGTCTCCGGCTTCGACGGCGCGTATGTGCGCTCCGACGCGCATCTCATGCAATCCGGGCCGAACCGGTGGAGCGGCATCATCGACGAAAATTCAAAGCCCGCCGATGAGCATGGTCTGAAACACTACGTGGGAGCCACGTTCACCGGTCCCGAATTCCGGTTCAAATACTTCTCGGTTAGATCGTTGGGCGGCAACTTCCAACCTATCCAATCCACCGTGCAGTATCCGCTCTACTACGACATGAACGGCGGAACGGGCGGTCCGCATACCAAGTAACGTACGTACGACGAGACGCGCGTCGAAAAGCCTTGCGCCACCGATCTATGGAACACAGCCGAGAGATGCCCTTGGGCGGTATTCGTTCACAAACGGCTGGGATGGCGATTTGGATGAGGCTGATTACGGCATTTGGGGGCGTGATGGAAACGGATACGTCTAAGTCCGTACGGTAGATTGGTGCATCAAGCATGTCTGAAGCAAACAGAGACAGTCTGCCGGGAACGGGAGTGGATCCGAAGCTGGTAGCCAACAGCATCCTTCGTCGCGCCTTTGCAGAGAAGATCGCCGTAAGCCCGATGAAACTGCAGAAGCTCATGTTCTTCATCACATGTCTGTACCAGCGCAACACCGGCCACAGGCTCCTCACCGAATCGTTCCAGCCGTGGCGGTACGGTCCGGTATGCGGAGCAGTGTACGGCGCATTCGCATCGTTCGGCGGGAACCCGATTACCGCATACGCGAAGGATGCCATCGGCAATGCGTATACGGCGGACGAGCGGTCAAGCCCCGAACTGAAACAAGCCCTCGATACGGTTTGGAGCCATCTTGGGTGTCTGCCCGCCGTCATGCTTTCCAGAATCACCGTTCTTCCCGGGTCGGCATGGAGCAAGGCGGTTGAGCGTAAGAACTGCTTCATAAGCAATGCCGACATGGCCGAGGACCACACGTTCGACGCTTACCTGAAAGTGTGACGGGCGCGCCACATCGGACCGGGTCGATCCACGCGGTAGGAGCCGAGCGGCCACTCGAAGCCGTTCCCGTCGACGATGGTGCCTTCGACGTCACCATCGTCGAACAGGTATTCGGCCACATGGTCGACCGTGACCATATGCGTGAAGCCCGCGCGGTCGGTCAACACGTAGGTCTGTCCTTTGTCGACCGACATGCGACGGCCCTCCATGTCCGTAACGTTCATCCTTTCACCACGCTCAGTTCGATGCCGGGATTGTGTCGCATGGCACGCTCCGCATATTCCTGCGCCGCCTCACGGCTCGGCCACAGGCTGGCCGCCAAACGGTTCGGCCACAGGCTGGCCGCCAAACGGTTCGGCGCGAATGTCGCATCGCCGTTCGGCGCGACGCTGATGCGTCTGCCCCGGCTCATGCCCTCCAGCCTGCAGATAATCGCGTATTCCATCGGACGCTCCTTTCGTGCGCACCGTTCATGCGTCCTCCCTCATGAACGTCGGCCTGACCACCACCGGTACGGCCGGCAGTCCATGCCGTTCGCACATGCGCTTCTCCGCACGTTGGAACGGGGAAACCATGGCGAGCATGCCGCCCGTGGGAGAGTCGCACACCATCTCGTCCACCCGCTCCCATTCGCCATCCGCCGCGCGCCGTTGCAGCAACAGGCGGAATCGCCAGCCGTCGCGCTGAAGCGGCGTGGCCGTCCACAGCAATCTATACTCCATACGGACTGGTATGCGTCTTGGCTCGACGCATACCAGTCCGTATGAGCATTCTCAAGGACATCAGCCGCTTCCTGGCCGGACTGTGCGCCATCGCCGCCATCCTGACCGGCTCCTACATGGTCTGGCGCGTCTGGGGGTCGGGCATCGACATGGCCTACACGACGCACCGGGAGGAGAAGGCGGTCGGCAAGACGTTCACGACCTCCAAGACGGACAGAGTGGCCGCGTTGCGCCATGACGATCCGCCGACCGAACCCACGCCCGCCGACGACGAGCTGTTCGCCTACGTGCGCGTCCCCTCATGGTCGAAGACCTACCGGCTCGCCGCATGGGAGGGTACGGGCAAGACCGTACTGGACAAGATGGGCGCGGGACACTACGCCGGCTCCGCCATGCCCGGGCAGCCCGGCAACAGCGTGTGGGCGGGCCACAACACGTACGCCGACTTCGCGGACATCAGGCTCCTGCACCCGGGCGACCAGATCATCATCGAAACGGCCGAACACTGGTACGTGTACCGGGTCAACGCCGAGCCGCGCGTCGTGGACGAGACGGACACGCGGATCCTCGACGCGGACGCGGCCGGAGCGGAACGCGGCATCACCCTGCAGACCTGCTGGCCGATACTGTCCGCCCAGGTCACCCAACGCATGATCGTCACCGGCACATTTGAAGGCTGGGTGAACAAGACGGACGGCACTCCCGAACAGCTGGCCGAAACGCACGACACGACGGCGACGCGCGTCGGCCGCCGAATCCAGACCGTCTCCGAACGAATCGACATGCCCGTCAGCGGCGTGCTCGCCCTGTGCGCCGGAGCCATATGGCTCGTATGGAACACGTTCAACCTGTGCTGCACGTTCCGCCAATGGCGCGAACGGTGGACCGACGTGGCCGACCCGCTGACCTGGACCTGGCGACTGTGCGCCGGACTGTCCGGCAACCATATCATCCACACCGCCATACGCATCATGCTCTGGCTGCTGCTCTGGTTCGCGCTCATCATGCTCTCATGGCGCTGCCTGTGCCCGTGGATGGCGACATGGATGCCCGCATGACGCATACGGGACGGTATGGAACACATCAGACACATCGGACGGTTCATCAGACAGACGGCTGACGAGCTTGTAAAGACGGTCACGCCGACCGTCCGCGAATGGGCGGGCTGGTGCGTCGCGTCTGGAATCTTCGTGCTGCTGCTCATGGCGCTTGTCTCAGGAATGGACTTCGGACTGGGCAAGCTGACATTGTGGGTGTTCGGCTGATGGGCGGCGAAGGCATCGTCTACAATCCCGTGGACTGGCGGCACGCCACAACAGCCGAACTTGAAGGGCAACGCATCATTGCCCGATTCGACAACGGCACCGTCGTGGACGGAACCATCATCATAGCTCCCGGTGGGGCGATAGGCGTCTACATGGGAGTTATGGTGCCCATCATTGAAAAATCCCCGTCCGGCCTTTTCCGACAGGCCGACCATGTGAGCGCATTGCAGGTGTTGGATTGCAGTAAGGAAGGAAAATTCTATGCCGGATAGGAGACCGTACAGCGTCATCACGAACTTCGGCTGCCATTGGAAATGCCCGTACTGCATCGTCCGCAACACCGGCATCCTCGTCCCCGAAACCGATTTCGCCCTGACCGAACGCACGGTGATGGACTTGGCGGACGGCGGCGGCATGGGGTTCCTCAGCTTCTCGGGCGGCGGCGACCCATTGTGGATGCTCGACGCCCGCCGCGCCGAATGGTATTCGACGCTCACGAGACGATTGCACGCCCTTGGAATCGAAACCGAAATGCACACGAGCATGCCGCCCATGACGGAACGCCTGTACCGTCTGGCATCCGAAACGGAGCTCACGCGCATCGTCTACCACCTGCGGAACGTCAATATGATTCGTCGTCTGTCCAAGCGGAGAAACGAGCTGGTGCGCGTCGTGTTCGTCGTCACACCGGACTTCACCGAAGACCTCATCGACCGCATCGTGGAAGAAGTGAAAGCGAATCCGCAGGTGGACGAATTGAGCTTCCGTCAAATGGTCAAACCCGACTACACCATCGACCGCACCTGTGAGACGTACCTGCGGGCCGGACACCGCAAGGACTGGTGGTACATCGAACAAGGCGACTACAACCAGTACATCGTCAATGACCGTATCAGCGGAAGATACGAGGATTTCACGAAAGGACATGGGCTTGGACGCTGAACGTATCGAAAAGGCCGCAATCGCAATCTTTGTCGCCCAGACCAACTGGGCTACCCCGAACCCCGACAATCGACAGATAAGGGAATGGTGGGACGCCCAGCCGGACATGGTGAAGGACGCCACCCGCCGTCTCGCCCGCGCCGCACTGGAATCGCAGACCGGCGAACCCGACCCGCTCGAATGGGTGGATGCGGACATGGAGACGCTGGACAGCCGCACAGTCAAGGCCGTCACCAAGGACGGCACCATCGTGCGAGGACGGACGGTCGCCATCCACGGGTCACTAGACCAGCTCACCGTCGAGGGCATCCTGCAACCGTTGCTCATGCGACTGCCGGGCGAACATTGGCGGCTTGCGAGCGGATGGAAAAGTCTGGTTTTTTACGACAAGACAAAGGAGCAGTAATTATGAAGCATATTCTTCTTGGATTCATCGCCGTGTTGAGTCTCATGCTCGTTCCCCTCATTCTCATGCACAAGGGCAAGGGCGGCGGCTTCTCGAATTTCGCTGAATCGTTGACAGGTTCGGCGGGAAGCTCGGGCGTGGCGGAAAAGAACCTGAACCGTTGGACGGTCGTGGCTGCTGTCGTCTGGTTCGCTCTCATCATCGCTTACGGGATTCTCGTAAAGCTCTCCTGAAACGTAGAAAGGTAGTCCGATGGGAAAAGACAAAGCCTACTACAAGCTATTACACGAGCATGGAGGACTGGCAAGCGACACCATTCGAGTGTCCAGTGACAGTATCGACGGAACACCGTATCTGACCATCGACTTTTCCGACTGTACCGAGCATAAACAGTTCACCGTAGACCGAAACGAGTTAGAAAAATGGATTGGAATGCTCGATGCGGAATGAGATTCTGACACCGAGAGACCTGTTCGACAACGTGGACTATTACCGCAACATGCGAATGAGCTTCGACCGAAACGGTGGGGGCAATGTGTGGCGGTACAAGCATGCTGAAAACAGCATCCACGTCCTGTCGAATATGGTTGCCCAAAAATACAAGAACGGAACCGCCGTCGGCCCGCAGTTCCGACTCTCGGGCACCAAAATGGACATCGTCTGACGGTTGGACTGCGAGCTGGCGGTACTTAACTTAGAGGATTGAAAATAAAATGGCTATCATACTCGTTCGACTGGTCTTAAGCATCGGCTGTATGGTCGGAGCGCTCATGTCACATGCTATGGCGGTATCGTTCAGCCGTTCCGTCACCCTATCGGAACAGGCCGTATTGGATTCCTACTCGCCGGGGCGGCGACGCTGGATGGGAGTGCAAATCTACGGTTGGGAATTTCTCTATTATTTGGCGGTCGCGTTGATGGTAGCGTTCTTCATCGCGGCTACAATCCTTTTCATCATGTTCCTCTGGTCTCTCTTTCAAAGAATAGGTGCGATTTGAGTTACGACATTGCGATAGTCCGTTCCGATATTCCGGACGATATAGCGTTCCTGGTCGCATGTGATTGGCAGGACCGTGGATTGGAATATTTGGATATGGTCGGCACGTCCTGCAATCCAACCTACAATTACGCGCGCTTCTTCCAAGCGTTCCACGTGCGCCCCACCACCGACCTGCACGGCAGGTCCGCCATCGTGGTCAAGGACATGTTGGACGAGGCTCTGAAGGAAATCGGAAAACATTCCATCGACGAATTGGAGCGGAAATACTTCCTCGACATCAACGGGAAGGTCATCAGTTGGGGAAGTATCCCCAATGCTATCCAATGGCTACGCGACGTGCGCGACTATTGCGAACAGAATCTCTGCTACAAGTTCCTCGGACATGACGCGGGAGAACCCGGACACGGGTCGGCCAGTCTCGGCACCGTCAGAACATTCGCCCCGGAATACGCGCAGCCGTCCGACCGGCAATGGCGAAAACTGTTGGAGGAGACGGCGGAACTCGCCGCCGTCGGCATGGATTGGGTCGCAGACGGCACTTCCGACAGTCGAATCTACGACCGGCTGGTCGAAGAATACTGCGACGTGGTGGAAGCGTTGGGCACGTTCGCCATCGCCTACGGCATCACCGACGAGGATATACGCAAAGGCATGGGCGAATGCGAGAAACGGTTCCGTGACGGCGATGCGGGTGGAAGGAAAACCGTCGAGGAGAACACAATCATAGACGGATTGGCGGAACTGTCCACCCGACTGCAAAAGGTTCAGGGCGCCATGATCGCGAATCGAAAGGAACACCAATGAGACTCATACTGCTTGGCCTGATCGCACTGCTCAGCCTGCTGCTCACCCTGCTGATACTCATGCATAAAGGCAAAGGCGGCGGACTGTCCGACATGTTCGGCGGCAGCCTCACCCAAAACGCCGGCTCATCCGGCGTCGCCGAAAAGAATCTGAACCGTTGGACGGTCATCATCGGCCTGACATGGTGCGCGCTCATCGTCACGCTCGGCCTGCTCAACAAGTACGGCATCGCATGAGCGACTTCGAATGGGCGAAGCCATATTGTCTAACATCGACGGGATGGGATTGTTCGGACGTCGAACGGCAGGCGCACGAACTCTGGGAACGGCTGAAACGCGAATGTGAAACGAACGCCAACGGCTAGATGGGGACGCATGAACCGGACAGAACGAAAAAGGAGCCTGTCATGAACTGCTACCCCACCATCGACTGCCCGTACAAGGAAGACATCGAAGCGCTGGCCGAAGAGCAGGTGGCCGAACGCTACGACGACTATCTGCAGGACGTGGACGTGGATGCCGACATCCACTGGCAGGAGCATCGCCTGTGGGTGGAGACGGACACGCCGCTCATGCGCGAGACGTGGATACTCGTCGGCACCACGCTCACCATGCTCCCCACCGACGATCCGGACGTGCCCGCGTTGGCCGCGGCCGCACTGGCCGCGCGGACACTGGACTCGGGCTCCGACCCGCTGTCTACCGCCACCGCGGCCGGACTCGTCCACACCATCGAATACGCGGACGACGAGGCGACACGCCGGTACGCTCTGGCACAAGCCGCGTGAACCTCCACCGCGCACGGCCCAGCCGACAACCGACACAGCCCGAGCCTGAAACCACAGCCGACAATCAAAACTAAAAAAGTCCAAGCAAAAAGTCGAACCCCCAAAAAACAATCACAGTCGAATCGAACAAGCCAAAAGACAAACCACGACCGCAAACCATCCAACATCAGAACCAATCCGACACAACCAAACAAGCAATTCCACCTAATCAAACAAACCCAATCCAACTCAAACAACAATCCACCAGGCCCTTAATCCAATCAATCAGCCAATCCAACAACAGCCAATCCAATCAACTCTCTTACCGAAGAGCCGGAAAGGGCGGATTCGCATTTTGCGGGGATTTAGGGGTCTCGAAACGATGATTTGCGGACGCATATCGATCTTATGATCCAGATAGCCCTCAACGGCAGGACGCTACGCCCCGCCCGATACGCCGAAAAACCGCAAGACACCCATTGGCTGCTCGACACCCTGGAAGCCGCGCTGATTCTCGCACCCGTCAAAGGCGACCGCGAGCTACGCTTCCAACTGCGCGAACTATCCTATCTGACCTGGACGCCATCCTATCTGCAACTACTGCGCGTCGCCCCGCATCTCGACCCCACCGTGCCCGCCATACGGCCGGACGCGATGGATTGGCTGATGGAGAACCATCATCTCGTCGGACTGGCCGGACTGGATGACGGCCTCTACGATCGCCTCGCCGCGAAAAACGGCTGGACGGCCGCCGAACTCATGCGCCTCACGCTCGCCGTCTGCGCGACCGTCGCCCAACGCGACCCCATCACCTGGCTGGCCGCACTGTTGGAAACGCATCCCGACCGGTATCCGATCAGCGAGACGGGCCGGCTGTCACGCGACCCACTGGATGGCATCGACTCGATCTACGCCGTCAGATACGGCCTGCCCGTCGCCTACGGTCTGCAGACCATCGTCCACGAAGGCCGATGGCGGGTCGGACGCGTCGAACGCGTCGGCGGCACCGTCATCATTCCCGATCGTATCTGGTCGGACGAGGACCTGACCTGCTACGAGTCGCGGTATCGGGATTACGGTCCGGAGTTCTAGCATACGGCGCATAGCCATACGGCATGCCAACCTTCAAATGCTCATACCCCGAATACGTGAACTCGAAAAGCCGGGGGCGCGTCGAATTCCATCCCGAATCCGACGCGAGCCACCGGCGCATGCTTGAACGGAAACTCTCCGAATACCGTCAGAAGCATCCGGAGGCCGCCGACGCGGAACTGGAAAGCATCGACGCGGAGAACCACGTCGCCATCCTCATCGACCGTTCTGTCGCCAGCGTGACCGGCGACGACAAATACAAGAGCATCGCACTGCCCGCGAAACACTGCAAGCCGAGCGCCGGACCCGAGGCCGCGGATTATTGGTCACGCCAATTCCCCGGCTGGCATATGACCGAATTCCATCCATACGAGGGACGTGCGGTCATGGAACGGCTCGACGCCGACCAGGTCCGCACCCGCGCCATCCTGGCGGAGAAACTGAAAGTCAACCCGTGGGACATTCGCGTCGACCATGCGGATGACGGCGGCTGGCATTGCCAGCTTGGGGCGGGCATCGTCTACCAGCCGAGCAAGCACGACAAGCCGCTGGCCGAAGCGTGCGTTATGGTCGGCCGGCTCGGCTGGTTCTTCCAAGCCGACCCGAAGACCGGCATCATCGACATTCATCACGGCGAGCCAGCCAGCTTCCCGAAACTGGTGGACTTCCCCTTCGACCGGCTAGGCGATCCGGATACGCGCGATCGGATGCCGTTCGGAGTGCAGCTCGCCCGCCCCGACGAGGCGGCCAGGCCGGCCATCGTGGACTGGACCCAATCGTTGGGCCTGCTGGTCGCGGGTCTGGCGGGCGGCGGCAAGTCCGTCACCATCAACGACATCATCACCATGAGCGTTGCGTCCGACTGCGAGCTGTACATCATGGATCACGCGGTGAAAAGCACCGACTTCTACTGGTGTCGCGGCTGGGTCACGCCGGGCGGCTGGGGTGCGGACAGTCTGGTTCAGACGTGCGGACTGCTACGCCGCCTGTTGGACGATATCAGCACGGGCGGCGCGCGCGCCCGCGCATGGCAGGAGCATGGCTGGCAGAACTGGTATGACGACCTGTCCGACAAGGACAAGCGCAAGCATCCGATCCGCATGATCGTCATCGACGAGCTGAGCCAGTTGGCGGTGGGCGGCAAGGATGCGACGAGCATTCCGAAGAACCCGCTGCCCGCCGTTATGGATCGCATGTTGGAGCAGCAGATCATCAGCCTGAACCTGAGCATGCTGATCAAACTCCTGCAGATCGGACGGGCCTACGGCTACCGGTTCGTGGTCGCCACGCAGGTCGCCTCCAGTTCCACCGGCATGCCGCCCGCATTGCGTGGCAACCTGGGCAACAAGCTCATCATGGGCGCACGCGTGAACGAGAATCAGAAGAACCTGATCTTCAACGTGCCGCGCGACGTGCCCGACATTCCCGACAACGTGATTCAGGAGGGCGTGTCGAAGGGTGCGGGCATGGCGGAGTTCGAAGGCCAGCCGGCGTTCGACTTCAAGACCGCGTTTCCCGTACGCGACGGACTGTCCGGCACGGCCGCGTTGGGTGCCGCCCTGATCGACCGCGTGGGACTGCCTGACGGATTTGACCGTGCCGAGTATCTGGACTCGCTGGACAAGAACACGCCAAGCAACCCGGATTTCGAGCGGCGCATCATGGACCGCATCAGATTCCCCGAGTCGGAGACGTATGAGCGCATTCCGTGGCTTCAGGCGTTGAAGGACAAGCGCGACGAGGCGTATGCGGAGTTCGGCGGAGGCTCCACGCCAAGCGAGCCGGCCGAGCCGGCCGAACGGCCCGAGCCGACGCATGTCCGTCCGGCCGGCTCGGGATCCACGCTGATGGATGCGAGCGAGCTGGCGCGGCTCATGCGCGGCTAGTCTCCTGTTGGTTCGTAACTGTCGGGGCCGCCTGGTGCAGCCCCGTTTTCTTCTCGCATTTCGATTGTGACGAACGCGCCGCCTATGCGTGAAAGGCGCATAATTCCCTACACTATGACGGAAAGGAGCATGCATCATGGTGATGGATAGAAACGGCATGAGCCATAAGGCGGCCGGCACGGTCGGCGGCGGACGATTCGAAGGCAAGACGGGTGCCGGGTCGGATGATGACCTGACTGTGGACCTGTCGGACGCCACGATAGACGAATACGGCGATCTGGTGGACGTCATGCGCCCCGCCCGCCCCGGCGAATCGGATGATCGTCCGCTGGCCTACGCATGGCGTCTGTACGATCCGTTCGAGGAGGATTCCGAGTTCGCCATCCAGCAGAGCCTAAGACCGTTCGCACGATGGTTGGAATCCAAGGGTCCACTCCATTTGGATTCCCCGCAAGCGCGGGAGATGCTGGTCAAACGCATCCAGCAGACCGCACTCCAGCCGTACCGCGAATACAGGAAGTACGGTCTGCTGGATGAGGCGCGGCGTCTGGGCTGCCGTTAGACAAGCGTTCATCCGCGCCGTTTCAGGTCGACGAGCCGGCGGAGCTCTATGACGCGCGCCGACCATTCGGATGCCTGCCGTTCCGCCTCCATCAGGTCACGCTCCAATTCCTCCAAGGTGCGCGCGCCGGCGAACATGGTGCCGTAGCTCAGGTTGGCGAGCGTGCGCCGATGCTCCAATCCGCGGGTCTTCTCGTAGAAGCGGGCGGTGATGGTCGGATCGGAATGGCGGGCGAACAGTTGCGCGTCCTTCAGCTCGCCGCCTTGGTGGATGATCATGCTGACGGCCGTGGCGCGCAAGAGGTGCGGTGTCGCGTCCGCACGTCCCGCCGCCGCCAACGCCTTACTGATTTGGGCGCGCAACGTACGATCGCTCATGATGCTTGTGCGTTCGGGGTGCAGCAGCATTGCGTCGGGTGAGCCGCCGGAATACCGTTCGATGTGTTTTTCGAGTTCGGGAATGAGCCGGTCGGGAATGGGCACATCCTGTCGACTCGTGCCGGTCTTCATGTCTCCCAATACGAGATCGCCGATGTCGCCGTCGCCGCGTCGTATCGAATGGGTGAGATGGCAGATGCCATGCTCCAAGTCCAGGTCGCCGACACGTAGGGCGCACATTTCGCCGATGCGCAATCCGAGTCCGAGCATCACGTTGATGGAGACGCGCGTATAGTCTGGCATGTGGTCGCGTACGGCGGCGATCTGTTGCGGAGTGAGTTCCGGTATGGTCTCGCGTTTCGACCGCGGTTTGGGCGGTACGGGCTGCGTGCATGGATTATGGTCGATGAGCGGCCTGTCGTCGGTGGGATGGGCCGCGGCCTGCATGACGGCGCGCAGCATGATGAACGTCTCGCGTTTGGGTATCGGATCCAAATCCAGGTCGCGTAGCCAGTCGGCCACCATGCGTTCGGTGATGTCGCCCAATGGCGTGTTTCCGAATGTTCGTTCGACGCGGTCGAGCTGAAGACGTTTATGGCGCAAGGTGTTGGGTGCCAACGGCTTGGTCGGATCATGCCGGTCGAATCGGCCACGCTTGTCGAACCATTCCTCTGCGAAGTCTTTGAATGGCATAGTCGCGCCCTTCTCCTTTCGTTCGCGGTCGCGCGGGTGGGTCCACTGCTTCCGGCCGCGTTTGTGGGCTTTGACGAGGAGGCGTTCGCCGTCCAGCCAGTCCTGCGCGTCATCGCGATCGTGGAAGTAGCGTCTGACGCGGCCTCCGTCGATGGGGTTGGCGTAGTAGGCGGTCCAGCCGATGGTCCGTCCTTTGTAGTTGCGCGGTTCGATGCCGCCGATCTGCTTGCTCATGCCCGTCATATGCGGCACGTTTTCGGCGCGACATGGGAAAGGGTGGAGCCGAGGGTGGAAGACTCGAACACGATGTGATTGTTTCGCGCAATCCATGCACGTTTATTGGGCGAAACGCCTAATCTTTGTCGCATTTCCGAGCCTTTATGCCGCGACACGCCCGACAGACACACGCATCGCGCACCCTTTGTGATTAGGAAGCCGTCACCACGCACCCCCGAACGTACTTGGGAAGCGTGCGACACGCCTAAAACGACGCCGAAACCGACGAAACCAAACCTGACGAAACCACTGCAGACCCTACTGCAGACCGAAACGCCCATGACCATGAGAACCACCGTCCAAACCGGACGGCCGCCATCCATTTTCGACACGCCGGATGGAAGAAGACGGAATCATGACGAGGCAGCGCGACACGCCGCCGAATGTGGGCGATATAGGAATCGAACCTATGACCCCTTCCGTGTGAAGGAAGTGCGCTAGCCGCTGCGCCAATCGCCCCGATGGTGGGTGATATAGGAAACCGCCGAACTCTTCGGAAAGCCGCGGAACCAAGCCTCATATTTAAGGTCTGGCACCGTTTGGCGACCGTACTGCGGACTCTAGCAGGCCGAAGGAACAATCAGCGGACGCGCCACTCCCGTGCCAGGGTCTCCGGGGTGACTCCTTGGCTGATGCGCTCCAGATCCTCACCCTCATACTCATTCACATCGGTAAGATAAAGAATCGCCCGCTGTGTACGGTTCCACCCTCTCAAATATCCGATTCCCGACTGCGTCGCGGCCTGCCGTACAGCCCATTTGCTCCATCCATGATCCTCCGCCCTCTTGTAGATTTCAACGGCGAAGGCGCGATTGCCTTCGGTTCTAAGCGTGGCATGCAGCCATGGAATCACTTCGTCGTATCGTATCGTCCGATGTACGCGCATGCCGTTTTCGCTCGCCCGCTGTATCCCCGCTGCGGACAAAAGATTCGCCAGAAACCGCTCCTTCTCCTCCAGTGTCCGCTGCCCGGCGCTAATCTCCGCCTTCAGGATGTCGATCTCCTCTCGGACGTCCGAAGCCAATTGGGCGACCGTCAGAGCCGATGATTGGATGTCATGACGGACGGCGCGGGTCTGCCGCGGCCGGCCGGTCGCACGCCGCCGAGCCAGCCGACGGTCATACTCCGAGCGTGACACTCGCTTTTTACCCATTGAAAATCACATCCTTCTTTATCCGACGTTCAGAACCGAATCTCATCATAGTCGGTGAGGGCGTCCGGACGCTTCCAGATGAAAACATTCGCGGCGGCCGAATCATGACTTTTGACCAACGAGTATAGTCTGGATGCCCGGATAAACACATGGTTGCCGGGCGTCCCATCATCGCAGACCATCCAACGACCATCCTCTGTCTTGATGACGGGCACTTTCACCCATTCCGCATCCTCGTACCTCAACGTACGCTCCCAACGCGCGTACTGGTCGCGGATGTACGATTCAGGCACGCGGTCGTTCCTATCACGCTTACGGTTACGTTCGAGCAGCACGCACAACGGCGGATTGAACACCGTCACCCTGACATCATCCACGTACGGGGCGCATGCGGCGATAAGTCCTTCCTGCGAATCCCTTCCAAGATTCTGCGCGTCCGCGATCACATCGAAACCGCTCGCCAGCAATCGGGCACACATCATGCGATACATATCGACCACATCGCATTCGATGCGCGGATGGTCATGGCGCACACTCCGATAATACGTTTCCTGCACGTTCCCACCGGCGACGAGCATGCGGCGGATGCCATCCATGCTTACCACGACCGTATGCGCGTCCACATGTTCGCGCGCGTACGTGGTCTTGCCGCTGGCCGGCAGGCCCTGAAGAATCGTCAGCCTACGCATCAGCGCACCCCCTCGAACACGGATTCGGCCAGACGGGCGAGCGGGCGCACCGACTCCTCCAGCCCATCCGCCAGTGCGAACGGACGACTCTCGCCGTCACGGGATGCGACCACGCAGCCATGCCCGGGGCGGACGACCAGCGGGCGGCGGTCGATCGCGGTGGACACGCACGCCACGCCCGAACCGAACATCGGAACGCGCACGCAATACTCCACATGACGATCCGCCAACTGGCGATCCAACTCGTTGACGATTTCCGAAAAAACAAACATCACGAAGACTCCTTCACAAACGATATGTCCGATATCCAATCCATGCGTCCTCCGCATAGCCGGACCCTCATGCGCAACCCGTTTCTTCTCGGTCTGTTCGACTCGCTCGCCCACGCCGACCATCACACCGCCCCATTGGACGTACGGACCGTACTGCGGGAGCACGGCGGACTGCAGGCGTTTCAATCGGCGGCCGACCCCGACCGGTGGCTGGCTGCCGTGGAGTGTGATATGGATGAGCGCATCCGAGGCCGCGACCGGTGGATACGCGATTACACAATTGGCATGAAAACAGCCGTTATTCTGAAAGTCCTTCTGCCGCCGCTTATCCTATGGCCGCATAGCCCAGCCGTCAGAAACCCTACGGAAAGGAGCCATCATGGTCATGGATGGCAACGGACATGCGCACGAGCCGGCGGGCACGCCGAAAAGCGGACAATTCGCTCCCAAAGCCGGTATGAACAATGACATGGACCTAAACAGTCCACCCGTCTCATACGAAAACGGCGAACTTCTCCTCTCCGACCAATGGCGGCCCGCCGCCAATACGCTCAACCCCGACGACACGACCCACACATACATCAACCATGGCGAAATCATCGAATTCTCCCACCACATATTCGAGAACGATGATGTGAGCGAGGAGATCTACGAAGTCGGTTACACCGACGGCATCGACAGCATTGCCATGCGCGACTGGCGGGGCGTCGGACGCGGCGCCAGTCGCGCCATGAGTGTCCATATCACCGATACGGATATTCGCCGTGCCGTCCGACAGGCGCGCCAGACGGCCGAACGGCACGCGCCCGAATATGATGGACGGCCGTTGGCATTGGATCATGTCGAACTCCGATCCAACAGCAAGGATGACCCGCATATCATCGCCCACTACAGACCCGTAGCCGAAAAGCCCGGCCTCCATCCGGTCGAGAATGCGCGCATCCAAGCGTTCAACAGGCGGCTCCAGCCCGCCACCATCGGACTGAAACCGGAAGACCACGCCGCATTCCAATTGCATACGAAGGAGGACTGACACTCATGGTCATGGATGTGAACGGACGATCCCACCGACCCGCCGGACTGCCCCAGGGCACGGCCGGCACCTACGAGCCGACCGGAGGCGCCGGCGGGGATGACGATCTGAGCCTGGAGAACGCTCGTATGGTTCGGGCGGAAACCCACTCGAACCCGCCCAAAACATACGGAAGCCTTAAACCCGACTGGCGGCGATCGAACGATTGGATGGGACGCAGCCTATACGACGACAAAGCCCATGCGAGCATCCACGTCGGCCGCAGCAACACCGTATCGGACGAACGGTTGGAGGATGCGGCCCGCATGGCGGAACCCGTGTCGGTCGCCGGCTACCAAGTGGACGTGTCGAATGGTTGCGTGATCATAGCGGCCGACGGGCGACGCGGCATATTCAACCTGGACACGGGCGATATGAGCGTCTACCGGGATGGCGACGAGGATGCGCTGCTGGAGTTCGAGGCCCGGCCCGGCGAAAACGGGTTCGCACAAGGCGACGATCGGCATGTGGACGCGATGCTGGACCGTCTGGCCGGAAACCGCATCGCACCCGACGCCTTGCGCGATCTGGTGAACGCGGCCATGCCGTTGCGCAGTCCGCGCGCGCGAACCCGCCGATAGGAACGCAGGATTACAGACAACACTCGTCTTGGCTCTTTGCCCGTCTCTTTGTCTGTCCAAACAGACGGGCAAAGAGACGCAGGGTGTTTCGACGTTCGGCCCGGCGCATGGACATCTGCCGATACCGTTCCAACCGTCTGCCGGAAAACATGCGGAAAAACATCAGGATTCCTTCAGCACACGTATTCCCACTCGCCGACATTCATCAGCGGCCGGTCGCCAAGGTCGATGGGCAACGCCACATCAAGCAGATGATCAACCACGCAGTCGGCCATCAGCGTGGCCGCGCCGTCACCATCCAGCCTTCCCATCAGCGCGTACACATGCCAGCCGGACGGAGTCAGACCGCGATCGGCGCGCTCGCCAATCGCGCCGGCATACCCCCACAGCTCACCGTCCGGCGTGACCAGCCGGATACGGCGCATGCGACCGGAGAACATGGCAGGCAGAAGGCGCTCGCCCTTGCTGATGATGCTATCCATGATGCGGATCCTTTCTTTCAGGCATTCCATACATGCGTCCCACCTGACGGTGCGTCTTGTATTCAATCATGCCGTCCAGCTCGCCCCGTGTGATGTTGTTCTCGCTTTCGAGCCGAATCAGCCAGCGCCACACGTCGCCCATCGCGTCGGCAAGCCCATCCAGGCGCTTCTCTTCGGTGCCGTAGCGCAGAATCTTGCTGACCGCTTTGATGAGCGCTGCGCACGCTCCGACCGGAGACGGGTGATACGTGCAAGTGCTACGGCCTTTGACATCGTACATACGTTCAAGCAGCCATAGGCAAATGAGTACGTCCGCCATCTCCTCGGCTAGGTGGGCGCGTGTCGCATCCGTCAACCCGTCACGCCGTAGATCATCGATGGCTTCGATAAGCTCGGCGCACTCCTCCATGCAGACGACGCTCTGCTTGGTGACGCCGTAATATTCGATGCTTTCGGACCACACTGCGTCGAAACATTCAGGCCGTTTGCAGACTTCCTCAATGGTCGGTCGATCACTCATTTGTCGTCTTTTCCTTTCGGTTCTTCGGGTTCGATGAAGATGCCTTCCGGCTCGTAATCCGTCTCATCCAAAGTCCAACATTCGTCGAACGGCCGATCAGGCCAGCTCTCCCACACTTGGGTCAGACCGCAGACGGGGCAGCGTTCCAAATGCAGGAGCAGGTCGGTGCCTTCGACGAAGCCGTTGCACCACCACGGTTGCCACATGTGCTTCGGCCCGACACCATCGCAATAACAGCGCAATGCCCCCAATTGGCTTTCCGTCCACTCATGCCAATCCACATGATGCCCGTTCCACTTGGATGGACGGCGCAAATCAGTGAGGGGGGCATTAAGCCGTCGTTCCAATTCGATTTCCCGCATCGCATGCGGATTCAACATTGACAGCCTATCGCACATGTCCATACTTGCCTTGTTTCGTCGAATCGTATGTAGTACGGTATGCGTCTCTGTCCGACCTCGCATGTTCGGGGCACCGGTGGCGGCCGTGTTTGCCGTCGGTGCCCCACCCGTACCAGTTGGCCTCATCGTCCACCGAGCATTCATCATCCTCGACGTATTCGGGTTCGAAGATTCGCGTGCAACCGGGCTTGTCGCATTGGAGTGTGACGCTGTCCACGTCACGGTAGGGGTCGTGCGGGTGGAGCCGCTTGGGCGGGTCGTCCGCGTGCTTGGGGCACAGCCAGATTTCTCTGTCATCCCCCAGTCGCCGCCAGTCGTTGTCTTCCGCAAGGTCACGCGTCCATTCGAGTTCTCCGAACCATGTGAACCCATCGTCCTCGAACTGCTTCCCGCAGGCGGCGCATTCGATGCCGTAAAGCCGCACCGGCGTGTAAATGTAGGTCAAAAATCCTCCTCGACGTAGGGAATGAAGATATCGGCAAGACCTTCCGCCGTGTTGTCCTTCGCGGCGGCGATCAGCATGTCCCCCATGCCGACAGATGGTTCCATGTCAGGCAGTTCGTCCAGTTCGACCATGACGGCGCGTTCCAGTCTTTCATCGATCATGACCATCCTATGCGTCCGACGTACGTGGGGACGCATGCCTCAAGCGAACGCGAAAAGGAGTTGACAATGATTGAAGATTGGTTGAACCTACTGGCTGGAAACGATTACGACGAGCCACGACTGGTCGAATTGCTGAAAACCATGGACATACCCACCCGTGACGCGCTAATCATGGTTGCCATCGACCCTACCGACTACACACCCGAGCGGGTATATGCTCTTTGCACGCCGAAGGCCGACAAGGCCATTAGGGATGCCATGCGCCGTGCGGCCGCACGGCCGCGCCAGATCTCGCCGGTCCGCGCCGGGGCGTTGAACCGCGTGGCACAGGAGGCGAACACGGCGGATGCGCATGCATTGGCCGCCTACGTAGACTGGTGGCACGGCTGGGACCGGTGGGCGTACGAACGCATACTCAATGCGTCCGTACTGGACTCGCGCCACTCGCTGACCGCCATCATCGCCGGCCTGTACGCCAATGACATGCGCCCAGACACGCTGCTGTCCGACTAACGAAACGTTCTATTCGCTGATCTGCTAATCCATACTGGAAGCACCTGGCGCGTTCTTCGAAGACCCGAAGAGCGCGCCAGTAACAATTCCCGCGACAACCATGCCAAACGGCAGACAACATACTCACCCCTTCGGCTCGGCGAACATACGGGTCAGTCACAATTTGTCCGCCTTCCCAATCCACCAAATCGCATCTTCGAGCTTCCAGTACATGTCCGCATGATGGTCGCGCAGGAACTGTAGGTCGTCAGCGTGCTGTTCGACCCATTTCGGGTGCGGGCGGGTGTCGTTCGTGCCTTGGACGGTCGGATAGGCGATTTTATATGCTCGCATCCAGTATGGTGGTAGCAGTCCGTCCTTGGGTTTCCAGTCGGACGGTTCCGAATACCGTTCCTCTAATGTCAGATAATTGGACACCCATGCGGGCGATAGCCGAGGCCACACCTGCGCAAACAACAGCACACCCAGCACGACACCCAGTAGCAGGCCGACACCATTACCCGACGAAGGCTGGTCCGCAAGCCTGCACGCAGCCCACAAGCCGACGACCGGCAGAGGAAGGCTCACGGTCAGATAGGGGACGCACTTCCATGATTCACGCGAATCCTTCGCATGATCGAACATGATGAACGCCACAAAAAGAAATACGGACCCTCCCATGCTGAAGAGCAGCCCACACCACAGCGTGCATATCACATCCTTCAGGAACGCTATCACGGCTGACGTCAACAGCATTCGCCAACTGCCCGTCAAGACAGTGAGCAACACGAGGGCTGGCAATGCGGACAAGAATATCAGCGATCCCTTGCGAAAATCGCTCACCGCCGCTCTCCTTCCATCTTGCACTTCCGGTATCCTTCCCGCCGCAGGTGGCTACCGATCATGTCCGTGATCTTGCGGATAAGCTGGTCCAGTTCAACAACGGATAACGAACAGGCGATACGTTTCAACGGGTCGCCGTCACGGTCGGAACGCAACGATTCCCACAGGTCAGCCGACGGCAGACCATCCTCTACCAGCCAGTCGATGACATCGTCCGGCAATCCGTCCGCACCCTGTTCGATGAGTTGGATGAGCGTGCGAATGTCGGGGTCGTCCGGCACTGGCTGTTCAAGCCAAATGTCGTACACGTCCACGCCTCCAATGCCGGACAGTATGGCGATACGCGCCTGATGGTCGTCATACTTGCATATCGAGATGATTCTCACATGGTCGATCATGGTCAATGTTCCTTCCCCGCAATCTGATCGAAGCCTAATCCGGACGCAAGCCGCTTTTTCTCCGCGTCCGACAGGGATTCAATGGCCGACCGCCGTCGGGTGACGAGCCAACTCAGGCAATGCCAGCAGTCGATACGTTCCGCATCCGCGTCGCGCAGCCATTCGGCCAACCCGTCGTATGGTTCGAACGTTTCCGGTACGTCGGCCAGCCATTGGCGGATGATGGTCATCCAATCCCAACCGTCCGTCCAATGGTGATGCCAAGGACGAGTAATGGTAATGGTCGTATCGTCCGCTTTCCGGACGGTCAAACGGCATTCGTAGTCGTCACCGCCAATGGCCGTGACGCGCAGCCAATCGCTCACAACGGCCTCCCCGTTTCCACCTGTTCCAACATGTCAAAGCATTCGTCACGCTCCGTCCGGGTGGCGGAACGCAAGAGGTCTGCCACCCGGACGGAGCGTCCTCATAGACGTTCTGCCGTATCAGGCTGATGGCCTCCCAATCCTCGAAGATTTCCGGCGACGGGTCGGCCATGCCGTTCAGCCAGTCCACGACCCGCATGCCGGTCTCGTCCAGCCGGTCGTAGTCCACGCGCTCGGGCAGCTGGTCCAGCACGCTCAGCCACCCGTACTGGAAGAGGTCATCGCATTCGGCGTCATTGACCAGCAGATAGGCGACTGTGAGAGGCAGTGGCACGCTGACCGTCTCGCCATCGTTCTGAAGCACGTCCATGATGAGCTGCATGTTCGGCCTGTCCGCAGTCCAACCGGATACGCGCACGAACGCTTGCTTCGGCTTGCGGTTGCGTGCGGCCATGAGGCGGCATACGTGCGACAGGCGCATCCAATCCACGCCTGACAGGTTCAACCCGTCCAAGCCGCGTAGCGTATGGTCGGCGGGACGCGCGTCATGCGCGCCGTCGTACTGGTATTCGATATCCACGCCGTTGATGTTCATCGTTCGGCTCCTTCCACTGTCTTCAAGGTCGGGTCTTCCGCCCAATCCTCGAACTCCGTATAGTCTGCGGCCGGCTCGTAGCCGACCGCCTCGGCCATCAACTGCCAGTTCGCGATATGGTTTTCGGACTGTTCGGCCAGCCATGCGAGCAATCCCGTCCCATCGTCTTGGGCGATGGCGGGCAGATCGTGCAGCAGTCCCGCCCAACCGCCGTCCAGGCGCGGCTCGCGCGAACAGCGGAACACATGCTCGGATGTCTTGCCGTTGTCGCGGAACGCTTTCACCCTGACCGCCAACCCGTCCACACGCACGTAGGATACGGATTGGAATGCGGGCCGTTTCAGGTCTGCCGCCGCCTTGCGTAGCAGTTTCGACCAGCGCAGACAGTCTTCGCGCGACAATCCGGTACCGTCCGGCAGACGTAGCATGGGAGTGCCGTCGTGCAATACGTAATCCAGTCCGCTCATTTTTTCGTCTCCTCCTGCAATGCGTCCACCAATCTCCCCCGCTCGTCGTCGGTCAGATCGCCCACATACCATTCGGATGGCTGGATGAGCAGTCCACCCAGTCACGCGCGTCCGGCGCATACTCGTTCTGCCAATGGTGGTGTTTGCGAACGGTGAGCCGTGGCTCGACTGGTCATCCACGGAATCCGATACTTGGAATCCGCGACGAATGTTCTTGCCGATGGTGATATCCAGCATGGCATTCAGTCCTTTCCTTGTTTTTCGGGGTCCGCGAAGAGGATGTGCAATAGTTCGTCGTCGGTGATTGGCGTGATTTCGTAAAGATACATCTCGTACTCCCAAGAGGTGGCTTCATACTCGGCCGCTACAGGGAACAGCTTCTTGAGTTCGGCGGCGGGCACGTCAACGAGTTTGGAGAACATAAGCCAACTCCATGGCGAGTCGTCGTAGCCGCCGAAGGTGGTGTGTGAGATGATACGCGCGTTGCCGAGGTGTTCGCCCGTGGACGCGTCCACGAAGACGAATGCCTGCGATGTGGCTTCCACCTCCTCATCGCGCAGTTCGAAACATTTCCTGCCGTCTGCAATCTGCTCCCAGTATTCGCGGCGTATCTTCGCCACGGTCACACTGCGGGTAATCATCGGATGCTTACCCCTTCCGTTGGTTGTTTTGCGCATTCCGGGCAGAGGGTGCACTCCCCCACCAGCCAGCCGTGGTATTCGAGCGCGTCAGCATGACCGCTTTCGTGGACGTGGCATTCGTCGCATTCGACGTGCCAATGATCAGGACACCACGCCTCGCCGTCACGCACCAGCCAGCGGTCACTCCAGTCATCGAAGGGACTGCCATCATCGGCTCGGCGGACATATCCGGTGGGGTGGGGAGGTTGATCGCTCCGATTGCGCCCGCACTGGCTGCATATGGGAAAATCGGAGCGGCATTCGGGGCAGAGGGTACGCTCCCCCACCTCCCAGCCGTTTTCGGCCGCCCATCGAAGCGCATTATTCTCGGTGTCGAAGTCGGGCGTGCAGTCGGAGCATTCGTCGCATTCGACCCAGTAGATGGTTCGCTCCTCAAGCATGGCTGCCTCCGATGGCGGATTGTGGATACTCCATGAGTCCCGTCCTTTCGTTTCGACCGGATTATGCGTCCCCGCAGAGGAAGGCAAACGGCCCGTGGAACGCGTCTTTACGTTCCATGGGCCGTTCACGATATTGGCGCAGGGCGGGTCACGGCGGACTAGTCGAATCCGCTCGCCGTCCTTCACGTTGCCGACTGACGAGGAAGGAGAGGGAATATATCCGAAAAACCTCGTGCGGACATGTCGACGCCGATATGGAACGCAGGACGGGTCTCGGCGCGCAAAGGGTTTTGAACGCGCTCGCCATTCTTCGCGTTGCCGGCTCCGGGGCAATGTCGAAACCCCGCGTGGACGCGTTGACGTTCCATAAGGGTCTATGCGTCCACGAGCGCATGCCGTCTTGCCTGCCGTATCGTTGCGCGTCAACGTTCCAGACATTGCCAGTACACGCCCGTGGCGTAGGCTCATTCGCGGGCGGCTTCGCACAGGTCGCCTCCCCATTCATTCGCGCACCGGCATGATACGGACGGGAACCGTTCACACATGCGGGGTCCTTTCCCTATTTGCGGGCGTCCCCCGCATTTCGGGCATTCGGTCAAAAGCAGCGTGTCCACGTATTCGACGCAGCCACGGAGGAAGCCGTCGGGGTCTTCGGTGCAGCTTTCGGCGGTCGGATACCAAGAATGACTGAAATCAATGTCCCGGTTAAACCAGCGGATGTCACACCCATGCTCGCACGCCAGTCCGACCATATGCCATCCCAGCAACAGCATACGCCGGACGGCGGCGTCCAGACGGCCTTGGCATAACGGGCATGGGGTCTTAAGCGCGACATGTCGAGTCATTCGACCTCCTTGACATCGAAGATGCGGCGGAAGGCCGCTTCGGCTCGGTCGAAGCCGTTCCACATGGCCGCCCATTTAGAGAAACCAAGCATGGGTTCGCTCCCGTTCCGCCAATAGGCGGCAGTAGGTGGTAGCCCATCCGAACGCGTCCATCCATCCCTCCCGGTACCGGTCGGGAATGTCGTCTCCGATAGACCGTTCGGCCTCGCGGAGCTTGGTTTCGAACGTGTCAGCCAAGTGTTCCAACAGAATGGCCTCATCCTGCTTGTTCATTTTTTCCACCTTCCGCCGTATCGTCCAAGAGCATGTCCTGACAGTGTTCGATTGTCCGCGTGTATGCGTCGAATCCGTCGTATCCGTCGCTCAGGCCGCCTTGGGCGCATTCCCATTCGCAGTCGGCCTGGGCTTTGAGCCAATCGATGACCTCACCCAACGTTTCGCTTCACACGCTCACTTGTCATCCTCCATTCGTCGCTGTTGCCTGACTGTTTTGTGTTCCACCCATTCGTCCAGTTCCTCGTATGTGATGTCGTACATGATCTGCAGGCAAATGGCCACGTCGGCCAGATTATGCTCCGGGTCGGGCCTGCCGCGCAGTCGTTTTGCTGACGACCTGACGGTCGGCCTGCTCCATGCACATGCGGTTCACAGTGAGCGGCATCTCCAGAAGCATGTCTGCGCACCCACGCCGATAATCGGCCGTCCGATACGCGCGGGGTGGGGCGAATCCCGGAATGGTCGGGTCAGGCATCCCGGCCTCTCCGTTCGTCCTTGACGGACCACATGACCTTTTCCATCAGAGCCCGCAGGCGTGACTCCTCCTCCGCGCATCCGGTTACGAGGAGGACCTCCTCGACGGGCACCCGGCGCCAATCGCCGTCCTCCAGGTATGCATCGGAGACGGCTCCGTTTCGGGCGAGGCGTTTCGAGAACCGCCGTATATCCACGGATGGACCAGGATCTTCGATTTTGGCGGCGAGGGACTTCGCCAGGGCGTACACGGCCATGTCCGCATTCGGCCCGTCGAGGAACGCGTCGTCGATGATTCCGCATGCCGTGCCAGCGCGTCCGTCGCCGAGCCCGCCGGCCAGCCGGCGGCATTGCCGATCCGACGCGCCCTCCGCGAACATCACGGCCAACCGCCCGAGCCTCGCCTCGTACAGGACGCGGGATGGCGCGTCATCATCGATGCCGCCGTTCCATCCAGTGCCCGCCATGAGCAGATCCACCGCGTCGCCGTAATCGCCGCGGCCGGCCGCCCGCAACGCCAGACCCGCCGATTGCAGACGGAGCAGCGCCATATGGCTCTTCCAGGTCTCCCAGTCGCCATCGGAGGCGAACGGGCCGTTCGGACATTCGTCCTCCACCCACCCGCGTACGGCCGCCAGCCGGTCGACGGCGTCGCGGTCGCCCCTCCTCCCGACGGCCGCCACGACGGCTTCGACGCCCCGCGGGGCGGTGGGGTCCAGGGCGTCGTCGGACAGTATGCCCACTCCGTCCGTGACGCCGATCCAACCGTCGTCGATGACCTCCGCCACAATCCCGGCCGACTCCCATGGCCCGTCCGGTTCGTACAGGTCGAGATCGAGGTCATCGGCGGCTTCCATGTCGCGTTCGTACCGTCCGGCGCCGGGAAGCCCCGACGCTTTATGGCGCCGGACGTTCCTGTCCATCACCATAAAGACCTCCGATCGTCCGATGACGGGATCTATGCGACGCATACGGGGCGATGATGCCGTTCCCCGCATAGGGAAACGTCGCAAACCGGCTACGCCCCGACGTGGCCATCGTTAAAGATGAACGAAAGCCCCCAGATCCTCCACCGGCCCACCGCCACCTGGAGCGGGAGCTCCTTCGCATTCCGCTGCAGCGCCATACCGCCGAAGGCGGAACCATATATCGACCCGTGGGGCGCCTTCGGCCCGTCGGTCGACGCGGGCGATTTGCGTTGGACGCTCAACGCGAAGGCCGTGGACAAGGGGGTCGGGACCGTGCTGAGGACATGGTCCGGGACGGTTCTGCGCATCGGCGACAAGTGGAGCATCCGGCCACCGGAGATCAAGCAGTCCATGGGTTCGTGTGGTCGCGTTGACGCCCCGTGTCCCCTTATGCGTCCCGGAGCCGTTCCAGCCACGCCACGCTGCCCGGCAGCAGGTCGGTGCGGGCGAGTTCGAGCAGGAGCGCCAGGCGTTCGCGCGGCGTCATGCCCTGTTCCTTTCCTTCTGGCGCTCCGTCTTGCGGTCGATCCACGATTCCAGCCGCTCGTCCGTGACGCCATACATGTCCTGCAACAGGTGCAGGCAGATGACCACGTCGGCCATCTCCTCGGCCAGGTTGTCGTCCGGGTCGGACTTGCCGCGCAATCGCTTGCTGACCGCCTGGATCAGCTCCGCGCACTCCTCCATGCACACCACGCTCTGCAGGCGCGCCCCGAAGCGTTCGACGCTTTCGTGCCATACGGCGCTCCTTTCGGTCTTGTCCATCATTCGTCCTCCTCGGGCGGATACTTGTCCAACGGATATTCCTTCAACAGTGCGTCGCGCAGGTCAATCAGGTCGATGTCGTCGCCGAATTCGAGCACGACGGTGCCGTCCGGTCCGCACCGGACGTAGGGCGCGTTCCCAAGCTCGTCGTTCTCGAGTGTGACCATGGCGCGAGCCTCGTCGGAGGGGATCACGGTTATTCTCATGGGTTATTCCCTTTCAATCGGCTTGATGCGCGGATTGGGCTCCGCGTTCTCATCGAACAGGGATATGCGTCGCGGATCCTCGGAGCACCGGCGGGAGACCCGCAGCTCCATGGAGCCGTCCTCATGGCGAATCACATCGCCCTCCACGCGCTTGCCGTCGAACAGGCAGTCGGCGTACGGCATTTCGACCGGCTCCTTGCGGGATTCCCTTTCGGAGCCGAACCCCCATTCGAGCAGGTACGTCTGGCTCTCGTCGTCCAGTTCGTCCGTTGGGACGGCCCGCGTCAGGCGGTTCGGTCTGAAGCCCCAGGTCGGATCCGTCGGCCGGATGTCGTACTCCTCATGGGCCCGCATCCATGCGCGGTGGCGCGCCGTCCGGCTGTGGATGAGAACGGACGCCCAGGTGAGGATGGCCGGCAGGTAAAGCGCCGTGTCCGGTTTCTCCTTGGTATGCGCCGTCCACTCCAGGCAGTACGGGCAGAGCCATGTCTCCCGGCGGAACAGGCGGTGCAGAAGCCATACGGCGGCGGCCGCCGCGGGCAGTGTCGCCAGGCCAAGCAGATATGCGGTGATGACGGTCAAGACGTCTCCTCAGTTCGGTATGCGGGAGTGCCGATACCTGCTCGCGTCCGGCATGGGTGGTTTGCGCGACGGGCGTATGGTCCGCGGCGTGCCGGTATGGCGCAGCAGCATCCACGCCCACTTGCCGATGTCCGACGGAATGCGTCTCACGCCGTCTCCTCCCCCTTGGTGTTTCCCGTCGCGCGGAGCATGCCGTAGGCGATCTCGTCGATGTGCCCAGTCTCGAGGAAGCAGGCCTGTGGGCCGAACAGATGCAGGTTGTCGCGCAGGAATCCGGCGGCGGCCTCGACCTGCTCCTTGGTGGGTTCGTTCCTTTTCGCCATCATTCGCTCCTTTCGATAAGCCGGGAAAGCTCCCCCGCCGCGACGGACAGGGCGCGGGCGGTCCGGATGTTCAGCATGTCGTTCCCACTGCCGTAGAGCGCGTCGAGGTAGCCGTAGAACCGCATGAGGTCCCCGTACGCGCACGTCTCGCCCGGCATCACGCCCCGGCGGTCCCGCCCCGCAAGCCAGTCGGCCATGACCGCCGGGGCGTGATGCCATCTGGACGCGTGGGCGGCCGTGGCGGTCATGGCGCGGGCCATGCCCGACATGAACGGGCGGACTGTCGCCTCCGGCTCGTTCTCCAGAACCCTGGCCACCTGTCCGAACAGGTCCTCGAGGTCCTCCCAGACCTCCCATGACTCGGAATCGCCCCTCTCGCCGGCCCGTTTGCGCCCATCGGCGCAGAGGACGGTCATACGTTCCGCCGCGTTCATCCGACCTCCTCCAGACTCACGTAGCCGGTGCACAGCCGGTTGCCGACGTGGTCGCCGTTCAGATTGAGGATGACCGGCTGGAGCACATCCGCGAACGACAGCTGCTCCAACGCCGGCTCGTCCGGGAACTGGGTGACGCGGCTCAGGGTGTACTCGAGCCGCCCCTCGATGACGGTGCCATGCTCCGTGACGGCGCGGCACCTGCGGCCCGTCAGGTCGATGGGCGGGATGTCCCGCCAGAATTCGTTGGTATCGCTCATAACCAGCCTTATGCGTCCCAAAAAAAGATCGACGTATAGCGCCCGCCCCTGCGATCCGGCTTGGCTCCGCGCAGACGCTCCATGCGCTTGCGGCGCTCCTCACGCTCCTCACGCTCGGCGCGGTTGTAGGCGATCATCGGGTCCATGCCGCGCCCCATGTTCGCGACCACCTTGTTCCATTTCGTCATTTTCGGACTCCTTGACCCGCCGCACCCTGCGGCGTCGACCGAATCATGCGTCCCGGAATACGGAAGGGGCGGCGCGCGCCCGCAGGCTTCGCGCCGCCCTTTACCAGTCGCAACCGTGACGACTACAACGATGCCGCTTCCGCACCCTCAGGCACGGACTCTTTTATCGTCCCACGGCTGGGACCAGGCGCGTTGCGCGCCATTCGCGCCGGGCGCCGGTGGCCGCCCGGGTCCGGGCGGGGGCATTGGGCGCTATGCGTCGCGTCACTTTGTCTGCACCATCGGCACGGAGCCGTCCGGCACCACGGTCAGGTTCTTCGCGTTGGACAGCGCGTCGATGTACTTCTGCCGGAGCACGTTCTCGGACAGGGACGAGTTGAGGATGTTGTTCGCGTCCGCCTCGCCCTGGGCCTTGATGCGCTTCGTCTCCGCCTCGACCTTCGCGGTCTCCTGCTCGTTGGAAGCCTTGCGCTTCTGCACCTCGGCGGACTGCGCGGCGGCGTACGCGCTGGTGATCTCCTTCGGATAGCGCACGTCCTGCACGCTGACCTGCTCGACGGTCAGGCCCATGCCCTTCCACTTTTCGGACAGGGCCTTCTGCACGCCGCGGGTGAACGAGCCGCGGTCGGTCAGCATGGTGATGGTGTCGTACTTTCCGGCGATCTCACGCGTCACGGAACGTAGGTCGTTGGAGATGTACTTGGACACGAAGTTCTCCTGCGAGCCGTAATCGCGGTACAGGCTCACGGCCGCATTGGGACGTAGCGAGTAGTTGACCTGGATGTCGATGTTCGCGCTCGCGCCGGACTTGTCGTTGATGGACACCTGCTTGCCGACCTCGCTGCCGCCGGTCGTCTCATAGTCGGTGTCGCCGTAGAAGTTGATGAGATTGTTGCGTGTGTCGTATTTGATGGCGCTCTGCCATGGGGCCTTCGCGTGGAAGCCCGCCTCCGACTGGGAGCCGGACACAGAGCCGCCGAGATTGCGGATGACCGCGACCTCGCCCACGTCCAGGGAGTACACGCACGCCGTGGCGGCGATGGCCACGGCGATGGCCACACCGGGCAACAGGACGGTGACGGAGCGCCCATGCCGCATCTTGGCTGTCTGGACCGTCAGAACGACGGTGGCGATCAGAACAATGAGCGCGATGACGAGTTGGATCATGATTCAAGCCTCCTTCAGGCTGTTTTCTCTTGGAGGGCGTTATGCGTCGCGCAGGCGCGACAAAGCCATGCGTTGGCCCCTCGTGGGGTACGCGCGGTAGTTATAGCGCCTGACGGTCTCCATAATCCACTCCATGCGTCCCGAAGGCCCGGACCTCGACCACCCCCGTCCTGAAGGGCGGGGCACGTTTTATCCCAGGTCGCGCTGTGCCTGCTGGTGTGCCAGACGAGCCACGACTCATGCTCCCCTATCGGTTTTCCACAGATTCCACAATCGGCCATGTCTCCTCCAATCGGACCTCGTCGACGGCACGGCCGCGGCCGTCGAGCAGGACGACCGACCGCACGCCGAAGAATTTTTCCGCGTCGCCAATCCAGTCGGCGAAGCCCGTGGCGCGGCATCCGTGCCAGCGGCGCAGACGCCAGACCGGTTCGGCCGAGTCGGCGAACGCCGCCCCGTACCGGGCGTACGCCCAGTCGAGCGCGGCCATCATGCCAAGCTCCTCGCCCACGACGGCGGGCGCCACGGCCAGACGCACGCCGTCGGAGCCGGACACCAGGAACGTGTTCTCGTTGTCCGGCCAGCCGACCAGCTCCTCCAATGCGTCGACACTCACCGTTCCTCCTCCTCTGCGATTTCGGCCTCAAGCTGTTCGGCCGCCAATTCGTCGAAGGGGACGATCATGGACTCGTACCTGTCCGCGACCCCGTCTTTATCCAGAAGTTCAAGGGAGACTCTTCCGTTTTCATCGACGTCGGTACCATAGCAGCGAATTTGACGGTTGCCGTTGATTAGCATGGCCTTCATGAAGTATGGCGAATGCGTTGTGATGAGAATACGGACGCCCAGCAGTTCGGACATGGCTGAAAGCACACGGGCGTACGCCACCTGCCATGCAGGGTGCAGATGCACCTCTGGTTCGTCGAGAATCAGGACGAGTCTCCCGTCGGCGATGTTCCGGGCAATAAGATGCTTCGACAGAAGAATGGGCCGTGCACCCATCGAGCTGGTGGAGACGCCAAGCTCTTCCGTGGTTTTAAACGTCTCATGAAGAATTGAAGTCTTGCCGAGTTGGCGTTCCACGGTTCCGGCGTAGATTTCGTCGAGCATGGCGAGAAGACGATTGTCGTTCTCCGACAACGGGCGGGATGAACGATGGGTTGCGATCACCTGTCGATTCTCGCGCGTCACGTATTTCGTGGAGGAACGGCGGAACCCATCCTCATTTTCATCGATGGAGGACATCAGCGAGGGGAACGTCTCCACATCATCTAGGAGCAAAGCGTCCAATTCCCCGTCTTCGACCGGCTTCCCGTTGTCTTCTAGAAATGTCGAAAGCGACAATGCACCCGGAAGTAACGATTGCGGCTGGTTGGCGAATACGGCATTCAGGTCGTCCGACAGGAACATCTGTTCCCATTGATCGCGTTCGATCCCGAAAAGCTTGCAGATCTGCCCCCTGAATGAAATCGCCTGCCTGGAGCGGCCGGACAGCCACTTCAGGTATTTCTCCACCCTTTCGGTCTCATAGTCGTCCGCGGACATGCCGCCGCCGTCCACAAGATGTTTTATCCATCGCGCAAGGGAGGATGGATTGAGTTCCTTTCCGGGCAGCACATCTATCATTTCGTCGATCAGATCATGGACGAATCCGATGATATCCCGGTACTCCATAATGGCGTGGTAGAACAATATATGGGACAGCTCGTTGCGGTATGTGGCTTTCATTCTTCTGCTAAACCCGCAAACGGAATTCACATGGGCGAACAACGCCTTCCCGATGGTTGACTTACCGGTGTTGTTCTCTCCGACGATCAGGGTGATGCCATCCAGGAGTATCTCGGCCCGTCCGATTTTCCCGATGCCTTCGACGACGAAACGCATTGATTCTCCTATCTATTGTTTTCAGAGTATGCGTCGACGCTCACCGTTCCTCCTCCTTGGCGATTTCGGCCTCGACCTGTTCACGGATCTCGGCCAACACCTGACTGTCGGGACCGGAGAACAGCCGCTCCAGCCGCATGGCCTCGCGCAGTGCCCGTCTGTAGTCCTCGACGCGGGATTTGAGTTCCCAGTGGCCGGTTTTGGATTCGAGCGCCTCCCGCAGGTAGTCGTCCGACACGCGGGTCATGGAGTATTCGAGCGGCGCCTCGTCGTCGCCGGTCGCGCGGCACGCGTTCGCGGCCCGCTCCCCGACGGCGAGGCGCGGGTACGCGCCGAGGAACATAACCCGCTCGTCAGGCTCCATGGCGTCGAGCATGCGGTCGGCCCGCTCCCCGTCCGTGACGAGAGCTCCAGCCGCGAGGCGGATCTCGAACGGCTCGTCCGGCGAGGTCCACCGTTCGCGGCACACGTCGTCGGCGCGACCGCCTTTGATAACGGCTTCGATGACGTCGTGATCCGTCTCGTTCAGGAACAGGTGCGGGTCGGCGTACGGCGCGGCGAGGATGCGCACCTTCGGATCCCAGCATTTCGCCAGCCGGTCGGCGTACTCCCTGCCGCCATCCACGTCCTCCATGAGCATGCGGGCGGCGTCGGCGCGCACCCTGCCCGACCTGCTGGCCACCAGAAGCATCAGCGTGTCCGCGCCGAGCGGGGCGGCATGCCGGTCCTCCAAACGGTGGACGCGCAGGTTCAGCCGCGCGTCGGCCGGCCCATCCGACTCCTCCAACAAGTACAGCGCGTCGCGCAGTTCGATGCCGGCCGGCGTCAGTGCCACCTCGTCACCGTCGAGTCCGGCCAATCCGGTCGCCTCCAGTTTGCGCAGCAGGCTTGTGCTGCGCCACCAGCTGCGCATGGACTCGTGGTCGCCGTGCTGGAGGAGGTAGTGCAGGAAGTCGGCGAACTCGTCGGCCGTCCAGTTGTGGGTCAGCTCATTGATCTCTTTGATTTCCATGCTCCGGCCCATGCGTCCCGGCGTCTACGCCCTCCATTCCATCTCGCCCACGGACCGGCCGTCGAGCGTCAGCCAGAAGCTTCTTTCCCGGCCGGACAGGATGCCACGCATGTCCTTGGCGTCATTGGCCTGCCGGTTCCACATCGACACCACCAGCTGCGTCAGATTCGCCGCAGCCCATGCGGTGGCCTTGGGGTCGATGGAGTGGAGGTACGGGGCGTAATCCACCTTCTCCAGAAGCCGGAGCCCCAGCCGCAGACCGCACTCCGGGCAGCGGATGGCGATGGTACGACGTCCGAACAAATCCGTCCAAGGCCATCCGACGGCGGGCTTCGCGCCGCACCGCGGGCATCGGGTGGCCCTCCTCCAGCCCATCGGGGCGACCTCCCCGAAGTATCCGACGATGGCGCGCACCTCGCGTCCGCGCCGTTCCGCCTCGTCCTCGAACCCGGCGCCGTAGCGGTCGCCCGCCTCGGCGTCCCACCGCGTGCCGTCCGCCTCCGTCATGGAGACATGGATGGTGGGGCCATGCCATCGCGCGTGATGACGTCCGCGCCCGATGATGACGGTCGGACCGCCCGGCACCACGCATTCCAGTCCGTCCTCCGGCAGGCCACGGACCCAATCGAACAGGTCGACGGGGCGCGTGACCCTGTCGCCGGTCATGCGTTCGAAGCGCTCGTCCTCGCAGGCGAAGCGGGGCTTCCCTGCCGCGTACGAAAGCAGGTCGGCCATATGCCAGCAGCCGTCCTCATAATGCCAAAGGTACGGGAACGTCGTCTTGTACACCCCCAGACGCCATTCCCCGTCGCCGAGCACGGCATGGTACAGGTCGCCGCCGGAACCTTGTGCCAGATGGTCGAAGACCGCCTGGCCGCCTGAGCCTCCGTCGAGCCGTTCCAGCACGGCGTCCTCGTGGGCCTCCATGCGTTCGCCGTTCCTCCACACGAACGCGCCGTAATCGTTATAGGCCATGACACCTCTCCCTTCCGTATCGGGTCAGATACGTCCATGCCGGGACCGTGGATAGGACGGCCGCAGCCGCGCAGACGACCGAGACGGCCTCCCGCGCCCATGGGGCCGGCGTCGACATGGGCATGAGCCAGACGGCCGCCAGCATGCCCGCCAGCCACAGCGCGGCGAATACTGTCATGAGGGCCGCCATGAACGGCTCCACCGGACGTTCCGGCCTCGCCTTGCGGAGCCTCCCGGCACCCTTGCGATGCCGGCCGTACATGGTCGTGCTCCGCCCATCCGTCCTGCTCGAGGCCATGCGTCCCACCTGGGCGGGGTCGATGACCGTGGTCTGTTCGATGTCGTCCATCCGTCTCCTCCTTACTCCTCGTGAACTACGCTCCGCTTAAAAGCGGAGGCTTCTCGGGTTTCGCCCGACTGCCGTGGGGCGTCCGATTGGATGCCTTTTGGTCTTACGTCCGGCGGGGTGTTGTTGGCACCGCTACCGAACCCCGGTTCACCGGGGGTTCTTCGTACATGTCGTTTCTGGTTGTTGTTCGGTTTTGTGGTTGGAGGGTCAGCGGAATGTGATTCCGTTACCTTGATAGGGGCCGATGGGAATGTCCCTTGCCTTTCTCAAGTCCGTATGGGAGAGCGGAGCGAGCCTGAGCACGGTCATGTTCAATGCGGCATGCTGGTCACGGTCCACCCTGACACCGCAGTAGGCGCAGGTGTAGGTGCGTAGGTTGACGGGGCAGGGTGTGCGCCTGCCGCAGTTACGGCACCAGAAGGTGGTGGGCTGCCATTTGTCTAGGATGATGACGTTCTGCTGTTGCTTGAGGTTGGCGTAGAGGCGTCCGAGGATGCCCGCATGGATTTTTCTACCGCCCCGCGCGTATCCCTTGTTCTTGTTCCATGTGCGGATCTGTTCGTTCTGGATGACCAAGGTGGCGTATTTGCGGGTGAGACGCTGCGATTCCTCGATGGCGGCGTGTTTGCGTCGTGCGGCGAGCCGTTCATGTTCCATACGATAGGCGCGGTTCGCTTTCCACCAGCCGCGGCTGGATTTGTCGCGTTTGCTCATGCGTCGCGCCCAATACCGGGCTTTCCTTGAATCCGGGTAACGGCGGGTGGTTTTGGTGCCGTCGGATTCGACGATCTCATCCTTCAATCCGGCGTCGACTCCGCCGATAGGGTTGACGGGCGCAGGCGTGTAGGGTTGTTCCTTCTTATATGCGGTCTTGTCTTTGAAGCAGGAGAAGGCCACGTAATAGCCGCTGGCTTTGCGTAATAGTTTCGCGGGGCCTATCTCCCAACCGTCGAGTTGCTTCATTCCGGTCAAGCGCATGAGACCGGGGATACGGTTGATGCGAATGTAGTTGCCGCGCAGCCTATAGGTTCGCCCCGGCTGTTTCAAGGGAATGCTGTCGAAGGATTTGACCGGCTTCAACGCGCCGACCTCATACCCTTTCTTCTTCAACGCTGCGAGGGCCCGCACATTGTCCTTGGCCTGCTGGACGACGCCCTGCATCATCTGCGCGCCGATACAGTCCAACGTGCGAGGCTCCATGCCCCCGTCCTTCATGCGCACGGTCACTTCACGCGACGGCACATAGGTGAAGACACTGTCGGAGGTGACGCAATCGTTGTACAGATGCTTCGCATCACGAAACAACTCCGACAACGCCTTCCTCTGCTCGGACTTCAACTTGCGATAATCCACTTTGCAAGTGAACGCACGGCACACCTGCGTCTTACGACGCTTCCGCGTGGCCTTGCCTGACTCCTTGATCTTCTTGTTCCGAAGCGCCAACGCTTCCACACTCAACGACATACGACCACACCTCCTTCACAGGAACCAATCCGTGTCATGAACCATTCTCCCCACATTGAAAACAGTCTGCCAAGCCGACCGGCAAACAAACATCACGACGATTCACCACCCGCCTGAAGGCAGGCGCACTCTCGTCAAACCAGGTCGCGCAGACAATGCCGGTAGTCGGCCTCAAGCCGCTTGGCCCGACGTTCGATGTAATCCATGCGTCCTAGCCTTTCCGAAGCCGTTCCCCGACCTTGCGGGCGTCGGTGACGGTATGCCAATCGTCCAGTACGTCGCCGTGCTCCAGACATGCTTTTGCCAGCCGGTCCAAGTCGCCTTCGTCCAATCCGAAACGGCGCAGGAACGGTTCGGCGTATTCCGACGCCTTGAACTCCTCGGGCGTATCCCACCATCGCAACGGCAGGCTATCCCACGCGGGGTCGAGATCCTTCAGCCCCTCGCGGTCGAGGTAGTCGCGGGCGCATTCGGCCTCGCCTACGGTCATGTCATCTGGCATCCAGACGGCATGCCAAAGCGTGTCATATGCCCAATTCTCGACTTCCCCAAACGGCAGGTCGGGCAGATACGTGTTCCCGCCCAACGTCATGCCCATGTATGCCAACGCGTCGATGCACACGGGGCATAGGCTGACGCCCCTCTCGTAGTCGCGGTCGCATTCCTCGCATCCGTCCCAGCCGGTATGCCAGACCACGTAGGGCGCATGCTCCTCCAGAGCATGCCCGCAGATGTAGCATTTGGCGTCGGTCATGCCAACTCCCCCTTCAATCGATGTTTCAGGTCCTCGTCCCCGAGATGGTCGGACAACGCGGCCAACGCCTCCGGGAGAGTCGGATATCGCGTATCGTCCACCGGCTCGTAATACCCGCCGACCGGGGCGAGCGGCGTGTATTCGCACCCGCGTCCCGTGTCAGTCTTGCGGATGAATCCATGGAAGCGGTCGCCCACTTGGATGTGCAGGTCCGACTCCGTGTCCGATACGGGCACGTGGTAGGGAACGCCGATGCCGTCCGGCGGTGAGTATCGTCCGCTCAATGGGAGCCTCCGATCAACCGTTCCGCCAGTCCGGGCACCTGCGTCCAATCGTCGAACGACAGTCCCAAACCGGATTGTTCGGCGCGTTCGCATTGGGGCAGGTTGTAGGCGTGCCGTTTGACCAGCACGCGCAACCCTTTGTCCATAAGCCAGTCGAGCGTATGCGGATTGTCCTCGACGGTCAGGTCGGCGTCCAGAAACGTCTTGTCCCAGATGTGGCAGAAGCGGATTCCGCTTCCATCACGGCGGCAGGAGTCCCTTATGGTCCATTCGAACGTTTCGGGATACGTGTCGCGCCAAAGGTCGAGATTCCAGTTCGGGGTCGCGTCCAACCCGTAGGCGTGCAACCACCGCAGACTGTCCGTCTCATCCCGCTCTCGGCTGGTGGCGAACAGGACGGAGTGTCGCCGCGCCACATCGGATACCACGTCCAACGCGCCCGCGTAGGGGCGTTCGCGCAGATACAGGCCGAGTTCCACGGCACGCTGGTGCAATGGGAAGAACGTGTCCTCGTCTTCGAACCAGTCGTCACAGGCGAAGGAATAGTCGGACGGGTCGGGCGCGTCCGCGTAGCCGTCGTAGCCCATTTGGGTCAGACATTCCTTGAACGCGGTCGTATAGTCAACGAACGTGTTGTCCAAATCGATGACGATGAGGGGTCTTTCAGTCATTCTATTCTCCTTTCCGCTCGTCAGATGCGTCCCCGTGGTCAATTGTCCATATCGGCGTGCGTCCGAGCGCTTTTACAGGGCGAGTACGGTGACACGCGGATACGGCCGTGCCTCCAACGCGCCGCGGTCGCCCGCGTTGAACCGTTTCATCGTCTCCCCGTACCGGTCGGCCAGCGCACCCTTCGTTGGCATGTCCACGTGCTCAAGGGAGACGCAGTTGGAGAACATGGCCGGACCCCTGTTGTCCATCTCTACGTCGGGGGGAAGCTCCAGATTGGAGATGTCCAGCCTGCGAAGCCGCTCGCAATGCATGAATATGCGACTGATGTCCTTGACCTGCGTCAGCCGCAGTTCCGACAGATCCAGTTCGGTAATCCGATTCCCCCACGAGGCGAACATCTCACGGGCGACCTCCGCGCCGCTCACATCCAATCCGGGCACCTTCAGGCTCGCCACGTCGGGGCCAAGTCGGAACAGACGCTCGCAGTCCTTCGCATTCGGGGCCTTCAGGTTGACGATCTCAACGTCCCCGAAGCCCGAATTGTTGAACATCCATGCCAGACTGACGGTCTTCGACATGTCCAGATTCGTGAAGTCCACCCGGCGCAGGGCGAACATGTCCTCGAAGAAGGCACTCATGTCCTCCGGTGCCTTGGAACCCGGCACGAAGCGGATTTCCTCAACCCTGTCGCGGTGCCCCATGTCCGCCCATTCCGGCGTGTGGCCAAGCGTGCGGAGGTCGGGGCATCCGTTGCGCCAGTCGAAGGTAAGCACACAGTCGAGGCCGTTGTTGCGGTAGTTCAGCCTCCAGCCGTTTCCCTGGGCTATGAGACTGGCGTCATAATAGTGGTTGACGAACCCTCTGGGAAGCGTGCTCCCCTTTGTCTTCGTATTCTCGAAGAACATGCTCCCCGCCCCGTGGGCTTGTCCGAAGTCCACTCGACGGACATTGCCCCTGCGGACGCGAAGCCCGTGAACGCTCGTCCCGCCTACGGTCGCATCGGCCATCACCGTCCCGTCCAAGAAAGCCCTGTCCATCACCGCGCCGGTCAGATCCGCCTCCCGCAGGTCAATATCGCCCAGACTGGCTCCGGTCGCATCGGCCCCGGCAAGGTTCACGCCCTCCATGTTCGTGCATTCGAAGACGGCGTTTCGCAGTATCGCGCCCGACATGTCGGAACCGTTGAACTGGAACCAGCTTACGTTGGCACGGCTGAAATCGGCTTCGCGCAGGTCGGCGTCCTCCAGATAGACGGGACGGCGTGGATCCAGCCTTCCGACGAACCTCATGCGACGCATATCTGCGTTGTTGAATACGGTGCGGCCGAGAGGTGTGCCCGAGTCGATCAAAGAACCTCTCAAATCGGCTCCTGACATGTTCACGTCGCAAAGGTCCACTCCGGAAAAGTCGAGGTATCGCAGGTCGAGTCCACTCAGATTGCGGCCTCGAAGGACGTTTCCCAAGTGATAAAGCTCGGTCTCCACGATGACGCCCGGGCTTGGCTTGCCGACGCGCATGTATCGCGTCAGCCCGATGTCGTCCGGCAGGCCGCGTTCGTCGTCCCGAATGTCGGGCGCGTATAGACGGATGCCGAGCCCCAGCCTCGCCCCTTCGGGGATGTGTCCGAGAATCGTGCGGGCTTTCTTTCCATCGTTCGCAAAAAGTTCCACCAGACGTTGTGCTGTCCGTCGCACGTTTCCTACGATGCCGGGGGTTTCCGCCCAATCGACCAGCGCAGGCAGAGCCTGATCGGTGATTTCCCTGTCGGAGTGATCTCCGTATTCCTTTACGAAGACCTCCATTGTCTCCGTGCCGTCGCTTATCCTCATGATTCCTCTTCCTGTGCTCTGCCAATGCTTTCAATGGTGTTGTCCAAGTCGATGACAATGAGAGGCTGTTCAGTCATTTCCCGTTCCTTTCTAATGGCAGTAAGGGCACCAGCCGGGGTCTTCCGAATCATCGTCCAGAAGAACACCGCAGCCCGCGCAACGTTCGCACACGCACTTGTCGGATTCCCGCCCGCAGTACGAGCAACGGTTCCAAATGTCTTCTGCGATGGCTTCCGGGTCGGCTGAATCGTATTCGCGCGTCCAGTCGGGGGCGGGCATGGTTGCGTATTCGTACAGATTGTCCGACCATGCCATAACGGACACCCTGCCCGCCTCGTCCACGGTGACGCGGGCGAGGCCGGTGCGCTCGCCGTCATACTGGTCTCGCAGTCGGCATTCCAGCACGCCGTCCTTCAGTCGGGTCCAGTCGTCTTCGTATTCGAGCGCGACCCTGATTCCGGCCAGCATATCGACGGCGATGAAACCGGTCATTTCTCCACCTTCAACGGTTTGCCTTGATGGTCGTAGAGCCATACCTTGTCATCGGATGCGACGAGCAGGCTCATGTCGTGCGCACGCCCTTTGTCGTCCACGTATTCGCACTCGTACCTGTCCTGATGGGGCATACGGTCGGAATCGTTCAATGTCGGGCATGATAGCGCCGTCAATCCAGCCTGTTTTGCGACCTGTCCGGTGAACGTGGTCTGCGGGGTGGTGAACGGGGCGAAGACATTCGGTGTCAACGTGGCGACCATGCAGAGGAATATTGCGCCCCACAGCTCGTAGACGAAGCTCTCGTCCTCAAGCAGGGGCTTGATGACCTCTCCTGAACGGTGTCGCATGAGACGCCAGAGGCGAGAGCACAGCCGCACTACCACGGCGACCACACACATGCTTCCCATGCCCATTGCCAGAAATGCCAGAATGCCGTCGATGCCTCCCCTATGACCCGCCGCCCAGTTCGTCAGGTCAATCATCGCGATGCCTCGTCCCTTGGCAGGGTGTGCGCGACATCCAAGTATTCGACGCCGTCGTGAACCCAGCAGTGCGCTTTGACGGTCACGGGGTCGTTCAGTTGGATGAACCAGTCGGCCAGCGCTTCCGGGGTCATGGAATGCACGACATTCCAAAGGGTGTCTATGAATTCATCCCATTCGGCTTGAGTGGCGTCGTCACGGTTGGACAGTGCGAAATACCGGTTTTGCAATGCTTCGCCGGGAAGCGAATATCCGGCGGCCTGCATATCCTCTATCCTGCTCCAGCTGATCATCGCCTTCCTGCCTAAATCAGCTGAGGAAATCTCATAGATGCGGCTGTTTGTGCCCGGCCAGTTGCGGTCTTTAACGAAGATGATGGTGTCCATGGGTCAGCACGCCTCCTTGATGATGTCTTCCACGCCGTCCTTGTAGCCGTGGTCTTCTTCGAAGTCGTAGTGCAATCCTTCAATCAGAGGCTCCTTGTTTCGGTAGTCCTCGTCGGAGGCGTATATGGTGTACAGTGCGACCGCCGGATATTCGTCCTGCACGCCGATGGCGACGACCGTGCCGTTGCGCATGACCGTTTTGATGGTGTCTTCCCAGCTCACGATGTCAGCGTCCTTGACTTCGGGACGGGCGTACAGTTCGGATGCCAGCCTGTGGAGGTTGATGTTCCGCATGGTGTTCTCCTTTTCTATGAGGAAAAGCTTGACATCCAACCCATGCGTCCCGGCCTGTATGCGTTGTATGCATCAAAAAACCGACTATGCACGCTATGCGAGAACATAACTCCGGAATTGACTGCATACAATGCATACAGAAGCGCGAATAGGCGTGTCCGTAGGGCTGAGGGGCTGTAAATGTATGCAGTTGGGGATGCATACAAAGCGCATACAGAATGCATACAAGTGAGCACGAACACATAAGAAGAGTAAAAAGAGAGGAATTCCTCTTTCTACTTCTTCTTTATTGCTCGTGCTTCTTCTTCTACTGCCCGCGATTTACGGGTGATTCTCTCTTCACTGCTCGCACTTTCAGGCATGTACGGACCCCATCACGCCTCATTGCCTGTTCTTTTAGGTCGGGTTGCCACCACGCTTGGCAGTCATGGCGAATTGCCATCCCATGCGACTTGTATGCATTGTATGCATCAAAAAACCGACTATGCACGCTATGCGAGAACACAACTCCGGAATTGACTGCATACAATGCATACAG
>ENA-OQIK01000240-OQIK01000240.1-human-gut-metagenome-genome-assembly--contig:-NODE-240-length-44789-cov-6.065016_pt1 | contig 44789 bp, 44 predicted proteins | sample MGYA00242578_ERZ504743 | MGnify/ENA primary metagenome ERZ504743 (study PRJEB26092, sample SAMD00036441) | human gut metagenome | host: Homo sapiens | study: EMG produced TPA metagenomics assembly of...
AACAATATTTTCCAATCCTCCAAACGCTCCGGAAACGGCATAGGAATCGAATCCGTCCGCCACATTACCGACAAAAATGGCGGTACCTGTGACTTTACCTATGAAGATGGTATTTTCTCCGCCAAAATAATGCTCCGGATATAATCAGTTACTGATTATATCCGGAGCATCCACGTATCAATAAAAAACACAATGACATTATTACCTCCTGCAAGTCTGATTTCTGCTTTTATTTCATTTTATTGCAATAAGCCCCGTCGGGGGATATTGATATATTCCGTTTTATACCAGACATATTCCGTTTTTATATATCTTTTTATAAAGAAAAAAACACAGTACAACAGAGATGCCCTGTCATACCATGTTTTTTAGTTATTGTGGACAGTTACTTTACTCTGTCCTATTCTGCCAGCAATCCTGCTGCCCGCATATTTGCAAGCAGAAGATTAAACTGATTTACCACATCTTCCGCACTTGTCGCATTTGCGACCGCTGCTGCAGGAGTTATGGTACCTGCGGGGCCTGTGGGGCCGGTTGGACCGGTTGCTCCTACTGGTCCATCTGCACCAACCGGACCGGTTGCACCTGGACTCCCCTGTGGCCCGGCTGGGCCTGTTGCTCCGGGGCATCCTCTTGGTCCCATGGGACCGGTCGGACCCGGACATCCACAGTTGCAGCAGCCCTGACTCTGACAGTCAGCTTCTCTGTTTTTTCTGAAAAACTCCATATATTGATCCCTGCTAAAATATTTCTCTCTTTAGGATATGCACAGTCAGTCTTTCCTGTTCCCTTTACTTCAGACAACAATAGTCAGATGTACATCGGTGATCTGTATTTACTGTTTGACTGAGATAAAATACTGCTGATTTTTCAGAAATTCTCTCCCGTAAGGTTTATACGTGCCCGCCTGACAATGATACTGAAACGCTTTTTCAATATCGCCAAGGTAATACCAGCAGACACTCAGCTGAATGCATGGAATATAGCCATAGCACTCTTTTTCCACAAAACCTCCTGTCTTTGCATTCTCAGATACCTGCAGTGCATTTCTGTACCAGAATACTGCCTGTTCCCATTTCTTTCTGTCAAAGAAATGTTTGCCTATATCACAGCATAGTTCTCCCGACGGTGTCCGGTATGTCAGTCCCCTGTACAGAAACTCCAGTGCCATTCCATTTTGTTTCAGTTTATAACAGCATCGTGCTGCCACTCTGCATGCCTCCACCTGGTTTTCCACAAAGCCCTCCGGTAATTGCAGAAATTTCAGGAGGTTATCCACCGCCTCCACATACTCCCTGTGATAAAACAACTCTCGTCCATAATAAAATCTGTCTCTTGCCGATAATACTTCTCCATCTGATTCCATCTTTTGATATATCTCGAGATTTCTTCTTGAGTATTCCGTTTTTATGCTGTGATGTTCTATCTCACAGTCCAGGTATTCCGTCCTGCCTCTGACGGCTAACGTCTCATGCCCCCGTCCCTGCCACTGAAAGTCCTTATCTCTTTTTACTATTCTTTCGCGATAATAGACTAATGTCGGATTTCTTTTTTTATCAAAGCCTGCCACATATCGGATCATTACCACATCCGATGATCCGTCTGTTTCTTCTTTCCATCGCTTCAGTTTCAGCACTTCACTTTTCGTAATAATATCATCTGCATCAAGCCACATACAGTAGTCCATCTCTGCCTGAGAAAAAGAATAGTTCCTCGCTCTTGAAAAATCATCCTGCCATTCCTGTTCAAATACTCTGGCATGGTATTTTTCTGCAATCTTTTTTGTCCGGTCTTCAGACCCCGTATCAACTATGATAATCTCATCTGCAATCTCCTGCACAGATTCCAGACATCTGCCAAGCACTCTCTCCTCATTTTTTACGATCATGCAAAGACTGATTGTAACCATCTGCGTCCTCTCTGCCTATAAAACGGAAGATTTTCTACTCTGCTCTTATAATATTTTATGAGATTTGTAATGAACTATATACATGCATTCCACCAAAAAAGGAAGTCGCTATTTGCGACTTCCAAGCCTTCCCTTAAAATCCCCGTATCCAAAATCCGTGAGCTGCTGCATCGTATTATCAGCACGTCTGAGCCAGATATCCGGTAACGGCATCCCGTTAAATGTATTATTTTTACAGGTAGTATAGATGGCCATATCTCCAAACATAAGAAGATCCCCATATTCCGGAAGCTGTCTGAATTTATAGTCTCCGATCACATCTCCTGACAGGCAGGTTGGGCCTCCCAGTCGAACTATGATTCTGTCCTCTTCTGTATCATCTGCTCCAAGAAGAGGCGGACGATAAGGCATTTCCAGTACATCTGGCATATGGCAGGCCGCACTGGCATCTACGATCGCAATTTCTGTCTCTCCGTTTTTCAGAACATCCAGCACACGGGTCAGAAGGAATCCTGCATTTAATGCCCATGCTTCTCCTGGTTCAAGATAAACATCTACCTTCCATTCCTCTTGTACCATCCGGATACATCGTTCCAGTCGTTCAATATCATAGCCTGGTCTTGTAATATGATGACCGCCGCCAAAATTGATCCACTTTACTCTGGAAACCAGATCTCCAAAATGCTTCTTTACAGAAATAAGAGTGGTCTCCAGATCGTCGGAATCCTGCTCACAGAGGGTATGGAAATGAAGACCATCCAGTAAATCCAAAAGCTCCGGATTTTTCTGGAACGCTTCATTCCACTGTGCTCTTGTCGTTCCCATACGGCTTCCCGGCGCGCAGGGATCATAAATCTCATGTCCTTCCTGAGTGGAACATTCCGGATTAATCCGAAGTCCCACGCTCTTTCCCGCTTCTTTTGCTCCTGGTCCGAAACGAAGAAGCTGCGTTGGCGAATTAAACACTATATGATCCGCATACTGAAGAAGTTCCTCAAATTCATCTGCCCGATAACCGGCACAGAATACATGAACCTCTTTTTCCGGCATTTCCTCAGCTCCAAGTCTTGCCTCAAACAGTCCGCTGGCCTCTGTACCCGCAAGATACGGCTCAAAAAACTGATAACAGTCATAATTGCTGAACGCTTTCTGCGCCAGGAGCATCTTACATCCTGTCCGCTCTGCCACTTCACCGAGTAGTTTTGCATTTTTTATAAGTGCTTTTTCGTCCAGGATATAGCAGGGTGTTTTTATATTCCTGAATTCCGGCGGAATGATTCCGCCGGTGGCTGTAAATGGTGCTCTTTTATCCAATCCTTCCATCAGTCTACCAGCTTCGGATCGTGGCTTTCACTGCGCGGCAGGCCATAACGGTCGAGTGCATCCAGGAACGGATCCGGATCAAATTCTTCAACTGTATACACACCTGGTCTGATCCACTTTCCGGTCAGCATCATAAGCGCTCCGCACATTGCCGGAACACCGGTTGTATAGCTGATCGCCTGACTTCCAACTTCGTGATAGCATTCCTGATGATCGCATACATTATAGATATAGTATGTCTTTTCTTTTCCGTCTTTTACACCTGTAAAGATACAGCCGATATTTGTTTTTCCTTTTGTACGTGGTCCAAGGCTTGCCGGATCCGGAAGCAGTGCTTTCAGGAACTGAATTGGAACAATCTCCTGTCCGTTGTACTGGATCGGTGTTGTGGAAAGCATTCCTACATCTTCAAGACAACGCATATGATCCAGATAGCTCTGTCCGAAAGTCATAAAGAAACGAATACGTTTTACACCCGGAATTGTTTTTGCAAGAGACTCAATTTCCTCATGGTGAAGCAGGTACATATCCTTATCTCCCACCTGGTCGAAGTTATATTCCCTCTTGATATCCATCGGTGGGATTTCCACCCAGTGTCCGTCTTCCCAGTAGCTTCCCGGTGCACTTACCTCACGGAGATTGATTTCCGGATTAAAGTTTGTTGCAAATGCATAGCCATGATCACCACCGTTACAGTCCAGGATATCGATTGTATCGATCTGATCAAATTCATGCTTTAATGCATGGGCACAGTAAGCCTGTGTAACCCCCGGGTCAAATCCACATCCAAGCAGTGCTGTGAGTCCTGCATCTTCAAATTTTTTACGGTATGCCCACTGCCAGGAATAATCAAAGTATGCAGAAAATCCTTCTTCTTTGCAGCGTTTTTCATAGATTGCACGCCACTCCGGATCATCGGTATCTTCCGGCTCATAGTTTGCTGTATCCATGTAATTTACACCACATGCCAGACATGCATCCATGATTGTCAGATCCTGATATGGAAGTGCGATGTTCATTACTAGATCCGGTTTATAGCTGTTGATCAGCTCGATCAACTGGTCTACGTCATCTGCGTCCACCTTAGCTGTAGTAAGAACTGTTTTTGTCTTTCCTTTCAGTTTTTCCACGAGTGCATCACATTTTTCCTTTGTGCGGCTTGCAATACACATTTCTGTAAATACCTCGTCAACCTGGCAACATTTCTGAATTGCTACACTGGCTACTCCTCCGCAGCCGATTACAAGTACTCTGCTCATAATTTTTCTCCTTTTATGATAACTGGCTGTTTCTTCAACAGTCTTATTTTATAATATTATTTTTATGGTGTCGGGGATGACCCTGGTATCATTTTATTTTGCAACTGCAAGAAGCAGTTCACGTAGAACCTTGCAGGCCGTTGCAGTTGAAACACCGCTTGCATCCAGCATAGGTGCAAGTTCATTGACATCTGCCCCTACCACGTTCGCCTGAGAAACGGTACGGATAGCTTCAAGAAGCTCTATAAAGCTCACACCTCCTGCCTCCGGAGTTCCTGTTCCCGGAAATACTGACGGATCCAGACAATCCAGATCAATTGTAAAATATACCGGAACCTGTTTTTCTTTCAGTTCCCTGACCGTTTCCTTCAATCCCTCAAACGTAAACGGATGAAAATCTGTATGCTTTCTGGCAAACTGAAATTCTTCTCTCTCACCGCTTCGGATGCAGAACTGATGAATGTGATCATCTCCCAGAATCTCATGGCATCTTCGAAGCACACAGGCATGACTTAATTTTGCTCCCAGATAATCATCTCTTAAGTCTGCATGTGCGTCAAAATGAATGATATGGAGATCTGGATATTTAGCTGCTGCGGCACGCACAGCTGCCAGTGTCACCAGATGTTCGCCTCCCAGAAGCAGAGGGAATTTGCCTGCGTTTAATATCTCTTCTGCTCTCTTTTCAATGTCTGAAAGTGCCATTTCGCTGCTTCCAAAACAAAGTTCCAGATCTCCGCTGTCAAATACACGGATATCCATAATGTCTTTATCCTGATACGGACTGTAGGTCTCCAGACCAAAGCTCTCATGTCGCATGGCTGACGGACCAAACCGGGCACCCGGACGGAAACTTGTTGTAGAATCAAAGGGTGCACCGTAAAGAACAATAGATGCCTCCTCAAAACTGCTTTCACAGCCAATAAAAGTTTCTATATTAGGCAACATCATAAATTAATCCTCCACTTCTTTCAGCATATCTTCCAGAAAAGCCGGAAGATAAAATGCTCCTTTATGGAGTCTGGTTGTATAGTAACGTGTGCGAAGATTTAACGCATTCCATGCTTCCGGGTCAAGATCATCAACCGGATGATATTTTTTACTTGCAAATCCAAACAGCCAGTAACCTGCAGCAAATGTCGGAATGTGTGCCTGATAAACACGGCTGATCTGAAAAGTGCTGGCAATTCTCTTATGGCTACGCTGCATGGCATGTGCATCTTCCGCATAGAACGGGCTTCCCTGCTGGTTTACCATAATCCCGTCATCCTTCAGTGCGTTGTAACAGTTTCCATAGAATTCACGGGTAAACAGCCCTTCCGAAGGACCAAACGGATCAGAAGAATCTACAATGATGAGGTCATATTTTGCTTCACACCGACGGATAAATCTCAGCGCATTTTCATAATGAAGATGTACTCTTCTGTCATCCAGTCTGCAGGCATTTCCCGGAAGATAGGCACGACAGGCTTCCACAACCATCGGATCCATTTCTACCAGATCAATATGACGTACTCTGTCATATCTGGTCAGTTCACGAACAACACCACCATCTCCGGCACCAATCACAAGAATATCCCTTGCTTCTTTATGTATTGCCATCGGCACATGCGTGATCATCTCATCATAAATAAACTCATCACGCTCTGTCAGCATTACATTTCCGTCCAGAGTCAGCACACGGCCAAATTCTGGTGTCTCAAAGATATCAATTCTCTGATAGTCGCTCTGCTTCGAATAGAGCTGACGATTTACCCGGATACTGTGCTTGACATCCGGTGTATGAAATTCCGAAAACCACATTTCCATTGTCATTCCCTCCCTGCCAGTACATTTAATCTCAAAATATCCGGATCTTCGGGGCCTGTCATATTGCAACCCTTTGCTTTTGCATATTCAATATAATCCAGAATCTCTGCTGTGATCCGTTCTCCGGGTGCAAGAATCGGAATTCCCGGCGGATAACACATCACAAATTCACTGCAGACCTTTCCCTCCGTTTCTCGAAGCGGCAGACTGCATTTATCTGCATAAAAAGCTTCCTGTGGACTTGTCACTACCTGTGGATCAATATACTCCTGACTGAGAAGTCCTGATCCATCTGTCTGAAAACGTCTGCGGATTTCCGCAAGCGCACTTACCAGTCGTTCTATTTCCTGTGCACGGTCTCCGATGGAAAGATACGCAAGAATGTTTCCAATGTCACCAAATTCTATCTGAATATCATATTCATCCCGCAGAATATCATAAACTTCGATTCCTGCAAGTCCAATATCCAGTGTATGTACACTTAATTTCGTAATATCAAAGTCAAAAACCGAATTTCCATTTACCAGTTCTTTTCCAAATGCATAATAACCACCGATCGCATTGATTTCCTCTCTGGCATATTCTGCCATATCTGCTACCTGGTGAAAAATCTGACGGCCACGCTGTGCAAGATTTCTTCTTGAAATGTCAAGACTTGACATCAGAAGATAACTTCCAGAGGTCGTCTGTGTCAGATTAATGATCTGGCGCACGTATCCTGCGTGGACGTTCGGACCTGTAAGAAGAAGACTCGACTGTGTAAGACTTCCACCACTCTTATGCATAGATACCGATGCCATATCTGCACCTGCTGCCATAGCCGAAACCGGAAGACCTCCGCCAAAGTAAAAATGCGTTCCATGAGCCTCATCCGCCAGACACAGCATTCCTGCATCATGTGCCATCTTGACAATCGCACGCAGATCACTGCATATTCCATAATACGTCGGATTATTTACCAGAACCGCAACTGCCTTCGGATGTTCCTTTATTGCTTTTTCTACCTGCTCCCTGCGCATTCCAAGTGAAATTCCAAGTCTCTGATCCACCTCTGGGTTTACATAAACAGGAATCGCGCCACACAAGACAAGTGCATTCAAAACACTCCTGTGAACGTTACGGGGCAGTATGATCTCATCTCCGCGTTTGCAGGCAGTCAGGACCATGGTCTGAACGGAACTGGTCGTGCCTCCCACCATCAGAAAAGCATGTGCTGCTCCAAATGCATCTGCTGCCAGTTCTTCTGCTTCCCGGATTACAGATACAGGATGACAGAGATTATCCAGTGGTTTCATGCTGTTAACATCCACCCCTACACATTTTTGTCCCAGAAATTCTGTCAGTTCCGGATTGCCTCTTCCCCGCTTATGACCGGGAACATCAAAGGGTACAACTCGCATTCGTCGGAAAGTCTCCAGAGCTTCATGTATCGGTGCATGATTCTGGTTCAGTTTAAAACGACTTCCTTTCATCATTCCTCCATTTCCAGTTTCCTTTGTTTCAACCCTCAAGCAGTTCAAAATATAAAGTAAAAAAACGCAGATTAGGGCACTAAACCACAAACCTGCGTCTGATCTGTATTCGCATGCGTGTCAGAGTCTATATAGCAATCATACTTTTACTACTCTTATTGATCGTTTCACAAGTCTGCGCTTTGGGCGCATCTCGGTTATCAAAGGAACCTACTTATAAAATTTGAGCTTCTAACTCAATCAATAAGGCAACCAAAGTTACCATAATCGGCAGTGGACCCGGCTGTCCGTATGGCCTTAACCCTGATGGGTGATCCAAAACAATTGCTTTGAAAAGACTCTGTCTGTTACTCTGCATCTTCGTCTCTCAAAATCGACTTCATCATAACATGTAAAAAAAACACTGTCAATAATTTCTTATTTTAACACTTCGCTGTGTTTTACATATATGTTACTGTTCACTCCGTTCACAGTAACTTGGTCAAAATGCATTCCAAATCACCTTCGGTGATGGCATTTTGCCCTGTATGTCTCGGGATTTTGCCATATTCATGGCAAAACGCCTCGCGGGATACTACCTGTGAATAGTAACATAATACATCTATTTCAGTACATTCAATCCATTTAGCATAATATCCTCCGTATAGTGTGCGAGTTCCTCCGGGCTCTGGCGGGTGCCATTTCGGATCCAGTTTTCGATGATGCCGATACAGCCGGAGAGGACGTAGGAAGAGTAGATCTCGCTCAGCCTGGGATCTGCATTGGCAAAAATCTCGTCCCAGTCATTCACGCAGCGTTCCCGGATAATCTCCTTGATCCGATTCATAAAATTCTGTTCCTGGTTATTGACCAGAACAAGTTTTACGAAATCGGAGTTTTTTTCTAGAAATTTATACAGGTCACAGATCAGAGGGAAAGGTTTACCCTTCATATCCTGTGGCTGGTGGGCGTTGGTGATTTCGATAAATTCATCCAGTATATCATTTTCCAGGTGCTCCAGAAGATCCTGGATATCCCTGTAATGCAGATAAAAGGTTCCCAATTCTATGTCAGGAACAGCAGTCACAGATGCATTGTCACCGTTCCACACCTCGTCAGATATCCAGAAGATCATGCTGTTTGTCCTTCCGGTGACATTTATCGTACTGCTTCTGACAACGAATTCATGGTTTGAACCAGTACTTTTTATGATCACAATTGGTATCGCAATCATGCTGAACAGAGGAACAAACCTGCTGTTTGGAGAGATTTCTTTCGTTACCAATGCAGCGGGAAGTGTTCTGCAGCTTGCAGTTTCCATGGACTATTCCATCTTCCTTCTTCACAGATTTGCCGAAAACAGAGCAGAAGGCAAGGATGTCCAGGACGCTATGGTGGCGGCAGTAAAACAGTCCACAGGATCAGCACTTATAAACTGATCGATAAGACTCAGCATAAGGCCTTTTTTCCGGACTTTCATAAGTTTGCCGGCGCTGTTATGAAACTCCGCATACCTGCATTTCTTATTGCAGTGGTGATTGCGGTTCCGTGCTTCATTGCACAGGGGGAAACTCTTTCCTCTATGGCGGCAGCCGTATTTACAGCACGGATGCCACTCAGATGGGACGCGACCTCCTGAGCGTTGAAGAGGAATATGGCGCGTCCAACCCTCTCGTCATCATGGTGCCGAAAGGGGATACAAGCAAAGAAAGTGTATTGAGTGAAGAATTAAAAGACAATGAAAATGTGACTTCTGTCATTTCCTATGTAGACAGTGTAGGTTCAACGATCCCGGACGGCTTTGTTCCGTCGGATTCACTTTCACAGCTTTATTCAGAGAATTACAGCCGTTTTGTAGTGACTATAAGCACTGAGGAATCCGAAGAAGGATGGACAGAAAAACTGAACGAAGTTTATAAGATTTGCGAGAAATATTATGGCGATGAGGCCAGGATCGCAGGCGACCTGGCAAGTACCAGGGATCTGAAAGAAACGATCACAGAGGATAACAGCAGGGTCAATACCCTGGCGATCGCGTTTGTATTTGCAATCCTTCTGTTTAACTTCAAGTCGATCACACTTCCGGTGATCCTGACACTGGTGATCGAGCTGTCCATCTGGATCAACCTCGCGATTCCGTATGTGCAGGGAACGACGCTTCATTGCTTCAGGCAGCGACAAAAGATCTTCCGGAAGTTGCAAAAGGAATGAAACAGCTGAATGCAGGATTTACGAAACTTACAAAGAATGACTCCAGCCTTCTTGAAGGTGCAAATCAGTTATCAGTCGCATCTCTTTCCTTAAGAAACGGTGCCTCCAGCCTGGTATCCGGAGCAAGCCAGTTTACCGGAGGAATCGGAAGTGCAGCCAGTGGAATCCAGTCACTCAAGAGCGGAGCAGATTCCCTTAAATCCGGAAGCAGTGAACTTACAGACGGCCTAAAAAAACTGGATGACGGAGCTGCAGAACTGAAGGACGGAACAGCGGAATTCAAAGATAAGACATCTGACATTGACCAGCAGATCGATGATGAGATTGATGAAATGTTTGACAAGATCTCAGGAAGCGATTACACACCGGTATCCTTCGTCTCAGCAGACAATAAGGACATAGGACTGGTACAGTTAGCAATCCGCACAGACGATATCAAAAAATAAAAAGAACAAAAGACATAAAAAGAGGGAAGTCCCCCGTCGCAACTGTAGAAAGTGCAGGCGGCGGGGGATCTCCCTTTTTAAGTTATAAATGCAGGGGCATTATTTAACTGAGATTACATAAGACTTCTCAAATGTTTTGACAGGATCAAGTATATTGATGCCCGGCTTATCGGACAGTTCTCCGTTATATCCTATATTATCGCAGCGTCCCATCCATGGTTCCAGGCAGACAAACGGAGCACCGACAGCGGACCAGATACCGAAGTTTGGGAATCCCTCGCAGCTGATCTCTACATAAGGAGTTCCATCCGGAAGGGCGACACCGGCTTTAGTGATCTGACCGTTGTCAAAGACCAGAGCATCGTGGTCAAACATGTGCTCATCGATCGTGCAGGAATTATTTTCAAGAGGAAGGGTGTAGGTCTTGTCAGGAATGGCAGTACCGTACTCTGGGTCAAGCAGGCAGTAGGTCAGTTCTTTTTCTCCATTGAAGGTAAGGTGATACTGACTCTGAATGGTATCAGGAAGTACAGGCACATTAAATGCAGGATGAGCACCGATCGTGAAATACATGGTTTCCTGATCTTTGTTTACGACTTTCCATGAAACAGTCAGGTCACGACCATTGAGCGTATGTGTGATAGAAAGCTGGAAAGCATATGGCCAGATCTTCTGAGTTTCTGCGGTGGATTCCAGCAGATGAGTAACGGATGTATCGGTTTTGTCCGTGCAGGTGAATTCCATATCGCGGGCAAATCCGTGCTGACCGGATGTGTAGGAGTTACCGTTTATCAGACAGTGATCTTCATAATAGCGTCCAACATTCGGGAAAAGCACCGGAGCATGGCGTTTCCAGTAGGCCGGATCAGCATTCCAGAGTACCTGACGGTCGTTTGTTTTATCGTAGATTTCTGACAGCTCAGCACCGTGATCGGCGATCTTTACACGGAGCTGGTCATTTTCAAGTGTGTGGATCATACAAAAAACCTCCATAATGTTTGATTTGAGATTAAGTATAACAGAAAATCTGCGGGTTGGAAAGAATGCATAAGAATATTGCAGATTTGGATTGAATAACTGTCAATTGTATAGTAAAGTGAAGGTAAGAAGGGAGGTATCAGAATATGAAAAAATTCAAAAAAAGATTATTTGGCATAATTACATTTATGATGTTGGCACTGGCAGTTCCAGTGGTATTTCCGGGAAGTTATGGCGTGAAGGAAGTACAGGCGGCAGTGAAAGTAACAGCACCGAAACTGCTTTCAGCAAAGCCTTATGGCACAAACAAAATCGTGCTGAAATGGAGCACGGTAAAAGGTGTAAACGGTTATCGTGTTTACAGAAAGACGGACGGAGGAAAATGGCAGGCAGTGCGTAATTTTTCTGGATATCAGACAACAACTTATCAGGATGTACGTGTAACTACGGGCGTTCAGTATACGTACACAGTTCGTGCATACAGGAGAATTAATGGAAGCCTTGTGTGGAGTGGATATGACAGAAACGGTCTGACGACAATTGCAGGACTCAATAGTCTGAAACTTAATAAGACAAGTATGACGTTGTATGTGGGAAAATATGATACTCTCAAGATCAATGGAACGAAACTGGTTCCACAGTGGAAATCCAGTGATACAAAGACTGCCTGGGTATACCGAAATGGCAGGGTTCTTGCGAAAAAAGCAGGTAAAGCAACGATAACGGCAACTCTTGGAGGAAAGAAATTTAACTGTACAGTAACGGTAAAAAATACTCCTGTATCCAATAAATGGACCAAGAATTACACAAAACTCAAAAAATATATCCAGCAGAATGGTGAGATCAATGATGATGGAAATTATGAAGTGGAACAGGATTTTTCGAATTCGGCGGTCCTTGTAGCCTATAACAGAAAAGATGATCTGATAGAAGCTACATATATTGAATTTCTCGACACCACGGGAAAAAATTACCGTGGGATCACGATGAGCTTTAACTGCCAGAGAACAGATATTGCACAGGCTGTATTTGCTTATATTAAAGGTGAAAAAGCATATGTGACATATTCAAATCTGAATCCGTCCAGACATACTGCAAATACAGGATATGTATTCAAATATGCAACAAACGATAAAACAGCAAATGACTTTTTCCAGAAGCAGTCAAATGCTGTTCTGAAAAGAACGATGGGGGCATTTGATGTATTCCTCGCGAATGTGCAGATGACAGCGAAGGATCTTGGCTTTACTTCTTATTCATAAGAGAGAGGATCGTGGATATCCGGAAGAGTGTTTAACATTCTTCCGGATTTTTCTGGAAAAAACAGTGTTTAATTTTAATGTAAAATATGGTATAGTTACTTGCATAGTATCAGTTTGATACTGACGACAGAGGGGGGAGAAACGGTGATACAGACCGGAGTACATAAGAAGAATGAACTGGATTACTTCTTTGTAGAAGAATCCTATGGGGGAAATCAGGATCTTTTTCCAGAGATATCAATGAGAGACGGAGGATGTGGAGCAGTGGCAGCTTGTGAGAGCTGTATTTATTTTGCCCGAAGAGCGGATAAGAAGAAACTTTATCCGCATAAACTCGAAGAGATCACATGGGAAGGGTACCATGATTTTGCATATATCATGAAGCATTATCTCTGTCCAAGGCCGAACGGGATCGATACCCTGGAATTATATATGGAAGGTTTTGGAGAATATCTGAAGGATGTACATGAGGAGAATCTTATGATGGAGGCTTTTCATGGGACACATGCTTATGAAGAAGCAAGAGAGGCTGTCATGAGGCAGATCGACAGCGACAGCCCGATCCCATATCTGATGCTGAAACACCAGAACAAGAACGGACATCTGGAGGATTACATATGGCACTGGTTTATCCTTGCAGGTTATGAAGAAACAGAGGATGATCTTATGGTGAAGGCAGTTTCCTATGGGGAATACAAATGGTTTTCTCTGAAGGAACTCTGGGACACCGGATATGACAAAAAGGGTGGCATGATTTTGTATCACATAAAGTAACAGACGGGGAGGATGCATTTTTTGGAAGCAAGAGAAATATTGACCCGATTCAAAAAAAACGAGATCACTTTAGAAGAGGCAGAACATTACTTTCGAAAAGAACCATTTGAGAAAATGGGAGGCTATGCGAAGCTGGATTCTCACAGAGAGGTTCGCTCCGGATTTCCGGAAGTGATCTTTTGCAGCGGCAAGGCAGATGAGCATTTTGTCCATATTTTTCAGAAGTTATATGAGGACAACGGAGAAGTTTTTGGAACGAGAGCGTCCAGACATCAGTATGAGCTGGTGAAAGATCTTCTTCCGGGTGTGGAATACGATGATCTGTCACACATCATCAAGATCGAAAAGAAGCACAAAGAGCACATCGGCAAGATCGCAGTCTGTACCGCAGGTACAGCCGATATCCCGGTTGCAGAGGAAGCTGCACAGACTGCAGAATACTTCGGAACTCACGTAGAGCGTATCTTTGATGTGGGTGTGAGTGGGATCCACAGACTTTTTTCCAGACTGGAAGTGATCCAGGAGGCAAACTGTGTGGTTGCAGTTGCTGGAATGGAGGGAGCGCTTGCGAGTGTTCTCGGAGGTCTGGTGGATAAGCCGGTGATCGCAGTCCCGACTTCTGTGGGATACGGAGCGAGCATGCATGGACTTTCCGCACTTCTGACGATGATCAATTCTTGCGCGAACGGGATTGCGGTGGTAAATATCGACAATGGCTACGGGGCAGGTTACATTGCAACGCAGATCAACCGCCTTGCAGTCAGAGAAAATCAGGAACAGTAACTAATGGGAGATATTATGGGAAAAACTTTATATTTGGAATGTTATTCCGGAATCAGCGGTGACATGACCGTGGCGGCACTTCTGGATCTTGGTGCAGATCAGAAGCATCTGGAAGCGGCATTATCAGGTCTTCCGGTTCAGGGATTCCGTACAGAAGTTTCAAGGGTTGTGAAGTCTGGGCTCGATGCCTGTGATTTCTCCGTGATTCTGGATCAGGATAATCACGATCATGATATGGAATATCTGCATGGACACTCTGATGAGGAACATTCACATGTCCATAAACACGGACATGAACATCGTGGAATGAAGGAGATCAGGGAGATCATCGAAGGTTCTTCGATCAGCACCAGAGCGAAACAGACGGCTCTCAGGATTTTTGAGATTCTGGCAGAAGCGGAATCAAAAGCTCACGGCGTACCGGTGGAGGAAGTGCATTTCCACGAGGTTGGAGCAGTGGATTCCATCGTGGACATTGTATCGATCGCAGTCTGCCTGGATGATCTGGATGTCACAGATGTGGTTGTGCCGGTACTTTATGACGGAACAGGTTTTATCCGCTGTCAGCACGGTCAGATCCCGGTTCCGGTTCCGGCTGTTGTAAATGTGGCACAGGCAAATCATCTCAAACTTAAGATCACAGATATCGAAGGAGAACTGGTCACTCCGACAGGAGCAGCAGTCGTAGCGGCAGTCCGGACTTCTGAGAAACTTCCGGAAGATTTTGAGATCCTTGCGACAGGGCTCGGAGCAGGCAAACGCCAGTATCGCTGCCCGGGAATCCTAAGAGCAATGCTGATCCGGTCGGTTGAGGCAGAAAAACAGGAGTCAGATCATATCTGGCGGCTGGAAACAGACATTGACGACTGCAGCGGCGAAGCAATGGGACATGTGATGCAGATCCTTCTGGAGAATGGTGCGAGAGAAGTTCATTATACACCGGTCTTTATGAAGAAAAACAGACCGGCATATGAGCTGGTGGTCCTCTGCAAAAAAGACAAGATCTCCAGAATGGAGGAGATCCTTTTTACAGAGACAACGACGATCGGCATCAGACGGAGCGAACTGGAACGGACGATCCTGAAACGCCGTGCAGAGAAGATCCGGACTTCCATAGGCGAGGCACAGGTAAAGATCTGTACACTTCCGAATGGAAAAGAGAGATGCTATCCTGAATATGACAGTGCATCAGCACTTGCAGGGAAGGCGGGTATCAGTTTCAGGGAAGCATATGATACAATAGTAAACTGCTGGAAGACAGAAAGGTGAGGCAACAGTGATGAAGACAGGACTGGTTTTGGAAGGTGGAGCAATGCGCGGCATTTATACAGCCGGCGTTTTGGATGTATTTATGGAGCAGGGGCTGCATTTTGACGGAGTGATCGGAGTGTCTGCCGGGGCACTCCATGGCTGTTCTTTCGTTTCGGGACAGAAGGGCAGAAGCATCCGTTATTTTAAGAAATACAGGAATGATAAGCATTTTATGAGTATGTGGAACCTGGTCCATACAGGGGAAGTGGTTGGAAAACAGTTATGCTATCATGATATTCCGGAAAGACTTGATCCGTATGATTATGAGGCATTTCTGAAATCAGATACAGAGTTTTATGCGACCTGCTCCAATGTAGAGACAGGGAAGGCAGAATACATAAAGATCACAGATATGCTGAACCAGATTGATGTCCTGCGCGCATCCGCATCTATGCCATATGTGTCGAAACTTGTAGATTATCAGGGAATGAAGCTTCTGGACGGCGGCTGTACAGACAGTATTCCGTTGGAAGCATTTCGCAGGATGGGTTTTGAGAAAAATGTTGTAATCCTCACACAGCACAAAGGCTATGTAAAGAAGCCACAGAATGCAAAGATGGCAGAGCTGAGATACCATAAATACCCGGAATTTGCCGAGGCACTCAAAGAGCGTCATAGTGTCTACAATCAGTCATTAAAGGAGATCCACCGTCTGGAAGAGGCGGGAGAAGTTTTTGTGATCCAGCCATCTGAAAAGCTTGAGATCAGCCGTATGGAGACAGATCTCGATGTGATCCAGAGTGTCTACGAGAGGGGAATGATGGATGCCAGAGTCCGTATGAAGGCACTGAAAGAATGGATGGAAGAAGCAAAAAGGTAAGAGAGCTTTTTTCGGAGGATTTAAAATTCTGACAATTAAAGATAAAAGCCAGTTGCAAAAAGGACTGGGATTCAGTATAATAAAACACATAAGTGTGACACTGAAACAGTGAAAAGGAAAGTACAAGGGTGTACAGACATAAGAATGTCTGTGCGCCCTTTTGTTTTATCTGAACAGTCAGAAGTTCCTTCACACAAAAAACGACAAGGGAGGACGAGAGATGTATAGTGCAGTTGAAAACATGATCAATCAGATCGACACCTGGGTATGGGGCTGGTGGATGATCCTTCTGCTCCTAGGAACCCACATTTTTATGACGATCCGTACAGGAGTCATCCAGAGAAAGATCGGCACCGCGATCCGCTTATCTGTGACAAAAGATCCTGACGGAGAAGGCGAGGTCAGCCAGTTTGGCGCACTGACGACAGCCCTGGCATCCACGATCGGAACAGGAAACATCATCGGTGTGGGAACCGCGATCGCACTGGGAGGTCCGGGTGCAGTCCTGTGGTGCTGGCTTACCGGCGTTTTTGGGATCGCAACGAAGTACAGTGAATCTCTGATCGCTGTAAAATACCGTGTAAAAACGAAGGACGGACGTATGCAGGGCGGTGCGATGTATGCGCTGGAACGTGGACTGAATATGAAGTGGCTTGGAATGATCTTTGCTGTCTTTGGCGGCTTTGCATCTTTTGGGATCGGCTGTGCCACGCAGGTCAATGCGATCGCGACGGTCTGTCAGGAAAACTTGAGTATTCCACCGTTTGTAGTTGGAATCGTCGTTGCAGTACTGACAGCACTTGTTATTTTTGGCGGGATCAAATCTATCGCAAATGTATGTGAGAAACTGGTTCCGTTCATGGCAGCTTTTTATGTACTTGGCTGTTTTGTGATCCTGTGTATCAATTATGATTTTATTATCCCGGCAGTGACAACGATCTGTAAACTGGCATTTACACCGGGAGCTGCAGCAGGCGGCCTGGTTGGCCGTGGTATCATGATGGCAATGCAGTATGGAATCGCACGAGGACTTTTTTCCAATGAATCCGGTATGGGTTCTGCTCCGATCGCAGCAGCAGCGGCACAGACACGAAATCCGGTGCGTCAGGCCCTTGTATCCAGCACAGGTACTTTCTGGGATACCGTTGTCGTATGTCTGATGACAGGACTGGTGCTTGTCACAAGCATCATGAAAAATCCGGCGATTGACATGGGAGAGATCACAAACGGAGGTGTCCTGACAACACTGGCATTCCAGCAGATTCCGGTCCTCGGTCCGGTGATCCTTGTAATTGGAATTATTTCTTTTGCGTATTCTACGGTTCTTGGATGGGCATACTACGGAGAACGCTGCGTAGAATATTTTGCAGGAAAAAAAGGCCTGATCCCGTACAGAGTCCTTTACATCGCAGTGGCAGTGATCGCACCGGTCATTTCTCTGAACCTGGTATGGACGATCGCGGATATCCTGAATGCGCTGATGGCACTTCCAAACCTTGTGGCGGTCCTGCTCCTTTCGAATGTGATCGTGGCAGAGACCAGGAAATACATCAACAATCTGGATGCCAAAGACGATACAGAAATAGAAATCATTGACCGCTGAAATCGGATAAGCTAAAATACATACAGCGGCCCGGCAGTACTTATGGCAGCCGGGCTGCTGTTTATTTTTTACAGAGAAAATACAGAGGAAAAATACATGTCAGAACAAAATAATATGAAGATCATAGCAAGGATCCACAATGATTTCCCGACAAAGTTTGGAATCCCACATCAGAGCAACCGGCTGAGTGCATTAAAGGCAACGATCGTGTTTGAGCCGGAATACCGGGTAACGGAGGCATTCCGTGGTCTGGAAGATTACGATTATATCTGGCTCATCTGGCAGTTTTCGGAGGCAGTACGCGAGAACTGGTCTCCGACAGTACGCCCGCCAAGACTTGGAGGAAATACAAGAATGGGCGTGTTTGCGACCAGATCCCCATTCCGCCCCAACAGTCTGGGACTCTCATCAGTCCGCCTGGAAGAGATTGAATATCATTCGGATCTTGGTACGGTCCTGCACATCTCAGGGGCGGATCTGATGGATGGAACGCCGATCTACGATATCAAACCGTACCTTCCCTATGTTGACAGCCATCCGGAAGCAAAAGGCGGCTTCACAGACCATATCGAAGAACATATCCTTAAAGTGGAATTTCCAGAAGAACTGCTGCAAAAGATCCCGGAATCACAGAGGGAGGCACTGATAGAAGTGCTCGCCAATGACCCGCGTCCGAGATACCAGAAGAACCCGGAGAGAGTCTACGGGATCGCCTATGGAGAGAACGATGTGCACTTCAAAGTCAGAGAAGAAATACTTTACGTTTGTGATGTGATAAAATTAAAATGAAAAATCCTTTGACAAACAAAGGAATCTATGGTACTATGCTCTTAGATAGTTAGCATGAGCTAACCAAAAGAAACTGAAAACATAAAGCGGACGCAATGAGCCGCTTTCTTTTAAAATATGAAGTTAGTTTAGAATAACAAAATAAGAGGTGAGAATATGAGTATTGTGATCGTAGGTGGAAATGAAAGAATGGTATGTCAGTATGAAGATATCTGCAAAGGATTCGGATGTAAAGCGAAAGTTTTTGCCAAAGAAAAAGGTGCCATGAAGAAAAAGATCGGCGCGCCGGATCTTATGATCCTGTTTACCAGTACGGTGTCTCATAAGATGGTAAACTGTGCAGTTGAAGAAGCAAAAAGAAAATCTATCCCGGTATGTAGATGCCACACCAGCAGTGCATCTGCTCTTGAAAGTATTCTCCGTGAGTACTGTGCATAATAATTTTTTCAGGATTTTTCGTCAATATTCGTAAGAAATACTTGCAAAACTTTCTGTTTTTCAATACAATATAAAACAGCTTTTAGCACTTTTTAGTTTTAGAGGAACACAGAAGGGTGAGAATTATTATGAAAAAAGTTGTGAAATTTGGAGGAAGCTCCCTTGCGAACGCAGAACAGTTCAAAAAAGTAGGGGATATCATCAGAAGCGAGGAGAGCAGACGTTATGTGGTTCCGTCTGCACCGGGTAAGAGATACTCGGGAGACACCAAGGTAACAGATCTTTTGTATGCATGCTATGACAAGGCCGCAGCAGGTGCTGACTTTACAGGTGTCCTCAACGAGATCAAAGAACGTTTTTATGAGATCATCAAGGGTCTGAAGATTGAGCTTTCCCTCGAGGAAGAGTTCCGTCAGATCGAAGCTGATTTCAAAGCACAGGCAGGCACAGAGTACGCAGCATCCCGAGGAGAGTTTCTGAATGGTAAAGTGATGGCTGCATATCTCGGATATGAATTCGTAGATGCCGCAACTGTGATTCGTTTTGACAAGAACGGAAACTTTGATGCAGACAAGACAGACAAACTTCTTGCAAAACGTCTTCAGAAATGCGAAAAGGCAGTTATTCCGGGATTCTATGGTGGTATGGAAGACGGAACTGTCAAGACTTTCTCCAGAGGTGGATCTGATGTTACAGGTTCTCTTGTAGCCAAAGCGATCCATGCAGACATCTACGAGAACTGGACAGATGTTTCCGGTTTCCTGGTAACAGATCCGAGGATCGTGGATAATCCGGCAGTGATCGAGACCATCACATACCGTGAGCTGAGAGAGCTTTCCTACATGGGTGCAACTGTTCTTCATGAGGATGCGATCTTCCCTGTCCGTAAAGAGGGAATCCCGATCAACATCCGTAACACCAACCGTCCGGAGGATAAAGGAACCTTTATCGTAGAGAGCACATGCCGTAAACCGAAATATGTGATCACAGGTATCGCAGGTAAGAAGGGATTCTGCTCTATCAATATTGAGAAATCCATGATGAACAGCGAAGTTGGTTTCGGAAGAAAGGTTCTCCAGGTATTTGAAGACCAGGGAATCAGCTTTGAGCATGTACCGTCCGGTATTGATACCATGACGATCTATGTTCATCAGGACGAATTTGAAGAAAAAGAACAGCAGGTGATCGCCGGAATCCACAGAGCAGTACAGCCTGATTTCGTGGAGATGGAATCTGACCTTGCGCTGATCGCAGTCGTAGGCCGTGGTATGAAGTCCCAGAGAGGAACTGCAGCGCGTGTATTTGCAGCTCTGGCACATGCACATGTCAATGTAAAGATGATCGACCAGGGATCCAGTGAGCTGAATATCATCATCGGTGTTGAAAACAGAGATTTTGAGACAGCATTGAAGGCAATTTACGACATTTTTGTTCTGACACAGATCTAATAAATAAAAAGATCCGGGAAACCGGGTCTTTTTGCACTTGAGTCAGAACACGAGGAGGAATTATATGATTACAAGACAGATTAAATTAAACGCGACAGAAGATGTACAGGAATTTGTGAACGAGGCGGCAAAATGCAGCTTTGATATTGATATTTCTTATAACCGTATCATCATTGATGCCAAGTCTCTTCTGGGAATCCTGAGCATGGACCTTACACGGGAACTGACAGTCAGATGTTATGGAGAGAGCCAGAAATTCAATAAAGTTATGGACAAATTTGCAGTAGCATAACTGTATCAGAAGTTTGGCAGGAGCGGGCACATATTCAGAGAAAGGATATGTGCCTTTTTGAATGTATGGGAAGCAGGAGAGAAAGCAGGATGGAAAAACCGGTAATCCGTATTTCAGTTCGAAATCTGGTAGAATTTATTTTGAGAAGCGGTGATCTGACAAGCAGGAGCGGAACGGCAGCAGACAAAGAAGCCATGCTCAAGGGCAGCCGCTTTCACCGAAAGATCCAGAAACAGATGGGCAGCACCTATCAGGCAGAAGTTCCGCTCAAAAAAGAAAGTGAATATGAAGATCTGATCCTGTGTGTAGAGGGAAGAGCTGACGGTATTTTTGCAGAGAACGAAACTGTTTGTATCGATGAGATCAAAGGAATTTACAAAAGCCTTGACAGTCTGGAAGAACCGGTGCAGGTCCATCGTGCACAGGCACTCTGTTATGGCTGGATCTATATGGAAGCCCATGATCTGGAAAGGATTGATATCCAGATGACATATGGTCAGCTTGATACGGAGGAAATCCGGAGATTCCGGGAAACGATCGCCAGAGAAAAACTGGAGAAATGGTATCAGGATCTGACAGATGAGTACTATAAATGGGTCTCTTATCAGCTCGCCTGGCGAAAAGAGAGAAATGCATCCATGGAAACTCTGGAATTCCCGTTTCCATACCGCAAAGGGCAGAGAGAAATGGTCGCCGGAGTTTACCATGCGATCTCAGAAGAGGCGCAGATTTTTATCCAGGCTCCGACCGGGATCGGTAAGACGATGTCTGCAATCTTTCCGGCAGTCCGTGCTGTGGGACAGGGAAAAGGCGAGACGGTCTTTTATCTGACGGCCAGGACGATCACGCGGACTGTGGCAGAGGATGCATTTTCAATTCTCCGCGGGAAAGGTCTGCACTTCAAATCTATCACGATCACAGCAAAAGAAAAAATGTGCTTCTGTGATGAGATGGACTGTGACCCGCAGAAATGTCCTTATGCGAAGGGGCATTATGACAGGATAAACGATGCCGTCTATGAACTGTGGACGAAAGAAGAAGCTTTTGACCGTGAGACGATTCTTGCACAGGCAGAGAAATACAGTGTCTGTCCATTTGAGATAACACTTGACCTGGCAGTGTGGATGGACGGGATCGTCTGTGATTATAATTATGTGTTTGATCCAAATGTTTATCTGAAACGGTTTTTCGGGGAAAATATAAAAGGAAAATATCTCTTCCTGATCGATGAAGCACACAATCTGGTGGACCGTGGAAGAGAAATGTACAGTGCTTCCCTGTGCAAAGAAGAGATAGAAAGCACCCGCAGATTCGTAAGAGCACACAGTAGCAGACTGTATCGTATGCTTGGCAAAGCTGCAAAACAACTGGAAGTACTGAAGGAAGAAAGCAGTTCCTCCTGGCAGGTGCTGGAAAATGCGGGGACACTTCCTGTGACGCTTCTGAGTATTCAGGGAGAGATGGACAAACTTTTGGAAGAACCGCCGTCACAGGAATTCGTGGATGGGATTCTGGAATTTTATTTTGCGGTACGGGATTTCCTGAACATTGCAGAATTGGTGGATGAAAATTATGTGACGTATGTTTCGACGGATGAAGACGGAAAGTTCCGTATGAAACTGTTTTGTGTAAATCCGGCGGCAAATCTGCAGAGATGCCTGGACCGTGGAGTCAGCACGGTATTTTTTTCGGCAACACTTCTGCCGCTTGCTTACTACAGGAAGATGCTGAGTACCAGAAATGAAAATTTCGGCATGTATGTAAATTCTCCTTTTGAGGAAGAAAAAAGATGCCTTCTCCTGTGCCGCGATGTCAGCAGCAGATACACCAGAAGAGGGTATGAAGAATACCGCAGGATTGCAGAATACATTGCGCGGATGTCCTGGAAGAAAAAAGGAAATTATATGATCTTTTTTCCGTCCTATAAATTGATGGAAGATGTGTTTGAAGTTTATCAGGAGGAATTTTCGGCTGACTGGGTGGACTGCATCTGTCAGCAGGCTTCAATGAATGAACGGGAGCGGGAAGAATTCCTCAGAGAATTTCAGGCGCAGGGTGAAAAAACACTTCTTGGCTTCTGCGTCATGGGAGGGATTTTTTCGGAAGGGATCGATCTGATCGGTGACAGGCTGATCGGCGTGGCGGTTGTCGGAACAGGGATTCCGCAGATCGGCTGCGAAAGAGAGATCCTGAAAGAATATTATGACGAGAAAGGGGAGCCAGGCTTTGATTATGCCTATCGTTATCCTGGCATGAACAAGGTGCTCCAGGCGGCAGGCCGCGTGATCAGGACCCGGGAAGATATCGGCGTGATCCTGCTTATGGATGAACGTTTCATGAACCGGGAATACCGAATGCTTTTTCCTCGTGAGTGGTCGTCTGTAAAAACGTGCACGATCGGGACGGTGGAGGCATCGCTTAAGGATTTCTGGGAGCAGGTTTCAGAAATGGAAAGCTGTGGAAACGAAGGGACCGGGCCGGAGCAGGAGGATGGCGCGGATGCTTGACATATGTGTGATTTCAGGTATACTATGAACAATCAGTTTGCAAAAAAGTAATCGTGGGATAGATACAAAAGGAGAAGAAGATGAAGAGACGAACGGTTCTGGCATTGTGTCTGTGTCTGACATTAGCCGGTACACCTGTGGGTGTGGCTGCGGCTTCTGACAGTCTTTTGTCAGTAACAGAAGAAGCACAGATTCAGCCGATCGGGGATGGGTCCGGCAGATACCTTATGAAAAGCGACGGTTTTTACTGCCTCAAAGAAGATGGAAGCAAGGATACAGCGGTATCTGTTCATTATTTTGACAAAATGGAAATAGACGGCACTGTACTGGATGGTTTTTATTATCATGATGCGGACGGATGCTATCTGGCGGCAAGCCCTCATATGGTAAAGATCAGCAAGCTTACCTGTATGGGGACAGATGAAACGGGAGAGCCGGCAGAGTATACGTTTGACGGATACTATATGGTAAACAATCTTGGAAAACTTTCTGCCGCGCCACAGGTGAGATATATAGATGGTCTGACAATGGATGGGACGACCTTTGACGGCTATTATTATTTTGATGAGACAGGACGGATGGTGACGGAGCCGGGAACACATGAACTTGAGATGACTTCGAATGGTCAGATGTTTTCCGGAACGTATTATTTCGGTGGGGCAAATGGTGTTCTTGAGCAGAAAGCAGGGACTACGCCGGATGGATTCCCAGTGGATGAAACAGGCAAAGTGCAGGGGCTTGATGCACTTGGAATTGAAAATCTGGAACCGCAGCTTGAGGCGACGGTATCCGGTTATGATGGAAACTGGAGTGTTTACGTCAAGGATCTGGAAACAGAGGAAGAGTTTGTGATCAATGACGAGCCGATGTATTCAGCAAGTCTTATCAAAGCTTTCGTGATGGCAAAGACGTTTGAGGATATGGATCTTGTTCTGGAGAACGAAGCGAAGCAGATGAAGACCGATGCCGCAAATGCAGCAGTACAGACAAAAATCGATAATCTCCTCACAAACATGATCACAGTCAGTGACAATGAATCCTGTAATGAACTTGGCAGACTGCAGTCGGAAAAACATGATTTCCTTGACGGAGCAGAGAAGGTCAATGAATATCTCGAAAAAGAAGGCTATTCCGAGACGAGTTACCAGAGCACGCTTCATCCGTCTTATTCAGCAAAGATCAGTCTTGGTGGAAGAAATATGACTTCGGTAAAAGACTGCGGACTTCTTTTGGAGCGGATCTACAGGGGAGAATGCGTGAGTGAAGAAGCATCTGCACAGATGCTGGACCTTCTGAAACGGCAGGAAAATACCAGCAAGATCCCTGCAGGGATCAAGGCAGAAGTTCCGACAGCAAACAAGACAGGCGAGACAGATGAGGACCAGCATGATATCGCGATCGTGTACGGAGCAAAGACCACATACATTCTCTGTGTGATGTCAGAGGGCTGGAAAAGCGGCGGTGATGCAGTGCAGAACATCCAGAATATTTCCAGTATGGTCTATAATTACCTCAACCTGTAAATCTTTGGTTTCCTGCATGCCTGCGTTGCTTTTTGACAGGAAATCATGTATAATATCGAACTGTAACAAACTGGTCTGATGACCAGTAAATACTGTCTGCTCCAGGACAGGATATGTTACTGTGGAGTGAACAGTAACTTGGAGATTTCGATAAATAGAGTATAATCAGGAGGAATAAATTACATGCGAGTCGATACGGATGACTTTGCCCGACCTTGTGGGTGCGGGAAGAATCACCATATAGAAGTAAAGGAAATTTTAATTGAAGAAGGAGTAGTGGAGAAGCTGGAAGAAGCAATGTCAGACGGGTTTCTCAAGGAATATATTTCACCGCTTCTGATCTGTGACACAAACACATGCAAGGTGACAGAGGAGATCATGGAAGATATCTATGACCGATGTCAGGTACTTGTGCTGGATGCTGAGGGTCTTCATGCAGACCAGCATGCAATCGAAGTAGTAGAGAATAACATGGAAGAGGATATAGACCTGATCCTGGCAGTGGGAACAGGTACGATCCATGACATCAGCCGTTATGTGGCTTTTCAGTACAAAATTCCCTTTATTTCCGTTCCAACAGCGGCAAGCGTGGACGGATTCGTATCTACAGTTGCAGCAATGACCTGGAATGGGCTCAAAAAAACAGTGCCGGCGGCACCGCCTATTGCAGTTTATGCTGATTCAAATATTTTTGCAGCGGCACCGAGACGGCTGAATGCATCCGGTGTATCTGATCTTTTTGGAAAATATATCTGTCTTGCAGACTGGAAGATTGCTCATATGCTGACAGATGAATACATTTGTGATGAGATTATTGAACTGGAAGAAAAAGCACTCAGGACAGTACGCTCCTGTCTGGATGATATTGCACAAGGTGACAGAGAAAGCTGTGAGAAACTGATGTATGCGCTGATTCTGTCCGGGCTGGCGATGCAGATGGTTGGAAATTCCAGACCGGCTTCCTGTGCAGAACATCACCTTTCTCATCTGTGGGAGATGGAAGTGATCAATGGACCGCTGGATGCGCTTCACGGTGAGAAAGTCTCGATTGGAACCCTGATCGTTCTCAGAGAATATAACCGTATTGCCAGAGCAATCCGTGAAGGCAGATGCAGGGTATTATCAGAACGTGAGGATGATACAGAACTTCTTGAAAAAACATTCGGTAAGAAACATCTGCTGGAGGGAATTATCGAAGAAAACACACCGGATCCACTGGAGGAAGTCAGTCCGGCAAGACTGGAATCCTGTCTTTCTGAAATTGCAGATATAATTGAAGAACTTCCGCGAGAAGAGGAACTTGTTCATGCGATGGATAAGGCTGGATGTAAGCAGAGTGTATACGAGATCGGACTCACAGAGGAAATCATACCACAGAGCCTGAAACTGGCTCCTTATGTCAGACGGCGCCTCAGTTTTCTGAGAGTCAGCAGAATGCTCGAAATAGAAGGAGAATGATTATGAGAGTTGGAATGGGATATGATGTACATAAGCTGACAGAAAACAGTGACCTGATCCTCGGGGGAGTCAAGATCCCGTGGGAAAAGGGTCTTCTCGGACATTCTGATGCGGATGTGCTGATCCATGCAGTGATGGATGCTTTGCTTGGGGCTGCGGCTCTTGGAGATATCGGAAAACATTTCCCGGACACAGATCCCAAATACAAAGGGATTTCCAGTGTGAAGCTTCTGATTCATGTGTCAGAGCTTCTTAAGGAACATGGATATGAAGTAGGGAACATTGATGCGACGATCATCGCCCAGAAACCAAAGATGGCACCGCATATTCCGCAGATGCGTAAAAATATGGCGGATGCTCTTGGAATCCCGGAATCAAAGATCAATGTCAAGGCAACTACAGAAGAAGGACTTGGATTTACCGGAAGCGGGGAAGGGATTTCTTCTCAGGCAATCTGCCTGCTCACAGAGATCCAGGACTGATCTTGTTACAAAATAATATCGGAGGAAAGAGACATGAAACTTTTTAATACAATGTCACGAAGAAAAGAAGAATTTGTACCGCTGGAAGAGGGCAAGGTACGCATGTATGTATGCGGACCGACTGTGTACAACCTGATCCATATCGGAAATGCAAGACCGATGATCATTTTTGATACGGTACGCCGTTATCTGGAGTACAAAGGATACGAAGTAAACTATGTATCCAACTTCACAGACGTAGATGACAAGATCATCAAGAAAGCGATCGAGGAAGGCGTAAGCGCAGAGGAAGTTTCACAGCGTTATATCGCAGAGTGCAAGAAGGACATGGCAGGCATGAACGTAAAACCGGCTACCACACATCCGCTTGCAACACAGGAGATCGACGGAATGATTGATATGATCCAGACACTGATCGACAAGGGTTATGCATATCCGGTTGCCGATGGAACTGTATACTTCCGTGTAAAGAAATTCAAAGAATACGGTAAGCTTTCTCATAAGAACCTTGATGATCTGCAGTCAGGATTCCGTTCCCTGCAGGTATCCGGTGAGGATCAGAAGGAAGATCCGCTGGATTTCGTACTCTGGAAACCGAAGAAAGAAGGAGAGCCATACTGGACCTCTCCATGGTGCGACGGAAGACCGGGCTGGCATATTGAGTGCTCCGTTATGTCCAAGAAATATCTTGGAGAGGAGATCGACATCCATGCCGGTGGCGAAGACCTTGTGTTCCCTCACCATGAGAATGAGATCGCACAGAGTGAATGCTGCAATGGAGTTCCTTTTGCGAAATACTGGATGCACAATGCATTCCTGAACATTGACAACCGCAAGATGTCCAAGTCTCTTGGAAACTTCCGTACTGTCCGTGAGATCAGTGAACAGTATGATCTGCAGGTGCTTCGTTTCTTCATGCTGAACGCACATTACAGAAGCCCGCTCAATTTCAGTGCAGATCTGATGGAATCCTCCAAGAACGCGCTTGAGAGAATCACAGAGGCAGCAGCAAGACTTCGCGACCGCAAGGCAGCAGCGGCTGTGCAGGAAGCAACAGAAGAAGAGAAGAAACTGATGCAGGAAGAAACTGCATTTGTGACTAAGTTCGAGGAAGCTATGGATGACGACTTCAACACAGCTGATGCACTGGCTGCGATCTTTGAACTTGTCAAATTTGCCAACACAAATGTACAGGAAGGAAGCTCCGCAGAATTTGCAGCACACACTCTGGAAGTTATGACAAAACTCTGCGATGTTCTCGGACTGACTCTTGAGAAGAAAGAAGAGATCCTTGACGAAGAGATCGAAAACCTGATCGCAGAACGTCAGGCAGCAAGAAAAGCCAAAGATTTCGCAAGAGCAGATGAGATCCGTGGACTGCTTCTTGAAAAAGGCATCGAACTGAAAGATACTCGTGAGGGCGTAAAATGGAAACGAATCTGATGCAGCTTGATGAACTGTTTCATCTTGAAAACCAGGATCTGCGGAGTTATTCTCCGCTGACTCTGGCGTATATCGGAGATGGGATCTATGAGCTGATCATCCGTACAGTCCTTGTCAGGAAGGGCAACTGTCCGGTCAACCAGCTTCACAAAAAAGCAAGCAGTCTGGTAAAGGCAGCTTCTCAGTCAGCGATCATGGAAGTGATAGAGGAGAAACTGACCGAGGAAGAGCATAACATCTACCGCAGAGGCCGCAACGCACATTCTCCTACAATGGCAAAGCATGCAACCATGGCTGATTACAGAAGGGCAACAGGCTTTGAGGCATTGATGGGATACTTATATTTAAAGGGAGATTACACACGGATGCTTGAACTTGTCCGTATGGGAATCGGAGAGGACAGATTATGAGTGAACAGATAGAAGGCCGCAACGCGGTACTGGAAGCTTTTCGTTCAGGCAAATGCGTGGACAAGCTTTTTATCCTGGATGGATGCCAGGACGGACCAGTCCGCACGATCGCAAGAGAGGCTCGCAAAAAAGACACGATCATCAATTATGTATCCAAAGAAAGACTGGACCAGCTCAGTGAGACACATGCACATCAGGGTGTGATCGCGCAGGTTGCAGCTTATGAATACAGCACCGTAGAAGACATCCTCGCCAAGGCAGAGGAGAAGGGTGAGCCGCCGTTTCTGATCCTTCTGGACAATGTAGAGGATCCGCATAATCTTGGTGCGATCATCCGTACAGCTAACCTGGCAGGTGCACATGGTGTTATCATTCCGAAGCGCAGAGCTGTCGGACTAACTTCCACAGTTGCCAAGACATCTGCCGGTGCGATCAATTACACACCGGTTGCCAAAGTTACCAATCTGGTACGTACCATGGAAGAACTTAAGCAAAAAGGCATCTGGTTCGTCTGTGCAGATATGGGCGGAGAGAGCATGTACCGTATGAATCTGACGGGACCGATCGGTCTTGTGATCGGAAACGAGGGCGAAGGAGTCAGTCGTCTTGTGAGAGAGGCATGTGACTTTACCGCATCTATCCCGATGAAGGGAGATATCGATTCTCTGAATGCATCCGTTGCAGCAGGTGTCCTTGCGTATGAGATCGTAAGACAGCGTCTCGTGGCAGAAAGCAAATAAGAAATGGAGATTCTCTATGTGCCAGTATGAAAAATGCACAGATGAAGAATTGCTCACCAGGCTGAGATCTGGTGAGGAAGAGATATCAGATTATCTGATGGAAAAATACAAAGGATTTGTCCGCCAGAAAGCAAGAGCCATGTTCCTGATCGGCGGTGAGACCGATGATCTGATACAGGAAGGAATGATCGGGCTTTTTAAGGCGGTACAGAGTTATCAGCCTGACAAAGATGCTTCTTTTCGGACATTTGCGGGGATGTGCATTGACCGACAGCTTTACAGTGCTATCCAGAATTCAAACCGGCAGAAGCATATGCCTCTGAACTCCTATATTTCACTTAGTGAAGAACCGGAGGAAACGGATGAGCTGGAAGGTTCCTGGTGGGAAAATCCTGAAAATATCATCATTGACCAGGAAAGCACGAGGAGCCTTGAACAGGAGATCCACCGGACATTAAGTCCAATGGAAAACAAGGTGCTGAAGTATTATCTTAAGGGTTATGGTTACATCCAGATCGCAAAGATTATGGGAAAAACACCCAAGTCGATCGATAATGCACTTCAGAGGATAAGAGGCAAGATACGAAACTTTTCCCTTTCTTTTTGGGACAAAAAATAGTATAATTATTCTAATCTTTGTGACAAAGAACAAACTGTTATATGAAAGGAGCAGAGTATTATGGCAAAATTAAACAAATATTGGGGATTTGTTGCAGTCGGAGCCGTAGCAGCCGCAGCGGCAGGAGCTGTAGCAGCACTGGCATTCAAGAAGAAACCTCTCGAGGATTTCGAGGACGATTTTGACGACGATTTCGATGATGACTTTGAAGAAGAGGAAGAGCCGAAGAAAGAAGAAAAGAAAGAAGCTCACGAATCCTTTGAAGCATGGGAAGAAAGCGAAGAAGCTGTAGAGGAATCTGCGGAAGAAGAAGCAGAGGAAACAGAGGCTGAAGAAGCTCTTGAAGAAGAAATAAAAGAAGAAGTTCAGGAAACAGAAGAAACAGAAGAATAATTTCATTAAATAAAAAGTGTCTCGCCGGATCAACTGCCGGCGGGGCACTTTTTGCGTAAATCTGGATCAGGCTTTTGGAAGCTTGAAGGAACTCTTGAGAGAAACGATGCGGTTGAATACCGGCTCGCCTTCTTTGGAGTCGTGGATATCTGCACAGAAGAATCCGTTTCTTACGAACTGGAAGCTGTCGTATCCTTTGGCTTCCATAAGAGCTGGCTCTACATAAGCAGTTACGGTGGTCAGAGAATTCGGGTTCACATTGAGGGAACCGTCTTCTTTGTTGTAAACACCCTTTTCTTCATCTACGATGTTTTCGTAGAGACGAACGGTTGCTTTGCCTGCCTTGGAAGCTTCTACCCAGTGGATCGTTCCTTTGACTTTACGTCCGTCAGGAGCGTTGCCGCCCTTGGTAGCAGGATCGTAAGTACAGTGTACAACACGTACAGTACCGTCATCATCTGCTTCATATCCTGTACAGGTAACGAAGTAAGCGTTCATAAGACGAACTTCAGCACCTACAAAAAGTCTCTTGTATTTACGTGGAGGCTCGATCATGAAGTCCTCACGCTCGATATAAAGCTCCTTGCCAAATGGAAGCTTACGTGTTCCGAGAGCTTCGTTTTCCATGTTGTTCGGAGCTTCCAGGTATTCAACCTGACCTTCCGGATAGTTGTCAATCACGAGTTTGATCGGATCAAGGATTGCCATCATACGCGGACGTTTGAGCTTGAGATCCTCACGGATACAATATTCAAGCATAGCGTAGTCAACGGAACTGTTGGCCTTGGATACACCGCAGAGTTCAACGAACATCTTGATGGATTCCGGAGTGAAACCTCTTCTGCGGAGAGCGGCGATGGAAACGAGACGCGGATCATCCCATCCGTCTACGATGCCGTCCTCAACAAGTTTCTTGATGTAACGCTTGCCGGTAACAACGTTTGTCAGGTATAATTTTGCAAATTCGATCTGCTTCGGTGGCTGCGGGTATTCCAGTTCTCTTACTACCCAGTCATAAAGCGGTCTGTGATCCTCAAATTCCAGTGTACAGATAGAATGTGTGATTCCCTCGATCGCATCCTCGATCGGATGAGCAAAGTCGTACATTGGATAGATGCACCAGGTATCGCCGGTTCTGTGGTGAGTCATATGAGCAACACGGTAGATGACCGGGTCACGCATGTTCATGTTCGGGGATGCCATATCGATCTTGGCACGGAGAACTTTCTCTCCATCCTGGTATTTGCCGTCTTTCATTTCTTCAAAAAGCTGAAGGTTTTCTTCGACGCTGCGGTTACGGTATGGGCTTTCTTTGCCTGGCTCTGTAAGAGTACCACGGTATTCGCGGATCTGATCGGCAGTCAGATCGCAGACATAAGCTTTGCCCTTCTTGATGAGCTTGACAGCAGCTTCATACATCTGCGGGAAATAATCAGACGCAAAGAAAAGTCTGTCTTCCCAGTCAGCACCGAGCCATTTGATGTCCGCTTTGATGGACTCTACAAATTCGCTCTTTTCTTTGGTCGGGTTGGTATCATCGAAACGCATGTTGAATTTGCCGTTGTATTTCTGTGCAAGTCCATAGTTTAAAAGAATGGATTTGGCATGTCCGATATGGAGGTACCCGTTCGGTTCCGGTGGGAAACGGGTGTGTACGGTATCATAAACACCTTCGGCCAGATCCTCGTCAATGATGTTCTCAATAAAATTTTTGGAAACAGTTTCGTTTTCCATCTCTGTCCCTCCTGAGTGATTCAATGGTTTCCAGACTTTCGGCTTGATTACTTTTGATTATCCTAACAGTCAAAAAATCAAGAAAATACAAGGTTTTCATCGAAAATCTGGTTTTGATTACTTTGCATTATATCACAGTATAAATGCAAAGTGTATAGAAAGTTAAATAACTTTTATATTGTATAACATAATTCAAAATAAAACAAGGAGGAAATCCCACACATATGACAAATAACAGAATGAAACAGGCGAAGAAACGGTATTATACAATCCGACAATATTTTAGAGAGAAGCATATCAGAGAGAGGCAATTGAGTTTTCAGTTGCCTCTCTTTTTGGTCAGCTTTCGTATAGATCATTGACAGCCGCATATACTGTACGTATAATAAAAGTACAGAATACTGTACAGAAAAGGAGGACTGCATATGTTAGCGGTGAACTATACAAATTTACGAGAGAATATGAAAAATTATATGGATAAGGTCACAGATGATTACGAAACCATGATAGTTACTCGCAAAAACAATAGAAACGTGGTAATGATGTCGGAAGAATCCTACAATAATCTTATGGAAAATCTCTATCTTATGGAAGATCGGGCAAATTATGACTGGATCATGGAATCAAAGAAACAGTTACAGGCAGGAAAAGCAGGTATTCATAAGTTAAAAGAGGTTGAATGATGAATAAAGTGTTCACACAGAACGGATGGGAAGACTACGTTTACTGGGAAACAGAAGACAAAAAGACACTGAAGAAGATTAATGCTCTGATAGAGGATATATGCAGGAATGGTAATCAGGGAATCGGTAAGCCGGAACCATTGACAGGTAATTTGGCAGGATTTTGGTCAAGACGCATTAATGATAAGGACAGGCTTATTTATCAGATAGATGATGAAAATATCTATATGCTGGCTTGCAGGTATCACTATGCAAGATGAGTGTGAGATGGTGAGGGGATAAGAGGGATGTGCTGAAAAAGTAACCGAAAACACTGTAAAATAGGCAAAAAAATAAAGCTGATGACGGGAATCGAACCCGTGACCTCCGCCTTACCAAGGCGACGCTCTACCGACTGAGCCACATCAGCAATTACTTTGTGAAGCGTTTATCTGCCGCTCACAGTTGATAATATTAACAGAAGTACAAGAAGTTGTCAACACTTTATTTTAACTTTTTTTGATCTTTTTTGAGGAATACTTTTTGCTATTTTGATAGTTGCCAGTTTGAAAGGGACAGGGTATACTGGAACAGAAGAAAAGTAAAGGAAGACTTGAATTATGAGAAAAATCATACTTGCTTCGGCATCTCCGAGAAGGAGAGAACTTCTGGCGAATGCCGGAGTGATCTTTCAGGTATGTCCTGGGAACAGCGAGGAAAAGATCACGAAGGAGATTCCGGAAGACATCGTAAAGGAACTGTCCCTGCAGAAAGCAATGGCGACGGCGTTGAAATTTGACATGGAAGAAGGAACGGTCATTCTGGGAGCAGATACGATCGTATCTTTTGATAATAAGATCCTTGGCAAACCAAAGAATGAAGAGGATGCGGTAAATACATTATCCATGCTCCAGGGGAATACGCATCAGGTCTATACCGGAGTGACAGTTATGGAACGTAAGGATTCCAAATGGGAAACGATCACTTTTGCAGAATGTACAGATGTTTCTTTCTATCCGGTTTCCGAGGAAGAGATCAGGGCATATGTAGCAACAGGCGAACCGATGGACAAGGCAGGAAGCTACGGTATCCAGGGCGGATTTGGTGCTTATGTAAAGGGAATCCGCGGGGACTATACAAATGTAGTAGGCCTTCCTGTGGGCAGACTGTTTTACGAAACGAAGAAACATGGAATAGAATTACGAGGATAAGATCATGATAAAAGCATGTATTTTTGATCTGGACGGCACCCTGGCAAATACACTGGATTCTATGGCATACGTTGCCAATGAGATCCTCAGGGGAATGGGACTTAAGGAACAGCCGACAGAGAATTTTAAATATTACAGCGGTGAGGGAGCAGATATGCTGGTACGCCGCTGCCTCAAAGATGCCGGAGACCCGGAACTTACCCATTTTGAGGAGTGCAGGGCTCTTTACAGAAAGAAATTTGACGAGGATCCTTTATATAAGGTAGTTCCGTATGAAGGAATCAGGGACACACTTCAGACACTGAAGAATGCAGGAGTGAAGCTTGCTGTCTGCTCCAACAAGCCGCATATAGCCGCAGTCAAGGTGATCGACAAGATGTTCCCGGGATATTTTGACCTGGTGATCGGACAGAGCGATGCGATCCGCAGGAAACCGGCACCGGACGGTCCGCTTAAAGCAGCAGCAGAATTCGGTGCTTCTTCAGAAGAGTGTATGTATATCGGAGACACCAGGACAGATATGGAAACCGGTACAGCGGCAGGCATGCATACGATCGGTGCTTTATGGGGATTCCGTGACAGAGAAGAACTTGAAAGCAGCGGTGCAGAAATCGTTGCGGAGAAACCAGAAGATTTACTTAAGATATATGAGGAACTGAATCATGATCAAACTGGTTGCAAGTGATCTGGATGGGACTTTGCTGCTCAACGGAGCGCAGAGTCTGCCGGAAGAACTTTTTCCATTAATAAAAGAACTAAAAGAACTTGGCATTTTGTTTGTGGCAGCAAGCGGCAGACAGTATGCAAATATGAAGCGCATGTTTGCACCGGTGGTGGATGACATGGCGTTTATTGCTGAAAACGGCGGTCTGGCGATCCAGAATGAGAAAGTACTCTATCAGGACAGCTTTCCGAAGGAACTTGTCAGAGAAATCGTAGAAGCGATCTATGATAAGAAGGATGCCGACTTTACCTGTTCGACTAAGGATTTTTATTACATCCGTCCAAAGACAGAGCATTACAGAGACCTGATGCTGAATGTGGTCAAAAATAACTGCAAAGAGATCGATAGCTTTGATGAGATAACAGAGCCATGCATGAAAGTAGCTGTATACGAAAGGGAAGGAATCCAGGAGGATTCTATCCGGTACTGGAAGGAACGGTTCGGAGACAGATGTACGGTAGTGACATCCGGTTTTGCCTGGGTTGATTTTATCCCGTTTGAGACCAATAAGGCAAAAGGTCTCAGGGAATATCAGAAACTGCTTGGTATCAGACCGGAAGAATGTATTGTGTTTGGTGATGAGTATAATGACATTGCGATGCTGGAATCCGTACCATACAGTTTTGCCATGGCTCACGCGAAGCCGGGGGTCAAAAAAGCAGCGTCTTATCAGACAGAGCGCGTAGAATATATTCTTAAGAAACTGATCCGCGCAGGTGGAAACATAGAGGAGGTAATTAAATAATGTATACAGAAGAAAGCGTAGAAACATTTCTCAAAAACCAGGGACAGCTTTTTGACGAAGCAGTTGCATCTTCCTATGAGGAAGCAGAAGAATTCCTTGAAGACTGTATGGCGGTAGAGCTGAAAACGCTCAAAGAAGTACGTGCATACTTTGATGAAGCAGGTGCAGACATCAGTGGAATGACAGATGAGGAACTGGAAGATGCAAGTGAAGTATTTGTTCTTCCGTCAGGCGGATATCTTCTGGTAGAAGGGTGAGCCGATATTTGAAGTAGAAATTTTTTATGACAGGGAAAGGTTATGTAAAATAGAAATTACATAGCCTTTCCCTGTCATGCTATAATGACGATACGGGAAGTGGGGAATATAGTATCAATAAAAGGGTCATATCCGTGAATATTTGTGATAGAAACCCAAAAAGGAGGAAAATTATGAACAGAAGGAGATTTCTGGCGATCATTATGTCTGTGTTTATGATATTGTCGCTGCTGCCGGTGACAGTATTTGCAGAGACAACCGCCGCTGTGCTGGATGGACAGCTCAAGATCCAGGGCACGGCAGTAGCAGGAACGACATTGAAAGCAGATATGCAGGGGATAAAGAACGAAGGGATAACAGAGGACAGTGTCAGTTATCAGTGGTTTCGCAAAACTTCCGATGATGAAAAGAAAGAACAGCAGGGAGAGAAACCTGAACTGAAATCCCTCAGTAAAGAAAAAACTTATACGATCACCAAAGATGATATAGATTCAAAGATCGTTCTGACGATTACCGGTTTGGAGGATAAGGGATTCAGCGGCAGTCTGACAGCTGTGACAGCGACTGTTACAGAGACAGCAGATCCTAAAGCAGCAGAAACAGAACAGAATACAGAAGCTTCAACAGAGGAACAGAATCAGGATACCTCCACAGCAGAGGATGCTTCATCAGAGGAAACACAGGAAATTTCGGAGGCAGCGAATGATAACGAGGCCGGATCAGAATCTGTAGATGGCATTCCGGCAGCAACAAATGATGCAGAATCATCAGAGCAGGAGAATGAAAACTCTGAAGAAGAACTGGAACAGAACGAATATCAGGAAGAATTACAGCCTGCGGATGAAACTGGCAGCACAGAAAAGAACGAACAGGATTCAGAGGAGGCTGGAAGCACTTCTGTAGAAGGAATCCCGGAAGCAAAAGAAGATGGAACATACAATAACACAGAAGATAATACAGAAACAGAAAGTCCGTCAGATACAGATGAGGCATCTTATCAGGCAGAAGCAGAAGTCGGCGACGGAAGCAGTGATGTTTTGGCATTTGGCACGGTTGTTTCAGGACAGGAAGACGAACAGGCACAGTATGTGACCATCAAAAATACCGGTACAGAAACTCTGAATTTCATAGATATAAGCCCGGAGCATTTTGCAGTCCAGGATATCACCGAGCCTCTGGAAGCCGGTCAGAGCGTACAGGTATGGATCGCACCGCGGGTTGGAACAGAGCCTGGCAGTTATGAGGATACGATCACATATAAGACAGAAGAAGGAGCAACAGCTTCTTTCAAAGCACAAATGACTGTCGAAAGTGAAGATACACCGGAACCGACGGAGGTGCCGCAGGATACACCGACACCGGAACCGACAGAGACACCACAAGATACACCGACACCGGAGCCGACGGAGACACCACAGGATACACCAACATCGGAACCGACACAGGTACCGGCAGTGAGTAAGGTAAATGCCGATACAGGCGCGGCAGATTTTGGCAGTGTCGTAGAAGGCTATACAGAGGCACCGCAGGCACAGACGATCACACTGACCAATGAAGGCAATGCAGATGCAGTTCTGTCAGATATATACAGTGATCAGGGAGAAATTAAATATTTTGATGCGGCATTATCTGCACAGGAAATCAGTGCAAATGGAGGTACAGCAACATTTACCGTGCGCCCGAAGAATGGGCTGAGTGCCGGTACCTATACAGAGGCATTTACGATCAATGATACAACTTCCGGACAGGGGATCGTGATCACGGCAACGGTTACTGTAAATACAGCGAGCCACAGTCTTGGAATCTCAACAGATACACTTGATTTTGCAAGTGCAAAGAAAGGATACAGCGGAGTCAGTGCACAGCAGATCACTGTTACAAACAATGGAAATGTGGCAGAAACACTTGTACAGCCTTCTGCAAAATATTTCACGATAACAGCAGCCACCGGACTGACAATCCAGCCAGGAGAATCAGCGGTATTTACAGTAGCACCGAAGGATGGCCTGGACGTAAATAGTTATCAGGAAAATATCACGATTGCTTCAGCGGCGACAGAAACTGTGTGCAAGGCATCCTTCCAGGTACTCAAAGGAACTGTTTCTCTTACAAAGATCCAGAATCCATCAGAGATCAGCGGAATTGCAAATGGCACAGCCAAAGATGCACAGAAGCTGAAACTGCCGTCCACAGTAGTGATCGAGACTACCGGAGGAAAGGCCAAAGCCAAAGTAGCCTGGGATGTCAAGAACTGTTCTTATAATGCCGCTGATACAGCAGCACAGAGTTTTACAGTCAAAGGAGCAGTAACACTTCCGGATGGCGTGGACAATAACAATAATATAGATCTGTTAGCCTATGTTAAAGTAAATGTAGAAGCCTATACACCAAAGACTGTCTCCGCAGATGATAATAAGATAACAGGAATTGAGGTAAATGGCGTTTATACAACTCAGTCCAAAATCTCTTTCACAGCAGTAGGAGCAGGAATGGACAACAATTCTCCTAAGAAAGGTGATATCCGTTATGTTCCGCTGAACTGGACTGTCATCAATACAAATGCATGGGATAAAGCTCCTTATACAGCATGCTTCGGACTTTCCAAGAGCGGTGATTATACATTGAAAGTCGTTTTCCAGCAGCAGCAGTACAATGGCAAAAACTGGAAAAATACTGACAGTCAGGATACCAAACAGGTAGCTTTCAGTATTTCAGAGGCGAAGGTCACAGCACCGGGAACAAATCTTACTCCATCTGCAAATCAGAAAAAATCTGTCAAGACAAATGATCCAACGGATATCATTCCATTTGTGGTCATCTTGATTATTGCAGCAGGAGCTGTATACGGCGTGATCTATTACAAGAAGAAAAAGAAATAATAAAATATATTTTGTTAGCACTCATTTTAAATGAGTGCTAATTTTTCCTTGACTTTTATAAAAAATGGTATTAGTATATATAAAAAATGAAATTACGAAAACAAAGGAGCGTGTTTTTTATGGCAGCAAAACATGGAAATTTGTCAATTAACAGTGAAAATATTTTTCCTATCATAAAGAAATGGCTGTATTCAGACCATGATATCTTTGTAAGAGAGCTTGTATCCAACGGATGTGATGCGATCACCAAACTTAAGAAACTGGAAGTAATGGGAGAGTACACTTTCCCGGATGACTATAAAGCAGCAGTTCAGGTAGTAGTGGATCCGGATGCCAAAACCCTGAAATTCATTGATAACGGTATCGGTATGACTGGTGATGAAGTAGAAGAATACATCACACAGATCGCTTTTTCCGGTGCAACAGAATTCCTTGAGAAATACAAAGATAAAACAACAGATGACCAGATGATCGGACATTTCGGACTGGGATTTTATTCTGCATTCATGGTTGCTGATGAGGTGCACATTGATACACTTTCCTATAAGGATGGAGCAACAGCAGTACACTGGACTTGTGATGGCGGTACAGAATATGATATGCAGGACGGCGACAGAACCACACCAGGTACAGAGATCACCTTATTCCTGAACGAAGAGAGCCTGGAGTTCTGTAATGAATACCGCATGCGTGAAGTAATCGAGAAATACTGTTCCTTTATGCCGGTGAACATCTACCTGTCCAAAGCAAACGCAGAGCAGGAATATGAGACGATTGATGAATCTGAACTTCGCGATGACGATGTAGTTGTAGAACACATCCACGAAGACGCCAAGACAGAAGAAAAGGAAAACGAAAACGGCGAGAAAGAAGTCGTAGAAGTTTCACCTGCAAAGGACAAAGTAAAGATCAACAAACGCCCGGTATCCTTAAGTGATCCGAATCCGCTGTGGATGAGACATCCGAATGAATGCAGCGATGAGGATTACAAGGATTTCTACCGCAAAGTATTTATGGATTACAAGGAGCCTCTGTTCTGGATCCATCTGAACATGGATTATCCGTTCAACCTCAAAGGTATCCTGTACTTCCCGAAGATCAACACAGAATATGATTCCATCGAAGGAACCATCAAACTGTACAACAACCAGGTATTCATCGCAGACAATATCAAGGAAGTCATTCCGGAATTCCTGCTCCTTCTCAAAGGCGTGATCGACTGCCCGGATCTGCCGCTGAACGTATCCAGAAGTGCCCTGCAGAATGACGGATTTGTTCAGAAGATTTCTGAATACATTTCCAAGAAAGTTGCAGACAAGCTGACAGGCATGTGCAAGACTGACCGTGAATCCTATGAGAAATACTGGGATGACATCAGCCCGTTCATCAAATATGGCTGCATCAAGGATGCGAAGTTTGCAGAGAAACTGCATGACTACATTCTGTTCAAAGACCTGGATAACAAATATATGACTCTCAAGGACTGCATCGAGCAGAACAAGAAAGAAGAAACAGAAGAGACTTCCGAAACAAAAGAAGCAGAGTCAGAAGAAAAGAAAGATGATGATGAGAACAAAGAGCCGGAGAAGACAACCATCTTCTATGTAACAGATCCGGTACAGCAGAGCCAGTACATCAACATGTTCAAGGAAGCAGGCAAGAATGCAGTGATCCTGTCACACAATATCGACACTGCCTTCATTTCTCATCTTGAGCAGAAGAACCAGACCATCCAGTTCAAGAGAATTGATGCTGATCTTACAGAAGAACTCAAGGGAGAGGGCGCTGCAGATGAAGAGACAACAAAGACTCTGACAGATCTGTTCCGCAAGAGCCTTGGCAAAGAGAAACTCGAAGTCAAAGTAGAGAACCTCAAGAATGACTCCGTAGCTGCAATGATGATGCTTTCTGAGGAGAGCCGCCGTATGCAGGATATGATGAAGATGTACAACATGTATGGAATGGATCCGTCCATGTTTGGTGGACAGGAGACACTGGTACTCAATGCAAACCATCCGCTGGTACAGTTCCTCGGCAAGAATCAGGAGTCTGAACATGCAGCAGTGATCTGCGAGCAACTGTATGATCTGGCTATGATCAGCCATAAACAGCTTTCGCCAGATGAGATGACCAAGTTTGTTCAGAGAAGCAATGACATCCTGATGATGATTGCTAAATAAAATTTCATTAGAAAATGTAAGATTAATTTCCAAATTCCCGGATGTGGACAACAGTCAAAAACCACATCCGGGAATTTCTTTTGCATGATTGACAAATGGTACAAAAATTTTTATGCTATTTTTGTATGTAGATGTTGTTTTTGTCGAAAAATCGAGATATTTTTCCGGAAATGTAATCTTTTATCGAGGAAAGACTATTTTGCTAGGATATGAGAAATGAAGCAAAATATGTCGTATAATATTGAGAAAGAAAAAACCGGAGGGAAAAAGGTATGAGAAAAGTATATCGGTTGATACGGCAATTAGGAGTAACTTCCAAATATAAAGGTTATTACTATGTGGCAGAAGCGGTAAGAATGTTCATGGAAATTCAGGATCATCCTATAAAAATCACAAAAGATATATATCCATCTCTGGCAAAACAGTTTAAGTCCACACCGGTAAATGTGGAACATGATATCCGAACGGTGATCAATGTCTGTTGGGAATCAAATAAAGAAGCCATGAATGAAATTGCCGGTTATCCATTGCGTTATAAGCCGACAAACAGCGAATTTATAGATATGATGGCATATTATCTGATGCAGATGGAAATTGAGACGACGCATTCTGACAGAAAATTATATCCAGATTATAATATGGTGAAATCAATCTGATGTCCTCTGAAAAAATTCATCACAGCATTATCCCATGTAGTTTCGAAAGTTTTGTCCAGTGTAAAAAGTCTGGAAAAGGTACCCGTTGTACAGAATAATTCATGGTTTTTGTATTGAATATTCAGGAACAGATCCGAAATTTCATCGGCGGGAACAGACGGGTCTTCTGAAAGAGGAAGAAGCATCATCTGTTGGGGCGAAAGACGCATTACAAATTTAAACTGGAGAGGCGGGAGCTTTCCCCGTATGATGGAATAACAATAGGATTTTACATCTTTCCAGGAAGAGTAAATGTCACCGTTTTCAGATAACTGCTGTGCAGTATCAGTGTCAAAAAAATCCATATGTAGTTTTCCGTCTATATGGAACTGGTTAAAGGTTGTAATGGATGCTTCGGCCAGAGAAAATATATGGAAGGTATCTCCGATCAGTAATTTGTGCATAAAAGCTTTGGTAGTATTGATCTTGAGTGCAAGCATTAAAGAACTCCTTTCTGTTTACTGTTGCTTCTATTATAAAGCAGAACTGAAAAAAAGAATATAGTTTTTACAAAAACTCTTTTCAAACAATGGGCTATATGTTAATATAGATGTGGTATTCGAAACTACATATTACGGGAAAGAGGACGATATAATTGAGTTATAAGATTATTATAGATAGTTGCGGTGAATTGTTAGAAGAATGGAAGAATAATGAACATTTTGAATCGGTAGCGCTTACTTTGAATGTAGGCGGCGAGAATATTATAGATGATGAGACTTTTGATCAGGCAGATTTCCTTAAGAAAGTAGCTGCATGCCCGGAGTGCCCGAAATCAGCGTGTCCTTCTCCGGAACGTTATATGAGGGCTTTTGACTGTGAAGCAGATCATATCTATGCAGTGACACTCTCAGCAGAACTCAGCGGTTCTTATAACAGTGCAGTTCTGGGAAGTATTCTTTTGAATGAGGAGAAACCGGGCAGACAGATCCATGTTTTTAATTCCAGATCGGCTTCTGTCGGTCAGACCCTGATCGCGATGAAGATCCAGGAGTGTGAAGAAGCCGGGTATTCCTTTGAGAAAGTAATTGAGACTGTGGATGCATATATTGCAGGACAGCACACCTTCTTTGTACTGGATAATCTGGAAACACTTCGCAAGAATGGAAGACTCAGCAAAGCAAAGGCACTTGTTGCCAGCACACTGAAGATCAAACCGGTCATGGGATCTACAGATGAAGGAAGTATCTGTCAGCTTGATCAGGCGCGCGGAATGAATAAAGCACTGGTCAAAATGGCAGAACAGATCGTAGCCAAGACACAGAATAGTGAAACCAAGACACTCGCGATCTCACACTGCAACTGCCATGAGAGAGCAGTCCTTCTTCGAAATGCACTTCAGGAGCGCATGAACGTGAAGGATATTGTAATCCTGGATACTGCAGGTGTAAGCAGCATGTATGCAAATGACGGAGGCGTGATCGTTGCCGTATAAGCCTGGAATATCCCGGAAAGGTACTTCACTTTTGGACTTTCCTGTGCTATAATGCAATGAGTACTTATATGCAGCAAAGGAGATTCGCAAATGAGTCAGAAAAAAGTAGACAGCTACAAAGCTGGTAAGAACAACCGCAGCAGAGCAGCCAGAAAAGAGAAACTGATCGACAGATTAGAGATCCTTGCATGGGTAGCAATCTGTGTGTGTATGGTTGCATGGATCGGATTTTCCGCATATGCAAAGATAACTGCCAAGGAAGCTTCCGTAGTGAAGGAAACGGTTGTAGATACTTCAGCGATCGATAATTATGTATCAGGACTTTCTTCCGATACACAATAAGCCAAATGAAAATGAACAATAAAAAACCCCGGCTGATCCAGCTGGGGTTTTTTGTTGAATGGTTATAAAACCTGAAGTATCGGATGTTAATTATAATTTTGTAACGTTAGCAGCCTGCATTCCGCGAGCGCCTTCTGTTAAATCATAAGTTACTGCCTGTCCTTCGTCTAAGGATTTGAATCCTTCGCCATTGATTGCAGAGAAGTGTACGAATACGTCAGCTCCATCCTCTCCTGTGATGAAACCATAGCCTTTTTCTGCGTTGAACCATTTTACAGTTCCCTTGTTCATGATGTTACCTCCATAAAAAATAAAAAGTTAAAAGACCATCTGACGACAAAAATCACCAGATTTTACAGACTATATTAATAATATATAATCTCTAAAAACTAGTGATTTTACATTAAGAATCTATTGGTCTATGTCTGAATTATATATCCGGTGGATAAAATTGTCAAGGTTATTTAAAAAAGACTTTATTAAATCAAATATTTCGTGTATGATGTTGGTGATAACGTATTGTACATAAATAATTACAAAGATAAATTCCAGGAGGAGCCGTTATGATTAACAAACTTATTGAAAAAATCCGTAAAACAAATGCACCGATCGTAGTAGGACTGGATCCGATGCTGAACTATATTCCGAAGCATATCCAGGAGAATGCGTTTGCGGAATTCGGGGAGACACTGGAAGGTGCTGCAGAGGCAATCTGGCAGTTTAACAAAGGCATCGTTGATGCAACTTATGATCTGATCCCGGCAGTGAAACCGCAGATCGCAATGTACGAACAGTTCGGGATTCCAGGGCTTCAGGCATATAAAAAGACCGTAGATTACTGCAAATCCAAAGACCTTGTAGTGATCGGCGATATCAAGAGAGGTGACATCGGATCTACATCCGCAGCATATGCAGTCGGACATCTCGGACATGTGCAGGTAGGAAGTAAGAAATATGCCGGATTTGATGAGGACTTTGCAACAGTCAATCCATATCTCGGATCTGATGGTGTGAAACCATTCATCGATGTCTGCAAAGAAGAAAACAAGGGACTTTTTATCCTTGTCAAAACATCTAATCCATCAAGCGGTGAATTTCAGGATCGAGTGATCGATGGCAGACCGCTTTATGAATGGGTAGGAGAGAAGGTTGCACAGTGGGGTGAAGACCACATGGGCAAAGAATACAGCTACATCGGAGCTGTTGTCGGAGCAACTTATCCGGAAATGGGCAAAGTCCTCCGTAAACTGATGCCGAAGACATTTATCCTTGTACCTGGATACGGTGCACAGGGCGGCAAGGGCGCAGATCTTGTTCACTTCTTTAATGAAGACGGACTCGGCGCGATCGTAAACTCTTCCAGAGGAATCATTGCTGCATACAAACAGGAGGCTTACGCAGAATTTGGTGAGCTCAATTATGCAGATGCATCCCGTAAGGCTGT
>ENA-OQIK01000301-OQIK01000301.1-human-gut-metagenome-genome-assembly--contig:-NODE-301-length-36093-cov-6.277460_pt1 | contig 36093 bp, 32 predicted proteins | sample MGYA00242578_ERZ504743 | MGnify/ENA primary metagenome ERZ504743 (study PRJEB26092, sample SAMD00036441) | human gut metagenome | host: Homo sapiens | study: EMG produced TPA metagenomics assembly of...
AAATAAATCAAAAAAAAACACCCCTGAACATATTTTTCGTTTCAGATATTTACGGCGGGAAAATTTCCCGCCGATTTTTTTTTGCAAAAATATATTTTTCTGCAAAAAATTCCGCATATTGTATGTAATAAAAAAATAAGTGAGGAAAAAAATATGTCAAAAAAAATTAAATCTACATGGATATATGATGATGTCAAAGTTGAGTTCTCGGAGCCGTCAATCCAGGCCGGAGAGTCAGTAGTGCATGCAGAAAGTACAAAAGATATTGTGTATTATTATTACACAGTGAGTGTGTACAGGAGAAATAGCAAAAAGAAATGGAAAAAAGAGTTTGTCTCATACGCCTGGGATTTCCCGGCGCTGTTATGTATTAATGGTATGACAGAAGAGCTGCTGAAAGATGATTTTGACGGTGGCTCATGGCAGAAGACGCAGATTCCGGATTCTGATGGTATTATGTGGTACAAAAAAAGCATTGATACGGCTGACATTGTCAATGAAGATATTTACAGGCTGACGAGAACAGTAAGGATTGACGAGGACGAAAAGCATGACTGGTTCACGGTTGATGTCGGAAGCGGAAACGACCCGAGGTTTGCGCCGTATACCTGCGGGGCTGCGTTTGTTTCGTTTGATATGCTAAAACGTGAAGATTTCATGGGCTTTGTAAACACTGTCAAAGATTTTATTGAAAAGTCAATCAAGGTTTTCAATCAGGAACAGGATAAGAACATCAAGCTTGAAGCTGGTGCGAGGGTAGTGAAAAACGGCAAGCTGTATGAATATAAAGACAGGCTTGAAGGAATTGCTGGATGTAATAAGCTGGAGTCTGTGTATATCCCCGGTGATTTATTGGATTTCAAAATCAAGACTAAAAAAGACGAGAAAGATATTTTTGTTGATTTCTATAACTGTAAGCTGGTTAGTGTTGAAGACGGCTTTATCACTGTGACAGATGGATATAAAAAAGTTCAGCAGAAACCTGAAAGTCTTGAAGGACAGCAGGTTAAAATTCCGGTTGAAACAATCAGGTATTCCAATGCAATTGAGCCAAGCGCGAAATTAAAGTTTAGTAAGAAACAGTGCGTAGATGATTTTTATGCGATTATGTCTGACGAAGAGAAGACAGAATTTGCAGAGACACCGATTGACGCGCTGATTGAAAAATGGTTTGACGCGGTAGTTGATAGGACGTGGATTTTCCGTGACGAACATGGATTTAAAAATCCGAAAAAGACAACGAAAAAGATAATCAAAAAAATCAAAAAAAGATGCCAGGCTGAAAAATCCGCAAAAGAAATGCCAGAATGATAGATTTTCAGCATATTATATGTGCAACAAAAAAATATTAAAAACAGGAGAAAAAAATATGAGCGTTTATTTCAATAAAAAAGATGAGTTAAAAGAAAAGGCTGTAAGCCATTATAAAATGATGGAGGCAGGTTTTAAAGACGAAATTGAAGAATGCGTTAAAAATACAAAAACTTATGGCGGTGACGGAATTGCAGTTGCAGCGGCAGCAAAAAGGGAAGATGAGTTTAACATGGCTGGTGATACCGAAACAACAGCAACTGCAAAGCCGGTTATCATTGTGGACAAGCTTGATTCCGTAAAGTCTGCTATTCAGCATAGAGACGGAAAGACAGCAGTACTGAACTTTGCAAGCTATAAAAACCCGGGCGGTAAGTTTATGGAAGGCTCTTCCGCGCAGGAAGAATGCCTGTGCCATGCATCTACACTTTATAACGTATTAAAACAGTTTCCGGTATATTATCAGTGGAACAGGGTGCATAATAACCGTGCCCTCTATACTAACCGTGCATTATATTCCGAAGATGTAATCTTTATGGATGACAGTGTATGCGTCTACGGTGCAGAGCCGGAGCAGGTCAAAATTGATGTTATCACATGTGCGGCGCCAAATTTTTCTGCAGCTGGAAAATACGCAAGAGTTGAGGTTGATGAAAACAATGCCGAGCTGCTTAGACGAATCAAGTTTGTTCTGGACGTGGCAGAAGAAAATAAGGTACAGACTTTAATCCTCGGCGCGTTTGGCTGTGGTGTGTTTGGACAGGATGCAGCAGTTGTTGCCAAGTATTTCAAGAAATGCCTTGATACATACAACTATCATTTCAAAACCGTGTACTTCTCTATCTTAAACAGAGGACGAAGTGATAACTATGCAAAATTTAAGTCTATCTTTGGACTGAAAGAAAGCTAAACGCTGGATATTGAGATGAACCGCAGGTAGTGCCTGCGGTTCTTTTTTTCGTTGAAAATTTGAGAATTGCTTTGCGGTATGGTATGATAGAGAAAAAGTAAAAAAATAAGACAAAAAAACAATGAAAAAGAGAGGCTGATGATGTATGGGAGAAAATGCAGATAAGAAAACATACAGATATTACAGTACAGAAAGACCGCTAATGCCTGGCTGCTGCCCGCGCGCCGGGGTGTATGAAGTTAAGAACTTTGATACAAAAACCTTTTGCGATGAAGTCGGATGTGAGGTGTGGGGATATATTGATTACATGAGGGAATTATCCCCAGATGAAACGGCTGACTATGAACTGCTGCCGGCATGGCTGAAGACGTTTTGGGGTGTCACAACTGCAATCGATGATGATGGCCGCGTTTCCTGCGCGATAACTGATACCGTTCAAGCTGCGGTAAAGCCTGAAAACAGTTTTTCTGAAACCCACCGGAAGGATATCTGGATGGACTGGTTTGGCTCCAAGGAGGAAGCAGAAGAGCGGGTAAGGGAAGCGAAAATGGCGTAGACCGAAAAAAGAGTGCAAAAACAGAAAAATAAGCAAAAAACAGCCCCGGAAAATACATCCGGGGCTGTTAAAATATATTACAATCTAAAAGTGCTTTGGCTGAATTTATCCAGTTCTTCAAGAATGTAAGATGAAATACTCGCATTCTCTTTTTCTTTTGAGCTGAGCAGCAGTTCATTTAAAGAAGCTTTTGATAATAATCCAAGCTGAATAAATTTTACAAGCTTGTCATCTTTGTTTGAATTGAGAAGTCGGTATGCTATCTGTTTTGATGACCGTTTAAGATATTTCTTCACTTCATCGCTGTCGTCTATATGATTTTCATACAGGTATAAAGCTGTATTTTGCTTTAATTCCGTGCAGGCTGCATCTTTGTAGAACTGTCTGTCTGGAAATTCAGACGCTTTGTTGCATATGTTTAAAAGATACTGCTGCTTTGGGTTAAATACCAATGGAAGGTAATACGTTTTATCTTTAATGATAAGCTTTTTGACATCAAAATTAACCGCATACGACCCGGTAAATGCATATAATAAACCTCCAAAAGCAGAGTCAACTTTGAGTGTTTCTGTTGATATGAAACTGTTTTCACCGATATACTCAACTGATGATGGAAGTTCTACGCTTCTCAAGTTGTCACATTCAGCAAAAGCCGAGTCTTTTATCCATTTCACGCCTTCATGTATCTTTACGGATTCAAGATTCTTGCAGCTGAAGAAATCTCCGTTTCCAATTATTTCTATATTGGAAGGAATTTCGACATGTATCAGGTCGTTGCAGTGTGCGAATATGTGACTCTCATAATTGCCTAAACTTGTAATCCCGTGTCCAAAATCAATTTTCTGTATCAGAGAGCATGAAAACGCATTATGTTGAATATCAGTGAGTGAATCAGGCAGTGATACAGATGAAATCATACATCCACGAAATGCTTCTGCCCCTATTGTTTTGACTCCTTCAGGTATTGAGACATGCCCTGTTTTACCACGTGGGCATTTAAGCAGATATTTTCTATCTTTTGAATATAAGATGCCATCAATTATTGTAAATGACTGTGAATCAGGCTTGGCCTCAAAATTTTTAATTCTTTTATCATTTAATATATTACCATAATTGCGCCGTATTTTGGTGTCATAGGATTCGTCTGTTATCATGACTGTCTCCGGAAATACTGTCATTGATTCAGCATTGTCTAAATGATGCAATATCATTTTTTTAACGTGTTTTAAGTCTAAATCCACCGGCATTGAGTAAACGCCTGTCCACTTATGAACAGCATCCTTAAGCTCATCAATAATGATTTCGGTCGCATCGTCATCAACAGCAAATATCACACCGTTTTTTGCAATAATCCCGTTGTGTGATGGTAAGTTTAAAAATGCAGAACCTGCAAATGCTTTCTCTTTGAAGTCATAAGACATTGTCCCGCTAAAGAAACCTTCGGTTTCCATGCATCCTTCAAATGCGTAATCTTCAATAGTATCTACTGCTATCTCTTCAGTATCTTCCCCTGGCTTAATGCAAAAGACATTTTTTAATACATCTGAGAAATATACGCTGCTGATAAGGTATCTTCCGCTGTAGAAATACTGGCTGTGAGATACAACATTTCTCACGTTAGGGAACATAAAATTTGAAATGTTTATTTCTATTACGTCCTCATTGATTACAATAGTCTTCACGTCTGGAAATTGCTTGTTCACATTCCTTAAGTTAATACTGATTTGTGAATTTCCTCCATCAAACACAACCGTATCAACGCCTTCTTTAATATCAATGTCAACACAGTTTTTAAGACTTGAATCGTCAAAATACAAAAAGACATCCTGGCATGGATTGAACGATATTAAATTGTTATTCATATTTTTCTTCCTTTCTTTATTCTGCCGTCAGGCATTAATCTACAAATACAATATGACGGATTTGGAGGTACAAAAAAAATCCGAAAAAAAATTTTTTGTTTATATATTTTTCTAGCATATTAAATTTGTACAAAAAAATACGGCAGGAGAATAACTCCTGACCAACAAAGAAAAGGAGAAAAAACATGAAAAATTTAGATTTAAGACAGTCCGCAAAGAGTTTAGACTTAAGACAGTTCGCAGAGGTTATGGTAGCATTACTTGCACAGAAAGGTATTGCTTGCCGTCTTGGTGAGAACAACGGCCGTATTGGTATCATCTATGAAGAGGCCGGAATCAAGGCTTCAACAGATGTCACATTATTATGGCAGAAATATGGCGCTGACTATGACGTTGCAGAGCTTGCTAATGTGCTGTATAAGGCTATCACAAGCGAAGTGCAGAAGAAGAAAGCTGAAATGCCAAATCCGATGCCAGAGCCTCAGGTTCAGCCGCAGGTTTTACGCCCGCAGATGAAAACTCAGCCTGGACGCGTAACACAGCAGCCGATGCCTGACGACATGGGTGGTAAAATGCAGATTAAATGCTTCAATGGCATTCCAGGACAGAATGTTACTCCGGTATTTGAAGGTTCTTTTAACAGTCCGGAAGAAGCAAAAGCTGCTATCGCAGGTTTTATGAAAAATGTTCTGAATGCTGATGATGCATCAGTTACGGAATTCATGAAAGAATTTGATGCCAGAACCAGAGACGCGGAAGCTCCAAAGCAGCAGGTTAAAAAACCAGAGCCTGGTGACACTGCTCGTCTTGTCAAAAGTATGTTTAACATGAGCGACGATGAAGCAAATGATTTTCTTGCCAATCTTCTTAAGGCAGACCTGGAGCGTAAGAGTGTTTGCAACAAGCCAGCACCAGCAGGTGAACCGTGCCAGAGTACATCTAAATATACAAAAAAAGATGTAGCGGAAGCTGAAAAGGCAGCAAAAGGGTTTATCAAAAATCTTTTGGGAATTGACCTTCCGGAAGATATGCACTCTACTGTTTATAATATGGCAGCAGACGATAAGAAAGGTGATAAAACTGATGCCTGCAGAGGTTGCGGTAAGGATTGCACATGCGGTTCATATCCAAAACTGTCAAAGCAGCCACCAAAGCAGCCGCAGCAGCCGAAACAGAATTTTGATTTCTTTAGGGAACTCTTTGCACAGCCGGCAAAAACCAGTGCAGACCCTTCAGAACTGCTTGAAAATGTTTATCCGGCATTCATCACTGATGAGATGCTTGATGGATACGACATTGAGAAGGTATTGCATCTTCCGGTGTTTGGTATGCATCTGGTGTATTATGTAGATGATGCGCTGGCTCATAAGTATGACGGATTAATCCTGTCAGACGAATTTCCGTTCCTCTCACTGAAAGCATTCGAAATCTTTGAGGTAACAGAGGATGAAATCAATGACGCGGCGCTTGCAAACATCAAAGAAAAAGTCAGCCTTGCAAGGACTAGTTTCGTTGGGCGCAATGCGTTTCTTATTTCATCTGATGCGCTAGGCATTGTAAGCTGTGCGTCAATCTTATGTGACGGTCTGCTGTATAATACTGCGACAGCCTTAGGGCAGGATAAAGTCTTTGTACTTGAACTGCATCCAAACGAAGTTATCGTTCTTGGTGCTGATGAACCGTTCGGTGAATTCCTTGCTGGTACACTTGACTATACGCTGAAAAACGTTGATAAGACTGTAGGAAAGCTGTTGTCTACAACCGTTTTTTGCTACGATAAGCGTGTAAATACGCTGTATCCATGCAGCTTCAACAATTGACCTTTTTTCATAAAATTATGCCGGCAGATTTTTTCTGCCGGTGTTTTTTTTAGAAAAACGCAAGAAAAATCGCAAAAAACGTTATTTTTTTGAGGTTTTTCGGCATATTAAGCATAAGAAAAGTAAAGGAGGAAACACTGGCGAAATGCCAGTTGAAGCCATATGATTAAAGAAAGGAAAATTGAGTCAATAAGATTTGAAACAAAAGCCGTAATATATCAGAATGAAACTGGCTTTAAGATTCTTGCCGGTGTGGCATATAACGCAGACAGTGGGGAAATGTTACGGAAATGCAGCCTCAAGGGGCAGCTCAGTGATGTTGAAGACGGCGATACATTGTTTGTTTCAGGTGACTGGGATGAACATCCTAAATACGGAGTCGGTTTCCGTGCAGAAGCGTATGTGAAAGCTGTTCCGCAGGATAAGAAAAGTATGCTTGCTTATTTAAAGCATGGCAATATTGCTGGCATCTCTGCAAAGAGAGCAGAACTTATTATTGATAAATTTGGTGATAATGCGTTTGACGTACTCGTATATCAGCCGCATTTGCTGGAAGGTATCAGGGGAATCGGAAAAAAGACAATAGAAAAAATAAAAGTATCAGCAAAAGATAAGCTTGAGACACAGAATATGATTGCTCAGATTATGAGATATATCCAGGGCTTTGATATCAGTCCTGCTTATTCAAACAAGATATATAAACAGTATGGACTGGACAGTATCAAGGTGCTGAAAGAAAATCCGTACAGACTGGCTGATGATATTACCGGAGTCGGATTTTTGAAGGCTGACGAGATTGCACTGAAAAATGGAATCTCAGAAACCAGCCCGTTCCGTGTTGAGAGTGCTGTGCTGTATATCTTAAAACAGATGAATAAAGAAGGCGATGTCTTCAGTTATATTCAGGATATAGAAGCAGAAGGAAAAGAGTTTCTGAAGCTTGATAAGTCTTACATTGATAAGGCGGTTGAGAGCCTTGTAGGTAAAAAACGTGTTATCCGCGAGGATGATGCGGTATATCTTACCAATCTGTTTAAGGCAGAAGAACATGCGGCAAAACGTATTGTAGAACTGATTGCCAATAACACAAAATGTATTGAAGTGACAGATGCTGATGTAAAGAGGCTTGAAGAAGAAGAGTACGATGATTACGTAAAGAAGTATAAAAAAGAGCACGGTAACAATGTAGAGGGGCTTGAAAAAAAGCGCGAATATGCAGATAAGCAGCGTGAAGCCATTATTGCGGCATGCAAGTCAGATGTATTAATCTTGACAGGCGGCCCCGGTACTGGAAAGACTACGACTGTCAACGGTATCATCAAAATGCTTAAAAAGCATGGGTTATCAGTATTGTGTGCAGCTCCGACAGGACGTGCGGCAAAACGTATGGAAGAAGCAACACACCATAAGTCCATGACAATCCATAGGACGCTTGAGGTGAAAAGCGAAGGAAGCCACGGCTTTAAATTCAGCAAGAATGAAACGAACCACCTGGAAGGAGACGCTTTAATTATTGATGAGAGTTCCATGATTGACATGTCTTTGCTGGATTCCGTTTTGAAAGCTATTCCTAACGGTATGAAGCTGATTCTGGTTGGAGATATTGACCAGCTGCTGTCTGTTGGGTGTGGAAATGTATTATACGAAATGATTCATTCTGGCAAAGTCCCGGTGGTGCGTCTTAAAGCAATCTTCAGGCAGGACGAAGAGAGCGGTATTGTGGTAAATGCCCATAAGATTAACCGTGGAGAGATACCTTTATTCAAAAACAGGAAAGAAGGAGATTACTTCTTTATGAATGTTGATGACATGGAGCAGGAACAGATAAGAGACAGCATTGTTGATTATGTATGTGACAAGCTGCCAAAATACTATAATATTCCGGCTAATGAAATCCAGGTGCTTTCACCTATGAGAAAAGGGCATACCGGAGTATGGGAGCTGAACAGTTATATTCAGAACAGGTTAAACCCGCCGGCTAAGAATAAACCGGTAATTCCGTGTAATGAACAAGTCCTGCGTCTTGGCGATAAGGTCATGTTTACATGCAATGACTATGACAAGAACATCTTTAACGGTGATATTGGAAAAATCGTTTCTATCTTTTCTCCGGAACTGGATGCAGAGATGGGAATCAATGATGATGAAATGGATGATGATATTGATAAGGATGAAAGAGAAGGACTGAAACGTGGATTTATCGTTGATTTTGACGGTAACCGTGTATGTTTTGACAACAGCAGGGCTTCTGACTTTATCCTCGCATATGCGATTACAATACATAAATCACAGGGTAGCGAGTACGATATCGTTGTGATGCCTCTCACGATGGCCAATTACACAATGCTTCAGAGAAATCTGCTGTATACGGCAGTAACGAGAGCTAAAAAAATATTTGTCCTTTTCGGGCAGAAAAATGCTGTGGCAAAGGCAGTTAAAAACCTTAAAGTTGTAAAAAGAAACACACGACTGGGGCTCAGGATTGTGAACCAGATGGGTTTGCTTGATATGATGCAGCCGGAAAATGTGCAGCTGTCCATCGACGGGTGTGGAGACCCACGCCCGTGTCTGGTACACGCGAGCGTAGCTCGCGGTATCATGGCTGTCTGAGATACAAAGCGGGAATTATATTCCTGCTTTTTTTGTGCAGATTTTCCGGAAAACGATACGTTTCAGGAAAAATTCAGCATATTGTATCTGGAAAATATACAGGAGGAAAAAGCAATGACAACAGGAAACATGATATTAATTGATGACAAAAAAAATTATATGTCAATCCCGTTTTGCGGCGACATGGAGCCTGAAGCCAATGGCAGGTTTGCATACTATCTGCTGCAGCATCTGGACTCAAAAGGTGAGTTAAAAAATGCGGTGACAAAATTTGACAGCTTAAAATACGACTATGCGAAACGTGGATTCAACACGCGAATCCTGGAGGAGTTGGAGGAGTTGGATTTTGCAAGACAGTACAATTCCATTTTCGGTTCAAAGTATTTGTATATCAAAAATGCTGACATAAAAAATCATGTAATCATAGACGCAAACGGCAAAGAGCACGACATCGCGCCTGATGAAATCCAGGTATGGCATACCGGTATGCTGGTATGTGTGGATACGTCTAAGTTAACTTTATCTGAATCTGAAACTGCTGCCGTAAGACTCTGACGGCAGCAGTTGTTTTTTCTGAAAAATCTAAAGAAGTCTTTAAAAAAGTCTCCAAAAAAATCCGCAAAAAACAGCAAAAAAGAATAGCTTTTCAGCATATTAAATGTGAAAAAAGTGGAGGTGATAACGATATGAGTTTGGATAAAGCAATAGCATCCGGAAAAGAACATCGGAAGCCATATCAGGGTGGAAAAGCTTATTGCCAGTCATGCCGGAATCACGGTGGCTGCACATGGTGCCTTTCAAACAGGACACACAAATACAACAAAAAAATAGAAGCAATGAAGCTGGAGGAAAAGGAATTTGAGCAGAAGATTCAAGATTGAACGCGATTGTTATGAAGATGAGAACTACTTGTACAAAAAGGGGCATGTCACTTTCCAGCCGGGTCTGACTGTACTGGTCGGCTGCAATGGCTGCGGGAAGACAACCCTGATGAAACAGCTGGAAAACATTTTAAAAAAAGACAGAAAAAAAGCAAGGGTGTTTCGTTACGAAAACGAAATCCATGGCGGGCATTCGTCAATGCAGGAAGCAATGTTTTACGGAGATATGTCCTTTGTGGCAGCAAGTGTCATGTCAAGTGAGGGCGAAAAGATTGCGCTAAACATGCAGAAAGCTGCCGCAAAGATTGGAAGCCTTATGGAGAAATCCCCGGATATTAACGAGTTCTGGCTTCTGCTTGACGGGGTTGACAGCGGATTCAGCATTGACGCAATTGAGGATTTGAAACGCGGCCTATTTGACACGATTTTTGAAATGTATCCGGATAAGGAAATCTACATTATCGTTAGCGCGAATGAGTATGAAATGGCGCGTGGCGAGATGTGTTTTGACGTAGTGAACTGCCGGTATGTAAACATCAAATCTTATGACAGATACAGAAAGATTGTCATGAAGTCAAGGGAATATAAGGACGCAAGAATTGAAGCGGCAGTTAAGAGAAATGAGGCCAAAGAAGAAGCTGAAGCCCCGGATGAAGATGAAGAGGATGACGAGATGGAGACCGGCAGTTTGAGGGATTCAATAGACAAAATTTGGAAGAAAAAACGATAACAAAAAACAAGGCAGGAGGAATTTTTATGGCTATTTATGTAACAGGCGATACTCATGGCGCTGATAAATTTGGATTCCACAGCGTTGATGGGTTTATAAACCGATTAAACATGGAATCATTTCCTGAGCAGAAGTTTATGACAAAAAATGATTATGTTGTTATCTGCGGTGACTTCGGCGGTGTGTGGAATTATGCCGGAGAAACACCGAAAGAAAAGCATGACCTGGACTGGCTGGATTCACGAAATTTCACGACGCTCTTTGTACCGGGAAATCACGAGAATTACGACCGCCTGACTGGTCTTGAAGATAAAGATGTTATCAACGCATGGATGTATGCCGGGATGAGTGACAATGACAAAAAGAAACTCTTAAACGGATACCCGCAGAAAGCCTGGAATGGCGGGATGGTGCGTGAAATCCGTCCGTCTGTCCTGATGCTGGAACGTGGTTATGTCTTCAACATTGACGGCTGCAAGTGCTTCGCCTTTGGCGGGGCAAGAAGCCATGATATCAGCGGCGGAATTCTGAAGGCAGAGGATTTTGAAAGCAAAAAACTTGCTAACAAAGAAGCCGAAAGATGGAATCTTGAAGGAAAGACGTTCCGTGTAAACCATGTTTCCTGGTGGGAGCAGGAGATGCCTGAACAGATGGAAATGGAGCGCGGCTGGGCTATGCTTGAAGATGAGAAGTATAAGGTTGACTTTATCTTTTCTCATGACTGCCCGGCATCTGATAAGTTCTTTGTACTTCGGGAAAACTGTCCGGATGAGCTGAACAAGTATCTTGAGCAGGTGAAACAGAAGGTGGACTACAAAAAATGGTTCTTCGGACATTATCATGAGAACATGATGATACCGGGAAGCAAAGACCTGCTGCTGTATGAACAGCTTGTACAGATTAACTGATTGGCGGTGGTCGTATGGCAATCAGAAAAGAAAAAGAAGAGGTTTCCGGATGGCTCTTCTCAACGAGAGCCGTCTACATTACAGAAGACGGAAAGCGGTTTTATCAGGAAAGCGAAGCTTTTCTGCATGATGAGTATCTGAAATGGCAGCAGACGGCCAGGAAAATGGGTGTCAGGTGCATTGATGGAGGGTATTACTGTGAAAGCGAGCAGGCATTGGCTGCCGTTGTAATTATGATGTCATACAAGACAGGCCGGTATGATGGAAAGCAGAAGAAGTTTGTTAAATATGATAATTACAAAAATTACAGATTTTCCGGCCCGGACTGGTATTTCTTCGAGCACGATGCAAGCAAGCCGTATCCTTACGGATACAGTGTTAAGTCCTTGACTCAGAAGAAACAGGAATTCGCCGAATGGCTTAAAAAATACGAGGAGAAAGCGTAATGGCTTTCTCTTTTTTTGGATTTTTTTCTCGCTTTCTTTTTTTTTGCATATTGGATATGTAAATGTTGCCGAAAAATCGGTAAAGAAAGAGAGGAATTAACAAATGGAAAGATACTTTAAATTTTCTGAATTGTCAAAACTGGAGCAGCAGATGTATTACAATTACATATATCTGTTTCTGATGGAGGCAAATATGCAGTACCCGGCGTTTTCTGTCTGGTATGGCAATTTGTTTACTGATGACCTGAAATTAAAACCAGAGCGCGAAATCATAGTCTGCGAAAAGGAATATGAGATTGCCGGGGTCACCATCCTGAAATCAACAAAAGAAGAGGCAAAAATATGCACGATGTATGTTGCAGAACAGTATCGTCATAATGGTCTTGGGAGAAGGCTGATGGAGTTAAGCCTTGAATGGCTGAAAAATGATAAGCCGGTGATAACGCTTGATAAGAGTAAGGAGCCGGACTTTGCAGGCATCCTTAAACACTTTGGCTTTGTACTGCAGGAAGAAAATTGCGGGTTATACAATCCGGGAAAAGTAGAACTTATATACAACGGGAAAAGCTGAGCCGAAGGCTCAGTTTTTTTGTGTGAGATTGCTGGAGAACAGGAAAGAGGTTTTAGGATAGAAGAGATTTGTAAAAATGAATGTTGCTGAAGGCCGGGAGGCTGAGATTTGCTCTGTAAGAAAAGATGAACTGCGGCGCGAGATGTTTGACGGCGGCTGGCGCCGGAAGGAAAATATCTGCTTTTTGCCGGCTGAAATGCTCGTCTGTGCATGCTGTTCGCAAGCTGTCTGAATGCTGCTGCCTGTATACTGCCCGCAGCGTCTGGTCTGTTGCCTGCAATTTTTTCGGTTGGTAAAAATGTACAAAAGAAGCCTCAAAAAAGTCCTTTTCCTTAATAAAACCAGAAAGAAATTGGTAAAAATACACAAAAACGAAACAAAAATAGAGCCATTTTGTACGCCCAAAAAGTGTTTCATTTTTAAATTTTTTTAGCATATTATTCTTGTAATCGAAGATAAGCACCCGGCAAAGCCGGAAGACAAAAAAGGAGAGAGAAAAATGATTACAAGAAAAATTAAGATTGAGACTATCAGCAAAGTTAAAGATTTTGTAAACGAAATCAGCAAGGTTGATGTTAACGCTGATTTAAGCAATCCGGACAGACGGTATATCGTTGATGCAAAATCAATCCTCGGAATCTTAAGCCTGGATATCTCTCATGTAATGAATCTGACGATTTATGATGAGGAGAAAAACGCAGGAAAGTATGAAAAGATTTTTGAGAAATTTGGAGTAAGAGACAACAACTAGAATTCGAGACAGCATGGCGGCAGAAGGCCGCTTTTTTTAATGTACGGCGAGCTTTAAGCTCGCTGTATTGTTAGATATTACAAAGCTGGCAATAATATTGAACATCTTTGAATATTCGATAAAGTAGTTTGCCTTCAGTATTAAGAATTGCATCAACACAGCAATCAGATGAAATAATATATGCGTCAAATATCTGCTGCTTATTAAATTTCTGAGCTTCCACGTATCGATGTTTACCGTCCTGAATAAAGAAGAACTGAAATGGTTCAAAATACATAATGAGAATTTCAGATTTGTCGTGCTTCCAATTCTGGCATATCCGCGGGCTTAACTCCTCAATCCACCCTGAATTTAAATACTCCGGTGATAAGATTTCAGACGAAAGTGCCTGGAACGAAATCTTTTGTGGCTTATATTGTGTGTTGCGATGAATGAAATTAAAAATGGCGTCAGTATCATATGCAAATTTTACTATTTCGTTTCGCACATGAATTGTTTGGACATTAAAATTCACAGTTTCATTTGCATTTTTGTTTGAATCCATTGTTTTGGCGCGGTGTTTCCATTCTTCATGTAAGCCGAATATCATTTCATTGAGTCTTTCTGTCTGTATCTCGTTTTTGGCATTTGCTTCAATATATTCACGCGCTTCATCAAAGTATCCGTCCAGAGTCACGTTTTCGTTCATATTCTCGTTTCCTTTCATTTCATTGTCGTGTATATATCATATCACAAATAATAGCATTGGACAATGCGGGCTTGCAATATGGAATACGCTTTTTTGTTGTGTGTAAGCGTAGGCATATTAAAAATGATATTAAATTAAAATTTTTACGTGCTGAAATTTTCAGCAAGAAAGGATGGAAAATTATGATGAACATGACAAAAACTATGGCGCGCTCGTTAACAGCATTAGTGTGGCAATGGTGGATAAGGCAAGAGGTATCTTAATGGATTTGCCTAAGACTATGCCAAGGCTGCAGTATAAGAGCCAGACTAGTGGTCTGATGTGCTATCCAGTAGAGGAAGCACTCCAGGCATGGAGCTTGTCGGTTGATGATGATAAGTTGCTCCTTGCGATGGCAGCAGTCGCATCTATGGCAGACTACGTTGACTAAATTAGCCGTCGCATGCTTGTGACTTTGATAACTCATCGGCTACGCCGAATTCGTTACCAGATTTCAATAGTCGTGAGTTAGACGGCCATCGCCTTTTAAGTACATAAAAATATCGTTGACGACATTTTGTTTCTCTACGTTTCGGCGTAGAGATTTTTTTATTTTCATTAAATTTTTTCGTAAAAAATCGTCCCGTTTTTAATTTTTTCGGCATATTAAATATGCAAGAAATTTAAATACAAATTTTTACAAAAGGAGGTGTCTTGTATGGAAATCACTTCAAGCTATCAAGTAGAAATCTTATCAAATACGGATATGAAAAACACAGTGCAGATTTACCGCATGGCACTTGCTTTCGTTGTTGATGTATGTAATAAAGAGTGGACTGATATTTCATCAATTGAAGCCCAAGTGCAAAAGAAAAGCTTTGTTGAGAAGTTAATCCACCCAACCAATAACAACCCAAACCCTAAATATCCATTTGATATCAAAGGGTCAGAATTCTATAAATTTCCATCATATCTCAAAAGAGCAGTTATTGCGGAAGCAATCGGTGCTGTAAGCAGCTATCGCAGCAATTACAAGAACTGGGAAGATAATGGAAAGAATGGAAACGCTCCAGCGTTACAGGTAGACAGGCATGCAATGCCGGTATTCTACAATAAGAACATGTATAAAGAAGACGCGCCTAAAAATGCTAAATATCCAAAAAGTATGAATCCAGGCGACGGCAATATCAGATGGCTAAAGTTATATCAGAATAACGACTGGGTGTGGATTCCTGTCAGATTAAGAAAAACTGATATTAATTATATAAATAAATACTGGGGAGCCTGTGAAGATAAAAGCGCCCCCACCTTAGAAAAAATACATAATAAATACTATCTGAGATTTTCTTTTACGGAAACCGTAATTTTAAGCGATACCCCTATTGCAGAACAGATTATCTGTGCAGTAGACCTTGGAATCAATACGGACGCAGTGTGCAGCATAATGAAGGCAGATGGAACTATCCTTGCAAGAAAGTTTATCGATTTTACAAGTGACAAAGACCGGATGATTCATGCGATGAACAGAACACGCCGTAAGCAGTCCAAGTACGGTCCAAAAAGCACCAAAGGCCTTTGGGCTTATGTAAAGCGCTTAAATGAAGACCGTGCGAAGAAAATATCAGCGGTAATCGTAGAATTTGCGTCCCTGCATTCCGTAGATGCTATCGTAATGGAGCATCTGGATTTCAAGGGGTGCAAGAAGCGAGGTAGCAAGGCGCAGAGACTGTCTATGTGGAATCACGGAATTATCCGTGAGAAGGTAGAACAAAAGGCGCACCTCCTCGGCATAAGGATTGCAACAATCTGTGCATGGAAAACAAGTGCTCTTGCTTTTGATGGAAGTGGAAGCGTTACCAGAGATGATAATAACCATGCACTTGCAACGTTCACGACAGGCAAGCAGTATAACTGTGACCTGAGCGCCAGCTACAATATCGGCGCCAGATATTTTATCCGTGAACTCCTTAAATCTCTTCCGGCGACGGAAGAGTCCCGCGTAAAGGCAAAAGTTCCTGACGCTGGGCGTAGAACCTCCTGTACATTATCGACACTGCGGGCGCTTGTAAAAGAGATTTCCGCAGCATAGAAATGTATTTGCCCACCTGTCTATGTTCTAGTTTTCGTGTGGGTCTCTGTTTCGTCAGATTCAGAGATTCAGCATCTTCCGGGATGCTCTAACTAAGCTTAAACTGTATTCAGAGACAGGGCGCTTTACCGATTAAACAGGTGGTGGGAGCATGACACATTACTTGAAGCACGTGACTTAAGTCATGTGAGGTTCACAGGTTTTATGTTATACTTTATGTGTGAAAGAAGAGGCCTTTTCCATGAGGCGTCCTTTGGCTGTGCATGCTTTGTACGGCTTATTTTTTTGCAGAAATTTCGCCCGTAAAGCAAAATCACCAACGATGTTCGGCCTCCCGCAGCTGCAAAAAAAATCCGACAAAAATTTGCGCCCGCCGGAAAATCTGGTATACTATATATAAGAGATGAGGAAAGAAAAATTTCCTCAATACATAAGACGGATTCGCCGTCGTGTTCGTTCCTTTCTTTGTTTTTGAGCCCCGCTGTCTTTGCCGGCAGCGGGGCTTTTGCGTTTTGCTGCCGGCAAAATCCGGCATACTGTATGTATAAAAATAAAAAAGAAAGGAAAAATCATATGAAACTTAAAAAAGAAAACGGAAAAACGATTCTTGTGTTTGAAAACGATGAGGTAAGACAGGTATATCCGAGTTCAGTGGACTACTATGAACCATTCCTCGCGTCATCGCTGGATATTACAGATTTTGAGGTGTATGATGACAATCCAAAATACGTCAGCATTGACGGCATCATATACACGAGAGACGGGCTAATGCTTGTCGCCGTTCCGTGCGGAAAATCCGGATGTATAAAAATCCAGGAGGGCGTTAAAATCATTAAAGGGTCGGCGTTTGACAGAAGCGCGGTCAACAAGGTCATTTGCCCGCAGAGTCTCAGGCTGATTGATAAGTATGCCTTCAGGTCAAGTGTTTACCTGACCGAAATCGTGTTAAATGAAGGACTGAAAAAGATTGAGGCTTACGCCTTTTACAACTGCGAAAAACTGACAACCACAACAATCCCCGCCAGCGTTAAGGAGATAGGCACCGGGGCGTTTGATTCATCGCCCATGACGTCACTGGCCTTTGCGTATGACCGGAAGAAGCCTCTGACTATTGAACCGATGGCATTTGAAGACTGTGCAGCCGAAAGCCTGTATCTGCCTGGTTTGGTAAAAGTAAATGACTGTAACTTCCAGAATGTAAAGTCAATAAACCTTGATGTTTTCTCTAACCTGCCGGATATCTTAAGAACCTGTATTGTCGGGTTTGTTGATGGTGCCGGAGCTGTCAATGGCGATGTTCATAAAGCCGGAGGTGTCTTGCAGGTAAATGTAGATAAACAGTCTTATTTTTTCCCGCGTACGATGCTGCTTTCAGACAGAATGAGATTGCTTGACGACATCGCGAAAGTATGCTTTTCACCAGTACTGTTCTTGTCCAAGAAAACCAAAAAACGAATGCTAAAAAAAATCGCCAATAATGTTTATCAGCTTTCAGCTTTTGATGCCGGCTGCTGCGTTGCAGTGAAAACTTATGGTAACATGAGCCAAACAGAAAGGGTAAAAAAAGACGGAAAAGAACTGGCTGCATACCTTCATGAAAAAGATGCCGCCATCCTGGCAATGGCTATCATGAACCATGACGCCGGGCTGCTGAAAGAATACCTTGATTTCGGATTAAGTAAACCTGAAAATATCAAAAAGGCGTTTGATTTGGTGAATAGTGATGTCACAATGTATAAACAGGAAGCAAAGTCTGAAAAAAGTAAGCTGTCTGCCGCTTTCCCGGCATATGCATATCTTAGTTCTGATTTGTGGAGCAGACCGAAATCCTCGCCTGATTCCAAAAATAACGATGATACCATAATCAAAGCTTACCTGATGCAGGCGATGCAGATGGAAGAAAAAGATGAGTTTGAGATTTGAAACCGGCAATTTTTGCCGGTTTTTTTTGTGGATAAAATATAGCGGATTTGCTGTTATAGCCAGCTCCTGCCGGCAAAGCCGCTAACTGCCGGCATCTGAGGCGGATTGCAAAAAAAATTCTTTTTTTTCTGCCATTTTTCATATTATATATGAGCGAAGATAAACTTCTTACCTTCGTTTGTTGGCCGTATATATATGCGGCTGTAACAATTAAGTAACGCATCGGATTTACAAGGTTGCAGGGAAAACTGTTCGAGACCTTGTTTCCGTACAGCCTTTTCCTCCGGCCTTGGCTCCGGGAATTCCCGGAAACCGACAAAAATAATATAAAAAGGAGGATTAAAAACAAGATGCAGAACTTAAAGTACAAGGCTCTGTCTATCGCAATGGCTGTAATGACCGCCGCATCGCCGGTTCTGGCTTCATATACCGCATATGCAAGCGATGATGTCGCTGACAGTATTGTTGTAAATGATGATGGCACCGTATCCCAGACGTTTACTCTTGGAGATGATAGTGATGACAGCAGCGAAGAAAAAGAAACGAAATTCCTTTTCCTTAACCTTAAAACAACTGGTGGTAAAGCCATCATAGCAGAAGGAAAAGACCAGGAGCAGACCATCCGCCTGGATGAAAAACAGGATGGCAGTGAGTATATAGACGTGTATGACCAGGATGGTCTGCTTATCTCAAGCGAGAATGCAGCAGAGAATGCTTACATGTACGTATACGAAGCGGAAGCTGACAATATCGTGAGTGTCAAAGCCGAGGCAGATGACGGGTATGTCATTAACCTGTACGAGCTTGTAGACGACGACACGAGCAAGCCCGAAGAAACCGGGTTTGACGAAAAGGTTACGTCTTTTATGTATCCAACCTTTGCTAATGCGGACAAGACAATAACGATTGGGTTTGAGAAAACAGAGACCCCTGAAGACGATATTACAGTTGAGGAAGTAAAAACAGAAGACAAGAAAGATACTCAGGAAGACTTGGCCGATGACCTGACCGTTAACGACGAAAAGAGCGAAGACGGAGAAACAGACGGCGAAGAGGATAAGACTGAAAATGACTTGTCTGGCGATTTGACAGTTAATGATACCGTTGAGGACGTTGATAAGACAGCAGATGCTGAAGGTACTGGTACTGAAACTGAGGGTACTGAAGCCGGAAGTGAAACGGCGGAAGATGATGCTGACGCAGACGACAAGATGGGAGACTTGACTGTTAATGACGACATTGGAATTGACGGAAGCAGCAGTGAAGATAAAGCTGTTGTGGATGGAGAGGAAGGTGATGAACTGGAAAACGGCGAAGCTGGTACTGTTGATAGCGAAGATAAAAACGAAAGTGTTGTCCTCGACGGAGAAACAAGCTTTATTGACGACAACGGAAACGAGATTTCAACAGAGCTTGTAACCGGACAGGAAATTGATGAAGCAGCAGAAACAGCAGCTGATGAAGATTACTATGAAACAGAAAAAGCTGTTCCTACACGCGAAGGGTATCCTGACGGATACTCAGAAGTACTGTCAACAGAGACTGTAGCTCAAAAAGACACATATTTTACAGCAGAAAGTTATCATAAATATGACAATACAACAGTGACTGTTATATCTGCCGATGAGTTTAATCCTGAAACATGGACAGATGGAGACACATTTGAAATTCAATACAAAGAAGTTATGAATGATGACCCTGATTATTTCTGGTATGATGACGTAACTTATGTTGTTGTTGAAGACCCTGAAAAAGCCACTGTTAAATCAGCTGAATGTGATAAGATTATACCGGATTGGGTTCCAGACAATAGCGTACTTGGAGTACCTAAACTTGCAGGAACTGTTATACCGGGCCTTACATACACCGTGCAGAAAGACGACCAGACATGGTCTCTTGGCAGTGTTGCAAATGGATATGATACTGGACGTTTTCGTACTACTGTAGAAGATGACGGCGGATTTGATATTTCAAAAACTGGTTCATATACGGTTAGATATCAGGTTTCTTACTTCTTGTTAAAAGGATATACCTGGTATGTAGATACCACTATCAATGTTGTTGATGAAATTTCTACTAATAGCAGAATCAAAGTATTAAACGACAGCTTAAAAGTTACATCAAACGGCCAGCTTATTGAGTATGGTCAGCTGTTTCAAACAAATGAATCAGATGTAACGTTTACAGTAGAAGCCCAAAACGAGATTATGTATAATGAAATCGCCCCAGTTGTTAAAATTATGAATGCGGATGGAGAAGCTAAGGATATTTTACCTATATCTGAGAGCAATGGAATTTACACATACACAATCACTAATCTGTCTGATGGAGATATTGTTACAATCGATGATACTGCTAATAGTTGTACTTTTCTTATGGGAAAAGGATACAGCGGTGCATGGAAAAACGTCACGGAAGTTGACGTAAACAAAGACAATATTTCGGATATTGAAGAACTTTTGCATACAGTAAATAAATCTGATGTTGAAGACATCTCAACATATGCAGCTTCATCAAAGTCATTTGGAGCGGTTGGAGTTGGTTATGACGTAACTAGTGAAGCTTCAAATGCGTATAATGGCGGAGGCCATATTAACGGCGTTAGTGTTAAAATTAATTCAACCGGCCGGACAAATATTTATAATTGGGTAAAAGGGCTCAATCATACATACGACTCAGCGACACTAGCAAGATTTAAAACATGGCTTTCTGATTTGGAAATTGACGCTGGTTGCGTTTCTTCTTCTAATCAAGCTGGATGGCATGATAAAAATGATTACGCATGGTATATTACAGGAAAAGCGGACTATGATACATCAACAAAAAAATTAACCGTTACGCTAACGGCTGACGGAAATACTTACCAAACAGATAATTATCAGCATCTGCAAGGTGATGACAGCTTCACTGGTGCAGCTGGCTCTTGTACTATTACTATTAATAAAAGAATGACAAACCAGGATTGGTGCTCAAGATGGTATCGTATCAGCATGACAGCACAATTCTCATTGTACAATTCAAAAGGAACAAAGATTAAAACAATCAGCCTTAAAGATTCTGACACTGATGTTACTGCAAAAACTGCAAAAATTACCGGATTAGACCCCGGAAAGTATACATTAAAAGAAACATATGCATGTAGAGGATGTGTTATCAATGAAACAACATATCCAATTACATTAAGTAAAACAAATCCAAACTGGAGCCCATCAAAATCAACAGAAAAAACCGGAATATCAGGAAATTATATTTTGAATTACAATTACTACTATGCAGGAATTGTTTTGAAAAAGCTGGATGGGTCAACAAATGAACCGTTGGCTGGGGCTTATTTTAAGATTGAGTATAAACCAAACTCCACAAGCTCAGCTGAAGCTACATGGTACGCAAGAACAGACTCTAATGGCGAAATTATACTTGATAATAAACATATTTATTCAAGCTATACTTTGCCGAGTGGAAAGACTGTGTCGTCTGACAAGGCCCCATTAAATGCTGCTGGTGACGCTGTTTTACCAATTGGATGTTTAACTATTACAGAAGTTGAAGCTCCTGATGGATATAAGCTTGACAAGACTCCCGTAACAGTTGGATTAAAAGCAGTTAATGATACTACAAGAGTTCTAACCTATAACGTACCTACATTCAAAAACACTCCAGGCACTGGAGATTTCCAGCTGAACAAGAAAATCTACCATCCGTCAAACTTTGCTTCAAAAACACCGAGACTGTATATTAACACTCAGTTTAAGATTTATTCAGACTATGATACTACAACAAAGACATGCTCTGGATTAGTTAAGACGGTGGCTGTTTCTGCTAACAATACAGATGATACATCATATTCTGTCATGGTAGAAGGATTGAAACCTGGTAGATATTATCTGCAGGAATCAAAACGTAACCCTGGAACCGTACAGAATACGAATACGTATTATTTTGATATAATAGCAGGAAAGACGATAAACAAATTCACAAACGTTGAGACCGGAAATTCCGGAACGGCAGTTGCGAATAACCCGTTCAGATTAACAGGAAAAATGTTTTCAAAAACAGACCCAAATGGAAGACCTCTTTCAGGAGCAACTTTCAAAGTTGTTTATTCTCCATTAGAGCCAGAGGATGGATATAATCCTATGTACACCTGGTATTTCGAGACTGATTCAAACGGTGAAGTTTTATATGACAGTAACCATTATGTTTCAAACTTTAATGGAAGCTGGAGTGATGACCCGTTGAAACTTGATGACGGAACCTGGGCAATTCCTTCCGGTTCTTTATGGGTAACAGAAGTTAAGGCTCCGGCCGGATATAAGCTTGACACTCAGACACATTCAATCAAATTGACAGGACGCCTGGACAGCAATGGAGTTTACACAATTCCAGACCTGGAAGCTGAAGACTTAACTATCATTGAATACCCGGATGGCTGGTACGTTGATTTGATGACTAAGAAAATGGATGCAGCAGATGGAACTCCGTTAAGCGATGCTGTATTCGGAATTTATAGAGACAGAAACTGCAACAACTTAATCGCAAGACTTACATCTAACAGAGATGGTTATACTGGAACTTACAGGATGGAGTTTGACGGAGACGTCAACAGCACTACTGTATATTGCCGTGAGATAGAAGCGCCAGAAGGATATCAGAGAAATGATACTATATATCCTTTAACTTTAACAAAAGCAAATGATGATGGCCAGACCAGAATATTTGGAGAAAATGGTATCAATGGAATTGGTGTGTATGACGAGAAGGTTTCTGAAGACTGGAAGCTAAGATATAGAGTAAAAAAAGTTGATGGCAATGGAAACCCAATAGCTGGAGTTGTATTTAGAGTTTATGACGAAAACAATGACATGATTGATGAATTGACGACAAATTCTAATGGTTATTCAGATATAAAAACAATAGATTTTATATCATCCAATACGGATTCACGTACATTATATTGTAAAGAATATAGCGCACCAAAAGGCTATCTCTTTGATAAATCAATAAAATATACATTAACATGGAATCACTCAACATACGAGACTTTAAAGGACAAAGGTGACAAATCTGGTGAACTGCAGACATTTGGTGGAGATAAAGGTATCGTAAACTTAACTCCAACAGCTACACCGACGCCAATAATTACACAGCCGGTAACACCGCCCCCAAGCAATACACCGACTCCGACACCGACAAGCACTCCGACACCGACACCTACAAATACACCTACTCCGACGCCGACAAGCACTCCGACACCGACACCTACAAATACACCTACTCCAACACCGACTCCGACGGATGAACCGCCGGCGCCTGGAACTGGATATGTCTACGTAAAGAAGACGTCAAGAGCAGGACAAGACCTTATGGATTTGGATGGATATTCACTGAAAGGTGGTAAGTTCTCAGTTACAGGTGGTGGATTTACCGGTACCTTAACAACTGAAGAGGATGGTATTTCAAATCACTTACAGCTTCCGAATAATGCATATCAGGCAGCTGTAGCAAATGATTATGAGGATACCGGCCGGGCAGTAGTGGATGAAACAACAATTGCACCTTTAGATGATGCGATTGCAACAGACGAAACGTCTGATGAAACTGCATATACTGATATGGAAGATGTAGATACTACATCTGACAATATCTCTGACGACGTAGTAAATACAAACAATGCGATTTCTGAAGATGTGGATGCATTACTTGATGCTGATTATTCTGATTCTTCTGATGAAGTAATTGATAATATCGATGAATACACCGGAGATGATGAGGGTATCGCCAATATGGCTTTGAATCCAAAAATCACAAGCTATAAAGTAACTGAAATAGAAGCTCCTCTTGGACATAATAATTATGGAGTAACAAAATCGTTCTCTGTAACAATGCCTCAGGACAAAGACCGTGTAATTGAAGTACAGTTCTCAGATGACCCGAAAGTCTTAGACAGCCGTATGACTATCAAGAAATTAAGTGCAAAAGGAAACCCGATTTCCGGCACCATATTCAAGGTAGAATACATTGACGACTTTAATGGCAATTCTGATAATGTAAAGCGTACATGGTATTTACAGTCTGACGCAAATGGTATTGTAAGATTTGATGACAACCATGTTGTAACAAGCTTAACACAGTATCGTTCAGATGAGTTCTTCAAATTTAACAACAATATTGTTCTTCCTTATTACGGACAGTTGAGATTTACAGAAGTAAGTACTCCTGCTTCATATGTTTTGAACAGCGAGCCATTCGTAGTAAATCTTGCAGATGCACAGAATGGTTCTACCGTTGACCTGTCAAAGACAGTATACAACGACCTTGAACCTGCAAAGGTACAGCTTACAAAATATAAAGATGACGGTTCACCGCTTGCTGGAGTTGAATTTGAACTGAAATTTGTAAAAGAATCTGAAGCAGCAACAAAGAACAAGAGCGAGAGCTTTAGCCGCCTGTTAAATGTTGGTGAAACTACAACAGCAACAACTGACGCAGATGGAAAAATCACTTGGGAGAATCTTGACCAAGGTGATTATGAAATCAGAGAGACGAAGACTGTTGATGGATGTGCACTGCTGACAGACGTAATCAAGGTAACACTTCCATTACAGCTGACGAAAGATGAAGCTGACTTATACGGAAATGTAAACAAAGACCTTGCAAAAGAAGATACAAACTATACGAAAAAATGGTATTTCTTTGATTGCAAGTATGAAATCAAAAACAATCAGGTATTCTTAATGCCGATGACCGGTTCTGATGGAACCTGGATGTATGGCTTTGTAGGATTTGTCGCAATTGCGTTTACCGGATGCTTATATTTACTTCTTGATGAAAAGAAGAAAAATAAGAGAAAACATAGACGGAAAAGAAGATAAATCTGAAAAAGCTGAAAGATAAAGGTAACAACAGAACAAAAAACACAAAAAAACAACGCATCTGACGATGCGTTGTTTTTTTGTGTTTAAGATTCGGAAATTGGCGTCCAAGTCGCGAGAATTTTAATTGTATTTTTGCGAATTCTTACTCCGGAAATTCCATCTTCCCATCCAGCAAAAGTATAGCCTTCTCTTATTGGCTTCTCAATGCTAGACACTAAAATCATCTTTCCTTCGGGCCCACTAATCGATATCTGAGAGCTATTGTTACTAAACGTTCCACCATCAGCATCAAAAATAACTGTTCCTTTTACATCAGGATTATATGAAAATTCCTGAGTCCATAACCACTGACCGGTAATAGGGCTTTTGCATACACCGACGCCAATATACTTAGCGTTTGGATTTAACATTGTTGCCCTATGGCCGGAGCTATTCATCCAAGCCCTGACAACTGCTTCTGGAGTTTTCTGCCCTGCCGCAATGTTTTCACCTGCTCCGTTTGAAACTCCACAGTCTAATAATACCGTTTCTGCTGTTGTTCCGTCTGGTCTCGTATGAGAGAATTTTCTTGTAATTTCTTCAGCTCTGACCATCGCTGCTCTCTGGAGCCCTGCATGATACTGTAATGGTGCTGCTCCATCTTTAACTCTCTCAATATTTGTCAGCCTGATAACCTCGGAGGCCATCTCCTCAACACTCATCTCCGGTTCTGGACTCGGTGTAGGAGTAGCGGTAGGAATCGGCGTTGCGGTTGGTGTAGGTGTTGCCGGTTTCTCTGTCGGTGTAGCAGTAGGAGTCGGGGTTACCGGCTTCTCAGTAGGTTCCGGCGCCTTTGTAGGTTTTGGAGTAACCGGCTTCGGTGTAGCTGTCGGTGTAGGAGTCGCTGGCTTTTCGGTAGGCTTCGGAGTCTCTGTTGGGTCTGGAGCCTTTGTAGGTTTCGGAGACGGTGTTGCGGTAGGAGTTGGAATCACCGGCTTTTCTGTTGGCTCTGGTTTCTCAGTAGGTTTTGCTGCATCAGCCGGAACCTTAACGGAAGCTCCGTCCTTATCGTAGCTTCCTTTCGTCTTTTTACCGCTGTAATAACCGCGTACCATATAGGTATTGACTTCACCTTTTTTATAAGCTGCATCTTCATATGATAATGAATTTTTCAGTGCCAGCATTTTCCACTTACCGTTATCTTTACGGTATACAAGATATTTGTCAGCGCCTGCTGCCTTATCCCATGTCAGTGTTACAATGCCGTCTTTATATGCAGCTTTAATGTTTTTTACCATTGCCGGTTTAGTATAAACAGTAAGGCCTTTCTTATTATAAGACCCTGCTTTTTTGGTCTTTGTATTATAAGCTTTTACTGTATAGGTGTACTTCTGACCCACAACGATTTGATACTTCTTGGAAGAAGTGTGAGTGTAGCTGCTTTTGGAATTGTCAAGCGTTTTGATTTTTGTCCACTTTTTCGTTCCTGCTTTCTTATAGTAAACGATGTAATGAGTGGCGCCTGATGTCTTTTTCCATTTGATATTGATTTTGTTGTAAGCCGGAGCTGAAATGCTGTTAAGCTTAACCGTTCCCGGCTTGGCTGCCGCCTGCGTTCGCATCTGTAATGCCTGTGGGATACAGATGAGCGCTGCAATCATGAACGCGAACAGCGCATATAAATATTTGCGTTTCTTATACATATATTTACCCTCCTTGAGTTTTATTTCTTATGTATTTATTATACTATATTTTTATATAGCATTCAAATGTATAAGCTGTAAATAATATGCTGAATTTTCACGGAAATAATTCGTAAAAAAAATTAAATTTTTTCAAGTGTATGGATGATTACCGAAAACATTTCATCTATATCATCATCAATCCAGAGCTGCTTAGATGATATTACTCTTTTCTTGTATTTCTTATTAGAAGCTATCGCATTTAATACTTTTAATATATCGTCAACATTATTGTATTGTGGAAGTTCTGCATCACTTAAAATATAAGTATCAACACATTCTCTTAATTTGGCTGTGTTCACTTTATCTGAAAGATAATATAAGTCTGCGATATCTTTAAATCTTGTAGAAACTGTTTTAAATTTAACCAAAGAGCGTAGCTTTTCGGCAAATATCTGCTCATTACTATTAACAAATATTTTGAATTCTTGACGCTGATTATCTATGACTGCGTTAAAACTACATTCATCTTGCTCTATATTTAACCGATTATGTACACCGATATCCATTTTTGTCTTAAGACTATTTCCAAACATATCTGTAATTAAAACATATATTCTTTTTCCGTGATAATCTTGCTGATGTAATTCTTCTATTTTCCCAACTCTTTGGAACTTAATCCCCGGGATATGTAACCGAGATACAAAATTATTAATTGATTCATCAGACAGTGAGTAATGAATAAAGCTTAAATCAATATCTCTTGTTGCTCTACGTACGTTTTGAGTTTTATTCATCATTACAACACCGCCTTTGATTGCGATGTTTTTATTTACAGAAGACCCTGAAATGGCGACTAAAATTAAGTCTTGTGCAACTTTTGCTGAAGCTTTGTCTGCCTGAACATATCCGTTTTTGCTTTCTGCTTGTATCATCTCTGCAATGTTTATCATATATTTTACTCCTTTCGTTAATGCTTCTGTATTTGCTGTATGAACATGATTAGCGATATTACAAGATTTCCAATTGTAAAGCATCAGATACAAATTCAGCTTTCGGCAATGCATATATATAGTCCATTACAAGAGCGATATCTATTGTATTTATGATTTTTCTGTAATTTAATATAATTTCTTTATAGTAATCAAATGGTAGTTTATTTTTGTTTCTTAGTAATTCAACCAACATGCGTTCTTTGTTGTATATATTAATCTGTGCTCCGTTAATATCAATTACTGTTTTCCCCATATCAAGAGAAGAGCAGCTATCATATATTTGTTTAATTCTAGTGTCTCTAATTTTTGATGAGTGCTTTGATGTTAATAAAAAATATTCTTCAGGTATTACATCAGTCAAATCATGATAATAAAACGCACTTTCCATTGTAAAAACAGCTTTTGGATATTTTAACGTAATAACGCTTAGCTCTGATGGGTATTGTTTATCAGAATAAACACCTTTTTCAATTTTATATAACTTTTTACACGATACGGCTTTCTTGATTTGATAATCTGACCCGTATTTATGTATACAATCTTCATACGAAAATACCATTTAATTCACCTCCCTGTGTGATTTTAAAGTAATTACAGGAAAAATATTATTTTTTTCCTATATTTACTTTAATTTTAAACCATACTTTAGAGTTTGTCAATGTTAATTTTAAAGTAAATGTCGGAAAAACTCGTTTTTCTTCCTGCATTTACTTTAACGAAGAACGGGAAATCCCCGGCCGACAAAAATCCATCCGCGGGTCAAATTCATGCGGGTCTGAATCCCCGTTTGAAACACGCTTCACTCAGCCTTACGGCTTCGCTTGTCGCACTACGTGCTGGTTATATTCATTCTCTGTGTTCAGCTTCATGGCTTCGCTTGTCAGCCTGAGTTATCAAGCGTGCTCTGGTGCCGAATCCGGCAAGGCCGGTGAGGTATCATTTTTAATCTGGTAACGAGCCGATACGGCGAGATATCACGAGCACGAAGCGCGAGTTATCAAAAAAATTTCCGCAAAAACCCGTCCGCTTTGGCAAAATTTCAGCATAATATATATACAAAAAAATCAGAAAGGAGAACGATATGCAGGGAGTATTATTTGTATGCGGACTGACAGCTGTTATCATGCTTGCGGCGGAGGCCGTAAAAAGATATGCAAAACGGGAAGAAAAAGAAACGGAAAAAATATGCGAAACATTTGCCGGCCGGCTGGAAGATATCGTGGCAAGGGATGCCGCAGAGAGAGAAGAAAAAGAATGCCAAAAAATAGCATAAACCTGATTCAGATTGAGAATACAAAAGAAGGAATCGAAAAACTGGCAGATTTGCTGTTGATTGCAACTGAAAATATGACATATATGCAATATAAGCTTTCATCGCAGATGTTTAAAGACGCTTCCGACGTAATTGAAATACGTGTTGGAGACTGTGTGGAGTATGTCAGCCGTATAATCATGGAAGCAGACGCCAGGAGAAGAGACGAGCTGCTGCTCCGGATTGCAAAAATACCATTTGCCCCACTGCGGCTGGTTCTGTTAAGGAGATATTTCGAAATGCAGTACAAAAACCCGTTTTTGCATTTTCAGGAAGAAGTAGCTTTCAGAACATATGTAGCGATGGACGAAAAAAGAAAGAAGAAAAAAATAGGGAAAAATATCCACAGATACCTGCAGCAGAAGAGCGAGTATATTGCGGCGATGTGTGTGCAGGAGAATAATGGCCTGCTGCTGTATGAAATGCTGAAGGAGGGCCTGGCTGATAGGGAAACTGTGAGAAAAGTCTTTGATGGGAATCCAGACGCACCGGTGGAGATTCAGGCGTGTTTGATGGAGTTTTTGGGGAAGAACGAAAAGGAGAGGGATGTGTTTGAGATTTAGGCACATAAAAATAAAGAAGGGAGATTTGTAATGTCTCATGGATAAAAATGGACGAAAATGTACAAACAGTTTACAGATGCCGGTATTTGCGATTACAGATGACAGAAAAGCGTTAAGGTCTATTTTTCGTATTTTTATGCTATATGCAGGGCAGCATTCATGTATGTATGAGAGTTCATGTTTGTTTTCTTTAGACTCCTTTGGCAAAGAAATTAAACGCCCATCGGCATCCGGAAATATTCTTGCATTGGAATATTGCGGACAGATATTCTGCGTCCCTCTTGGCTTAACAGAAAAAGATAAGGCCGAAATTACAAAACGGTTTGATAAAATTTCATTCCTGGTGCATGGCAAGCAAAGACGAAAAAAGGCAATCTGGAATTTTCTGGATTCCTTATATAAATATGTAAATGATACAGATATGCCAAAAATAGTTGCTGTAACTACATACAAAAATATGAATCAGGAAAGAAAAGAAAGCAAAAACGGAAAAGAATTAAAAAAATATCTGGACACTATCGTCCCTGCTGCGATTTCATGGTGTGCATCTGAAAATGATTCCGAAACACTGAAAAATCTGCTGGATGTATGCGAGATAAAGCAGGAAACGCTGAAAAATGCTTATGAAATGTATGGTGTAGATGCAGACGTCCAGGTAAAGGCATATCTTTTGGATGCGATTGGCAAAGCAAAAAGTGATAAAGAAACATTTGATATTTGAAACATGAGCCGAATCTTCTCGGCTCTTTTTTTTGTAAAATCCTGCATATTAAGTATGCAAAAAATATGTAAATGAGGAGAAAAAAATGAGAAAAAAGATTTCTGACACCGTATATGTTTTGCTCCAGCCGTTGCTGGTATATTTCGCATTCGGAGACGGGAGGGGCAGAATACCGCCTCAGGCAAGATTTGTACTGATGGTATTGGTTGGCATAATGATGATTGTTAACCTCTATTTTTGCGAAGAAGATTGCTTTCAGAAAATGCAGGAAAACGCCTGGGCACTGACTTTTGCTTTGCTTGTGCAGAGTGTGGTTTTGATTGTGCCGGCGATGGTTGGGATAAGTATTGGAGTCTGAAAGCAAAAAAAAGAATTTGTAAAAACGTTACAAAAAATTTTTATTTGTCATATTAGAAATTCGTTATTGATAGAGACTGGAACGCAGCAATCAACATCAGAAAAGAAGGAAAACGTATTTTCCTGAACTATTTCAAGACGCTAATTGAAGAAAAACAGGCTACGACCTGATTACCTATATATCGAACCTAACCGGTGGAACACCGTGGCTTGCCTGTGCAATATTAATAATTCGCATGCTTTGCAGTAGGGCTCATTACCAGGCTTCGAACGTAGTTCTACGTTCTTTGTTAGCAAGAAAAAAGACGGTCTTTGGTAATTCCCCGACTTCGCCGTCGTTTGTCAGCCCTTACTGGCTTGGTACACGCGAGCATAGCTCGCGGTATCATATTTTTGTCGGCGCATCTGCGACCTTTTTCTACAAATTGCGGTGATTACACATATTAATCGTAAGAGACAAAAAACAAAGAAAGGAAACGAAGGCTATGTACGAATATGACAGAAAAACAAAAACTTTAACGTTAAATGAATGGGGGGATATAAGATTTTTACCGTATGATATCAAAAAGGAAACAGAACATCTTGTCTGCAATGACAGAAAGCGCATAATGAACGATATTTATTTTACACATGAATTAATGGGGTTATGCATATTAAAAGATGTACTTATATGTAATGAAAACCATGCATATAAAACAGTTGACGGAATTGTCTATTCAAAAGATGGTTCAAAATTATTATTCTGCCCGGCTGGAATAACAGGACATGTAAGGGTTTTAGACGGAACAAAAATCATTTTTAAAAATTCCTTTACATCAAGCCAAATCTCGGAAATTACAATCCCTGATTCTGTTGAGATGATTGATGATGCTGCATTTGCATCAAGTATATCGTTAGAACACGTTTACTTTTCGGAAGGTAGTAAGCTAATAGTAGTTGGGAGCAACGCATTCTATGGCTGTAAAGCTTTAAGGCAAATCATTCTTCCGGATTCTGTGGAGCATATGAAGAGTAAAATATTTAAAAATTCAGGGATTAAGACTTTCACATATCCTGATAATGCAAAGCTTATGATTGAAGATGACCTGTTTGTCAATTGCCCACTTAAAGATGTAACAGTCCCAAAAGCATTATACGAGCAAAAAGGTATTTTTTATTTTTTGAATCCATGCCTATCTGATTACAGCATATACCAGTTCTACGAAACAGATGACAAGGAGTTTACGGAAGTAATCGTGTTCACTGTGAAAGGCTTTAAGCCGATTGCAATCCCAAGATATGTCAAACCTGGCAGTAATTTTAACAAGTTCACTGATGATATCAATGCATTCTTCTCAGATAAAAACTCAGAAGCACCTGATTTATATAAATATGGAGGCAGTGGAATAGAAAAGGAAGATGCTGCACTTTTGCAGTATAAACTTTATCAGACCAAATCTTCCCGTCGTTATCTGGTCTTAAATGTACGGTCAATGGCAGAAAGAAAAGCAGAAGAAAGCGAAGAAGCAATGGCTGAACTGGTAACACTAGATATCTGGAAGCCTGATATTTTGGAGTATATGCTAAAAATCGTACAGGAAAAAGAATACCTGTCTCTTATTGCGTATATCCTGGAAAAATTGCCGAAAAGAAAAAGTAATGTCAACCTCTGATATGGTCTATAAGCATCGCTTGGCGATGCTTATTTTTGTACAAAATTCTGTTATGCATTAACCCTCAGGGTTTTTGCTGTATCTTTTTTTAATATTTTTCCATCAGTAAAATAAAACAATATCTTACTGTGATGAGTCGGACAATACTGCTATGGAACATGACGACAGATAATGTACCGGCTTTATTAGACTTTTGGGAATTGGGTTTATCATCCGCAAAAGATTTAAAATTGTTGTATGACAACCACTTTGCGAAATTATCCATTCCGATGCAAGCATGTATCATGCAGTTGTTAAATGATTCTACTTGCAGAGATACAGATTCTGAATATTCCTTGTAGTTTTCTTTGCACCGCCGAAGGCGGTGCTTTTTCTTATGTCCTAAAATCTCGCATATTGTAAATAGAAAACAAAAACTAGCAACAAAGAGAGGAGAAGAAAAATGGAAATAGAATACGACTGGACTAAAAAATACAAAATCGGTAAGAGGATTGACGCTGCATTATTGGATGGAAACGGGGACCATAGGGCCTGTATTAGTGTTCCAGATACGAGACGCGGAACGTTCATGCTGTACGAGATTATCGCTGACTTTTTTATCGATTACTGCCGCCGTGGAGCACATGACGGTTTATGTTTGCAGGTCAATTTTGGAAAAGAGAAATTTTTCATTCCACAGATGGACTTAAAATCAACCGAAGCTACATTGGCCGTGATTGATGCACTGGATGTAAAGATATTTTTTCGAAGAAGATGCCGAGAGGGACTGACAAAACATATGGAGAAAATATATCTCCAAGCAGAGCATGATAATGGATGTCTGACTGCAATAAACATATACAAAAATATGCCACAAAAGAGGCGGGAATCTGAAGCAGGGCAGGAGATAAGAGAGTATCTGACCGCAATGAGCGAATCCATTCTGTTGTGGGACTTAGAAACGCAGCCGCCAAAACAATTAGGCGATTTCCTACAGTTGGATTGCACTCCTCCTGAAATCCTTGAGAAGGTCTTTTCAGCGAAATATGATGACATGTCTATTGACGAAAAATCATACATGCTAGACGCAATGAGGAGAGCGGAAAAGCGGGAGACAAATGAATTTTCTTTGTAAAAAAATAAGAGCAGGCCGAATGGCTCTGCTCTTATTTTTTGCGCTCTCCTGAAAATCCGGCATACTGAATATATACCCAAAAAACGAAGCGAAAAAAGGAGCAAAAAAAATGCCAAACTCAGTAATTAGGACAAAGACAATATTCCTTTTTGGAGCATATCCGGAATATCTCCAGAAAAAAGTGATAAAAGAAATGCGCAAAAGAAAATATACCGTCAAGCAGCCGAAGACGCTGGATGGTCTGGAATTGGATGGCGACGATATCATTGTTGTGGATGTGAGAGATATGGACGATTGGAAAGAGCAGATTGGACAGAGAAAAGATGCAAATTATATCCCGATAGAGACGTATGTTTCGTCTAGCACTACCCTGTCAAGAAGAGAACTGCTTGAGTGCGCACGAATGAATGCCGGGTATCTCGAAAAAACAATTAAAAAATGCAGCTGCGGGAAAAATGGAATGGTCTTATCCAAAAAAGACTACGAAAAAGAAATTAAGACAGAGGCAGATATACTGCTGAAAGATGCGTACGGAAATGAGATAAGACAGATTGGGCTGCTGAAAGCGGCGCTACTGAACCTAAGACCCCGGCCGACAAGATGTCTGGCGATGAAATATGAGTTAGAACATGAATATCTACTGCAGCGCCTGCTGGTGAACAGAGATGGGGAAGGACCGTTGAAAACGGTGGAAGAAGCAATAGAGGCATTGGAGGACTTTTTGTGGTTTTGAAAAATTTCTTTTTTCTGAATTAATTTTAATTGAATACCTATCTCTTAAAACATAAGAAATGTAAAAACCAATCTTTTTATCGTATTTATCAGATTTCTCTATATCAAGTATTCTATGAAATTCAACAAATTCTTTATTACTATGACTTTCAATCCAATTTTCGAATTTTGACATAATACTCCCTCCTTTATATTTATTTTAAAATTAAAATGCATAAAAGGAAGGCATTATAAAATTTCAATGAAGCCCAGTTTTACGGACAAATTGTTAATGAAATATAACGCCAAGCTTGCCATTGATAAACGAGCCCGTTAAGACGAGCGTAGTATACCGTAAGGGCTGATAAACGAAGCCGCAGGGATAATGAGCACAGTAAACATTTCGTGCGCTGATTTAACTAAAGATATATTTTCCGTGTTGCAAACTCAAAATAAAACTGATGCGCTTCTACCAAATCTTGCATGCATTGCGTCTCTATCTGGTGCTCTTCTATATTCTCCATCTTTCCATCCTGCTTTAATTTCTTTCTACGTATTTAATATGCTAAAAAATTCCAAAACGGTACGCAGAAATCCAAAAAAATATGCATAAAAATATCCACAAAAATATCCTTCCCCCCTCCGCAAAAAGCCCGCAAAAAAATTCCACCCAGCCATAAATCACGCATATTAAAAATGAAAACAAAAAAATGTTTAAAAGAAAGAAAGGAGCGTCAATATGAGTTACGATATTGAGCTGAAAAACAAAGTCACAAACGAAACAGCAAAAATGAGACATTCACAGTATGTGAGAGGCGGCACCGTGCCGGCAAGGTTGAATCCGATGACGGGGGAATTAGAGCCGACAGAACAGGTTGAAGCGCATATCAATATTACATACAACTACAGTCATTATTATTATGAGGCAACCGACAGTGACCCGCGATTTGCACATGATAAAGTGTCAGCACATTATGCTGACGGAACGCATGGCCCTATTAAAACCGAATACGGAATCCGAGGTCTGTATGGAAAGACTCCCGCTGAATCAATCCCGATGCTGATGGATATGATTGAAAAAATTAAGCAGAACTATACCGATGAAAACGGAGAATGGATTGAAACCGAAAGGACAAAGCCCGTATATCTTAGAGACGGAAAGGAAATCCCTGAACGTGAAGAGATTGATGCGATTTTGAATCATAAATATGATGAAAAGAAAGACATCAAGTTCATAGTCAACGAGGGGGACATGTCCAATTACTGGACGGCGACTGCTGCCAATGCGATTAAACCATTGATGGATATGATTGTGATGGCTACGGATAACCTGACGGAAAAAGATGTTGTCTGGAGTGGCGACTGAGAAAAAGAAGCCGTCACATTCTTGTGACTTTGATAACTCATCGGCTACGCCGAATTCGTTATATTTATTCTGGTACCGAGCCGGTAACGGCGAGTTATCACGACGTTTTATTTCTCTACATTTCGGTGTAGAGAAATTTTTTATCAAACGTAAAGGAAGAATACTCCTTTCTCTACTTTAGAAAGAGAGATGATAACTCGCCGGCTTTGCCGGACTCGTTACCAGATTAACAATGAATTTCATTGCCATTTAAATACATAAAAATATCGCATTGCGACATTTTAAATTCACGCTAACCTGTGTGAATTTTTTTTGTAAAAAAATCCGCATAAAATTACTCCTTTTCAAAAAAAATCGGCATATTAAATATGTACAGATAAAAAAGGAGGTGACTACATGCAGACAGCAGTAGAAGCGCATATGGCACAGAAATATCGTATCAGCGATAAGAACGATAAAGAAGTATTTGACTTTTTAAAACAGAATTTTGGATGTAACCGCAAAGTATATAATCTGTGTGTAGACAGCCTTTACGCACAGCTGGAAAAAGCTGGATATCAGGCAGGAGATGATATCCCTGGCGTTAAATTTCCAAAAATTACAGACCTGAAGAAAGAATTTGAGTATCTGAAAAAAGCAGACGCCCAGGGGCTTTCAAACTCAATCATGGATTTTAAAAGCGCATGGGAGAAGTATATCACAAAATGTGACCATACAACTTATACAAAACG
>ENA-OQIK01000303-OQIK01000303.1-human-gut-metagenome-genome-assembly--contig:-NODE-303-length-35730-cov-18.611309_pt1 | contig 35730 bp, 28 predicted proteins | sample MGYA00242578_ERZ504743 | MGnify/ENA primary metagenome ERZ504743 (study PRJEB26092, sample SAMD00036441) | human gut metagenome | host: Homo sapiens | study: EMG produced TPA metagenomics assembly of...
AAAAATGGCATATTAACAGGTCGTTTCACAAAGGATAAGGACTATGTAGTAAGGTGTGCTGACCTGGTAACATTGGCGGAGGAGAACAAAGACAGCTTGTTTTATGATGCATGGCGCATATGGTTTAGATACTTTGTATCGATGGGCTATGAAGGATGGAATGAGCTGTGGGAGGCAGTATGAACCAAATTTGCAGGGATATTTTCAGAGCCATACATGAGGGTAAATGGCTGAAAATAGAATATCGAAACAAGGCAGATCAGGTGACGAAATATTGGATAGGGATAAGAGACCTTGATCCGAGAAGCCGAACTATGAAGGTTGATGGACTTCATCTGGGACAGCTTACGATTGGAGAATATGACAGGATATTTATCGATTCAATATTGTCTACTGAGATAATAGAGGGGACATACTGCCCTGAAAACAAGATACTTGTTGAAGATATTGAGATGCATCCAGAGCGTTACAAAAATATATTTGACAGCTCAGCAAATTTAAAAATACTAAATTATCTTGAGATATGTAATAAGCTTGATACGACTCCGTATATCACAGATTACGATTTGATTCATTACATTGACAGAGATAGGATTAACTGTGGTATGTATCAGCTTACAGACCAGCAGTTCAGGGAAGTGGTTGCTCAATTTCAGTATTTTTCATCGCGGGAAAAAAGAAAAAGCGGATCATTAAAAGTTAAGAGGCTGGCAATAAATGTCCTGAGTATAAACACTAATAAAGGACTCTATGTTCTTGCATATAGAAATCTAAATCTTGATGTAAAAAATCATATTTTTAAACCGGATGAGGAGATTACGGTGTGTACGCAGTTTTCTATAGATGGAAAACAGGAAAATGCAAGGAAATTTTTAGATGCCGATGAATATGAGCTTTTGGAGGATTTTGAGAAAAATCTGGAAAAAATAAAGGATGCAATAACAGAGCATGGTGGCAACAAATCCATAGTAGATGATATGCCGTATGTTATTGGACTTGGCATGGACGTGGTTCTCAATCTGCACGAAGAGTATAAGGCAATTATGGATATGTTTGAGGCTGATAATGTGACATATCCAATAAAGGCTTTTTTTGGAGAGCTTCTTGAGAGACCAAGGAGGACAAAAGCATATCCGATTGCTCTGATTAATAAAAATATAAATCTGGATCAGCTGCTTGCGATAAACAATGCTATGAAATATCCTCTTGCATATATTCAGGGACCACCCGGCACTGGCAAAACAAATACTATAATAAACACGATAGTAACAGCTTTTTTTAACAATGTCACAGTGCTGTTTGCATCATATAATAATGTTCCGATAGATAATGTTTTTGAAAAGCTCTCATCCATGGAGTATCGCGGGAAGACAATCCCATTTCCGGTGCTTCGCCTGGGGAATACAGAAAAAGTAATGGAGGCAATTAAATATATTAATGAGCTGCGTACACAGGTGCAGTCATTGCAGATTTTTGCCTCTACACTTGATAAGCGGAAGGATGATCGTATAGACAGGGCAAAACGTTTGTCTGCGCGTCTAAAGGAATATGAGGAAATTCTGGATTTAAAGGAGAGAAAAGAGACACTTACACATCTGATGAAATATCAGGAACATATGAAAAATACTATGAAGCTATTGCCGTTTCAGACAGATCTGCAAGGCTATCAGATGCAGAAGCTTGATAAAAGGATAGCTGCTATCGGTGAGATATCGGATGCTGATGCTATGCAGCTTCTGGATAGAAATGAGGATGAATTTTATCAGTATCTGTTTTACACATCTGCACGCTATATAAAGGCGCTCGAGGAACCTAAATTCCAGGAGCTTAGACAGATACTGGATTCTGATGAGACACCAGAGAAGCTGGTGAATGAGTTTAACAAATATATGCGTAAATCTGAAAATGTAAGAAAGCTTCAGCGAGTTTTTCCTATAATCATAACGACATGCATTTCTGCGCATAAAATAGGTGAGCCTGAGCCTTTATTTGATATGACAATTATGGATGAGGCAAGTCAGTGTAATGTGGCAATCTCACTTGTGCCTATAATCAGAGGAGAAAAACTGATGCTGGTGGGAGATCCGCAACAGCTAAATCCGGTTATCCTGCTTGGAGAACTGACAAACAAAAAGCTTCGTCGCAGGTATCATGTATCGGATGAGTATGATTACAGAGAAAATTCAATCTATAAAACGTATCTTGCCTGTGATGCAGTAAGTGATGAGGTGCTTCTGAGAAATCACTACAGATGCAATAAAGAAATAATAGGTTTTAACAATAAAAAATACTACAACTCAAAGCTAAAGATACAGTCAAAGAGTAAGGAGCCTGAACCGCTTGTCTATATGGATGTGAAAAGCGATAACACACAGATAAAAAATACTTCTCCGGCTGAGGTTGAGGAAGTGGTGGAATATGCGCTTTTAAATAAAGATAAAAGCATTGCTGTTATTACGCCATTTGTCAATCAAAAGCAATTGATTGAAAATGCAATAAAGCAGAATAAACTAAGCAATCTTGTTTGTGGAACGGTTCATGCATTTCAGGGCGATGAGAAGGATGTAGTACTGTTTTCTACAGCAATTTCTGAAAGGACAAGCTCAGGTACATATAACTGGCTTAAAAATAATAAGGAACTCATAAATGTTGCGACATCCAGAGCAAAGGAGAAGCTGGTACTTCTCACAAACGGAAAAGAACTGGAAAGACTGCATGCGGGACAAGCTGATGATGATTTGTATGAGCTGGCGCAGTATATAAAGACAAATGGCCACTCAAAAATTACTGAAAAGCATATAAGCTCACGAGCACTGGGAATACAGCCGTTCTCGACGGCTACAGAAAATGCGTTTCTTGAAAATCTAACCCATGCTCTTGAAAATATCTGGCTTTCGCAGAGTAAATATGTAATACACAAGGAGGTTGCCATATCACAGGTATTCAGAGATAACATAACCTATGATGATTTGTTTTACATGGGACGTTTTGATTTTGTTGTATACGAAAAACAAGGCAGAAGCGAATTGCCAATACTTGCCATAGAATTGGATGGAAAAGAGCACTTTGAGGATGCGGTGGTGAAAGAGCGTGACAGAAAGAAAAATGCGATATGCAAGGCACACAACATGGAAATTATCCGGGTGGAAAACTCATATGCGAGAAGATATAATCATATCAAAGGAATATTGATGGATTATTTTTCAAGGGTGCATTGATGATAGAACTTCTTATCAGATAATGATAGCGTGTAAAATGGCAAAACAAACAATAAAATGTGAGAACTCATATATAATTCAAAAAAGCATTTATGCTGGTTGGAAAGACTATATGCAAGGTTTGGAATCAAAAAAATACTGGTGCTAAATCTCAAAGAAACGTTCCACAGAAATATGTTGATTTTTTTTTGAAAACTGCATATAATACAAGTACAAGGAGATGTTCCTTGTATTCGGAGAGTCACTACCGTTAAGTGTGAGATGAAAATATTCGGAGAGTCACTACCGTTAAGTGTGAGATGAAAATATTTGGTTGTCATCACCGTTAAGTATGGCAAATAGGACAAAGATTAAGTCTTTGTCCTATTTTACTATTATGGAGGAATGAATGGAACTATACGAAGTAACCGTTGAATATGTAAAATATTTACGAAAATTTGAACCCACGAAGATTATGTCAAATGCAGATGGAAAAGAACAACGTAAGTTTTTGGGTGTGATAGTACAGAAAAATGGATATAAGTATGTCATTCCATTAAGTTCACCCAAATATAAAAAGGATTATAAAATTAGAGATTATCAAGGGGAGAATCTTCCAGAAGATTTTTCTTTTGTAGCATATGCTGATAGAATTATTTTGCTAAAAGATACAAATGTTCCAGTTGTCTACATGTATGAGAAAAAAGAATCAGGAGAAATAGATTTTTTCGGTAAAATTCAGTGTAATAATATGATTCCGGCACCAGAGTCTGAATTGACAAAAATCAATATAGAGGGAATTACTGATATAGCATATAAAACTCTTTTACAAAAACAAGTTCAGTTCATAAGAAAGAACCAAGATGATATATTAAAAAAGCATGCTAATGTCGTGTATGTAAATAGAAAAAAGGGCAGAATGGATATTGGTTACATAAAAAATGCAACGCCAGATTTTGAGTTGCTTGAGGCAAAATGTGATGAGTGGATAAGATGGCATGAAAATAAAGAATAAATTGTTAATAGAAGGGCTTAAACACCGCAGCAGGCGCTGAGGCGGGAGATAATGGAGGAGCTGGATACGCAAATTGCTGCCGGCGGATGTGACATTGATTGATAAGATTGGAGAGGCACTATATGAAACCCAGGACAGCAAAGAGCATGGAGCTATATGATATATTGCTTAGGCGCGGGTATCCGGAGCCATTCTGCGATGAGATAACAAAAAACCTAAATACCGACTGGACAGCTCAAAGGATGATAGGATATCTGTCACACTATAAAAAGCTTCCCATGGAAGAAATCGCCGATGAAATGCTTGCGATACTGAACGACCGCAACCGCATAATGCAAAAGCATGAGCTTGAGGAGACAAACGCAAGATGGAATGAATACTTAAACAGATAAAGCCTATTGATATTTTCTTCGGAATAAAAATTTCTGTCCATAACAAGCTTTGCTTTACAAAAGCCCCCGAGTCCGGAGGATAAACTGACACAGGTCATGGTGTAGGAACTGATTGAAAAGATGCAGATTTTAATGTACTATAAGTAAATGAAAGGCAGGAAATTATATATGTATTATGTACCGGATGGCACCGAGCAGTGCGGTTATTATGAGTGTAAAGAGTGTGGAAGCAGATTTCTGGATTTAAAAATTGCACCAACATTGGTATGTCCATACTGTGGAGAAGAGGCAGATATGGAGATAGGACCAGATGAGGAGATGCCAAAGGTTGTAGAATCTGCGAAGCTTATTCAGATGGTTAGAGGCGTTGAAGAGGTAGAGAAGATGGATAAGCTGTTATCGCTTGCGGTGACAGGTGGCGATTTTAGCTGGATATAAGAATGCAGATATTTGTAGACGCAGATGTAAAGTAGCTGTCGCAGATGTGACATTGATTGAGAAGATTGGAGAGGTATTGTATGAAACCAATGACAGCAAGTGCTACATCATACGGTGTTCGACCACCAAGGCTTTCTCTTGGGGTTGAATTTATGTGGTCTACGATAGTTCTTAAATCCCATTGTGTGAGATATTCAAAGCTAGTCTTTTTAGGAAGAATCATTCGAAGCATGGTATGTGTCTGTTCGATGCCGCCTTTTTGACTGCTTCTCATCGGATCACAGTAATAGATGCTTGACCGCATAATGCCATTAATGCCGTTTTCGAGAGACTCCGGATCTCCGAATTCGGATCCGCGATCCGTAAGAATCGTGTTGAATAAGGTTAAAAAATCATATATGCCAAGCTGGCGTTCCAACTTGTTAAAAACAAGTTTTACGGTACCTTTGGTGCATCTGTTCATAATGAATGCAAGAAACAGTTTTTCACGGGTTAAGAAGAATGTCAGGATTCCTTTATCAAGGTAAGAATATAGAGTTCTCACGGACCTATCGAGTTCTGGATGATTCGTTATAATCTGATATGGAGACTGGCCCTGAAAAATCAGGGGCGTGATGACCATATCTTCCTGATGCAGTTCGTGTCTGGTTATGTTTATACCGGCCCTGGACTGTGAAAGACATTCTTTGTATTTGCAATCTTCGAGAGTAAGATGTTTTTGATTACCGGGAATATATTTGCTCATGCTAGTTCTCCTTCTACTGCTGTCAGAAGGACAACTGCTTTACATTATTCAGACCGTGTGATATACTATATAAAATTCGACAATTGTCACGGATATCTGATGACAGGTGTTTGTCAGGAGTTTTGTATACAGAGAATACAGACTGCGCGTTGGCGGGATATTGCCGATGCGCAGTCTTTTTTAGTGATGCAGTTAAGGAGAGAAACAGGTATATGGGGATAGCTCGGAAAAAAAAGAAGAAAACATTGAAGGCAAAAATGCTTGGCATATTGACGATGTGTGCGATGACAAGCCTTTTGGCTGCGGTAATTGTATCCTATATGGAACTGAGAATGATACAGAATGACAGTATAGAGGATAACATGAAAATGTATCTGGATCAGATTACGAAGAATACGGATGAAGCCTATTATGATATGATCAGTATTGTGAACTATATGGGACCGGGCGGTCTGATCGGAAACGTAACGGACAGTTATCTTGATGCTGTGGATAATTTTGACAGGTTTGTTGAACAGAAATCCCTTAGACAAGAACTTTCGGGATTAGGATATGTCAACACAAAACTGGTAGGCGCTACCTATTATGACAAGGAAGAGAAAAAGGAACTTATCAGCGGTATGAATGTCAGAACACTGGACGGAAGACAGAACGCATTGCCTAAGGTTGTGAAGTGTGCGGGAAATGTTATGCAGGCAGTCCATGCGTCTTTTCTTGGGAGTAGTGAGAAAACAGTTTTTTCCGTCATGAGGGAAGGAGTTTTTGGCAATGGGAAAAAACTGGAAATTTACACAGAAATAGAGGCTGATATGAAGACCCCGGAAGAAATAAATAAGGAAGGACATCCCTACACTTATATTCAGACGGATGAGAGAGGGGTTGCACAATACAGCGCAAATCCTGTCATTATACAGGGACAGAAACTGTTTTCTGCATCACTCTCAAAGGGGGAGTATGAAGTCCAGACGAGAGAGGGCTATAAGATCATGGCATACCGGAGTCAGATGGGATACATTAATGCAGTGGCACTGCCGGACAATATATATCACAAGAAGAGTAACCAGTGGAGAATGAAGATGACACTCATCATAGTTGTAACGTTTCTGATCTTTTCCATGTCTGTCCTCTATCTTTATCGTATGATCTGCCGACCACTGAGTCAATTCCGCAGACAGATGGTGCAGATTGGGGATGGCACTCTTCAGGCAGTACATGAAGAGTCGGACATTGCAGAGTTTGACAGCCTGATGAGGGAAGTAGAACAGATGAAGAGACAGATTGAGAATCTTATCAGCAATATGGTAGAAAAGGAAAAAAGCATACAGAAGATAGAGTTTGAGAAACTTCTCTATCAAATTAATCCTCATTTCCTTCTCAATACACTGAATTCGATTCAGTGGATGGCACAAATGAGTCACCAAAGAGAGATCAGTGAGTTTGTACAGAGACTAAAGAAGCTTCTTTCCTATAATCTGGGCAAAGAAGGCCGCCAGACAACGTTGCGGATGGAGTTGGAGATTGTAAAGGAATATATTGCACTTCAGCAGATGCGGTATGATTTTATTATTGAGATGAATATAGAAGATGGCAGTTATCTTGACCAGCCAACGGTCCGTATGCTTTTTCAGCCACTTGTGGAGAACGCGATCCGCTATGGTCTTGGGGATGATGAGAAGATCAGCATCCAGGTGTTTGAAGATGTGGCAAGGCATTTTGCTGTTGTAACTATCTCTGACAGCGGAAAGGGACTGAATCAGGAGGAGATTGATGAGATCAACCAGCCGTTTGATTATGACTGGGGATACTGGAAGAATGAGAACAGAGGTATCGGACTGCGCTACGTCAAGGCTATGCTGGAATCATTTTATGATGGACAGACGAGTTTGTTTGTAAACAGCAAAAAAGGGTTCGGAACCAAAATTACGATCCTTCTTCCGTCCGGGAACCGGAAGAAAAAAAGAGAAAGACAAAGAGGTTACATTGGAAGAAAATAAGGTGGGACAGACAGATGAACGTATTGATTGTAGATGACGACAAACTTGCCAGAAAAGGTCTGGTTGCTATTATGGACTGGAAAAAGTATGGATTCGAGGTAGTGGGAGATGTACAGAATGGGAGAAAAGCCCTTGAATTTCTCCGAAATCATCCGGTGGATATTGTATTTACCGATATAGATATGCCGGAAATTGATGGACTGGAACTTATGCAGATGTGCGGAGAGGAATTTCCGGAAATTAAATTTGTAATTCTTTCTGTATATGAGAGTTTCAGTTATGCACAGACGGCAATCCGTATGGGTGCGTTAGACTATATCTCAAAGATCAGTTTTTCCCCGGAAGAGTGTGGAACGATACTGGAACGGGTCAGAGCAAAGTACATGCAGACATGCAGAGATGGACATGCAGAAGAGGAAAAACAGGAAAAAGTTGAGGAGGAAAAACAGGAAAAAGTTGAAGAACTGAACAGAAGATGGATGCACACCAGATGGATTTTCAGTGAGAAAGAATTTGAAGATCTCTGTCAGAAAACAAAAGAAATCAGTCTGCGGAGTGCGGAGAGGATTTTTGTTAAGAGTTTTCATAATATTCAGCTCCTGTCAGATGGAGAAGGGGAATTTCCATCGATGGATACGGTTGAAGAGATGCTGGACTGGGTGCCCGCTGGAGGGAACATATTTATGAAGAGAGTCTTAGCTCATCACAGAAAAATGATATCAGTGCTTTTGCAGCGGTTATCAAGTATGTGGATGGACATATCGGGGAGAATCTTCGATCTGAAGACGTGGCAGAACGGATAGGGATGAGCAGGAGTTATTTTAGTACAAGGTTTAAGGAGATGACGGGGGAAACATTTCACCAATATGTGATACACAGGAAAATGAAGACTGCGGCGGAATGGATAGAGGAGGGAAAGAAGAGCATTACAAGGATTGCCGTAGAACTTGGATATGATAATTTTCATTATTTTGCAAAAGTATTTGCACGGGAGCATGGGTGTATGCCTTCGGAATACAGAAAAGAGAGTAAAAATGTCTGATTTTCATCGGACATTTTTTTTGTGATAAAAAATATTTGGTAAAATTAGAAACAATATCATCTAGCAGGATATGGGGGAAGAAGATAAAATAATTAAAAAAAGAAAGGGAGGTATCATAGTGTATATTAAACAAAAAGGAAGGGAGGTTTACTCATGTACATTAAAAGGTTTGTGAAACATTATTACATAATGCTGGTACCGGCTTTCCTGTGGCTGTTCTTTTTCAGTATCGTGCCTATGTTTGGAATCGTGATGGCTTTTCAGGATTATAATCCGGGACAGGGCATCCTGCATTCCAAATTTGTTGGTCTGGCTAATTTTAAGTATATGTTTCAGATGAGTGACATTATACAGGTTTTACGTAATACAGTAACTATTGCTGTGGGTAAGATCATTGGAAATATTATTTTCCCACTGATCTTTGCATTATTATTAAATGAACTGGCATTGAAAAGACTGAAGCGTCCGATTCAGACAATCGTATACTTACCGTATTTTCTGTCCTGGGTTATTCTTGCAAAGATCGTGCTGAACATTTTCGGTTATACAGGACCGATAAATCATCTGATACAGCTGTTTGGCGGTGACCCGATTAATTTCTTCGGGGAAGCAAAGCTGTTCCAGCCGCTGGTGATTGGTACGGACATCTGGAAAGGGTTCGGTTATAATACAGTAGTTTATCTTGCTGCTATCCTGGGTGTTGATAAATCATTGTATGAAGCGGCAGCAGCAGATGGTGCCGGCAGGTTTAAGAGGATATGGCATGTGACGCTGCCGGGTATAAGGACGACAGTAGCACTTCTGGCTATCCTGTCTCTTGGCAATGTATTAAATGCAGGATTTGACCAGATATATAATCTGTATAACCCATTGGTATATTCAACAGGAGATGTTATTGATACATGGGTATACAGGGCTGGTTTACAGAATCTGCAGTATTCTCTGGCAACAGCAGTCGGATTATTCAAGTCTGTGATTAGTGTCATATTGATTGCTCTGGGTTACCGGCTTGCAGATAAATTTACCGGTTATAAACTGTTTTAGGAGGTGGTATCTATGATTGAGAATAAAAGCCTCGGATCCAAGATTTTCGATGTTTTGAATGTGGTGTTCCTTGTTATAGTTATGTTGATCTGTATTATGCCTGTATGGTATGTCCTCTGTGTATCCCTGAGCAGCAGGGAAGCCGTTAATGCAGGAAAAGTTGCTTTCTGGCCGGTTGGCTTCAATCTGCTCTCCTACCAGAAGATTTTGGGAGAAGGTGGATTTTTGGGTTCGTTCCTGATATCTATAAAAAGAGTAGTACTGGGTACTGCTATCAGCATGGTATGTATTCTTATGGCAGCGTTCCCGTTGTCAAGAACGAAAAAGCAGTTCCCCCATAAAGAAATCTTCATGTGGATTCTTGTATTTTGTATGTTATTCAACGGTGGTACTGTTCCATGGTATATCACTATGAAAAGCTACCATCTGATGGACAGTATCTGGGGACTGGTGCTGGGAACAGGACTACAGGTGTTTAATGTAATCCTTGCAGTGAACTTTTTTAAAAATCTTCCACCAGAGCTGGAAGAAGCATGTTTTATTGATGGCGGCGGACCGTGGAGGAATCTGATATCCATATACATACCGCTGGCAAAACCGATGGTGGCAACCATTGCACTTTTTACCATGGTCATGTACTGGAATGAATTCTTCCAGGGAATGGTCCTGAGTACAAGACAAAGCAGTTACCCATTGCAGACCTATATCCAGCAGATGGCTGTAACACTGGATTATTCTACAATGAGTGTAGAACAGATCGCACAGGCGATGAAATTAAATAATCTCTCATTGGATTCAGCAAAGATATTTATAGCTATGATACCGGTACTGATTGTATATCCATTCCTGCAAAGATATTTTGTAGATGGTATTACACTTGGATCAGTAAAAGGATAAAAAAAGGAGGAAGAAGAAGTATGAAACAGAAACAGATTATCGCACTTGTAAGTGCGACAGCACTAGTTGCGACTGCGCTGGCAGGATGCGGCAAAACATCAGAAGAAAACACACAGAAAACAGCAGTAGGTGAGGCAGAAGGAACAGCCAAGGAAGATCTCCCATTTTCAAAATATGCAGAGCCAGTAAAGGTCCATCTGGGCGGTTCAATGAATCCAAATGCGAAGATTCCTGACGGAATGAGCTATGAGGATAATTCCTATACAAGACTTTTGAAGAAAGACTTAAATATCGATGTCGTATACGACTGGGTTGCATCCTCATCTGACTTTGAGGAGAAAATGAACCTATGTATCGGAAGTGGTGCGATTCCTGATCTGATGAATGTCAATGCTACACAGTATAGGGCACTTCTGAAATATGATATGATCCAGCCGCTTGATCAGTATTTTGATGACTATGCTTCAGATACGTTGAAAGGATATGTAGAATCCGGTGGGGATAAACTGAAAGAATGTATTACTAATGATAAGGGAGAGATAATGGCAATCCCGGCTCCGAGTATGATGGTAGGAGAAATGAACGAAATGTGGATTCGTCAGGATTGGCTGGATAAGCTTGGGCTGGAGGTTCCAAGAACCTGGGATGAAATGGCAGCAGTGGCAGAAGCATTCGTGACCCAGGATCCGGATGGCAACGGAGAAGATGATACCATTGGAATTCTTGGACCAGGCAATTCAGATCATTTGAATGCAACTGTAGCAAACCAGTTTGGACTGGATCCATTGTTCAGCAGCTGCCAGTCTTATCCACAGTACTGGCTGCAGGATGAGGATGGAACTGTAAAGTATGGTTCAATTCAGCCGGAGACCAGAACAGCCCTGGAAAAAATCCAGAAATTGTATAAAGATAAACTGATTGATCCGGAAATGTTTGTCAGAAATGACTGTAAGGAGCCTCTTCTGGCTGGAAAGGTCGGAATTTTCTTTAATGCATGGTGGGGTGGTTATACAGTGGCAGATGCTACACTGGCAGGAGAAGCAGACTGGAGAGCATACTTTACACCATTGGCCGAGGATGGAAACTATTATACCCATATGCCAAATCCTACAAATAAATATGTAGTGGCAAGCAAAAACTGTAAGAATCCGGAGGCTGCATTTAAGATTGTTAACTATCTGATTGCTAATGAGCAGCAGTGGGTAGATGATGGCATTTCCTCCACAGAAATGGGTACTTCAGATTTTTATCCTTTGTATAATGGCTACGATAATGCAGATGAGATTGAAGTATCCACTGAGACTCTGGAAAAATATCTTGCAGGAGAGATTACAATGGATGATGTCGATTTCTCACAGCACAAACTGTTAAAGAGTGATATGGAAGCAGTTAAAAAACTGAAAAAAGAACCTTATGATGATTTCAGCCTGGATAAATGGAATCTGGACAGTGATATTGCAAAAACTAATCTCCCGAGACTTGTATCACTTCTGGTTGGAGGAGCTTCCTATGTAAATGATAAATATGTACCGGTTTACAATGCATATAATGGTCAGACAGAAACCATGGAAGCCAAATGGGCAAACCTGAAGAAGATGGAGGAAGAGACTTTCGCAAAGATCATTACGGGAAAAGCAGATATCAGCGAATTCGATACTTTCGTTAAAAACTGGAAGAGTCAGGGCGGTGACCAGATTCTCAAAGAAATCAACGATGAATTAAGTAAGTAAAAGAGACGGCGGCTGATGGTGTTCATTAGCCGCCGTTCCTTAATTGGAGGTATAAAATGCGGGAAAACAAAGTAATCTACGGACTGATAGGATATGGTGGAATGGGCAGATGGCATACAGAAATCCTGTCAAATGTACCGGAAATTGAAATTGGTGGTATCTATGATATCAAGGAAGAAAAGAGAATAGAAGCAAAAGAAAAAGGTTTTTCTGTGTATGGCTCGGAAGAGGAAATGTTATCAGACCCGGATATTGATGTCGTGCTGATTGCCACTCCAAATGACTGCCATAAGCCGATTGCAATCCGTGCTATGCATGCGGGGAAAAACGTGATATCAGAGAAACCGGTGACTCTGTCATCTTCTGATCTTCAGGAGATGGAAAATGTTGCCAAAGAAACCGGAAAGTTCCTGACAGTACACCAGAACAGGCGCTGGGATGATGATTTCCTGATCATACGAAAGCTTGTAGAGGAGCAGAAGCTGGGGCATGTCTTCCGGATAGAAAGCCGTGTGCATGGTTCAAGGGGTATTCCGGGTGACTGGAGAAAAGAAAAAATACATGGTGGCGGAATGGTTCTTGACTGGGGTGTACATTTGCTGGATCAGATTCTGTATCTTTACGGAGATAGAAAAATTGAAACTGTATATGCATCACTTACCCATATTACCAATCAGGAAGTGGATGATGGGTTCACCACAATCCTGACATTTGAAGGCGGAACGGAAGTCTTAGTTGAAGTAGGTACCAATAATTATATTTCCCTGCCAAGATGGTATGTACTGGGTGAAGATGGTACTGCGGTAATCAGGGACTGGCAGTTAAATGGTGAGATCATACGGAAAACAGGCATAACCGAAGAGAAAGTAGTGCCGGTAAAGACAGCAGCAGGTCTGACCAAAACCATGGCTCCGAGACGGGAAGATACAATCGTGAAAGAAGAGCTGCCACATGTGTCCGGAGATATTGCGGATTTCCATAGGAATGTAGCAGCAGTTATAAGAGATGGGGCAGAGCCGGAGATTAAGCTCTTCCAGGTGATGCGTGTAATGAAACTAATGGAAGCTATTTTCCAATCAGCAGAAACAAACCAGGTGATTGATTATAGACAGTATGAATCATAAGTATTTATGAAGGAACAGGAGAAAATAAGTATGAAACAGATAAAAATAGGAACATGCGTTCCTGGAGCTAAGGCAGAAGAATGGTTAAAGGGATTTATTGGAAAAGGATTTGAGACATTTTCTCTTAATTTCCATATGTCACTGGAAGGGACTGACCTTGATAAGCTGGCATTGAGCACGGAAAAACTGTTGGCAGGTACGGATTCCAAAATCACGACAATTGGATACTATTGCAATCCTATCCAGTATGCAGAGCATAGGAAAACACTGGAAAATGTAATCTGCACTGCCGGAAAATTCGGAGCTACACATGTGAGTACTTTTGCAGGAGCGTGGGAAGGAAAGCCGGTAGAATCCGCATATGAAGAGTTTGGCAAGGTATTCCGGGAACTGGCTGATCTTGCAGAAGAAAAGGGAGTGAAGCTGGGAATTGAGAATTGTCTTATGGATGGAACATGGGAACATGCGACATGTAATATCGGTTTTAACCCTAAAGCGTGGGAAGTGATGTTTGAGGAAGTAAAGAATGATAACTTCGGACTGGAATGGGAGCCGACACATCAGATGGTACAGCTTATCGATCCGGTAACAGAGCTGAGAAAATGGTGCAAAAAAATAGTACATATACATGGAAAAGATGCAACAATAGACTGGGATGCTATAAGACATAGTGGCATATCAGGCGCAGTCCCATTTGTATGGCATCGTATGCCGGGCTTTGGCGATACGAACTGGAGAGATATCATTTCTATTTTAAGAAGTAACGGATATGAGGATGATATCTGCATTGAGGGATACCATGATCCTGTATATTCCGGAGAACTGGAGATGACCGGACAGCTTCATGCACTGAATTATCTGAAATGGTGCAGGGGTGGAGATTTTACACCAACTCCATGGGCAAAATAGGGAAAACAGATACAGGAGGATTTTTCAATGAAACTTGGGTTTATTACATCAATCCTTGACGGATGGACTTATGAACAAATGATGGATTTTGCTTCAGAGCAGGGATTTGAATGTGTGGAAGTGGCATGCTGGCCAGAAGAAAAAGCAGAAAGAAGATATGCGGGTGTAAGCCATATAGATGCAGAACGGGTAAACCAGGATGATGAATATGCAGCCCATATTATGGCATATGCAGAAAAAGCAGGAGTAGAAATCTCTGCACTGGCATATTATCCTAACGTAATGACGGCAGATAAAGAGAAAAGAAATGCTGCTATTGAACATCTGAAGAATGTCATACGTGCAAGTAAAAAGTTAGGTGTTGGCATGGTCACAACATTTATCGGAAGGGATCAGACCAAAAATGTACGGGAAAATCTTGAACTTGTAAAAGAAATATGGCCACCAATCATAAAACTGGCAGAGGTATGTGACGTAAAAATAGCAATTGAAAACTGCCCGATGCTTTTTGGTGAGGAACAGTGGCCCGGAGGACAGAATCTGATGACAACTCCGCCAATCTGGAGAGAGGTCTTCAAGATCCTGGACAGTGATAATCTTGGCATTAATTACGATCCATCCCACTTTATCTGGCAGATGATCGACTATATCCGCCCGCTTTATGAATTTAAGGATAAAATATTCCATGTTCATTACAAGGATATCAAGATATACAGGGATAAATTAGAGTCCTGTGGCATCATGGCTTATCCGCTGGAATATATGTCACCTAAGATTCCGGGACTTGGCGATGTGGACTGGGGAAAATACGTGTCAGCACTTACTGATATAGGATATGATGGCTGTACATGTATCGAAATAGAAGATAAAGCATTTGAGGATTCCAAGGAAAAGGTGGAGAAGTCTTTAATTCTCAGTAAAAGATATCTGGAGAAATATGTTATATAACACAGAAAAGTGCAAATAAGGAGGAAATACCATGAGAAAATTAAGAGCAGGAATCGTAGGCTGTGGAGGGATTGCTAACGGAAAACATCTCCCGGCTATGCAGAAAAGTGATCTCTATGAGGTGGTGGCTTTTTGTGACATCATCATAGAGCGTGCGCAGGAGACAAAAGAAAAATTTGGCACAGAAGATGCAAAAGTATTTGAAGATTACCGTGAACTTCTAAAAGAAGATCTGGATGTTGTATATGTAACTACCCCAAACCGTTCCCATGCAGAAATCTCTATAGCAGCAATGGAGGCAGGAAGAGATGTCATGTGTGAGAAGCCAATGGCAAAAAATTATGCAGAAGCACAGAAGATGGTCGAAACTGCTGAAAGAACACACAGAGTTCTCAACATAGCATATCAGAACCGTTATCGTACAGATTCATTGTATCTGAAGGAAATGTGCAAAAGTGATGAATTGGGAGAAATCTATTTTGCCAAAGCACATGCACTCAGAAGAAGAGCTGTTCCGACCTGGGGTGTGTTCCTGAATGAAGAAGAACAGGGCGGCGGTCCTCTGATTGATATTGGTACACATGCACTGGATCTGACATTATGGATGATGGATAATTATGAAGTGCAGTCTGTTACGGGAGCTTCCTTCCACAAGCTGTCTGATCAGACAGACCAGGGAAATGCATTTGGTAACTGGGATCCGGATAAGTTCTGTGTAGAAGATTCTGCTTTTGGTTTTATCCGTATGAAAAATGGGGCAGTGATCGAACTGGAATCAGCCTGGGCACTGAACACACTGGAGGTTGATGAGGCAAAAACAAGTCTGTGTGGTACCAAAGCCGGAGCTGATATGAAAGATGGCCTTAGGATCAATTACATCCACCATAATACACAGGTAGTAGAGAAACCGGAATTATCAAGCGGTGGAGTAGCATTTTTCTCAGGAAAAGAAAAGTCAGCAGCAGACTATGAACAGGAATTGTTTTACCACATCGTTGTTGATGGGGCAGAACAGGTTGTGAAGCCTGCACAGGCTGCAGTTGTCACACGTATTCTGGAAGCAATCTACCAGTCCGCAGAAAGTGGCAAGACAATCTACTTTGAGTAAAATACGGTCTTATATGCTTCGGGCTGATCTATGGAGAAATGAACATTAGAAATAAACGGATTAAACATAAGGAGTATTTATGGAAATACATGAATTACAGCAATTGCTGTCAGAAATGTCATTACAGGAAAAAATAGGACAGATGGTGCAGCTCACTGGCGCATACTTCGATAAAGAGGCAGTGCTCACAGGTGTTGTTGGCGAACAGTTGCCACCGGAATGGATCATTCAATATGCCGGTTCAGTGCTTGGAGTGATCGGTAAAGATAAAATTTATGATATCCAGAGCAGATATATGGAACAGCATCCCCATCATATTCCATTGCTGTTTATGGCAGATGTCATACATGGGTGCAGGACCATAGCTCCGATTCCGTTGGGGCAGGCGTGTTCATTTCATCCGGAACTGGTGTCTGAGGCGGCTTCTATAGCTGCCTCGGAGGCATCTTCAGAAGGGCTAAGGGCAACATTTTCTCCTATGATTGATGTTTCAAGAGATCCCAGATGGGGAAGGATGATGGAATCCTTTGGAGAAGACCCATATGTAAACGGAATCATGGGAAAAGCAATGGTAGATGGCTATCAGCAGAAAGCTGATACCGGAATAGCGGCATGCCTGAAGCATTTTGCAGGTTATGGGGCTGTGAATGCGGGAAGGGAATATAATGATGTTGAAATATCCCAGCGGACATTTCTGGAGCAGTATGTAAAACCTTTCCGTATGGCATTAAAAGCAAAGCCTGCTATGGTCATGACAGCTTTTAATGCTATTGACCGTAAACCGATAAGCGGAAATAAGGAACTTCTTAAAGGGCTTCTGCGGGATAAGGAAGGATTTGAGGGAACTGTAATTTCAGATTGGGGCTCCATAGGCCAGCTGGAAGAACAGGGAGTGGCAGCTGATATGGAAGAAGCAGCAATCCAGGCTTCAGAAGCCGGTGTAGACATTGATATGATGAGTCCTGCTTATATGTTGTGTCTTGAAAAACTGGTGGAAAGCGGCAAAATTCCGGAAGCGTTTGTTGATGAAAGTGCATTCAGAGTCCTGATGATGAAAAATCAGCTGGGGCTTTTTGAAAATCCGTTTGCCGGTCTTGGAAAGAGTGGAAAACTGACTTTGCATAACCGGGAAAAGGCATATCAGCTGGCAGGCGAAAGCTGTGTCCTTTTGAAAAATGATAAGATACTGCCATTAAGCATGAAGAAGAAAGTTATATGGGCAGGTCCTTATACAGCGTCAAGAGAATTATTAAGCCGCTGGTCAATTTTTGGAGAACATGAGGCAGTTGAAACAATAGAAGATGTTTTACAAAAAAAGCAGATAGAAGTAGAATGTATTACTGGATGTAATATTCTTTCTGATGCAGAGTGTAAGGTATGGCAGGTGGAACAGGAATTGTCTGGCAAGCCAAGGGATGAGCAGTGGCTGGAAACGATAACCCATGAAGATACGGTCGTATGTGTACTGGGGGAACATGAATCCCAGTCAGGAGAGGCTGCCAGCAGGGCGTTCTTGACTTTGCCGGAAGAGCAGCAGGTGTTATTTGAAAAAATAGCAGAACGTACAAGTAATATCGTGACTGTGGTAATTGCAGGAAGACCATTGGATCTGCGGAGGATATCAGAAAAATCCAAGGCTGTCATTATGGCCTGGAGACCAGGAACTATGGGAGCTGAAGCAATCATAGATATTGTGTATGGCAGAATAAACCCTTCCGGCAAATTATCTGTGAGTATTCCATGGTGTGTGGGACAGGTGCCCATAAGCTACTGGGATGTAAAAACCGGACATATACTTACAGAAGATAATTCAGAAAACCGTTTCACCAGCAGATATATGGATATCCCGAATACGCCGTTATATCCATTCGGTTATGGATTGTCCTATACAGAGTTTGATATTTCGGACGTTGATGTGCAGATAGGACAGGATAAAAAAGTACATGTACATTGTAATGTGTGCAATACAGGGAATGTTGCGGGGGCAGAAGTAGTCCAGTGTTATTATGAAACATTATATGCATCTGTAGTACGTCCCAAGAAAGAGCTTGTCCGTTTTCAGAAGGTTTTCCTGAAACCGGGGGAGAAGAAGGATGTAGATTTCTTTATTGACCAGGAAGAATTCTCATATTATGGCAAAAACATGGAAACCGTCAGCGGCGGAATGAAACTGCGTATTAGTATTGGAAACAGCAGTGACCACCTTGTTTCTGAGAACATTATACAAGCATAGGAGGAAAGAGACATGAAGGATTTTGAAAATGATTTGATTTATTATCCTAATCCGGACCCGGTCAAGGAACCGAGATTTATTTTAAAATCCGTAGATGAACTGGAAAAATCAACAAAATACAGTGTTACCTGCAATGGAACAGAGCGTGTGGTATACCATACAGATTCGTTTGACTATGTTGTAGTAGTAGATAACGAAGCGTATGATCTGGAGATTTCAATCCATACACCATATGAAAAACTTGAAATCCGTCCGTCCAGCTTTGGCATAGTTCCTTCTGTAAAAGGAGGAACAGTCCATATCCATCTTGATGAACCGAGAAAGTTTACTGTAGAGACAGATGGTGGTCTTCATGATGCATTGTTTGTGCTTTGCTCGCACAGGATTGAGAAGCCGGCAGATACCACCATCTGCTTTGAAAGGGGCAAGGTATATAATGTAGGAGTTCTTACCTTAAAGTCCAATGATACGGTTTACATAGAGGAAGGTGCTGTTGTATCAGGGTGTGTATACGCAGACCATTGTGACAATATTTCCATTGTAGGAAACGGAATTATTAACGGAGCCTGCTGGCATCTGCCGGACAGTAATGCACTCCGTTTCTTTATCTATGCCAAGTGGTGTAATAATGTACTCTTAAAAGGCTTTACTGCTGTAGACGGTCCTTCCTGGCATGTAGTTCCTGCAGCGTGTGACCATGTTGTGATTGATGATATGAATATTATGTCGAGGATTGTAACGGGAGACGGTATTGATATTACGAGCAGCCAGGACGTAGAGGTAAAAAATTGCTTTATTCGTTCCACAGACGACAGTATCTGCATCAAATCCCAGGGGCTGTTTAAGGATCTTTCAACAGTAAGGGATGTGACAAAAGTGCGCGTTCACAATAACGTGATCTGGAATGCAGAACCCGGTAATGCCATAGAGCTTGGTTATTCCCTCCAGAGCGAAATCCACGACCTAGTATTTGAGGATTGTGATATTATACACTGCCAGTACGAAGGAAATATGGGTGGTGCGGCGATTTCCATCCATCAGGCAGATGGCGGCCATGTTCATGATATACATTATAAAAATATCAGAGTAGAGCAGGCAGAACAGAAACTGTTCGATATTAAGGTTCTGCTTTGCAGATATACGGAACAGCTTGCCAAAGGAGAAATCAATGATATTTATTTTGATAATATCCAGGTGCTGAACGGAGATATCCCGGTCTCCATAATCCGGGGGTATCAGACACCAACAGAAGAAGTACGTGTCCATGATGTCCATTTTGATAACATTACTTTTATGGGGAATAAGTGTGAAACCTGGCAGGATATGCGGCTTGTTACAGAACTGGCAAATGACATTTATGTCAATGGTGTCAGAACATGCAGACAGATGAAATTCTGAGAATATCACCATATAGAGATGGTTTTATTACTTGCAGCAAGGAGGGTATTTATGGAACAAAGCAGCATGGTTTTCCAAAAAGACGGAAAAAATTATTTACAGCTGGACTGTGAAAATGCAAAAGAGCTTTCTATGAAACTGGGGGAGAAAACATATCCATTTACAAAAGATGGGAAAAAATGGATTCTGGAGCTTCCGTTCTCCACAGCAGTGAATTATGTACAGATCTGCGTGGACGGACAGGAGGTTCTGCTTCCTGAACTGCCCATCGGGCATGGATACTGCCATTTATATAATTATATTGAACTGCCGGATGGAAATGAGCTGACGGAAATACGGGATATTCCACATGGAACACTGGTACACGAATTTTATATGTCAGATATTTCCAATAACTGGGAACGGTTTATTGTTTATCTTCCGCCATGTGTACCGTCTGCGGGGCTTCCTGTCCTGTATCTGCAGCATGGATTCGGTGAGAGTGAGATTTCCTGGACAACAACAGGGAAAGCAAATATCATACTTGATAATTTGATTGAAATGGGAAAAATAAAACCATTTGCCCTTGTCATGTGCGATGGCATGGTAAAAGAAAAGTTTGGTTTAGAAGAGAGATTAAACCATGTTCTGCTGGAACGGATGCTGGTAGAAGAGATTATTCCGATGGTAGAAAAAAAGTATCAGTTTGGTGGATGCAAGGAAAAACGTGGCATGGCAGGATTGTCCATGGGTTCTGTACAGACAACAAGAACTGTATGCGATCACCCAGATCTGTTTAGCGAAGTCGGAATCTTCTCCGGTTTTTTAAGGGATTTTATTGAAGGAAACCCGGATAGGGATGTAGTTGACAGAAAGCCTTATGAGCAGACTCATTTAAAGGCAATGGATAATCCGGCGTTCAACAGCTATTTCCATACATTTTTGCGCTGTATAGGGGATAAGGACAGCTTCCTTCCAAGGTTTCTGGCAGAGGATGAAATTATCCGGGAAAAGGGTGTTCATGAAATCAGAAGGATTTATCCCGGAGAGCATGACTGGAATGTGTGGAGACATTGCTTTGCGGATTTTGCGCAGATGATTTTTCAATGAAACAGAAAAGTTTGCAGGTTATAGAAAGGTATGGTAATTATTATGTGGAATGGTAAGAAGAAAGCGGTCACTTTCAGCTATGATGACGGAGTAGAACAGGATAGACGGTTGATCGCATTGTTTAACAAATATGGAATGAAAGCAACATTTAACCAGAATAGTGGAATCCAGACAAGAGCCGATACATTTACTCAGGGAAATATCGTGGTCCACAGGATGAATCAGAAAGATATGAGGGAGCTTTACAAAGGGCATGAAATCGCATCGCATACCTTGACCCATGCCAATCTGAAGGGTCTTGACGAGGAAACTGTATACAATGAAATTTCAACAGATATCAGGAATCTTGAAGCTTTCTATGAACAGAAAATATCAGGATTCGTGTTCCCCTTTGGCACTTATGATGAATCGGCATTCAGAATATTAAAGGAATGCGGAATACAGTATGCAAGAACTTCGGGAGATACACATGGTTTTGCTTTACAATCCGACCTGTTGAGGTTTAAGCCTAGCTTCCATCATGCAGATGCAGATATTATGAGTGGGATTGACCGCTTTTTAAATATGGATACGGATGAACCACAGTTGTTATATATCTGGGGACACAGCTATGAATTTGATGTAGATGATAATTGGGAATATATGGAGTCCATTTTGAAGAAACTGGCTTTTCATGATGATATCTTTTACGGAACCAATTCTCAGGTATTGCTTTAAAAAATAAAAAATCTCCATTGGTTTTGTCAGCCAATGGAGATTTTTTTAGTTCTGTCTGTCTTTTATTTCTGTGTACTCTTTCTCAATGCTTGCATTCTCTGGACAAATTCTTCTGGAAGCAACTCTTCGTATAATACTTTTTTCATGCTATTCTCCTTTGCTATTCTATTGATCTGTTCATTCTTCGTTTTTTAGTGACTAGGAATTCCAACACTGTCCCGGATATGCAGCAGATATTTATTTCCCTTTCCTTTACGAGTACAGAATTGTAGATTGATGATTTTGTATGAATAAGGAGCGAACTGAATAGAACAAAGAGTTAAAAGTTATAGATTTTTATTGTAAGAAGTGCAAGAAGAGTATGAAAGTTTCATACATGGTTACAGGTAACAGAAATTATCCGGTACTGCCGAGAGTTATGATGAAATGTCACCATTGTGGTAGAGTAATGACCTTGAAGAATTTCAAGGAAGGTGAGCTGCTGGATAAGGTAGAACAGGATAAGTATTATATCTGATACGTACAGTCAAAAATCTTCACAAAGAGATATATGGATGGAACTCTTTCCAAATCGAAAGATGGATATAGAGCAAAATAATAGAAGAGGCGATCGCTAAAAAGTGATCGCTTGATGAACAACAAAATGTAATTAGTAGTATTATGCAAATGATACAAATTCAATTGTTTATGGTTTGGTCGGTACAGGGAAATACATTACCTATGAGGAATTGACACATAATGGTCAAAGTAAAATTCTGCAAGATTTTTAATTATCAGATTGCATATGAGATTCGTTTGCAGCAGGATAGATGAATCAGTCGAATTATCGAATCAGTTTAATCAGATGATAAATCCTGAGACAGGCAGATTTTTCCGTACAATTGCATTAAATGGAGATGCCACTAACAAAACTAATGCAGATCAGATATTTGACACGGAAAGAACAGAGAAAATAGATAAAGCAGATGGAAAAATGCAGCCACTGGATTACATATTTTCCGTCGAGATTTTAAATGAGGGCTGGGAGTTTCCGGGAGGTAAGATTGAGTCTGGTGAGACGCGCAGCAGGAGCTAAAGCGCGAGATAATGGAGCATCTGGCAGACGTAAAGTGGCTGCCGGCGGATGTGACATTGATTGAGAAAATTGGAGAGGCACTATATGAAACCAAAAACAGCAAAGAGTATGGGATATTCCGTCAGAAATCTGAAGTATATGTCAAAATTCACTGAGACTTATCCTGATTGTGAATTTGTGCAACAGGTTGTTGCACAAATTCCATGGGGACACAATATTGTTCTTATGGATAAGATAGCCAATCCAGAGGAGCGTAAATGGTATATTGAAAAATCAGCGCAAAATGGTTGGTCTCGAAATGTTCTTGTGCATCAGATAGAAAGTGGTTTATATCAACGGCAGGTTTTGCATTTTTGGGGAATCAGTATCATCTGAACGTGGGTGGCGATGATTTTTATATTACAAAATAATACACAGGAGATTAAGATATTAAGGAAACAATACGTGTAGTATTAAGCTAGTATCAAGCTTGTGTTTTGACAGAAACATAAATTGTAAATAAAATGTAAATTTTGCTTCTGAGAGATTGTTTTTTTCCTGAGAGATGAATATAATAAGATTAACAGAACCCAACACGCCTCTCAACGATGCGGACCACGTTGGGTCTTTTAATTTTAAGGAGAAATGTCAAATGGGAGATATGAAACAGCATCAGCCGCCTTTGACAATTGAGGGATAGATAGAAAATCTTAAGAGTATAGGGTTAGTTATCAAAGATGAGGAATATTGGAGAGGCACTATATGAAACCAAGGACAGCAAAGAGTATGGAGCTATATGATATATTGCTCAGGCGCGGGTATCCGGAGCCGTTTTGCGATGAGATAACGAAAAACCTAAATACCGACTGGACAGCTCAAAGGATGATAGGATATCTGTCACACTATAAAAAGCTTCCTATGGAGGAAATCGCCGATGAAATGCTTGCGATACTCAGCGACCGCAACCGCATAATGCGAAAGCATGAGCTTGAGGAGACGAATGCAAGATGGAATGAATACTTAAACAGATAAAGTCAGGAGGATTCACATGAGAGTACTGAATATCGAAGATGATACATTTAAACACAATGATATATGCAAAGCCCTGTCAGGATGTGGGATTAAAGATGTCAAATGGTCCAATAATCTCGCGGATGGGTGGAAACAGATTAAAAACTCAATAGATAGTAATAATCCGTATGATCTGATAATTACTGATATGTATTATCCTGGCGAGCCGGGCGGCAGAGAGGAACAATCAGGGGATATTCTGATTGACAGAGTGATTAAGAACAAAATCACAATACCTGTAATTCTCTGCTCCAGCGTGAATCTCAAATACCCGGAAATATATGGCTGTGTTTATTATAGCAGGGAAAGAAACTGGGAGGCAGATATGCAGACGCTTGTAAATAGCCTTGTGGCAGGATAATACTAATAAATCTCAAGCTTCTGATCAACCAGTGATTCACCTTCATATACAAGCTTAAGTGTGAAGAAATTTTCTTCATTTTCAAGCAGGAGCTTTAAGAAGATAGCGTCGCCTTCCCAGGTAGGAAGTGTGGGCACGATAGTTTTATCCACCCATTTGAGGTCACCTTCGTTGCATGTTATAAGCTTGCCGGAAAATTCATCAGCGGTGAAAAGACACATCAATTCAGGCTCCTGTTTATCACTTATAAAAGTTATGAGTGCGCGGAAACGGTATGATGTAAGTGTGAGCCCTGTTTCCTCTTTGACTTCGCGGAGCAAGCATTCTTCGGGTGATTCACCATTCTCGGCGTGACCGCCAACACCAATCCATTTTCCTTCATTTATATCATTTTCTTTCTTAATACGATGAAGCATGAGATATTGTCCATCGTGTTCTATGTAGCATAGAGTAGTTATTTTCATGATGTACCTCCGTCAGATGATTATAACATAATCCTATCATAAAACCGCATTTTATTGAAACATCAAGATTGGATATTGGTGATAAAAAGAAGGATGCAATCCTTGACAATTGCGGAGGTTAGGCTTACAATACTGCGGAATATATGGCAGAAAGCATAAAACAGTAAGCTGATTGAATTTCACAGATGTTTGGATGGTGATTACGATAATAGTTATAGAAGAAATTCTAATGGCAAATGGATTGACAGTTCTGATGATGTGTTATCTTTTGTCATGCAGGCGAAAGAACAGAGAGAGTCTTCATACGGAAGATAAAGTATATGATGGAATTGCAAAAGTGAATATATTGGGAGCTGTGGCTGAGACAATAAGTTTTCTTGTAGATGGAAAGAGCTTTATTGGATGCAGACAGCTCAATTATATTTCTAACAGCCTGTGTTTTATTGGTACGGTCAGTATGGGGCTGCTCTGGTGCTTATATGTGAATCTTCGTATTTATCGGAATTTTAAGAAGATATCTGAAAAAATGGCAGTTATGATGATTCCGTGGATGATAGAGGTTGTTATGGTGTTAGGCAATCTAATCAAACCGGGGATTATGTTTAAGGTATCAGCGGATAATGTATATCAGAGGACAGGAGGTGCACTGGCAGGCTATATTACACTTGTAATATATTTGGCTTACAGCTTGTATATGGTGTATCATTCGCGAAAGCAGGGAGTTAATCTGAGCTATTTTCCAGTGTTTTATTTTGTTTGTATTTGTTTTGCCGGAGTACTCATACAGCTTGTGTTTTATGGTGTTACATCATCATGGCTTATTACTGCTGTTACGTTGATATTTACACAGATGCAGTCGTATGCGGAAAATATATATATGGACGAGCTTTCGGGATTGTACAATCGCAGGTATCTTAAGGCTGTGCTTGCAAAAAGAAAAAATACAGACGCAAACTCTTTGTATGGAATTATGATGGATGTAAATGATTTCAAGTACATCAATGACAGCTTTGGACATAGTATGGGTGACAAGGCTATCAGCACAATGGGAAATATACTTTTTAAATCAATACCTGATGCGGGAATTGCAATCCGGTATGCGGGAGATGAGTTCATTGTATTGCTGACAGATGCAGATAAAGCATGTGTATTGGCTACAATAAATGAGATTAATAAAAACATTTCAAGGTTTAATGACTCAAAGGCAGAGCCATTTGAGCTGAGTGTTTCTATGGGATATGCGGAATTTGGCAAAGATGATAATGCAGAAGTATTTCTGAGAAATATGGATGATAAAATGTATGAAGAAAAACGCAGATATCATGGAGCAGCACCATCTATACCTGAATTGAATGAGGTATATGATTTTGGCCGATAATGACTATGGTATTATGGGGGAGCACGAAAGACCTTGAGTTTATAATGAACTCAAGGTCTTTTTCTGTATTATAAGCAATGAATTTATAAAAAATATAAAAATCTGTATGAAGTTGGACTACTAAATACAGTAGATATGGTGTAAAATGATTCTTATAGTAAAGTCAGGACATTATCAAATGCAATAGAACTATGGGAATATAAGGGAATGTATATAACAATTATACGATATAAATTTTAAAAGAAGAGGGAATATCATTATGGCAAAAAAGGTTACTATAAAAGATATAGCTGATATGGCAGGGGTTTCAATCGCAACCGTTTCGCATGTTATAAACAGAACAAGATATGTGAGCCCGGACCTTGTTGAAAAAATAGAAAATATTATTATAGAAACCGGATATCATAAAAAAATAGAAGAAAAAGAAAGACGACTCAAGGTTGGAAGGCAGTCGGAAATAGTTGCAGTTATTCCAAATGTTGAAAGTACGATTTATCGTGATATGGTGGGATATTTAAAAAAATATGTCAGCATTCAGGGTTATCAGTTTTATATTGCAATTACGGATAATGATATTAAAGAAGAGGCTCAGGTACTGGAGGGACTGATACAGAATAAAAAAACAGCAGGTATTATACATGTACCAGTCAGTGATGTTGCGGCAGATTATAAAAAGCTGATTGAATCTGGAATTCCATTTGTCTGCATGGAAAGAAATATTTTGGGAGATGGTATAGACGCTGTTGAATTTCGAGATAGAGAAGCCATTTTCAAGGGAACTGATTATCTGTTAGAATGTGGTCATAAGAATATTTTGTTTTTAAGAGAAAGCTTGAAGAGTACGACGAGAGATGAAAGAACACGAGGCTTTCTACTTGCATTAGAAGAACATGGAATCAATACAAATGATGCAAATATTTCAGACATTAATATCGAATCCGGAGCTGATAACTGTATTTTGGAAATACAAAAAGCGATGAGACGATATATGCCAACTGCAATTATGGCAGGAGGAAATAGAATTACTTTATATCTTATGAAAACTATGAGGGATAGAGGTATTGAATGTCCTGAAGAGATATCGGTTGTTGGATTTGGTGATGAGGGATGGTCGGAGTTAACGTATCCACCATTGACGATTTTAAAGAGAGATGTTGAAGGGCTGAGCAGACGAGCAGTAAATATGCTTTTTGAAAAGATAAATACAGGACATGTGATTGAACAGGATTATTATGCCGATGTAGAGTTGATAATAAGAAAATCCACAAGAATGTTGGATAATGGACCTTTTGGAGAAGAAGCAGCTACACCGGAATCAATAGTCATAACAAAAGAGGAAAAGAGCCGTTTGCGTGCTGGAAATTTCCGTGTGGCAATTTCGTTTCATTATACAGGAACATCATGGGCGGAATTACACGAAAAGGGAATCCGCGATGAGTTGGAACAATACGGAATTGATATTATATCAGTAACAGATGCACATTTTGATGCATCTTTGCAAAATGCACAGCTTGAAGGTATTCGTTTACAGAAACCGGATGCTGTAATTGCAATTCCGGCTGATGATAAAGAAACAAAAGAACAATTCCGTGAATTGGCAAAGGTGTCAAAGCTTGTTTTCCTGAGTAATGTCCCTGAGAATATGGAAAAAAATAGTTATGTTTGCTGTGTGTCTGTTAATGAGATTGAAAATGGAGTTAATGTTGGCAGAATGATGGGGGAGTACTGTAAAGGAAAACACGTGGAAGCCGGATTTATCATACATGGAGCGGTCTTTTATGGTACGCGTGCCAGGGATGAGGCCGCGGAAAAAATTATTTCAGAACAATACAAAAATATAGATATTAAGGCAATAAGAGGCTTTGGAGAAATTGAAAACGCATATCAGGTTTGTAAAGATATGATTACTGAGAATCCACAAATTAAAGTCTTGTATGTAAGCTGGGATAGACCGGCGCTGTTGGTAATTAAGGCGTTGAAAGAGATGCATAGAGAAGACATCGCCATATTTACAACTGATTTAGATTATAAAATTGCACAATATATGGAAAGTGGTATTGTAAAGGGATTAAGTACTCAAAGACCTTACGAGCAGGGAAGAACAGCTGCACATGTGGTAGCGAAATCTTTATTAAGTAATGATGTGCCAAAATATGTTGGGGTGCAGCCGTATGTTGTGGATGCTAAGCAGCTAGGAAGAGCATGGAAGGATATTTTTCATGAGGGAATGCCTGAAGAAATGAAATAATGCCACATAAAATTAAATATCTAAAAAGAAATATATGCGAAGAAAAAGAATATCATTTTGGTATTCTTTTTTTAATTGCTAAAAATTTACGTAAAAAATGCTCTTGAAATGTTAATTTGCGCAAAACACAATCGCATAATTGTTGAAAACGACGAATTAAACAAGATTTTACGTAAAAATATTGACGAATAATAGAGCGAAATATATCATGTAATCACAGAAACAAATAAAAATAAATAAATTTACGTAAATTTAAAAAGTGGAGGAAAAAACTATGGCAAAAATAAAAAAATTATTAGCGTTGGGTTTATGCTTATGCATGACAGCAGGTATTACGGTAGGATGTGGCGATAGTAAGTCATCAAAGAATAGTACAGATTCTGGAAAGAATACAAATGATGGGTTGTCGTTTGCATTTTGTACTAATACCTTAAACAATACATTTCAAAGCTCAATTGATTCAAAGCTAAAAGAACTGTGTGACAAAGATGGAATATCATATACATGTTTAGATCCTGACTATGATTTGAATAAGCAGCTTAGCCAGTTGTCAGATGTAGCAAATAATGGATATGATGCAGTATTTGTTATTCCTGTTGATTCAGCAGGAATAACATCAGGACTGGCAGAAATAAGCGAAGCTGGTATTCCTATATTTAATGTAGACACTGCAGTTATTGATGATGACCTTGAGAGCTTTGTAACACAATATGTTGGAACTAATGCGTATATGGCAGGACAGCTTGTTGGAGAACAGATGGTTAAGGATCATCCGGATGGAGGAAATATTGCAATTTTGGATTTCCCTTCAAATGAAAGCTGTGTTGATCGTGTAAATGGATTTCTTGATGGACTTGGAGACAGCAAAGATAAGTTTAAGATAGTAGCACAGCAGGATGGCGGAGCAGCCTTAGACAAATCAATGGAGCTGGCAGAAGACATTATTACAGCATCTCCTGATATGGATGCATTTTTCTGTATCAATGATCCATCTGCACTTGGTGCTGCAGCTGCTATTAAAGCAGCAAATAAAACAGGCAAAATTGGTGTATATAGTATTGATGCCTCACCGGATGGAAAACAGGCATTACTGGATGATGAATTTACAGCTGTTGCATGTCAGGTACCTGTACAGATTGCAGATTATTCTTTTAAGGAAGCTGTAAAGTATGTTAATGGAGATACTAAAATTGATGAGAAAAAGGTATATCTCGATTCGCATTTAGTGTCTAAGGATGAGGCTGAGAAAACTCTTAAAGAATGGCAATAATAAGGGAGAGTTATTATGGGACAGACAGTATTAGAAATGACAGGGATAAAGAAAAGCTTTGCAGGTATTTATGCTTTAAATGGAATTGACTTTTCTTTGGAACTGGGCGAAGTACATGCACTGCTTGGTGAGAATGGAGCAGGAAAGTCAACATTAATTAAAGTGCTTGGCGGAATTTATCAGCCGGATTGTGGATTGATAAAAGTTAATGGAAAAGAAGTAAAAATTGATGGAGTCCCAGCAGCAAGAGCAAATGGTATAGGTATTATACACCAGGAAATAGTATTGGTGCCTTACCTTACAGTTGCACAAAATCTGTTTTTGGGAAGAGAAATTAGAACTAGACTTGGAACCTTGGATGAAGCGGAGATGAACCGCAGGGCAGCAGATATGATCTCTGCCCTGGGGGTCAATATAAAAGCTGAAACAGTAGTTGAGAAGCTGACTATCGCACAACAACAAATGGTAGAGATTGTAAAAGCTGTATCATTTAACGGAAAAATAATTGTTATGGATGAACCTACATCATCTCTTTCAAATGAAGAGGTGGAGCAGCTATTTGGAATTATTGAGAATCTAAGGAAGAAAAAAGTAAGTATTATTTATATTTCTCATAGAATGGAAGAGTTATTCCGAATATCAGATCGAATTACTGTTATCAGAGACGGAACATATGTAGGAACAAAAAAAACTGTCGAGACGAATGCGAATGAATTGGTAGCAATGATGGTTGGAAGAGATCTTGATAATTTCTATGTAAGAGATTATTGCGATGTGGAACATGCTCCAATTGCACTTGAAGTAAAAAATCTATCACGTCAGGGAACATTTGAAGATATCAGCTTTTCGGTTCATAAAGGCGAGATACTTGGATTTGCAGGACTTGTAGGCGCTGGAAGAAGTGAGATTATGGAAGCTGTTTTCGGAGCAAGACCATATGATGCCGGTCAGATTTTCCTGAATGGAGATGAAGTGCATTTTAAAAATCCTATGCAGGCAATTAAATCGGGAATCGCATTGGTTCCTGAGGACAGAAAAAAACAGGGGCTTGTACTGGGAAACAGCGTTGCATTCAATTTAACTTTATCGAGTCTGCGTTTTTGTATGAATGGAATTGCTATCAGTGAAAAAAAACGTGATTCGACTATTGAACATTATAGTAAAAGACTTAGGATTAAAGCAGCTTCTCCGGAGATTGAAGCAGGTAGTCTTTCGGGTGGAAATCAACAGAAGGTTGTACTTGGAAAATGGCTTGCAACAAAGCCGGATGTATTGATTCTGGATGAGCCTACAAGAGGCGTAGATGTAAATGCCAAGTATGAAATATATACTGTAATAAATGAACTGGCAAAGGCAGGCATTGCAATTATTATGGTTTCAAGTGAATTGCCTGAGATTATCAACATGTGTGATAACGTTTGTGTTATAAGAGCAGGTAAGCTTGTTGGAAAGCTTGGAAAAGACCAGATGAATCAGGAAGAAATTATGAAGTATGCTGCAGGAGGCGTAGAGTAATATGAGTGAGAAGAAAAGAGAAGTAAATGCATTTGGAAAAAGAAATCCATTTACTTCAATTATAAAAGGCAATATAGGAATTATTGCAGTATTGATTATTATGTGCGTAATAGTGTCAATTGCAACGGATAAATTCCTTACAACAAATAATATAATTTCTGTTTTAAGACAAATTTCAATAAATACATATATCGCACTGGGAATGACACTCGTAATTATACTGGGACACATTGATTTGTCGGTTGGTTCAATTGTTGCGATGTCGGGAACCCTTACGGTTGGACTTACTGTAAATCAGGGAATGCCACTTATAGTAGCAATAATTATTGGATTGGCAGTAGGAACTCTTGCTGGATTTATCAGTGGATTTATAGTATCTCATTTTAAGGTACCTGCATTTATTATTACAATGGCAATGATGAATATTGCAAGTGGTATTGCATATGTGTATACAGGTGGACAGTCTACACGTATTACAGATAAGATGTTTATAGCTATAGGTACAGGATATTTGTTCAATGTAATTCCGCTTCCGGTAGTATATATGGTAATTTTGATTGCAATATTCAGTTTCCTTTTAAGCAAAACTAAATTTGGAACTTATGTATATGCAATTGGAGGAAACAGGGAAGCTGCAAGATTATCCGGTGTTCCTATTAAAAAAATAGAAATTATTGTATTTACGCTTTCAGGTGCGCTTGCAGCCTTCGCAGGACTTGTTCTTTGCTCAAGAATGTATTCAGGACAGCCATCAGTAGGAAGTGGATATGAATTGGATGCAATTGCCGCATGTGTACTTGGTGGAACATCAATGACCGGAGGAAAGGGCCGGATAAGTGGAACTGTATTTGGTGCGATGGTAATTGGAATTATTTCCAATGGATTAAATCTGATAGGAGTTTCATCTTATTGGCAGCTAATCATTAAGGGTCTGATTATTGCATGTGCAGTTCTGTTGGATTGTCAGAAGGATAAGATAGCGTTGTTAAAAAATAAGGTAAGAGCTGCAAAATAAATTGGAAAGGAAATCTGTTCGTTTTTTACGATACAGAGAAAGATAAGCAAATGGAAATTTTTCGTAAAATGTCTTTCGCGGATTCTACGGGAGATGCAATTCCGTTTTACCACGAAGGAAAATATCATATTTTTTCACTTACATCTCCACCGGGAACGACTGTCTATCCGGAGAGACTGCGTACAACCTGGAGCCATAGTATATCGGATGACTTAGTGCATTGGCAGGAGCTTCCGACGGCATTATATCCGGGAGAAGGAGATGAACCGGATGCTTCAGGAGTGTGGACCGGTTCAGTAATATATGGTGAGGGACAATATCATGCATTTTATACAGGATATTGTCTAACAGCGGAGTTTCAGCAGACCATATGTCACGCAACAAGCGATGATGGAATAACGTGGACAAAAGATATCACAAATCCTGTTATTACTCCGATGACAGAGCTTTATGAAAAACTTGATTGGAGAGATCCGTATGTTTTTTATAATGAAGAAGATGAAAATTATTGGATTTTGATTTCAGCGAGAAGACTTGATATGCCAGTTACACGAAGGGGCTGTATAGTGCTGTACCGTTCAAAGAATTTAAAGGATTGGACGTATTATGGACCAATATATTCACCGGGGCATACAAATTGTCCGGAATGTCCGGAAATGTACAAGATGGGAGGTCACTGGTATTTGTCTTACTCAAGATTTTCAGAGTTTGTAAATACAATATACCGTGTATCAGAGTCTCCATTTGGTCCATGGAGAAAACCTAAAAAGGATGGTATTGGTGGAAGACGCTTTTATGCTGCTAAGTCAATGCAAGATGATGATGGAAGACGTTTTTATTTTGGATGGGCGCATGATCGTGCAGAGCAGAGTGACAAAGGTGAATGGTATTGGGGTGGAACATTTTGTATTCCACATGAAGTGGTGCCGACCGAAAATGGAGAGTTAAATGTAAAGTTACCATGTGAATATGAGCATATTTTTGATAAAGCTGTTAATTGGAAATATATATCAGTTCTTGGAAATGCAAAGAATTATGGTGAAAAAACTATAACATTGAATGCGTTGGAAAGCTGTTCATATGGATTTTTGAGACATACGGAAGAAAGCTATATGCTGACATGCAAAATAGTGCCAAGAGAAACATATGATACGTTTGGTATTCTTTTAAAGTCTGATAAAGAGGCAAGTGGATGTTTATTTCTTGAATTTGACAAAGCAATGCAAAGGGTCTCATTTTTAAATCTTCCGATGGGAGTGGATCCATTTTGGGTACAGTCGTGTCAGGCGGTCCCGCCGGCAACCGAGCCGGGACCGGATGGGGTGCGTGTCTGTGAGAAAACAATGCAAATTGAAGACGGAAAGGCAATAGACGTAAAGATTATTGTGGATCATGACATGATAGAGGCATTTATTGATGAACAGATAGCGTTCACATATAGAATATATGCCAAACCGGAATTTGAAACTGGTATAATTGCTCAGGATTCAAATGTTGAATTCTATAATTTAAGCATTTCCGGAAAATAATTGCGAATGGGAGAGACATGGATGGAAAAAGAATATGATATAGTTGCGATGGGAGAATTATTAATTGATTTTACACCGGCAGGAGTTTCAGAAACCGGCATGTGTCTTTATGAACGTAATCCTGGAGGGGCACCGGTAAATATGCTTACTGCAGCAGCTAAAGCAGGATTGAGAACAGCCTTTATAGGCAAGGTTGGAAACGACATGCATGGTAAATTCTTAATAGAAGCTGTTGAAAATCAAAATATTAATAGCAATGGCATTATATTGGATGATAATGTATTTACTACACTTGCATTTGTAAATCTTACAAAAGATGGAGAAAGATCATTTGCGTTTGCAAGGAAACCCGGAGCAGATACAATGATAGGGTACAAGGAAGTCGATACTCAAATTTTACAGAATACAAAAGTTTTTCATGTGGGTTCACTCTCTCTTACTGATGAACCTGCACGTTCCATTACATTCCAGGCAGTGAAATGTGCAAAAAATGCAGGTGCAGTTATATCATATGACCCTAACTACAGGGCGCCTCTTTGGAATAATGAGAAGACTGCTATAGAACGTATGCGTTCAATGCTTCCGTTTGCAGATATGATTAAATTGTCAGATGAAGAAACTGCTTTACTTACGCCATACGAAAATCCAGATGAAGCAGCAAACTATTTATTAGACCATGGAATAAAAATAGTTGCAGTGACACTCGGAAAAGAAGGGGTGTTAATATGTAATAGGAAGGATCATCAAAAGGTAAGTGGTTTTTCAAGTCAAGTAGTAGATACTACAGGGGCAGGAGATTCATTTTGGGGCGGATTTATGTCTCAATTTGTAAAAAGCAAACTTAACCCTGAAGATTGTTCTATGGAAGAACTAAAAAAATTTGCAAGGTATGGAAATGCAGTAGCAAGCCTGTGCATAGAAAAAAAAGGAGGAATATTGTCAATTCCTGAAGAAAAAGAAACTTTTAAACGTTTACATCTAAGTGTGTGAAAAAACAATCGTAGTGCAAAATAATTTAAATTGTACGATTGTAGCCTCACTATCAATTTTAATAAACATAGTAATGAAAAATGCAACATTTCTCTAAGAAATGTTGCATTTTTTATCTTACAACTACTATATCGGACATCAATTCTAATACTTTACCCCTAATTACATTAAATTTTAAAAATTTATTTGCACTTTATTGAGCATTATCGCTTGCTGCAGCTTTCATATTTCTGAGAAATTCCTTTATTTTATAAATTCATATGCTCCAAAATGCAACATTTCTTAGAGAATTGTTACATTTCACATAAGCATGGAAATAGCTTAAATCAAGTGCACGGAGGTATACAGAATGCTTAAATTATCGCTTAAAGAGGGAGAATATGTAAATATCGGAGACAACATCAGAGTTGTCTATGCCGGAGGAAGCGGAAAGAACGGACGTCTCATGATAGATGCTCCAAGAGAGATGAACATCTCAAGGTCAAACAACGATCCGAATCCTGAGAAGAGGAAAGATACATATTATCCGGAGCCAAGGATTTCAGAGGAAGCACAGCATGAAATCAAGAAGATTATCTGGAATGAAAGACAGAAGAAAGCAAAGCCGGCTAAAGCAGATAAAAAAGCATAAGCAAACAAGTTAATAGGCGGCTGTGGCGAAAGCCACACCCGGGAAGCCGCTTGTTATAGAAAACCGCAACTGCTTAAATAAAAATAAACACAAAGCAGCTGCAAAACCCTCGGGAAAAGGATTTCCAGAGGTCAAACATAATAACCCATGAATATGGGACAAGGAGGATTATATTATGGTAGTA
>ENA-OQIK01000336-OQIK01000336.1-human-gut-metagenome-genome-assembly--contig:-NODE-336-length-33272-cov-8.968308_pt1 | contig 33272 bp, 32 predicted proteins | sample MGYA00242578_ERZ504743 | MGnify/ENA primary metagenome ERZ504743 (study PRJEB26092, sample SAMD00036441) | human gut metagenome | host: Homo sapiens | study: EMG produced TPA metagenomics assembly of...
TATTCTAAAAATTTTAGTTTTCCAATAATTACAGGGATTCTTTGCGCATTTACAGGTTTTCATATAATTTATTTGAAATAGCACAATAGGTTAATTTATTGACTTGCTTGTAGGCAAGTACAATTCTAACCATCCATTTTTTTCGAATTTATGTACTCTGTTGCTACTTTCTTTTAACGTAGTCATCCAAAACTCCTAACTTCTGTTGACTTCCTGATCACTTACTCATCTCCCAGTCATTTTCCTCTCCGATTTCTGTAGACCTTTAAATAACTTACTTCCTGTCAAGTCATTCAGACCTCTAAATTTTGTGGGTCTTTAGGCGATTTACTTTCCGTAAGGTCATTCTGCCTCCCGATTTCCATGAACCTTCAACTCGCTTGCTTCCTGCCTAATCATCCAGCCAGCTTTCCCTCGCACACAATCACTTACTTTGCGCGGTCAGGTGGAGGACACACCAGGAAAGCGACCACACCATTGCCTCTGAACAGTACCTTAAAGCCTTTATAATTAAACAAATTCACAATTTTGTATAAAAGAAGGTACTGCAGAATCATCATATTTGATAACTTTACAGTACCTTCTTTTTTCTCATAAGTATGTGTTCATTTGGAAGAACCAAATCTATTCAGAACTGAATAAAAAATACCTGATATGACGCGAGTCACTACTGCCACTCCCCAAAACACCGCAGTATATAACATCAAAAGAATTCCATTTGCCGGATTTGGATCTGCTTCCAATATTTCTCCCATCGGTATGACCAAACCTGCATAACCTGCCAGGATATAGCAGATAAGATAAATAAAGCAGGCACAAAAACTGATCATCCAGGAAGTTATCCAGTTTTTTCTGTTTATAGCAGAAGCGCACAATATGCTGACTCCCATCAAGAATATTCCGGCCAGCAGAAAAAACTTCACTACATAAATTGACTTTACATAGAAAAGAACACCAATCATCCACAGATATATTTTCGCTCTCAAAAGCCCGTCCAAAACAGAAATATAATTATTTTCTTTCATATTCTTAAAAATAATCCGATATGTACGGTGTCTGCTGCTCGATCGCGTCTTCGAGCATGTCGATGGTCCACTCGGCGGCTTTGATCCTGCCGATCCTTGCGAGGTATTCGGGGCGTTTGTAGCCCATCAGCATGGTAGTCATGGTTTGAATGCTGATCTCGTCCTGGCAGGGTTCCATAGTGCGGACTGCCTGGCCTTTGCCTTCTCTGGAGATGGTCAGGCAGAAATTTCCCTGGTTGCACTCCATGACCGGGTCGATCAGTTTGAATTTCCATTCACGGTCGAGGACGCTTGGCTTGAACGGATACTTCTCGATGAAGGACACAAAATCCACGATTCTTCCCATATAGTATGGCGAGATCACTTCCTTGATGCTTGCATCTTCCAGAAGAAATGCCAGAGGTTCATCCGTGTAAGTATCGCCCTCCACCTGATTAATCATGGAAAAATGTGCCGCCACGAAGTTCCATAATCCGGTTCTTGCCTCTTCATTATTAAAGATCATGTCTTTAATATGAAAAACTTCCTTCGCGATCCAGTAGATCACATATCCGTCCGGTTCATTGTTCTCATTATAATAAACGGCCGCCATGATATCGTCGGAGTCCCACAGCCAATATTCATTCCACGCCAGATCATCACGGAGGATTGCTCCATGTGTCCGCATGGCATAACGGTTATAGGCTTCCTTCAGTTCTTCGCCCTCGGTATCGACACGGCGTACATCACCCGGGACCTGATGGTTCTTCGGAAGCTGATAGTCTTTGATCTCGTAGGAGATTTTGTCTGAGATGATCTCCCATCCCTTGCGGCGGTAATATGGAATGGAATATGGATACAGATAACAGATGTCCTGTCCTCGCTCCTTCATGTTCTTGAGTGCCTGCTCAAGAAGTTTGTGCATCAGTCCCATGTTGGAGTATTCCGGATAAGTTCCTACTCCGGTCAGACCGCCCATGGCGTAAGTCCTGCCAAAGATACGTGTCTGCATAGGATAAACTGCCACCTGTGAAACAAGATTATCGTCATCAAACCATCCGATCACATCTGCCTTTTCCATGGTTGGAAATTTGGCGCGGATGATCTCACGTTCCTGCCATCCGATGGAACTCAGCTCCTGTTCCGTAACCTGGAACACATAGCGGAGAAGGGCATTGTACTGTTCCATATATTCGCTGCCTACGGGTTTCATTTTCAGGTTTTTCTTGTTATTCATGATTCCTTTCCCTTTTTCACCAATAAGTCCCATCCCTCATAAGAGAGATGGGACTACGTTTACTTAATGTTTACGAAGTGCACTAACCTCGATCAAACTTAAAACTCAGGCTCGATCAAACCGTAAGTATTGCCTTTACGTTTGTAAACCACATTCACCTGATCTGTCTCTGCATTGTAGAATACAAAGAAGTTGTGTCCCAGAAGTTCCATCTGTACACATGCATCCTCCGGATACATTGGCTTGATGCCGAATTTCTTGGTACGGATGATCTTAACCTCATCCTCTTCCTCGTAATCCTTGTCAATGTATTCCTTCTGGAAGTTTGCTGCAGCCTGCTGTTTGTCTACGATTTTATTTTTGTATTTACGAAGCTGACGCTCGATAACTTCTTCTACCAGGTCAATGGATACGTACATATCGTTGCTTACCTGTTCGGATCTGATAATATTTCCTTTTACCGGGATTGTAACCTCAATTTTCTGTCTTTCTTTCTCAACACTTAAAGTTACGATAACTTCTGTGTCAGGAGTAAAATAACGCTCCAGTTTGCCGAGCTTGTCCTCAACGGCTGTTCTGAGTCCTTGGGATACTGTGATGTTCTTTCCACTAATAATAAATTTCATAGTCCCATCCCCTTTGCTGTTTATTTTGGATGATATATATTCAACCTTCTGGTTGTCTATGTGACCATTATAACACATTCATTCGAATTTTAACACAACTTTACAAAATTTTTATAAAAAATCTGATAAATTTTTTCGGTATTTTCTATTCCACACCTGTGATACACATTTGAAGACTGCGTTTTTCTTCATGTTCCTCACTCCGTGGTTCCACAAGCTGTGCCAAAGCCTTGCCTGCCTCTACACAATACAGACCAATTCCGCTGTTCTGTGGTGCATCGCTGGTGATCTCAAGCTGATAAGTTCTTCCACTTTCCACATCTACAGAATGTTTCAGGAAAGAATACAGCGCAGTGTTTTCTTTGAGACCGTAAGTATCCCCTTCACTCTCATAGACCACTTCCCCGGACTCTTTGTCACGGAGCACGACTTTGAGGCTGTAAAGGTCAAGGTCTGTCTCTGTATATACACGGATCTTGATGTCAGAGATTTTATTTCCGGAAACGGTGAACTCCTGAATGATCGGATGATCCCGCTCCAGCATCACGACGTTTTCCATCTCCATATTCTGGCGGCTGTTGTCAAAGAAGACTGTTTTGCCCTGCAGAACGCCCATCGCACAGACAGACATCGGAAGCACAAACGCCGCTACGCCAAAGAGAAACGCCGCGCGGATCTGCCATACCAGACCTCTGGAAATGATACTGCCTTTCTTCTTATGATAACGCGGATGTCCAAAGACAACATAAAGCAAAAGCACGATCCACATCGCTGTACAGAGAAGTTCCTGGTCATGAAATCTGTAAACATCCCACATACGCACGGCAAAGTTCCTGTCCTTAAGAATATATTTCAGGATTCCGCCATTCAGAACTCTCTCATCTACCATACTCTGGCTGCAGAAAATATACATCGCCAGCATAAAAATATTTGTGATCATCAGAAGCAGATTTCCATTCTCATTCATAAAGATATTCAGTACGAGGAACGGAGCCATCAAAAGCACCCACTGCGGATTCCATGTCGAAAATCCAAACACAGAAAAGCTCACTGCCACACAGAAAAAGACTGCCCAGGAAGCCAGAGTTTCTTCTTCCTCCACTTTTTTCTGATAAGCCCAGACCAGTACAAAGGCGGCAACTGCTGCCATCAGATTGATCCCACTGAAAAATCCCACTGTAAACGGCTTTTTGACATATTCAAGGGCACTGAAGCCAAACACATTTCTGCGGAATGCTTCTGATCCGATGTTCGGCAGGATCTCCACCATAAGCGGAATCGCCATGATGACCGCATAACGGATCAGATTTCGGATCTTTTTCTCCTTTAATAAAAGTAATGTAAGGAAATACAATGCTGCATGATATTTGAAAGTACAAGCCATTCCAAATGCCAGCGCAAACTGCCACATCCTGTTCTTCAGGAAAAAGTACAGCCCCAGCACCATAAAAAATACAGTAAAAATATCATACTGGCTGAAGATAAACTGGCTGAACACCCCCATCGGAAATACCAGAAATGCAAATTTACAGAGGAGAGATTTTTTCTCCCCGAATCCCATTTCTTTACCGATATGATAAATAAGCTGTGCGGTGATAAAATAGACGATCACCGGCAGAAGTTTGTACCACATCAGATTGACAAAACTATTTGTCAGAATCGCCTCCGGCGCATGCCCTGTCAGATAAAGCGGCAGGTTCCAGATTGCATAGGCGATAAACGTACTCGGCAGATAATTTGCCCAGTAGCCGCCGGACTGCTCATAACTTGCCTGATAAAAATCAGAAAAATGTTTATACATCAGGAAAGATCTGTTTCCTGTAAGCTTCACATCTGAATGCACACAGGTAAAAAAGAGCACTGTCAGGATCAGGATAGACACGATCCAGTCCACTTTGCACAGTTCATTGCCGTTCCAGAGCTTCATTTCTTTCCACTCTGCTCTTTTGCGGTTCAGAAAACTCTGTTTTTTTGCTGCTTTTTCTTTCATACCTTTTTGCGCTCCTCTACCTCATCCTCTTCATCTTCGTCAAAATTCAAGCGTTCTTCTTCCACGACAAGCGGTCGGTCAAGCACACGGCTGTTGATACTCAGTACATACTCACCAAGGAATCCAATAAAGAACAGCTGCAGTGCTCCAAGAAAGAACATACCGATGACCATAGGAGCAACACCGGCAGAAAAACGATCCCAGTACATCAGTTTCAACACCAGATAGACAAGTGCTGCAACCAGGCTTAAACCGCCGATGATAAATCCTGCAAATGTCGCCAGTCGCATAACAACTTTGGAATAAGAAGTAATTCCGATCATCGCATAATCGTACAGACTGTAAAAATTATTTTTACTCTTTCCGGCACGGCGTTTCGGCTGTGTATACTCGATCGCCTTGTAATCAAAGCCAAGCTCCGCAATGATCCCACGTAAATATGGCAGTGGATCATGAAGGTCACGAACCACATCTACAAACTTTTTATCGTAAAGTCCGAAACCGGTAAACTGCTCGATATGATCGATATCCGTGATCTTGTTGATCACCTTGTAATAGCAGGAACGGATCCAGTACATGCCCTTGCGCTCCTTGCTGGCACTTTTGACACCGATGACGATCTTTGTTCCCTGTTCCCATTCACGCACAAATTTCGGGATCATATCTACCGGATCCTGGAAATCTGCACACATACGCACAACACAGTCTCCATACGCCTGTTTCATTCCATAGACCGGAGAACGTGCCTGTCCGAAATTCTTGGCGTTGAAGATTGCTTTGATCTTTTTATTATTGGCACACAGTCCACGAAGCAGTGCCTGGGTGTTATCCTTGGAATGGTTGTCGATAAACAGGATCTCATAATCGTATTCCCTGAGATCGCGTTCCATGACTTCCGACACCGCTTTTGCAAGAGGCACTACATTCGCCTCTTCATTGTAGGTGGGAATTACCACCGAAATTTTTTTCTTCATTCTTATCTATACTCCTGTTTCCTGGCTTCTGATCCAGGCGATTGTTTCTCTGATTCCCTCTTCAAATGTATATTCCGGCACAAACCCGGTGTCACGCTGCAGAGATTCCGTATCCGCACAGAGATTCATAACCGCACCCTGTGGATATGGTCTTGCACCGATTCCTGTTTCCTCTGCCCCGGTGAGTTCTGCCATTTTGAGGATATATTCTTTGAGTGGATGAGCTTCGCCGCTTCCGATACAATATACAGCACCGTCTCTGCCTTTCTCACCGATCAGATAATAAGCTCGTCCCGCATCTTTGCTGTAAAGATAGTCCCAGCGCTGCATTGCCGGAGTGAACTCTGTCGGTTCGCCTCGAAGCATCTTGCGGAGCCCGGAAGCGATCATCGTTGTTTCTTTCTCATAAATTCCGTAAACACTGAAAATCCTCGGCCAGATACATTCCATGCCAAGCTCCCGGCAGAGCATCCCCGCCAGATGACCGGATGCCAACTTGCTCGCTCCATAAGGTGTCGAAGGATTTGTCGGACTGTCCGGTGAAATCTTGTCAATGTTCATTGGTCCATATTCCGCCTGAGAACCAGCCCCAATAAAACGTTTACAGCCAAGTGCATTTGCCACTCTCACCGCATCCAATGTATAGCTGATATTTCTGCTCTGCAGTTCTGTACTTCTGTTTCGATTCTCACCCGTATTTCCCCAGGCAATATGGTAAAAGGTATCGCAGCCCGCCGGGATCAGCTCTGGAAGGTGATCCAGAGTTTCCAAACTACAGTCTATCAGATGTATCAGACTGCTGTCCGGCAGACGGCTCTGCTTCCCGGAAGAAGACCTTATGACTGCATAGACCTCTACGTTCTGTTTTACACATTCTTCGATCAGAGCCGTACCGATCATGCTGGTGGCTCCTGTCACAATGATTTTTTTCATAATTTTCTCCATATACCGCCGGATATCCTTACTGTCTCATCTTTTCCGGAAGAGGAATGAACATGTTGGATTCCAGCTCTTCCCTGTCAAGGAACGGATACATATCTTCAAGCGGCGCGGACACCATACTTCCATCCGGAAGTTTCTTCGCAGAAGTCTTTGGTTCCGTCTTCTGATATTTCGTCACAAAAACCTCGCAGACAAAAGCTCCCTCTGCATCCAATGCCTCACTGATCGCTGCTTCAAGATCTTCGGATGCATGAACTGCTCTATACGGAAATCCATAAGCAGGCATGATCCTGGAAAGATCCGGAAAACTCAAGTCTCCGCTCTCCTCACCCACACCGACCAGCGGCGGCTTGAAATAGCTCTGCTGTGTCTGACGGATGGAATGATAACCCTGGTTGTTGATCACAAACAGTTTCACCGGCAAACGGTTCTGAAGGATCGTCTGCATCTCCTGAATATTCATCTGCAGACTGCCCTCACCTGTCACACAGACAACAGCTTTGCCTGGCTGTGCGACTGCAATTCCTGTTGCCGCCGGAAGGCAGAATCCCATCGAAGCTGTGTTTGGATTTGTGATAAAGCGCTGTCCTTTTTTGACCTGGAACGCCTGACTTCCTGCCACTCGGGAAGTTCCCACGCTGACCATGAGAGTTTCGTTTTCCTTCATGGCTTTGGAGAGCTCTCCGTAAAAAGCATAGATATTTGTGCATCCTTCTTCCAGTGTTTCATAATGCTTCTCAGTCACAACCGGATACTTTTTTTTCCAGAGGAGACACTGTTTTCTCCAGTCTTCTCCCTTAAACAACGGGTATTCTTTATCCGCACCGCGCTTCTTCGCCTCAGCGAGAAGTCCACGGATCAGTTCACCTGCATCTCCGACAACCGGAAGGCTGACATGAAGGTTCGGTTTCTTTAATTCATTTTCATCAATATCATTGAGGATCGTATAGCTTTCTCTCGCCCAGTCCTGATACTGGAAACCAGTCTGTGCAAATCCCTGACGGTTTCCAATGGAAAGCAGCACATCACTGTTCTGCAGGGCAAAATTTCCCGGGCGCGTTCCTGTTCCGCCGCTTCTTCCCACGAAGTACGGATGATCGGATTCCAGCGCATCCACACTGCTCATTCCGGTCACGACCGGCACACCAAGTACATCGACCAGTTCATGGAACTCCTCGATCGCGCCTGCAAGACGTACACCATTTCCCGGTGATAATACCGGGCGGTGGCTTTCCTCTATTTTATCAAGGATCTTCTCTATTGTTTCCTGCAGGATCTCCTGTGGTCTCTGTTCCGGATTTTCTGCAGGATCATAAGCTCGGAGACTCTCTGTCTCTATGATCGCGCCCTGCACATCCAGTGGAAGATCCAGCCAGACTGGTCCTGGTCTTCCTGTTGCTGCCATGTAGAGTGCTTTTTCCAGATGATAACGGATGTCTTCCGGATGAATGACCATATGTGCATATTTGGTGATAGAAGCGACTACAGGAACAATATTACACTCCTGAACGCCCATGCTGCGAAGCGGAAGTCCGCTCGCCGGAACTGTCGTGGCATATCTCGCCTGCCCGGAAAAAACAAGCATCGGAATAGAGTCCATCCAGGCACCCAAGACACCTGTGATCGCATTTGTCGCGCCAGGTCCTGTCGTCACGCAGACAGCTGCCATACGGTTATCCATCCTCGCATACGCTTCTGCTGCCATCGCACACGCCTGCTCATGATGCTGATAAGTGCAGTGCAACTTCGGATGATGTCCAAAAGAATCGTTCATATGCATCGCACCGCCGCCAGTCACGGTAAACACATCCCGGATGCCCCACTGTGCAATACGATCAGCTATATAATCAGATACTTTCTGCTTCATTCTGCCTACTTCCTTCCATCCCATTTGTTTTCACATACCATAAATTTACCGGATGCCTGGATCGGGATCTCATCGACATAAGTAACTTTGATCTCTGCATCTTCCCCGAGATAATGGCGGTATGCTGCCAGAACTTCATCGATATCAAGTTTTTCCTGATCCGCATTCACAAGAAGCTCATAATCCTTCTCGCCCCACTGGATGCATTTTGCCTGGTAAACAATACCCTCAAATTTCAGAAGTGTATTCATAAATACATGGATAGAAAGCGGTTCGCCCTTGGTGTTGTACATCAGAGAACCTCTTCTGCCGTAGATCTCTACATATTTACCATGCACCCTGCCCTTAGGATCCTTATACATTCTCATGATTCCCGTATCACCGGTATCATAGCGGACCATCGGGAAAGTCTTGTTATAATAGTCTGTGACAACGATTCTTCCAAGTTCTCCTTCTTCTGCCGGTTCATCAGAATCCAGTTTCAGGATCTCCGGATAAAAATTGTAAAGATCAATGGTATATTCCGGATCCTCATCCAGCTGGATCGCAATAAAACCATTCTCATTATTTCCATAAGAACGCACCGGAGAAAATCCAAACAGCTCTTTTGTCAGGTCATAAGTTTCCTGTGGAAGCGCCTCTCCCATAGAGAAAACCAGCTCCACATCCCATTTACTGATGTCTCTGTGCGTTTTTCTGAGATACTGTGTCAGTGCTGTCAGTGCACTGGAATATGTGACCAGTACCTGGATCTTCTTTTTCTCGATATCCTGGCAGATTTTTTCCAGAGAATCGTCTCCCATGTTGGAGATATCCACCATGATCAGATTATTTTTGAAAGATTTCCACTTACTGATCGTATTTTTTCCCTTTATCCACGCACGGAACTCGCCGCGCTTCATTCCCATACGGAAACCGTTCAGTTCCATACAGGAGATAAAGTTCATATTTACACGGCTCATCTTGTCGCCATCGCAGAGTACCGTAAACGGTGTTCCTGTAGAACCACTTGTACTCAGGCGGTACAGCTTTCCCTGTTCCTCGCTGTTGTCCACAAGGACCTGGTCATAATTTTCTATAAAATCACCTTTGGTCATTACCGGAAAATCCTTAAGTTCTGTCCATTCCGGATGATCTTTATAATAAGGAGAGTGTTCTTTGACATAATCCAGAAGAACATGGATCCTGCGATCCATATATTCCTCTGTCACACCCTCAACGATCTCTCGTTTGTTTACTTCTTTTAATTTTTTGAGCCTGCCGCCTTTTGCAGCGTCGAGAAGATCAAATACCACTCTTCTCAGAACTTCACCTGTCTGCATTGCTGCCTCCTTTATCTTTTCCTGCCTTTACCAGTCCCAGAATGATGACTGCTGCCACTCTGAGGCTGTTCGCCCCAAGGGACGCCCAGGCAAAACCAATCATACCATATGCTCTTGCTGCCAGCACAGAAGTCACCAGCAGAACCGCAAAATGTGCAAGCTGGATCCACAGCTGCCATTTTTCATCTGTAAATGTAAGTACCAGAATAAACAGAAATGCGGAAAATAGCCCAAGGATCTGCGCGAGATTTACCACTGTGACAAGCCCTTTGACAGAATCATAGAGGTTTCTGTAGAAAAGCCATACAAACAGCGGCGTTCCCACCTGACATGCGAGAAAGAACACAAGGCTCACACCGCCGCCCGCAAGAACTGCCTTTCCAAACTGTGAACGTGTCAGCAGTTCTTTGCGTTTCGTCAGATAGGAGATCACGATCGTATTGATCGGTGCGATCAGAAGCACCAACGTCTTTCCGATCAGAGACACAACATAATACCAGGTGACCTGCTCATTTCCAAGCACCTGTTTGATCACAAGGCGGTCCATATTCATGGTCGTATTTGTGATCAGATAAGACATTGTAAGGAAAAAACCTCTTCCCAGTGCTGTCGAAAAATACTGGCTTCTCTGAAAGAATTGATGAAAAACACTTCCCGTCAGTCCTACAAACAGAAGAGCCGCGCCCTCTCCGATCAGATAGATCCATACCCACTGACCAGTCACGTAATAAACGCCAAAACCCGCAAGATATCCGAGCCCGATCAGCAGATAATAAATAAAATATCTCTTATAATTCAGGTTAAGACGATATTCCACATCTCCATAATACCGGAATACAGTAAACATAAACAGCAGAAAAGCACCGATTGCCATAGGAATGCTTTCCAGACTGTTCCTCGACATCCAGAGTGCCACGCCGCTGCCGATCGCGCCGAACACAAGAAGGATCCAGTCATAATCGCCGTTCGTTACCGCATAATTCCTGCGTACTACAAGGCGGCTGGTGTTCAGTGCCTGACCGACAGACGGACACACGATCGCGATAAGACCTGTGATATAAAGAAGTCCGCCGAGCTGTTCCGCGCCCATCACTCTGTTCAAGAGCGGTGTGATCACGATCTGCAGCACCGCATTCATAAAGATCAGTCCACCCATGGTGTACAGGGTGTTTACTGCAATACTTTTTTTCTGTTCCTTTTTTTCCAATCTTATTCCGCCCCTCTGTCAGCCACAGATTCCCTTGTGATCCTGATATTTCTCACAACGGTTTTCTATGTATTTACGCTTTCCGGAGGCGAGCACCGGAATCTCATCTACGATCTCTACTTTGATCCTTGCTTCATCGCCAAGGTATGGGCGGATCCTGCCAAGGATCTCTTCCTGATCCATCTTTGCCGGATCTCCGTTCAACCAGATCGTATAATCCTTCACATCTTCCTGGATGAAACGATACTGCTTCACGCCTTCGATATCCCAGAGATTGTTTGTGATGATGTAAGGTGTCACGGCATTGCCTTTGCAGTCGTAGATCAGATCACTTCTGCGTCCGTAAAGCTCGGACAGATAAAGCTTGAAGCGACCATTCTTTTCCTTGCGGACTGCCACCGCAGTATCTCCATTGTCATAACGGAGGATCGGAAATGCATAATTAAAAAGATCCGTGATCACGATACGTCCCAGCTCTCCCGGTTCCGCAGGCTCATCAGAATCCATCTTGAGGATCTCGTAATAATAGGTTTCTGTATCAATACGGTATCCCTCATCTTTCTCATTCTGAAGTCCCATGATTCCGTTTTCTTCGTTGGAATACCAGGCTCTTACCGGGCAGCCGAACTGTTTTTCCAGAGTTCTGCGGACCGGTTCCGGCATTGTCTCAGAGATCGGGATGATCGCCCGGACGCTGCAATTGCTGCAGTCTTTGCCGAATTTACGGATATAGTCGCTCAGTTCTCCCAGCGCAGAAGAATAACCGACCAGGCATTTTACTTTTTTCTTCTCGATCGTATGGAACATCTCTGCCAGTGCCTGTTCATCCATGCGGGAACTGTCCATCATGATCATATTTTCCTGGATAAGCTGAAATTTACTCTTTTTGACATTATTTACCCAGACGCGGATAAAAGCTTCCTTCATTCCGATGTAGTAGCCAGCCGCGGCTCCCAGGAAAATGCCGCCTGCTGTGTTATGGCGGATCTTGTCTCTGTTCTGGATCATGCGGAGCGGAGTTCCCGTGGAACCACTGGTGCACATCACACGGTTATCCGGTGCATCCTTGTATGTGGAAGATATGAAACGGTCATACTGCTGACGGAACGTATCTTTGTTTACCACCGGAAGGTCCTTCAGTGAAATATCTTCCGGATAATCTTTGTAAAAATCTGTTGTTTTTACTGCATGGGCGATCAGATCCTGAATCCTTTTTTCTGTTTCTTCAACAGAACTGCCTTCCTTCCAGGCGTAACGGATCTGGTCATAATATTCCCGGATCTTGCCACCCTTTGTCTTATCCAGCATCCAGAAGCCCATCCAGCGAAGTCTTTCATCTAAAATCATATTTTATTCTCCTCAGTTCAGAGCTTCTTTGATCGCATCTGCCATTGCAGAAAGCATCTCATCTGTCATTCCCGGATAAACACCGATCCAGAAAGTATCTTTCATGATGCGGTCTGTATTTTCAAGGCTTCCGGCAATACGATATCCCTTACCAGTAGCACGCATCTGGTCAAAGCACGGATGTTTTGTCAGGTTTCCGGCAAACAGCATACGCGTCTGAACACCTTTGGATTCAATCTCCTGAACCAGTTTATTTCTGTCCACGCCTTCCCTGCAGGTGATGAGGAAACCAAACCAGCTCGGTCTGGAGTTTTCACACGCTGTCGGAAGAATCAGTTTATCCTCGGTTCCTTTGAGTGCTTCTTTCAGGTAGTTGAAGTTATGGATTCTTCGTTCTACGAAAGACGGGAATTTCTTAAGCTGCGCGCAGCCTACAGCAGCCTGCATATCGGTCGCCTTAAGGTTGTATCCGAAATGAGAATATACATATTTGTGATCATATCCTACCGGAAGTTCTCCATACTGACGGTCAAAACGATGTCCACACAGATTGTCCTGTCCCGGTGCACAGATGCAGTCTCTTCCCCAGTCTCTTAAGGATCTTGCGATCTTATTCAAAAGAGAATTATTGGTATAGACAGCACCGCCTTCGCCCATCGTCATATGATGCGGCGGATAGAAACTGGAAGTTCCGATATCACCGATCGTTCCGGTCAGTTTCTCCTCTCCGTTGATAGTATAAACAGAGCCCAGTGCGTCACAGTTGTCCTCGATCAGCCAGAGGTTGTGACGGTCGCAGAAGTCTTTGACTGCCTTAAGGTCAAATGGATTTCCAAGAGTATGAGCCAGCATGACCGCCTTGGTCTTTGAAGAATATGCACCCTCCAGAAGCTGCGGATCGATGTTGTACTGCGGGATCGCCACATCAACAAAAACAGGAACAGCTCCGTACTGGATGATCGGTGCTACTGTTGTCGGGAATCCTGCTGCGACGGTGATGACTTCGTCTCCCGGAAGGATCTGACGTTCCTTAAGGAGCGGGGAAGTCAGTGTCATAAATGCGAGCAGGTTCGCAGAAGAACCGGAATTTACAAGGGAACAGTATCTTACTCCCAGGTATTTCGCAAATTCGTGTTCAAATTCACTGGTGTAACGTCCGGCTGTCAGCCAGAATTCCAGAGAACTGTCCACAAGATTTACCATTTCTTCTGAATCATAAACACGGGACGCATATGGAATACGGTCGCCCTTTTCGTATGGTTTTTTGTTATTATGGTATTTTTCGCAGTATTCTTTTGTCAGCTTGAGGATCTCTTCTCTCGCCTGCTGTTCTGTCATTTCTTCAAACATAATTTTCTCCCTTATCATCGTTTTGTAAAGTATCTGAATTCCTCATTATAAAAGGAAAATCTGTTGTTTAATTTATAAGTATCGCAGAACCACTGGTATGTCTCCGGATCATTTCTCTGCCAGATTCCCAGTGAAGATTTGTTTGTAAAAACTGCCGGTGCATCCTCTGTTTCAAGCTGTTCTTTCAGTTCTTTCAGAGAATCCGGGCGAACTGCCATGTCGCTGAAGTCCATGGTAAAACACTGTGTGCTCCAGTGGAGCATGCTGTAGACTTCTGCCACATTCAGACCGAATGCATGCGTATTTGCAGGCACAACGGCTGCCACCTGCTGTGCAAAATCTTCAAACTCTGCCGTGTTGTGGAAGTTTTCTTTGATCTGACTGTTCTGTGAAAACTGCAGTACATTTCCCGTTCCCATTGCCAGTACAGAGGCCGCACAGATAAGTCCGATCCCTCCCCGCATAGCTTCATAAAAAGTACTGCGGGCGATATTTTCCCAGCCATTTTTTCTTACAAAATCCATTCCGTACTGGGCAAGATAAGCCGCCAGAAGAACGGCTGAAAGGCTGATACAGTCCAGGTTATGGTAGGATGGACGGTTCATATAATAAACAAGGCATCCCAGTGCACCGACACTGAGAAGAAAGACCAGATCTGTCTCCCAGCGGCGTTTTTCTTTGTCTCCAAACCAGCCTGCGATTCCCATTGCAACGCCAGTCAGAAACAGTGTGATCACTGCCATATATGCACTTGGATACGTTGGCAGATCGAGATGAAGTGTATCTGTCATGTATCCGTCAGAAAGCAGCGGAATCAAAAAGTCTCTCACCGAATTCATCGGACTGTGTTTGGAAAGATTATAAAGATTTACGATCCCATAAGCGCCCGCAAAAGCAAAGATCATGCCTGCACATTGCGCTCCGACAGAAAAAAACAGTTCCCGGATCTTCCATTTTTTTCTGGAAAGCAGTCTTGAAATATAAAGTCCTGCCCATGATACTGTGAGAAGAAGCCCTGTCTCTGTATTCCACAAGATTGCGAGCATACAGAGCAGATATCCACCTGCCGCAGTCCAGAGATTACTCCATTTTTTCTTAAGGATCACTGTTCCATAAAGAAGGAACAGCATAGGAAAGATCACTCTGTGCGGCCACACCTGCCAGTAGTATCCACCGCGCATTCCAAGCACCGGAAATGTCAACGCAAGTGCCGCAAGGATACGCAGAACTCTGCTTCTGACAAGCATCTGCAGCACCAGAAATGCACAGATATAAGCCAGTGTTCCGATGCCTGCGATCATCAGTACAAATGCACGGAAATCACCATGGACCAGTTTCATCGGAATCTTGAAAAACAGCCCGTAATGGCCATAAATACTTGTCACATTGTGTGTATACGGCATTCCCTGATATACATTATAAACAGAGTTAAAATATGCATGTGCATGATAATTATCACCCTGTTCGCCTCTTCCGTAAATGTTCGGCGTATACATGCAGTAAAAGATCAGAACCACAAGTGCCGCATAGGTAAGCCAGACGATCCATTCGCCTTTTTTCTCCTTAAGAGAAAGGTTCTCGTACATCCAGAAAAACACTGCAAGTTCTGCCAGAAACAGAAGGATCATCACTGCAAGCGGCTGTGTGTGCCAACCATATTTCATAGAAACTGTTCCTACCTGTTCAGTCTCTCTTGACACGCATACGGTCCAGAATGGAAGCTGTGATGCCAGAAGGATCACCAGCGAAGCTTTCTTAAATGCAGTACTTTCCAACAAACCCGGACCATCTGTCCAACATCCGGTCAGTGCCATTACACCAAGGAACAAGATGCAGAACAAAACCAGCGTCATTCCATAGATAAGAATGTTGTTATTTCCAAGTGCACTGATCCGGTCAGAAAGCCCCGGAATCAGAAAACACCCCAGAAAAAAGCATGCTGTCAGAAGCCACGCTGCCAGTCCGCAGACAATTTCCCGATTCTTTTTCATATATTTATTTTTCCTTTTCTATACATTCTGTTTCAGGTATGTTACTGTTCACTCTGTTCACAGTAACTTGGTCAAAATGCATTCCAAATCACCTTCGGTGATGGCATTTTGCCCCGTATGTCTCGGGATTTTGCCATATTCATGGCAAAACACCTCGCGGGATATTATCTGTGAACAGTGGCACAAGATATTCCCTGATCTGACGATCTGTAAATGCAGCCATATCCGCTCCGTCAAGCCATGCCTGATACCATTCTACGGTATGGGCGATCGCTTCTTTTACCTGCCAGTGCGGTTTCCATCCGAAGGTACTGCGGATTTTGGAGCAGTCAAGTTTCAGGAAGTTCGCCTCGTGAGGACCTCCCTGATAGAGATTCTCCCAGGCAGCCTCGTCACCCCAGGATGCGCAGAAAAGATCTGCCAGTTCGCCTGTTGTGATACAGTCGTCATCGCCAGGTCCTACATTGTAAGCTCCTGCTTTTGATGCATCTTCGTACTGGCTTCCGGCGAGCATCAGGTATGCGCCCAGCGGCTCCAGTACATGCTGGTATGGGCGGGTGGAATGTGGATTCCGGACGGCAATCTTCTGTCCCTTTGAAACTGCTCTTACGCAGTCCGGAACAATACGATCTGCCGCAAAATCACCACCACCGATCACATTGCCGGCACGTGCTGTGGACACTGCGATCCCGAGCTCATTGAGAAAAGATTTCTCATAGCTGTGCGTTACCAGTTCGGAGCAGGATTTGCTGTTAGAATACGGATCATAACCGTCCAGTTCATCTGTTTCGCGGTAGCCCCACTCCCACTCATTATTTCGGTATACCTTATCTGTCGTCACGTTCAGGAAAGATTTTACGCTCCTGCACTGTCTCACTGCTTCCAGAATGTTGACCGTTCCCATGACATTTGTCTCATACGTATAAACAGGATTTTTGTAGGATTCTCTCACGATCGGCTGTGCCGCCAGATGCAGTACGATCTCCGGCTGTGCCTCTGCAAAAACCTGATGCAGTTTCTCCAAGTCGCGGATATCTCCTGTGACAGAACGCATCCTGGATTCTATATCCAGAAGATGAAACAGATCCGGTTCTGTCGGTGATTCCAGCGCATAGCCTGTAACCTCTGCTCCCAGGTTCAGAAGCCAACGGCAGAGCCAGGAGCCCTTGAAACCAGTGTGTCCGGTTACAAGAACTTTCTTTCCTTTATAAAAGTTAAAATCAAATGTATTACTCATCTATTTCTCCTTTTGCTCAAGCATAATGCCTGCAATTCAGGCATAGATAAAGTTACTGTTCACTCCATTCACAGTAACTTGGTCAAAATGCATTCCACATCACCTTCGGTGATAGCATTTTGCCCCGTATGTCTCGGGATTTTGCCATATTTATGGCAAAACACCTCGCGGAATATTACCTGCGAACAGTAATTAAACAATTTTATTATACTCGCATTCATTTGTAAAGTCACTTGTTTTTGCCGGATTTCCGATATATCCCTTTAGAGAATAAATAATTCCTGTTCACAGTAACGATAAATATTAAAAAGGTCCCCGGAACATTCCTGTTCAGAAGACCTTTGTGGAATTTATGGTAATCTTATTTACAGAATAAATTTACGGATGATCTCGGCAACTCCGTCGTGATTGTTGTCGTGCTCCGTCACATAATCGCCGTATTCCTGAATTCCCGGAAATGCGTTGCACATTACTGCGCCAACATGGGCTGCCTGAAGCATTTCGATATCGTTCTGTGCATCTCCTGCAGACACGGAATTCTCGATCGGGATTCCCAGATGATCGCACATCCAGCGAACTGCTTCCCCCTTGGAGACAGCCTTTGGCACGATCTCAAGATAAGTTGCATTTGAGAAAAAGCTTCTCACGGTATCGGAATATTTAGAAAGAACTTCTTTCTGGAATGCTTCACTTTTGCTTCTGTCATTGTCAATTGCCAGAAGTTTATATGGATCCTGAATGATTGCATCCCTTGCGTTTTTTACGATTTTATATGGTAAGTTCTGTACTTTCGCGTATTGCTGAAGCAGTTCATTGTTCTCTACCGTCAGAATCGCTTCATCTGAATATGCCTGCATATACAGATTTCTTTCTACTGCTTTCTCAAAAATCTCAACTGCTGTATCCTGTGAAAAAGTTACACCATGAATTGTTTCTCTGTGGTAAGGATCGTAAATCTGTCCGCCGTTAAAAGCGATTACATAACAGCCCTCTCCTGTCAGTCCGACGTGTTCTGCAATCTGCAGTCCGCTGGCAAGAGCACGTCCTGTTGTCACAACGATCTTGTGTCCTTTTGCCAGTGCCTCGTCCACTGCTGCCCTGTTTCCCGGGGTGATCTCCTTCTTGTCATTCAACAAAGTTCCATCCAGGTCTGTGAATAAAATCCTGGTATCAACTGCCATCTTTTCTCTTCCTCCATCTGTATATATTTGCCCTTTATATCCAAATATATAATATCTTCCTTCGTCTTCGCAAGAGTTACTTTTTATCTGGTTCCAGATATTTTCTGATTTCTTCTTCCTCCAGATGTTCCCCGATCACGATGATAACTTTCTGTCCAGCTTCGATCGGACGCAGGGTGATCTCGTGATGTGTGGCATTCAATTCTGTCCACGATCCATCTGTTTCCTGTGTAAATCCCTTGATACGAAAAACAGAGCCACAGGCAGGATCTTCCATAATTTTCTGCGCTGCTTCGCGCAGATCTTCTTTTGAGATTTCCAGATCCATGAAATACTTAGACTGAAAAACATCGTCATCATCCAGGTTCATTTTCTCGTAATCTTCAGCAATGTATCCGCTGTTCATGATGCGCTCAAAATCTTCATTTTCAAACTGTTCCCAGTCTTTTTTTATGATCTCATCTTCCTTCAGTCTTCGCTTGCAGTGTACCGTTTCCAGTGCGCGGTTCAGGTGATCGATCGTGTTCTGGATCGTTTCTCCAGAAGCCTCCTGTGTCTTGCTGAGGACAATACAGCCTGCATCTGCGACCTCGGAAGCCAGGATATAATCTGCCTCCTCTGACATTTTTTTATCCAGTCCCACATCAACAACAGCGATCACATTTCCGATCTGATACCAGCGATCCAACGGTTCTTCGTGCAGTGCATCAAAAAACTCATCCATATCAAAAATCCCTGACGGCTCGATCAGAACGCGGTCATATCCGCACATTCCCATCGCGATCAGCTTGGTCTTGAAACGTCTTCTGTGGCAGTCTTTGTCGCATCCTCCGGCTACCATTTCAAGCTCACACTGTTCGCTTTCCAGTTCCCGAAGCAGCATCATATCTACATTTACCGCGCCGAAATCATTCTCCAGAATTCCGATATTGTAACCCTGATCCATCAGATAACGGGCATATTTTTTTATGAAAGTTGTCTTTCCTGATCCGAGAAATCCTGTGATCAGATCTACTTTAACCATGTAATTTCCTCCTGTATGTTCTGTGCAAATATATGATGTCCTTTTTCTGAAAAATGTACTCCATCGTATACGACTGGGATGTCCCATTTACCAGCGTCCGTAAAGCCGATTCCCAGGCGTTCTGCGACTTTTTTGTATTCTTCGCCAAGTTGTCTTGATTCCTGATACAGCCGTTCTTCATCTACCCAGGCACCGTATTCCATCCGGGCTGGTGCAATCAAATAGAGTGTGATCTTTCCACTGGAAACCGCCGGTTCTGCCATGAGTTTTTTCAGAAAAGTCTCCATTCTCTGTGCCGTATCTTTCGCTGTAAACTGCTGTTCCTGCAGAAGATCGTTCGTTCCAAGCATGATCCACATCCATACGGGAGCATCCTTATCCTGCCAGTCCTTTAACTGTTCGCAGGCAAAACGGATCTGGCTTCCTGTGTGCGGAATACACCTTCCACAGATGCCGTGATTCTCGATCTTCCACTTCGTTTCGCTCTCCAGGATACCTGTCCAGCGGTTTTGTTCTGGATACTGGTCCCCCATCAATGTACACGGATCATAGCCGTATGTATTGGAATCTCCATAACAGATGATCGTTCCTGCCATCGTTTTTCCTCCGTTTCTATCCACAGTTTCTGTTCATTTAACTCCTGCCATAAGCCATGCGAGCAGTCCATATTCTACAACAAGGATCAGAGGTACTCCTACAGAAAATTTCTTCTTTCTTGTCTTATGATGAAAGGTTTTCATTCCTGCCCACGCACCAAAACTTCCACCCAGAAGCGCAACCCCGATCAGAGTACTTTCCGGGATTCTCCATGCCCCACGTTTGGCTTTTTCCTTGTCAATTCCATACATCATGAATGCCACTATATTTATCGTTATCAGATACCAGCTGAAATATTTCATTAAATCCATATGTTTCGTTTCCTCCCTGTACTATTTTATATGAACTGTCCTCCCAGTTCTTTCAGTCTCTGCTTCCGCTCCTGATAATCCGGCATTTCCTGCTCCACAATCGCCCAGAACTTCGAAGAATGGTTCATCTCTTTTCGGTGTGCCAATTCATGAACCACCACATAATCCAGAATCTCCGGCGGCATCAGGACCAGTCTCCAGTTAAAGTTCAGATTTCCGGCCGAACTGCAGCTTCCCCACCGGGTTTTCTGCTCTCGGATCGTGATTCTGCCATAGTTTACTCCCATCCGTGCCGCAAAATATGCCGTTCTTTCCGGGAATATTTTAAGGGCTTTCTGAACACCGTCTCTTCGTTCTTCATCTGTGATCACATGACGAGTCTCCCGGTAATCTTCAAGCTTTTTCTGCTGCTTCAAGATCCAGTCTTCGTGATCTTTTACAAATCTGACAACCCTGTATTTCGCCAGTCGCTGCGGCGCACGCACGATCACTCTGCCATCTGGTTTTACCTGCAAAGATATGGTTTTACGGTCTGAACGGATCAGTTCATATGTTATCGTATCTATCGTTTTACCCTCCGTAATACAAAAAAAGTTCCACAGTATCATCATTTTCACCGTAATGATACCATGAAACTTATTTTGCGTAAAGAACAGCGGCGCGGATTGCGAATATCCGCTTTGCTACCTGCTCATAACCAAATAACTGCTCCGCAGTTTATTTGGTTAAATTCTCATCATCTCCGACATGATACATGCCCCGGAAGCACCGCAGTCCATTACTTCCTGTATCTGTCTGGTTCCTGCGTGGATGCCGCCGATCGCATATACCGGGATCGTTACGGCATTGCAGATTTCTCGCAGGAAGTCTAATCCCCGTGGCGGCAGGCCTTTCTTGCAGTCGGTAGTGTAGATATGCCCTGCTGTCAGATAGGTTGCTCCGAGTTTCTGTGCTTCTTTTGCTTCCTCTACAGAGTGTACAGAACATCCCACTGCCAGAAAATCACCTGGATTTTCGCTGTTTTCTCTGAGAAGAAACAGAGGCAGATGAATATATGGATGCTGCAATTTTCTCGCTGTTTCCAGATATGTATGAAGCATACATGGAACCTGATATTGTTTACATAATGTCAGAATCTGTACTGCCAGTTCTGCATATTCTTCCTCAGAAAGATCCTTTTCTCTGAGGATCACAGCCCTGGGATGGAGTTTACAGACACGTTCCATCTGTTCCAGGAACGGTCTGCTGCTCAGTTTGCGGTTTGTCACTGCAATGACATTTTTATATTCTTCTTTATAAATAGACATAATCATTCATGACCGGCTGGAGCTGGTGATCCAAAAGTGCCTGATATACTTCATCTACAGACCTTCCGTCTGAGATCTCAAACTGGTCATCTCCTTTGTCTTCAATATCGTCTACGTGGCTTCCGATTCCCGTGCTGACGCCTGCTGAGATCTTGGTTGCAGCGATATTTACCAGATTGTCTCTTACTCTCTCGCACTCTCTTGTGGACACAGTAATGCTCGCAAATGGCATAAACAGACGGTATGCACAGACAACCTGGAGAAGCTGTGGTTCATGTACATCCATCGGGTTGATCCTGTCATTATTGATGATCGGACGAAGTCTCGGGCAGGAAAAAGCAATCTCTGCATGAGGGTATTTTCTCTGGAGCAGCCATGCATGATAGCCTGTCGCAAATGCATCCTTACGGAAATCGTCCAGACCGAGAAGTGCTGCAAATCCTACACCTCTCATGCCGCCTTTCAGCGCACGTTCCTGTGCGTTCAAGCGGTACGGGAAGATTCGTTTGTGACCTGCAAGATGAAGTGTTTCATACTTGTCTGAGTTGTACGTTTCCTGGAAAACTGTTACATAATCCGCACCGCATTCATGCAGATAATGATACTCATCAGAGTTCATCGGATAAACTTCCAGACCGATGACCTTAAAATATTTTCGTGCGATCTTACATGCTTCTCCAATGTATTTCACATCAGATTTCGCTCTGCTCTCACCTGTCAGGATCAGGATTTCCTGCAATCCTGTTTTGGAGATCGCTTCCATTTCTTTTTCGATCTCTTCTGCATTTAACTGGGCCCTGCGAATCTTGTTGTGGCAGTTGAAACCACAGTAGATGCAATAGTTTTCACAGTAATTCGCGATGTAAATTGGTGTAAACATATATACACTATTGCCAAAATGTTTCCTTGTCTCTACTCTCGCCGCCTGTGCGATCTCCTCCAGAAGAGGAAGTGCTGCCGGGGAAAGAAGTGCCTGAAAATCTTCGATCGTGCGGTTGTCATGTTCCAGTGCCCTGCGGACATCTTTCTCTGTATACTGGTCATAATCGTAGGCATTCATTGCGGTAATGACCTTTTCCATAACATCTGATTCTTCCATTGTTTCCATGCCCGGAAGATACTTCATATGATCGATACGGTTCTTTTTCATATCCTCAAGGATCACTTCATTGACGATGCTTTCATTGAAATGTTCTCCATGATTTGCTGCTGTATTCTCTGCCATTTTATTCTGTCCTCCGTTCCTTAGTCATGCAGAAATCCTGTCAGTGGTGATGACGCGCTGGCACCTTTTTCCAGAGTACGTCCCAGTCCGGAAAGGTATGCGCTGCGGCCTGCTTCGATTGCTTTTTTAAACGCTTCTGCCATTGCCTCTACATCTCCGGCAGTTGCGATCGCGGTGTTTGCCATGACCGCGGAAGCTCCCATTTCCATTGCTTCACATGCCTGAGAAGGTCTGCCGATTCCTGCATCTACGATGATCGGAAGGTCAATCTCATCGATCAGGATCTGGATAAATTCTTTGGTACAGATGCCTTTGTTGGAACCGATCGGAGAGCCAAGAGGCATAACGCAGGCAGCTCCGGCGTTTACCAGATCTCTTGCTGCGTTCAGATCCGGGTACATATATGGCATAACTACGAAGCCTTCTTTTGCAAGGATTTCTGTCGCTTTAATGGTTTCATAGTTGTCCGGAAGAAGATATTTGGAATCATGGATGACTTCAATCTTTACGAAATCTCCACAGCCAAGTTCACGGGAAAGTCTTGCGATACGGACTGCTTCTTCGGCATTTCTCGCGCCGGAAGTGTTTGGAAGAAGTGTAACATTATCTGGAATATAATCCAGGATATTCGCAAGTCCGCCTTCGTTTGCACGGCGCAGTGCAAGTGTGATGATCTGTGCCTCTGCTTTTTCAATGCAGGCTTTTACCAGATCCAGTGAAAATTTACCGGAACCAAGAATGAAACGTGAGGTAAATTCGTGTCCTCCAAGAACCAGTTTATCCTCATTTTTGCCGCTTCCGCCGCCCATAAAACTTACGATTTCCATAACATCACCCTCCTTCAAAATGGTTGTTCCATATAATTCTCTTGCAAGTATTTTGTCGTTTAATTCAATTGCTACCTGAACCGGTACGTACTTGTTCGTCTCCAGATATTCTGTGACTGATAATGGTTTCTCAAGTGTTTTTTCTACTCCGTTTACTGTGATCATATTTGTCCTCCTGTGTTGTGATACATTAGTAATAACGATACATACGAATTATTACGCTGCTTCGCAGCTTCATAATTCTACAACCATTCGGAATCCGCAGATTTACTTCGTAAATCGCTACTTCCTCATGTTTGGCGGCTTCAAAAAAGAGTTCACAAAAGAATACACCCGCGGTGGTGCACCCCTTCATGAACTCTGTTCACTCTCATTTGTATCGCTATGAAATTGTGTTCCTGTTCAGATATGAAACGAATCAGCAGACGCGCCACTGGTGTTCTCTCGATATGTAATACAAAAAAGGAGACGCCACAAGGCATCTCCCGTAATATCCACATACGTTCACATTCCTACGTTGGCATTATCCAAATCAGGTATAAGGGTCGAAGTTAATTACTTCCTCTCAGCCTGCCAGTACAAGCTCCCCTGCTTATTTACAAAGTTTAGTATATGCTTTAATCACAATTCTGTCAAGTCTTGATTTTTACACATTATCTTTGTACAGTATGACAAAACACCTCGCGTGATATTACCTGTGAACAGTAACTATAATTTTATACATAAGAAAAGCCCGGATCTCTCCAGGCTCTTCTCGGTCTTTTTATTTTTCAAAGAGGTCTACCAGTTCCTGTCCATCATCATATCCGGCATCTTTGAGCTGTTCTACGAACCACTCATCTACACCATCTACTGCTTCTTTGAAGGAATTGATATCCATATCATCTTTGTCTGTGATAGTTACGCCATTCTTTGACTGCCAACGAGTCTTGATCTCCTCATCACCGGAACGGTTGATGTAACGCTCATACTCAACGGCTTTCTGTCCACACTCATCAACAACTGCCTGCTGCTCTGGTGTCAGAGTATCATACAGATCCTGGTTGATACAGAAGAACAGACAGTCATAGATCGCATCCCACATGGAGCAGTACGGCTGAACCTCCTGCACGCTTGCCGCGTCGATTGCCGGAAGCGGGTTTTCCTGACCTTCTACTGTGTTCTGCTGCAGAGCAGTGTAGGTCTCAGACCAGTTCATGTTTGTCGCATCTGCGCCCCATCTCTTGTAGCATTCCATCAGAAGGTTGGAGCCTGCTACACGGATCTTGAGGTTCTTCATATCGTCGACAGTTTTTACTTCGTGCTTGCTGTTTGTCAGTTCACGGAAGCCGTTCTCTGCGATACCCATGCAGTGCAGGCCATAACTGGAAAGGATCTCTTTCAACTTATCACCGGCTTCGCCATCGAACTTCGCATCCGCATCATCATAAGAATCATAAATAAACGGAAGTGATACTACATTAAATCTCGGATCAAATGCTGAGTAGATCAGGTTGGAATGCATGGAGATCTGTACCGGGTCTCCGTTCATCAGTGCCTGGATTCCCTCGGACTGATTTCCGTTTGTCAGCTGGTCTGCTGCGTAAACATTAACTTTGATCTTGCCGCCGGTTGCTTTTTCCATCAGTTCTCCGAACTTACGTCCACCTTCTGCCCAGGTACTTGTCTCTGTAGTAGAGCATGCAAAGTTCCATGTTGCTTCCGGCCAGTCAAGGTCACTGTGATCAGCCACCGTATCTGTAGATTCCTGTGTAAAGAGATCAACCAGTTCCTGTGCGTCATCATATCCTTCTTTCTCGAGTTCCTTAACAAACCACTCATCTACGCCATCTACGGCTTTTTTAAAGGAATCGATATCCATATCTTCTTTATTTGTAATGGTCACACCGTTCTTTGACTGCCAGCGGGTCATGATCTCTTCATCACCTGAACGGTTGATATAACGCTCATATTCAACCGCTTTCTGTCCACACTCATCAACAACTGCCTGCTGCTCCGGTGTCAGGCTGTCATAAATCTCCTGGTTGATACAGAAAAACAGACAGTCATAAATTGCATCCCACATGGAGCAGTACGGCTGAACCTCCTGCACGCTTGCTGCATCGATTGCCGGCAGCGGATTCTCCTGGCCCTCTACTGTGTTCTGCTGCAGAGCTGTATAGGTCTCTGTCCAGTTCAGGTTCGTTGCATCTGCGCCCCATCTCTTATAGCATTCCATAAGAAGATTAGATCCTGCAACACGAATTTTGAGATTCTTCATATCATCCAGAGTCTTGACTTCATGCTTGCTGTTGGTCAGTTCACGGAAGCCGTTCTCTGCGATACCCATGCAGTGCAGTCCATATTCAGAAAGCAGTTCTTTCAGTTTTTCACCGGCTGCACCGTCAAATTTAGCATCTGCATCATCATAAGAATCATAGATAAACGGAAGGGATACTACATTGAATCTCGGGTCAAATGCAGAATAGATCAGGTTGGAATGCATGGAAATCTGTACCGGGTCTCCATTCATCAGTGCCTGGATTCCTTCAGACTGATTTCCGTTTGTCAGCTGGTCGGTTGCATAAACATTAACTTTAACCTTGCCTCCGGTAGCTTTTTCCATCAGTTCGCCGAACTTACGTCCGCCATCTGCCCAGGTACTTGTCTCTGTTGTAGAGCAGGCAAAGTTCCAGGTCATTTCCGGCCAGTCAAGGTCGCTGTAATCTTCAATTGTATTAAAGGAGTCACTGCCATCTCCTGCATCTTTTGAAGATGTGCTTCCTGTGTCAGCAGAAGCCTGGTCTCCTGTGTAAGAGCCATCTTTTGCAAGTGCTTTCGGCAGTGCTGTGGAAGTTGCCGGAATATATGTAACAATCAGAAGTACCGCAACACTGGCTGCGATCATCGGCATAACTGCTCTTGAAATCTGCTGCAGGGTAACTTCCAGACCTTTCTTGATCTTGATACTGATCGCAACAAAAAGGTTGACACCAACCGGAGGTGTTACCTGTCCGATTGCAAGGTTTACAGTTGCCATAACACCGAATGCAACAACGTCATATCCAAGTGCCTTACATACCGGAAGCATGATCGGGATAAAGATATACATTGCTGAGTTTGCATCGATAAAACATCCTGCGATCAGGAAAATAACATTTACGATCAAAAGGAATACAAACTGATTGTGTGCGATAGAGCCAAGCAGTCCAGATGCAGCATCTGCAATACCAAACTTGGTACATACAAATGAAAACAGTGATGCACTGGCAACGATCAGCATGATTCCACCAGTAGTCTTTGCAGAATCTACCAGGATATCAAACAGGTCTCTGAAAGACACTTCTCGGTAGATCACCATACCTACAAAAAGTCCATACACAACAGATACGGCTGCTGCTTCTGTTGGTGTAAAGATACCGCCATAGATTCCGCCGAGAATGATAACCGGCATCAGGAATCCCCAGAATGCATCTTTGAAGGTATCCCAGCGTTCTTTTGCAGATGCTTTCTGGCGGGATGGTTTGATATCATGTTTGTTTGCTTCAAGAAGTACTACGATCACAAGTGCAACACCCATCAGGATTCCAGGAACGATACCTGCCATGAACATATCAGCGATAGATACGCCTGTGATGGATGCGTATACAACGAATGCGATACTTGGCGGTATGACGATCGCCACCGAACTTGCCGTCGCCATCAACGCTGTGGAAAACGGTGCGGAGAAACCGCCCTGCTCTACCATTGCCGGGATCAGAACAGCGCCAAGAGCTGCTACTGTAGCCGGACCGGAACCGGAGATTGCTCCGAAGAAACAGGAAACAATAACGCATACAATCGCGATACCACCTTTTTTGTGTCCGACGCAGGTGTCGACAAAATCGATCAGTCTGCGGGAAATTCCGGCTTTTGCCATAATATTTCCGGACAATACAAAGAACGGAATTGCAAGAAGAAGGAATTTACTGATTCCTGAATACATATTTGTTGCAACGATAGTAAGTGAGGTTCCTGAATACAGGATAGCACATACTGAGGAAAGTCCCAGGCAAAGCGCGATCGGCACACCAAGGATCAGAAAAACAAAAAATGAAATAAACAAAACAGCACTGATCATTTATTTGTCCTCCTTATCGTTATTATTTCCAAAACAGACATCCAAGCAGTATTCAATAAAATGAAGAATCATACAGCCTGCTCCGATCGGTACAAAGGACCAGAATATCCATTCCGGCCAGTTCAGTACGAACGTTCTCTTACCATTTGCAAGCTGGGTAAGAACTTTGTCCATACCATATTTAAAGAGAATCACTGAAAAAATGATGCTAAGCACTGTAATCAGAATTACTGAAGGTTTTTTCAGTTTTTTCGGAAGACGGTCCGTAACCAGCGTCAGGCTGACCAGTCCTCCCTCACGACATGACAGTGCTGCTGCCAGAAGTGTGATAAGTACAAATACCGCAACAACAAGTTCTTCTGTAAAGGACCATGAGCGGTGGATGACTTTACGGGAAAATACATTTCCCACTGTGAGCACGAGGATCAGCAGTGTGGAGATCACAAGTACGATTTTTTCAACTGCTGCCAGTGCATTCATGAGTTTTTTGTAGACTTTCATCCTCTCTTCCTCCCTTTTGTTTTTCCGGTTTCAGAAATATTTTTGGGTATAAAAAAACCGCCCCTCAGGGACGGATATATTATTCCGCAACCACCCTGTTTCTCCATTGAAACAAGTACGATTCTGCAACGTACCGGCATACGCGTCTCCTGTAACGGGGAGCCTCCGTGAAAACCTACTGATGAATCAAAAACGTTCGGTCTTCCTTCTCAGGGATGATATTCAAAACAGTGCCGTTACCGCATCACACCAACTGCGGCTCTCTGGAAACGCGCATTCTCTGTCTCTACTGATTCCCATCGTAGAATTTACTGTTATGCTTTAGTCTATTACTAAGACAAAGTTATTTTACAACTCTTTTTTGATACAGTCAAGTCCTTTCTCGACAGAATGTAACAATTTTGTCGCAAATTTTATAAACAACAAAATAAACTGACCGGTCATTACTTTCCTTTGTAATAATCGGTCAGCCCTATGCACAGGTCGAACTCGTGGTTCATTCTCTCCACAAAACCTTCTTCATTGTCAGTATATGGCTGTGCGTCATTGACGATATATCTTCCGAACTTCATTCCATCCAGTTTGAATTCAGAATTCTCTGTCCACATGCCATGAGCTCCCTGCCAGTAGGAATCCTCTCCTGCTACGCTCAAAACAAAAGCGTCCACATATTTGTCATCATTGCTGTCATAATCCATGTAATCAATCTGGGAATCAAACGCAGACAGAACTTCCTCCGCCAGTTCCTCGATTGAATTGTTATCGTTTTCGTATTTCTCCATATCATACTTGGCAGTATAATAAAAAACATCTCCACTTAGCTGAAGCTGTGAATTGGAAATATCCTTTGCATATGTAGTCATACTGTTCTGATTTCCGCTGAAAAGCAAAGTTCTCAGTTTATCAGAAGTAAGTGCCCCTTCTTTGAATCGGTTATCCGGAAAATCGACCATAAATACCGGCATCTTGACTGTGCCTTTGACTGCTGCATGTTCCTTCCCGTCGGAACAGACTTCCTGAGTCAGATCTTCTGTCGTATCTTCCTGAACTTCTTTATCCTTTGCACTGCAGAAATTTACAGCAAGTATTGAAAGTATAACTCCTGCAAGTATCATTTTACCAAAACGTTTCATAATAATCTCCCCTTACAACCAAACCACCGAACCACCTGCCTCCCAACAGATGATTCTGATTTCCTTGTAACGGCTCTTATTATACACTTGCAGATAAGTGTGCTGTAAATTCGATTTTTCGTGAGTGAGTTTTTCTCATGGTCAGTTTGCTGAACTATCCCTGCGGTTTACTACATAAGTTCGATAAAAAGTATGATGAACTTATCGAACAGGCCCGGAAGGAAAATCCACTTCCCAAAACCACGGAGAAAAAACGTGGCCGGAAGAAAAAAGGAAAAATCCTTGCCCTTGTAGAACGCCTTGCGAATTACAAGGCTTCAGTCTGCCTTTTTATCCATAACTTCAATGTCCCGTTTGATAACAACCAGGCAGAACGTGATCTTCGGATGATAAAAGTCAAGACCAAAGTATCCGGATGCTTCCGAACTGAGGAAGGTGCCAGAGATTATCTGAAAATCATGTCCTACGTAGGCACGGCACATAAACAGGGATACAATGCTTACGAAGCTATCAAAAATGCGATCACAGGTCACCCTGATTTCATCTTTGAGTAAAGCTAGTTCTGAATAGTTACCATATTTTTTTTATTTTCTGGCTCCCCCCTCCTGACTGAGCCCGTCAGCGCCGGTGGTGAGACGCGCCAAGGCCACATCTTCATTTTTTGCTGCCTCTTCACTGTCATAAACCCCAAACACAGCATTTTTGAGCGGGGAGCCGTTTCCGTCCACTTTTCTAACGTTCGCGCGTACGAGTTCGTACAAGGATTCCACAGACTAACGCAGGGGATGGCGTGGATGGTGGGGAAGGTTGAGGGGGTGGGTGGTGATGCAGGAAATTGTTGGCACATCCCGTAGATATTATTTCCACTCTCATATCCGCAGATTCCCTTTGCATTCCATCCCACGATATAGTAAAATTGAGCCAGACCTATATGTACTAGAACAAAGGAAGGAGAACCTATATGAAGAAAACCAGAAAATATCTTCTCTGCCTGCTGACACTCGCCCTAATGCTTTTCCTGCCAGCCACAGCAGCACAGGCCGCATCCGGTCAGCAGCCAGGCTATGTCAGCAGCATTACCGCCAAGGTATCCGGCAGTAACAAGGTGACCGTCACCTGGAAGAAAGCCAAAAACGCTACTTCTTACCGTGTATACTACAAACAGGCGGGCGGCAAATGGAAAACCCTTGCCAACGTCAACGGTACCAAATACACCCACACTTCCAGCAGGAAATATCCATTAACTGAAGGAAAGAAATATGTGTATACCGTAAAGGCATATAACCGTTACGGCCGGAAATGGGGCTCATATGACAGAAATGGCAAAACTGTCACAATCCCGGCTATCCCTGGCAAGGTCAACGTTACCAAGGTAAAAGCAAACAGTTACCAGGAAGTGCAGGTGAACTGGAGCAAGGCAAAAAACGCTACTTCCTATCATGTGTATTACAAGGAAGCAGGCGCAAGGAACTGGCGCAAGATTGACTCCGTCAGCGGACGTTATACCAGTTTCAAGCATCGCTCATCCAAGTCCTTTCCATTAAAGCCTGGCAAGAAATATGTGTATACAGTCAAGGCATACAACGGAAACTTCAAAAAATGGGGCTCCTACAATACGAAAGGCTGGAGCGTGTCTGTTCCGAAGAAACCGGAAGGAAAAGTGCCGGGAACAGTCAAGTTATGTTATGTAAGCGCAACAACCGACAGCGAAGTCATCATTGACTGGGAAGGTGTAGAGAATGCAACATCTTATTGTATCTATTATAAAGAATCCGGGGCTAAGAACTGGGTTAAGATTGCTACCGTAGGCAGCAATACACAGTTTTACATCCACGAATCCTCTTCCGCTTACCCGCTGAAGGCTTCATGTAAGTACTTATACACTATAAGGGCATACAACAGCGCTTCAAAAAAATGGGGCGGATATAATACGAAAGGCTGGAGCGTTACAACTCCTGAAGACCCGGACGCTACACCAACACCGCAGCCAACCAAAAAGCCGCAGCCGACAGAAGCACCAAAGCCGTCTCCAAAACCAACATCAACCCCGAAGCCAACACCAACCGCTACTCCTACCCCTTCACCGGAAGAGATTGCAGCCAACGCTGAGAAGATGGCCAAGGAAGTCATCAGACTGACGAACATTGAGAGGAGAAAATACGGACTTACTGAACTGAAATATCACGCAAAACTTCAGCAGGCAGCAATGACCAGGGCGAAAGAACTGGAAATCAAATATTCCCACGAAAGACCTGATGGAAGAGACAGCGGAACCGCAGCATTTGAAGCAGGTGTAGGAAATCCTGGTGGTGAAAACATCGGAGCGGGATTTACAAAACCGGAGGCGGTTGTTAAAGCGTGGATGGATAGCGATGGACATAGAACTACTATGCTGCAGTCCCACTACACCCACATCGGCGTAGGCTACTACAAAGGCAAGAACGGCACCGGATACTGGGTGCAGGAGTTTTCCAGCGGACCGGACGAAAAGTGCACGTTAACTGTTGACGCAAACGGCGGCACCTTCCCGAGCAAGGGCGGGGTGGAGAAGTTTGAGATGGCTGTGCCGAAGGGGATGACGCTGTATGCAGATGATTTCGAAAAACCAGTTAAGGTTGGATGCGTATTTGAGAAATGGACAAGTCTTTATCCAGATGGCTATGAAAATAACAAAACAACGAAAATTCACATGAATGAAAGCAAAACCTTAAAGGCAAACTGGAAAGACGCTACATCATCTTCAAAGGTATCATCTATAAATGAGGACATCTTTTCAGACGGAGTAAGCAATGACAGTAATACTGAAAACACAGACACCGACAGTTCTTTTGAAGCAATAGAGTCTGTTGACGATATGGATTCCAAAGAATTGGACATTTCTGAAGACACAAAAGACACAGATGAAAGTGATGTTGAATTTGTAGAAGACAATTTACAATAAAGCAATATAAAAATCAGCGTTCTCGCAAGAGAACGCTGATTTTTATATATCCCCCTCCTCTTCCATCATATTTTTTTTATTTTTTAGCTCCCCTCCTGACTGAGCCCGTCAGCGCCGGTGGTGAGCCTAACAATCTCTTCCTCCTCGTTCTTCGCATCCTGCTCATTCGCATAAATACCAAACACAGCATTTTTAAGCGGGGAGCCGTTTCCGTCTACTTTTCTAACGTTCGCGCGTACGAGTTCGTACAAGGATTCCACAAGCTGACACAGGGGATGGCGTGGAGGGGGGGAAGGTTGAGGGGGTGGTGATGCAGGAAATTGTTGGTACATGCTACCGATTCCCTTTGCATTCCATCCCACGATATAGTAAAATCGAACCAGACCTATATGTACTAGAACAAAGGAAGGAGAACCTATATGAAGAAAACGCTTGACAAACAACAATTTTTTCAATTCTACAAACTTGAATTTGACTTGCCTATTTTCTTAAAATTTCATGTGGAGCTTCTATTTCATTTGCCAAGGTATGCTCTGTTAATTCTGACATCAATTTCAATTTTTTATTAATCAATGGTCGCATACAATTAGGAACATGTTCCTGATGCGCTCTGTGGATTGCTACACATTCCTTACAGTTTCCGTGATAACGACAGGCTTTCAGGCAAGGACAGTGATCTTTGTCTTTATACTCCTTACGAAATTCCGCTGCAAATTCTTCTTGCAGTCTCAGTCCCTCGACACGGTTTCCCTTATGAAATTCTACCATTGCATCCAGTTCTTTCTGGTTCCCTTCAATCTTCATGTTATTATAGCGCCTCCATTTCAACTATTCTTCATTTTCTGATAAATTCCGATTTCTATTTTCGTTTCCATAGCATAGTGTACTCTTTTTCACCAGTAGCTTCATCCAAGCCTTCACATTGAATAATGAACCCTTCTCTTTGGTAAAAAGAAATTGCTCTGGCATTCTTCTGGTATACATTTAATCGTAAGCTAACTTTTTTATCCTTAACATAATCTAATAAAAGCT
>ENA-OQIK01000354-OQIK01000354.1-human-gut-metagenome-genome-assembly--contig:-NODE-354-length-31451-cov-6.214445_pt1 | contig 31451 bp, 34 predicted proteins | sample MGYA00242578_ERZ504743 | MGnify/ENA primary metagenome ERZ504743 (study PRJEB26092, sample SAMD00036441) | human gut metagenome | host: Homo sapiens | study: EMG produced TPA metagenomics assembly of...
GGGAAGCGGAGCAGGTGGGAAATTTCCTTGGCCGCCGCCATTTCCGGGTTGATGATGGCCGAAATGCCGATCTGCTTTTTGATAAAGTCCAGCTCATGGCTGTAAGACGGGTTGCGCACACGGGCAATGGCGTGGCAGTGGCCCGCCTTTTTGGCGAACATACAGCACAGCAGATTCAGCTCGTCCGAGCCCGTGACCGCAATAAAGACATCCGCATCCTCCACGCCCGCTTCCGACAGGGTGGTGATGGAAGAACCATTGCCCAGGATGCTCATGACGTCGTAGCTCTCGCCAATGTGCTCCACACGGGCCTTATTGGTGTCCACCACCGTCACGTTATGGCCTTCCTCACTCAGCTGGCGTGCCAATGCCGCACCGACCTTGCCGCCGCCTACCAAAACGATCTTCATACCAAAATCCTTTCTTTCCTCACAGGCGGGTGCTCTGCCCTTGCCCGGGAATATCAAATCTTAGTATAGCACATCCGGGCAGAAAGTTCCACCAAATGCGGGCGTTCTCCAACAAATTGAAAAGTAAAGCATTAAATGCAACAAATTTTCGGCCTTATTTTTGTGGATTTTAGCGTAAAGCAAACAGGCCGTCAAGTTTTCTCCGCTTGCAGCCGCCCTCTATTGTTCGATTTTACCAACGGTTTTCTGCTTTCGTGTTGCTTATGCTGTCAGACCAAGCTCCCGTAGGCATTCGCGGAACATTGTGCCGGCGCTCTTATAGCCGAAAATTTTTCTGGGATAGCTGTTGATCCAGTTCTCCGTAGCCGCGATTTCCTCTACCGTGACCTTTGAGAAGTCTGTGCCTTTCGGGTGCCTGCGGCGAATCATGCCGTTCACATTCTCATTGCTCCCGCGTTCCCAAGAAGAATACGGATGACAATAGTACACCTTCGTCCGCTTATCTCCGGTGATGCAGGACTGTTCCAGCTGGTCGGCCAATGCAAACTCACTGCCGTTGTCCACTGTGATGCTCTTATAGATAATGCCAAACTTCTCTGCGCCTAACTTCCGTTCCAGTGCATTGATTGCCCGCACGGTCGTCTCTGCGCGGCGATCTGGCACCACTATAATATTTTCGTTCCGGGTCTTGCGCTCAGTCAGCACTAGCAGCGCAACCGTGCTTTTCTTCTTTCCAGAATACACCGTGTCCATTTCCCAGTGTCCAAATTCTTCACGGTCTTTTACTTCCGCCGGGCGTTTTTCGATGCTCTCACCGGCAGGCGCACGAGCAGGATTCTTTGTTTTCACCTTTTTATAATCGCCCTTATGCACTCCATGTCTGGGCAGAGCCTTTTGCGTCAAGTTCAGGAACACGCCCTTTTTGATGTAGCTGTATATGGTAGGCACCGATATATGCGTTTTGAATGTCCGTCCTTCTTCCAGGGCATAACCGTACACAGCAGCCGGTGAACAATCCTTATCTATAATGGTCTGCTCGATATAGCTTGCAAGCTCATGATCCTTGCCAATCTTAAGGTTTGGTCCCTTCTCCCGAAGATGTGCCTGATACCTTTGTTCTGCAATATCCGGGCTATATGTAGGAATCAGCTTCCACGTCTTACCGTCCAACTTGTCGTAGCTGCCGCGTTTCAGTTCCCGGTACACCGTGGACGGGTCAACCCGCAACCTGTCTGCGATTTCCTTTACTCTCAGCCCATCTTTCAACCACTTTTCAATACGGATTCGGTCTGTAAGCGTAAGCTGTTTGAACACTCGCACGCCGTTTTCCTCCTTTCGACTATGGCGTTTATTTTCGTTTTAAGCGTAAATTATACGGTATACCGTTGTCAATTCGCAATTTTTCCACACTTTGCACATTTCCTTTGTGCAAAACTTCCAGACAAACAAAAAATGCCCCGCCAGCAATCCATCCGGATGCCAGCGGGGCATTTTCATTTCAGTGCAGAAGCATCGTCAGTTCATAGGCCACAAGGCCGGAAACCAGCGCCGCAATCACAGCCCACCAAAGTTTGTTCCCAAATGTTCCTGGGGCTTTTTCCAGCGCGGTCAGGCGGTCGTCCTGCTTTTTGTTTTGAGCCGTTACAATTTCAAGGCTCTTGTTTGTGTTTTCGAGTTGCTGGATGGTCAACTTGATATTGGTGTTCATGCCGTTTACTGCATCGGTCAGCTTCCCCAGCTCGTCCAGCCGGTGGGTGTTGCTCTGTGCACGGTTTTCGACCGCTGTCAGGCGATGTTCCAGTTCCTCGTCAGTCATTACGCTTGTCCTCCCCCGCCTTACCGAAACGGGCCACAGTAGTGGTTTCTGTGGATTTCTTCGCCATGTAATCTTCAAGTTTTTTCTTGGTAAAGTCGAACACGAGCTGCACGATCCAATCCAGCGTCCGCTCATTGATTGCCCAGTCCAGCCAGTCCGGGGTGTACCCGCGCAGTACGGCAATGACATGGGCTTTCTTTTCTGCGCCTGCGCCACTACCGAACTTTTCCTCTGCGTTGACGATCCACTTGTACACAGTCTTTGCGACCACAAGGCCGTAACCCAGACGTACCGCCGCCAGCGCCGTGACCACAAGGCCGACCACCATGAAGATGCAGGCCAGCCATTCAGGGAATGCCATCAGAAAAACTTTCAGAATGTTCTCCATTTTGTTTTCCTCCTACTCTTAACCCACCCAACGGCTCTTTACCGCACGGGTGTCGATGTGTACCCAGCCAGCCGGACGGCCCGTCTTTACCGGATAGCGCCCGATGCCGCCGCGATCCGGCAGCAGGGTTTCGGCATAGGCAGCCACGGTCTCAACGCCCACGCCCTGCACCCGGATGTCCGCGGCCTTTCCGTAACAATGCTGGCTGTAGGTCGCACCCTTCACCGCTTTGTTGTGGGCGGCGGTACGGTATGCGCTCGTGATTGTCACAGGCTTCCCGAAATGATCCCGGATTTTCTGCAGCAGGGTCACAAGCTCATCGTCAATAAAGATTGGGTCGCTTCCGTCCTTGCAGCGAAACTCCTTCACTGCAAAATTCGTAGAGAGCTTCTTGCTCCCGTCCTTTGCATAGGAATAGGCTTTAATCGCCATCTTCAACATCTCCTTTCGGGCGCAGGTCCGCCCCGCACCCTCTCATGCAGCAGTCCACCATCAGCACTCCGAACTCTGCACGCTCGGTGCTCATGTTCTCGCCCTGCGCTTCCAGCCGGGTCAGCAGCCTTTCGCACAGATCAGGCCACGTCATAGTCGTCACCGGTGATGCGCTTGTAATCCTCGGCGGTGATTTCTCCCTTGTTTACGCGCGCGGCCAGAACTTTCTTCACGCCAACGCGGCGGGATGCGGGCATCTCAGCCCAAGTCTTAGTGCCTGCAATCAGACGGTTTGCCCAAATGATGTTCATAACAGCTACCTCCTTATTCCTTGTTCAGTGCTGCGTCCAGCTCACACAGCGCGGTTTCGATGTCGGTCAAACGTTTCTCGTTGGCCGCGTCCTGTTCGCACATTGCGTCCTCGACCTCGGCCACGCGGTCAGGCAGGCGGTCTTTCTCGGCCTGCTCCTTGGCCTTGGCTTCCTTCTGTGCCCGCGTGGGCAGATCGTGTTTCTTCCAGTTCAGTGCCATTGTCCTGCACCTCCTTATTCAAAAGCGCCGCTGACGGCTTCGATGTAGCCGCCCTCGCCGCTTGCGCCGCGCTCCACGCTGACGCGGAAATTGAATGCAGCGCCAGCCGTGGCGGTCTTATTCTCAAAGACGATGTTCACGCCTTTTTTTACCTCGGTCGTGGCATCCTGCCACACCGGGGCCGCGTCCTTGGCGTTGTTGGTCACCTCAGCCTTGAACTTTGCATCATCCGGGATGGAGCCGGTCACCTGAAGCACGGCAACGGTAATGTCGCCCTCAACGGCCAACGGTTCAGCCAGCGTCACGCTTGCGGCGTGGACGGCTTTGGTAAAGGTCGCGGACGTGCTGACGGTTTCCTTGCCGTCGCTCACCTCAACGGTGATGGTGTGGTTGCCGTTCAGGATTTTCTGGAATCCGGCAGCGCTGGCCGTCTGCTCAAAGGTCAGGGCCGTGCCGCTGGCAACGCCGGTGCGGGTCTTGGTGGTCTTGCCGTCCAGCTTTTCGGTGACGGTCAAGGTGTCGCCGTCGGCATCCCTGACGGTGTACTTCCACGCAAAGGCCGCGTTCTTCTGCCCCAGAGCTGCGCCGTCCGTGCTGACGGTAGGTGCAGTGTTGACACTGACCGTGCCATCGTCAGAGACCACGAGTGTAGAGGGAAGAATGAAAGCGGGGCGAACACCATAGGAGTTGCTGTACCAGTTGCCGCTGTAGGAGCCATAGGTGTAGACGCCCCAGACGCCGTTGTTATTGCCGGTGTACGGAGAGCGCAGCCACCAAATGGCAGCGGAGCTGCCATTGTATGCAATACGCTTGCTGTTACCGCCGGAGCTGTTGCCAAAGTATGCCAGCCTCACACCGTCCTTCGGGAAATAGCCGTTGTCGCTGGTCGTCCAGCCAACCTCATAACCAGACAGCAGGAACACTTTGGTGCTCAGGCCTTTTGCGCCAGTGGCAAGGCTGCCGCCGGAACCAGTGCCGTTCTGGTACGGGATTTTCACCTGCTTAATAGCTGCACGGATGTTGCTGTCGATGAGGTTGTAGAACGTCCCGTTCAGGTATGTGTGGATGCTGGAATCCTTGTAGGAGTTATTGTTGCCGAACGTGGACGTTGTGTAGATGTCCTTCATCAGAAGCCAAGTACCGTCGCAGCTGGCATCATAGGTGCCGGTGTTCGGGTTGCCCTGCTGCACAACAATAAAATCTTTGGACGCGCCGTTGACTTTGATTTTGACAATGCTGCCAACGGCTTTCGTGCCCAGTTTTACGTTTGCCATTGTTACCTCCTTGTTTTCGTTCAGGCCCACGGCATGATCTCCGCAGGCCGCGTGTTCTGCGATTCAGAGAGGGACAGGGCCTTGTGCTGCACCTTGTAGATGCAGCGGCATTGCCTCGCCCGCCGTCTGTCACGCGCGAGTTTGTTCGAGTTGATTTTTCGATGGATAGGGATTTTACAGTCAAGCAATTTTTCGAGCCGGTCAGCGTACTTGCGGCGTAAAGAGTAGGTTTCACCATGGGCGGCATGGGCATCCCACGCATCAAAGCTCCGCAGGATTTCCTGCTTGGTTACTTCGCCTGCGGGGTATGCTGTTTCCCAATACTTGATCTTGTTCTTCATCCGCTTGGAGCTATCCCGGCGCAGCTTTTGGATGACCGCGCCGGTGTCGGTCAGGTAGCTATGGAATCCCAGAAAATCTATACCGTTCCGCAGCGGGAAGATGGCGGTTTTCTGGTTCAGCTCAAGGCCGTAACTGTCCATAAGCGCCCGCACATCCCGGAGAATCCACTGCAATTTACGCTTGTCCGAACAGATGATATAGAAATCGTCCATGTATCGGCCATAGTATTTGATGCGGTACTTCTCTTTGATGATGTGGTCGAACTCATCCAAAAACATCAGCGCAAAGAGCTGGCTCGTCTGGTAGCCCAGCGGCAAGCCGTCCTCCATCACGTCGATGTAGATGCAAAGCAGCTCATAGACACGCAGGTCAACGCCGCGCTTGTCCAGCACGGCCTTGAGCTTGCGTTTTAACTTCCGGTGGTCGATGCTGGCAAAGAAATGCCGCACATCGCCTTTCAGCACCCAGCCGTCCGCGCCGTGGCCCTCACGGCGGTAATAGTCCACCATGTGGGTTTTCAGGCGCATCAGGCCGTCGTCTGTGCCTTTGCCGGTCTGGCTTGCGTGGCTGTCCCGGATAAAGCTCTTTGTCAGGGCACCATACAGGATGTTATCGACCAGAGCGTGCAGCACCACCTTGTCCACAAATGCGGGGGCGTGTACCATGCGGCGCTTCGGCTCGTAGACGGCAAAGACCTCAAACTTACTTGGCACATAGCGTATCTGCTGCCGGATGCTCCCGTCTGGCTGCCGCACATTGCGCACGGCCAGCTTGCGGGAGAGCTTTTCCGTGCAAGCCAATGCATGGGATTCATACTCGATTGTTTTGCTCTTGCTGCGTTTTCCCTTCCGGGCTTCGAGGTAGGCTTTGTAAAGCACCTCAAAGCTGCACAGTTCTTCGTATGTCAAAATGACCCTCCGCTGGTTCGCTGCTGCGGTAGTGGGCTGCATCCGGCAGGGATGACCCACCTCAGCGGGATGTATTTATCACTTGCCTGCATCGGCAAGCGACAGGATGCGGTTTCCTTTGATGGGCGCACTGCTTTCAGCTTATGCCTACTCGTCACACGGTTCCATCAGAGCGGGGCGAACACCATAGGAGTTGTTGTACCAGTTGTTGTTGTTGGAGCCATCGGTGTTGACGTTCCAGACGTTGTTGTTATTGTTGGTGTTCGGAGAGCGCAGCCACCAAATGGCAGCGTCAGACAAACAAACCGCACCCTTTATGCAAAGCGGTTGCCCGCTGTGCGTTTACGGTTCCGGGTAAAGGACAGCTTTCAGGGCGGCAGCCTGTTCGGTCAGCCGTTTCCGTTCCGCTTCTGCCCGGAGTTTTTCGGCACGTCCGCGTTCCGACGTGAGCCACTTCATCGCCGGGTATTTTACGTCCGTGACCTTCTTTGTCCAGATGCCGGCTTTCTTCGCGCTGATGATACCTTCCTCCGTGCAGATGGTCAGGTATTCCAGCAGCAGAGAGCAGCCGTCCACGACTGCGCCAATCTTCTCAACGCGCTTGTCGTAGTCGGTCTGGAAATTGACGTTATTCGCCGCGTGTGCATCCAGCAGGATTTGCCGGGCGGTCAGCCGGATGCCCTCGCCATACAGCCGGAACGTGCTCTTGGAAAAGCCCTCCCTGTCCCGTGTGTCGAGTGCATGGACGGCAGTGCTGCACACCTTCTGGATGTCGCGCACATCTTCGAGCGCCGCGACTTTCTGGATGATCTTCCGGGCATCGCTCCGGCTGATGTCGTCGGTGACAATGCGGGTCGCCCTCTGGGTGTAACGCAGCAGCTCCCGTGCATTCGCGCCGACTTTGAATGTTTCAGCCATCGTCAGAACTCCACCCTTGCCTGCTCGGCGTTCCACACGCCGGTCACGGTCAGGCCGTCAAGGCTGCTGAACGTGGCGCTGAACGGGTTCTTGGTGACGTTCGTGCCGAACTTCAGCTCAATGGCCTTGATGCTGGCGTTCATGGCTGCCACACTGGCGCGGATGTCGCTGTGGGCGTTCTCCGCGTTGTTGTGGGCATCCACCGCCGCGCTGATGCGCTGGTCAGTCTCGGCCTTTTTGTAGCCGTCCAAATCCCACCGCTGGCTCTCGGTCAGGTGGCCGTCTGCATCCAGCGTTGCCATGCCGCCCGGCACACCGATCTGGTCAGTGCGGACAACATCTTCATCCGGTGCCTTGCCGGGGCCTGCGTTAAAAGAACCGTATGCCATTTAGGTTCCCCCTTCCTGTGCATCCGTGTATTTCACGGTGCTTGTAATGTGATACTGTGCAGAAATTTTCTTGGTCGGAGCTTTGGCGGCCCTCAGCCGCAGCTTTCTTTCGAGGCTTTCGGTCGCAATAAAGCCCACCGCACCCGCCACATCGTAAAATTCCGGCAGTACCGTAACATCCACAATGTCGGTAGCCAACAGGCCCGCAATAGGGATGTCACAATAAAAATAGCCGGGGAAAGAATCATCTTCGCCCCAGCCATCGACCGGAATCGTAAAAGACACCGCAGCCGTGACATCCTGCTTTTCGTGCAGGATGTCATCAGTTTCCTCGAATCCGTTTGCAGTTGCTTCGGAAAGGTCTCCGAGTGCGGTGTTGCACTGCTTGATGTGGCTGCAAAGCGCGGCAAGCCCTGTGCCCAAAAGCGTTTTGATCTTCGCTTTTGCCATAGAGCTTACCTCCTCATGTCTTAGTCAGCCAGCAGAGCGGCGATCTCCTCTGCGGAGAAGTCCTCCACGTCCTCGTCGTGCAGAACATTCTCCGGCTCGGTGTACACGGCGACTTCCTTGCCGTCGATGTTCACATTGCCGTTGGTGGAGCTGGCGGCAGTCTTGGTTGCGCCCTCAGAGACACCGGCCAGCTTTTCGCCCTCGGCATCGGTCATCAGGCGCTTACCAGTCTCAGCAGCCACGAAGTCGGCAGGCTTCTTACCGCTGTCGGTCGGATTGCCCTCGCCATCCAGTGCAGCAAAGTTGCCGGTGGTGGCACCGGTGACCTTATCGGCCTTGCCGGAGATGTCCACTTCCTCAGGGGTGGGAACATACATACCATCTTCCTTCAGAATCAGGGCGTTGCCGGCAGCAGCGGAAATATTGACCTTGACATCCACCTCATAACCAGCGATGGTAACGGTGGTGGAAGCATCCTTGCCGACGGCCTTAGCCTTGTAGGTATCCACCAGCGCAGCCATGCTCAGGAAAGAGTAGGTGCAGGAGTCAGGATTCTCTCCCTTGACGGCCAGCACCATGACGGGCTTGCCGTCCAGCTTGGGGTCGGTAGCGCCGGGGTAGGTCGCAGCATCGAACTTGAACTTGGCCACGAAGGTGGTCTTGGTCTGGTCGAGGAACAGCTCAGAGGGGAAGTCAACGGAGAAAGCAGCAGTGCCGCTCTTGTCGGTAGAGGTGTAGAAGTTCACGGTGTTGCCGTCAACGCCAAGAGACTTGATAGCAGCGTTGGCTGCGGCCTGCACAGGGGTAAAGGCGTCCTTCTTGACGAAAGTCTTCTTGATCTCAGCGGTCAGGTTGCGGATGGTGGTTTTGGTAGAAATCTGCTTAGACATAATAGTGTTCTCCTAAAAATTATTTCAGCATATCAACGATTTCCTGCTGCGTTTCTTCCTCGTCGAGCAGGTCTTCACTCGTCATAACGGTTTCTTTGCGGACGGTCAGCGCGTTTGCGCTGTCGAAGTCAAGACCTTCGCCGATGCGGACGGCAATAGCGCCGCTTGCGTCGCGCTTCAAGCCCTGACCGATGCTTACGCTACCGGTTTCACCCGAACCATCTCCTTTCCCGAACAGGGTTACGGTCGCCTGAATATCTGCTTCCGGGATGCGCTGAGCGAAAAATCTGATGAAACCATCATGCGTTTCGCACCCGTTCAGGACACCCGCTTTAGTCGTAGTATAGAAACTGCCGGGAGATACAACGCCAACGGGTACAAGCTCACTGGTGCTGTCCGACAGTTCTGCATCATAGATACACTGGTAGTAATCCATACCACCGGCATTTTCGTAATCATCCTCGCTGCGGGCGGGCTTCCACCCGTCCGCTGCAAGAGTGAGTTCGTAGGAGCCATAGTAGCCGCCGCCCGTACCGCCGTCCACCTGCTCCTTGATAAGGGCCTTGACCTGTTCTTCGTTCAGGATTTCCCCGGATTCAGACAGGTTCTTCACGGCAGCGCTGACCGCTGCCGTGATGGTCGCTGCATGGGCATCAGCGGCGGCGTTGTGCTTCTCAATTTCCGCCTTGACCAGCTTCATCAAAGCCTGCATCTGTGGGCTGAGGGCAATTTCGATTTTTGCTTTGTTCGAGATTGCAATAAGGGCAGCAATCTCAATTTCAAAATCAGCGTTCACGCTGGATGCAGGGACTTCGATTCCACGTTCATCCTGCATGATGAACAGCAGCACTTCGGCATCATCATTCAGGCGGCCATATACGCCGATCTGGTGCATGATGTAAGTGCTTTCTGCTCCGGTAATCTGGATGCTGACTTTCCGGGCCGTTTCCTCTCCGTCCTTTACGGTGTCAATCGCAAGGATGGTCAGTTCGTGCGTTTCGCCGCTGACGGTCGTTTCTGCCGACAAGTCGGTTTCAACGATGCCGGTGCCGCTCACGGCGCGGGTGATGGTGAGCGCGCCGCCGGAGAGGGATTCCGACAGGAGCGCGGCACCGGCAGTTGTATAACTGGATTTTTCCCAGCTCATGTTGTCTGTCCTCCAATCTTGATGGTTACGGTTTCGTGCGTGTGCGCAAGCCCGCCGGTGGCGTATGCCTGCGCGGTGATGTTTTTCGGGTGGATGGCTCCGGGCAGCTCAACGGTCGTCCGCATCCGCGCTGCGCTCATAGCACCGGTAGCATAGCCACGAGCCGTGACGGCGCGGGGCTTGATGTTTCCGGGCAGCCGGACGGTGCAAAAGGCAGCCATTCCGCAGGGCGCGGCGGCGACGTAGGCAGGCGACCGTTCATGCGGTTCGACGATGTAGATGATGTGTTCAAGGTGAGCGGTACAGCGCCGGGCATAACCAAGGCGCTTTTCAATTTCTTCCGGTGTGTAGTAAATGACACCATCATCGGTAATGTCTACGTTCATTCGCCAGTAGCCCGGCCTTCCTCCGTAGTCATACCATTCACTTATTTTCACATTCGGATAAATCGAGGCCAGCGCCTTTTGGACTGCCCACTCCGTTCCGCAGTACCGACGGACTTCCAGCGCAGTTTTGATGATCCTGCGCTTTGTTTCAATCGGATAGCTGGTGTCGTACCAGTCAACGCGGAACTGAACCGCAAGAATATCCAGAACTGCCTCATCTGCACGGTCAATATCCGTGTAGATTTTCAAGCGTTCGGCAGCTTCCAGTTCCTTCTTGCGCCGCTCCCTGAAAACTGCATCAAGGATCTGTACCCATGGCTCTTTGGCAACATCAGGCGGTAGCCCTTCGACTAGGCCAACTTCGTGGAGTTCAATCATCTTCGATTCCTCCGTATGTCACCTTGCAGCTTCGGAGCTTTGCCACCTGAATTTCGGAGACAGTTGTTTCGACCGGTGTCAACAGACGTGGGCGTTTCGCACCAGCTTCCCGTACACGCATAATCAGCTCCGCCGGTTCGATGTCCCGGCCGATTTTTCTCTGCCAGGTTTCATACTCCTTCACAGCTGCTTCCACATTTTCCTGAATCGTCGATGCATTCTTGACATTGCTCAAGGCAATATGGTAAGTAAGCTCGATGTCATACGGGATTTCTTCCGGCGCATGGCAAAGAACCAGATCACCCATCGGGCGCTTTACCGTGTCGAAATATTCCTGCATTCCGGTACATTCTTCCCTTGTCGGAACTCTGCCTCCGGCCATCAGAAAGTAAATGTGGATCGTGTATCCTTCCTTGCAAACGATCTTCGTATCTGCCACATCGGACCGCCAGCTCGATGCAAAGTATTCATAGGCATCCACCGGACCGGCCACGGAGAAAATCGAAGGTGCATAGTTGATACGTCTGGTAAATGAATCGTCACCTTCCGTATCCGTACCGCCCGTGCTTGCCGAAACACTTTTTGCCCCGGACACATACGGGATAGGATCCACCAGCACATTGATTTCGCCTTCGGCAATCCCATCGCTGTTGCTTCCTGCCTCATCCGCCACGGCAACTACGTCCACGGTCAGTTCGCCGGGTAAGATCTCCGCATACTTTTCGGTTTTGAAATACCGTTTGTCTGCCGTTCTCACCTGTGTTCCTTCCGGGATTCCGGTTGCACTCGTTCTCGGCGCAGACAGTGTGAATCGAATAACCGCCGTGGCTTTTCCGGCTTCCAGGCGTTCCACTCCAACAAGCGGAGCAAGGTTGTCCAAATTCGGCCCCGTGCTCGTAGGCAGCAGTTCCGCTTTCAGACACGCCGTGCTGTACTCCATGTTGTGATGCGAACGATGTGCCAGTGTTAAAAGGACAAGCCGTGCTTCAGAACACCGTTCCAACGATACCTCACCGTTGAAAAGTTCTTTGTTGTACTTGCCAAACAGCGCCTTGCAATCGGCCACAGCTTCTTCCAGCGTTTCTTCGCCTTCAATGTCGATGTCCGGGATGTTCTCAAACTCTTTTATTTTAGACAAGCTCGTACACCACCTTTGGAATTACAACGCCATGCAGCACATCACTGTCCAGCCAGTCCACCCGCACCACTCTTGCCCGCGGCTCAAACGATGCGGTTTTCTCTGTTACCTCAGCCACATATAATCCCTTTGCCACCGGAAGTGGCTTATCGACAAATATGTTTGGATTGATTCCGAGTTCTCTGTCGCCCTCTTGGCTCCCGATTGGTGTGGAATACAGTGTGCGAAGGCACTTTGCAATGTCCTGCACTTCTTTTTGTTTTTCGCTGTCACCGGACAGCTCAACCACCGTGCTGCTGAAGTCGATCATATGTACTCCTTTATGGTCAGGCTCACCTTGCACTGCATCAAAAGCCCGTGTTTTATCACCGAATCCCAGCTGTCGCTTATTTCAGTGACCCGAAACTTGTTTTGCGATACCGGTGCAAACCCGATAATCAGGTAATGAATCTCTCCGTTCTCTGACATTTCTGTCAGACGGTTCAGCATCTTGCGAGGATTCACGCCGAGTGCTGCATCCAGAAGAATATCAAAGGTGTACTCTCTCAGTTTCGGTGATAAATACTCTGCTCGTGCTTTTCCTCCCAGAACTTCATGTTCCGCCCAGTTTGCGCCGGTCGTTCCCTTGAAGTTTGACGGGGTGAGCACACGCAGGTGTCCCACAGAGAAAATCACATCGCCGAAAATTCCAACATACATTCCAAAACCTCCTTACAGGGGTGCGGATGTTTTCTTGCCAAGGTTTCCGGTGTGTGTATGCGACACCAGCGACTTGCCGGACACAACAACGTCGCCGCCACCGCCTTGGATGTTCACGGTTCCAGCGGTTGCGGTGATGGTCGATGCCGTCATTTTCAGCTCACCGGATGCCGCAAGTGCAATCCCCGCCGGGGATGTCACTTTAATTTCTCCGCCCTCGCTGATGGTCACGGTTGCACCGCCCACCTGGATCTCAAGACTTTTCGCCTTCAGGATTTTCTTTCCGTCCACATAGTCGGTCAGTTCTTTTGCATTTGCATCAAACTTCCGATATGCCTTTCCTCGTGAGTTGGCATAATCCTTTCGGTAGACTTTTTCTTTTCCTTCAGGCGGTTTGTTCTTTTCATTCCAGACGGTGCCCACCACAACAGCATCCTCCGGGCTTTCTCCTGGATGCAGGACAAGCACAAGATCATCAACTTCCGGTGTCTGGTACTCGCCATTGGACAGAAACGGCACCATTTCCGTAACGGTGTCGTCCCTGTCTGGGTAAGTAACTTCGCACTTTCCAGCCTCATAGTCGATAGAACTCACATTGCCGAATCTCACTTCACTGCTCATGCGAAATCCTCCTTTTCCACTTTGCTGGCCTTGACCTGTGTTTTGTAGCCGCTGGATGGAGATATGCTGTGTTCCATCTGATCAACGAAATACTTTCCGTCCATCTTTCCATAGCCAACTAGGTTAAAGCACTGCGCTGAAGCGCCGGCCGGATAGCCCAACATCGTAAAACTGATCTGGGTTGCTCCGTGGTTGGCATTCTTGATGGCCGCTATCAGGCGGGCTTTTGCGTCTGCCTCGCTGCTTACCTTTCCAGTAAGTTTAAGCTGGCGTTCGTCCGTGCCCACCTTGACGTTGATGTTGATTTTTTTCTGTTTGTTGGTGTAGGTATAAAGGCCGCCCGTGTATGTTCCAGTCAGCTTTGTGTTCCACTTGAAACTTCCCGGCTCTACGCACAGGGCCGTCGGATTTCCAACGGGCCGGCTCTCATATACCGTCCATACAGGATCTTTCGCCTTGTACTTTTCCCGGTCGTACACCCAGAGCTTTGAAGTGTAGACTTTGATAACCAGTGCATAGGTGCTGCACAGATCTTGCAGAAAGGCACTATCTGTTCCGTCCTGTTCCTTTGCATCAATGCCGTGGTCGTCTCCCTCAAACTTCAGCTCCAATTTGTAACGGCCTGCAATGGTTTCAGCGATTTTCTTTACGCTGGTGTTCTTCCATGTAAAGGTCCGGTTTCTCTCGCTGAAGCTGGTGTCGTTCGGCTTTGCCACGCCGCCCATCGTCAGCGAATCAGGTGCACCGGCAAAACTAAGATCATCCAGCACGAATGCCCCGCACTCGGCGCTGTAATCTCTGTAGCCGCTCTCAATGCCCCCGATATTCCAGTCCTTTACAACAATAGCCGGGTAGAGCTTCACGCCCTTTTCCGGCATCCAGTCATTTTTCCATTTGGCAGCTCTGGCATTGACTGTAATGCTCACACTGTCGCTTTGGGATTCAGCCACATCCGTGTACTTGAAACTTTCCAGATCAGGTGCGATTTCTTCCGAAATATCGGTTTTCTCGTAGGTCAGAAGAACCGCAGCCTGCCTTCCTTTGGGTCTCGCTGCTGTCAGTACCATCATGCACCTGCCTTCCAGGGCGGAAGGTCTCCGCTCTTTTCAGCCGGCAGAGCTGGTGTTGACAGCACCGTGCCGGAATCGAACCGGACGATATGGATATATCTGGGGTTGTTCTGCATCAGCCAATCGGCTTTCAGCTCGCTTCCGTACACGTTCAGGGCAATCAGATCCCAGGTGTCACCGGACTTTGTGGTGTAATCAAGTGCCATACTGCGTGCGCCTCTTTTCGCGTTCGTACCGTTCCACATACTCGCAGAACTTCTCGTAACCTTCGTCCATAATGGAACGTAGATCTTCGGCATTCATGCTGCCGTAGATGGTGAAGTTTGGTGCATAAACATATGTGTTTCCGCTGGAACTCGTATAGGTACGCTGGTAGCTGTTGCTCGATCCACCGCGCTGGTTCCCGGTGCTGCCACCAGAAGCATCTTCGCTCCCGCCGATGGGCTTCAGCTCCACTTCCTGCTGGTAGTTCTGAAGGTCTGCCAGCATCGACAGATTTTGCCTTGTCAGTTCACTGTTGCCAGCCGTCGGGAAGAAGTTTACATTGCTCAGGTTGTAGTTGTCCGGGTTTGCAGCGTATTCCAGCTTTGCCTTTTCCGCATCTGCTCCCCGGATAAACCGGATTGCCTTCTGAGTATTTTCGTTTGCAAGAACAGACTTGGCACCAGCAATCACTTTCCCGATTCCGGTGTTCAGCAGCTGTTGGGCTTTGCCCTGGTCATCCGACACGGTAGGTGTCGGCATTGCCGCCAGAGTTTCCAGTCCATCTACTGCATAGTTGGCGATCTCCGTGATACGGCTGAACGCCACACCAGCGTCGGACCCCAGTACCAATGCCGCTGCAACAGGCTGAACCATAGTGTCAAAACTTTGAGCCACCTGGTTGTAATACTGCTGGCGACGTGCTCTGTTGAAGTCGATCAGGTTAGAATCTTCTTCTGTAAAACCACCGTCCGCGAACATCTTCGGCTTTCTGCCGGGCAACCCCAGCAGATCACCCAGACCAACGCCCAGCAGCTTACCAGCGGTCAGCCAGGTATCAATGTTCTTTTCACGAACGCCGCGCCGGAAGCTGATAACGGCTTCCGGGCCAGCCTCACCAGCAATAGACGGTCCCTGCGTCATGCCGCCGTTGGCAAATGCCGGGACAGACACGGGTGACAGGTTGAATCCGAACGACTTACCGCCGATCACCGGAACCGGAATGCCGAACAGTGTTTCCGGTATTGTGAGCTGAATTTTGTTCAGCGCCCCAATGATGAAGTTGACCGCTTTCACGCCGATGGTTGCAACCTGCTTCAGGAAGCCGATGATGCCCAGAATCACAGGCTCTACCACAGGAAGCACCTTACCCACCAGATCCACCGCCACCTTGATGGCGTTGACCAGTGTGGTGCCTACCAGGCTTACCACCGTAGACAGCAGCGGCATGACCGCCGGAATGCCTTCATTCACGATAAAGCCGAAGATCTCAGTCAGCGCCGGCTTGATGTGGTTTACTCCCAGATCTACAATCTGAGAGAACACACCGGCGAACGATTCAATCAACGGCATAACCGTCTGGATGGCAGGGGTCATAGCTCCGAACACGTCACCCAGATTTAGCCCTCCGATACTGAAGCCGGATAGCTTTTCCTGGATGCTCTGCAAGCCCTCCGGGGTGGTGAGTTGCCCGAACACCTGCTTCACGGTGTCGCCGATACCCGCTATCTTTCCGGTGAATTTGTCAAAGACGGCAATCCCGCCTTCGCCAAATACTGTTCCGACGATGTTGCGGATGTCCTCGAAGTGATCTCCCAACAACGAGACTGCCGCAACGATTGTACCGATGCCGGTAATAACCGGGCCGAATGTGCCAAGCAGTGCCATGAATCCGCTGCCCAGTTTTGCGGCCACTGGGCCTACCGTCGTACCCAGTACGTTCAGCCCTGCGCCGCCGACATTCAAAGCTCCCTTCACCGTGCTCAAAGCGCCGCCGCCGATTTTGGATGCTGCACCCGCCACCTTGCTGCCGACACCGAGGACGGTAGAACCCACTTTGGACTGGCTGACGGTCTGCCATGCATTGGACAGCCCATTTCCAATGACCGTCTTTCCTGCACCGAGGAAATTTTTCACTCCACCGGCCATACCTCCAAGGTCAAGACCGTTCGGTCCTGCAATGCCGGAAAGAATCTGTCCCGCAACACCGCCGGTCTTGGCGATAAATCGTCCAACCGGATTGCCGCTTCCGAACCCCACCAGAGCATTTTTCAGGCCGCCCAGCGATTGCCCGACATTGGAAACATACCTACCGGAGCCGGAGTTTTTCAGCACGCCCAGCAGGCCACCGTTCGTGCTAGCTTCCAGCACATCATTTACAAAACCGGTGTTTCCTTTCTTGGTTCTGCTTCGCAGGCCCTTGAAATTTTTCAGTGTTGCCCAGATGCCGACACCAGCGCCGTCCAACGTCTGCCCAATTTTTCCAAGGCGCGTTGTGGGCTGCTGCGCTCCGGCACCGGCCATCTGAACGCCGTACTTTGCATTTTCAGCAAACATTCCGGCATTCGATTTTGCAAAGGATGCGCCACCAACTGCCCGTTGGATCAGGCTTGTGGGTGTCAGTGCGCCCATCAGATTTCGGACAGTGATGCCTCCGAATGTTCCGCCTGGGGCACCGCTCGGTTTTCCGCCGATTGCAATGTTCCCGATGGTGTTCAGCAGCGAGGATCCCGTGCTATAAGCCGTCGGTGCAAAGCTCATAGCTCCGAACGCCGCGACTATGGCAGCAATGGCCCCTGCCACTTCCGGCCCGTGCTCTGCGGTGTAGTCGATACCTTTCTGAATCCACGGCAATGCTGCCTGCGCCGCATTGCCAATTCCAAGCAGCGCGGAGTGCAGCATCGGCAGAATGCCGTTGACGATGTTGGACAGATCCGGCAGACTCTCGGTGATGCCGTTCGCTATGTCAATCCACATAGCCGTCAGTTCTTTCTTTGCCGGAAGGAACTGCTTGCCCACATTGATGAGCAGGCGGTCTGTCGCATTACTTGCCATCTGGCTTACCGCTTTGCTTGTGTCCAGACGGACAAGCAATTCTTTCTCCATGCTACCGCTGTATGCACTGGTGTCACCAGCCATAAGCAAGGCATTCTGGAATGCGGGCAAGTTGCCCACAATTTTTGAAACGCCCTCAATGGCCCACTGACCAAACAGCGTTTTGATGGTCGCAGTCTGCTGGTACTTGTCCTGTTTTGAGATTGCCTCAAAGACTTTGTACAGAGTGCTCGCTGCGCCATCTTCTCCGTTCGGCCCCGTGGACTGCATATCCTTTGCGATCTGCACAGGATCAAAGCCGAGTCTATTCCATGCACCCGTCTGTGCATCCGTTGCACTGTTGCCAAGGGTGATGTTTGTAAACACACGGTTCAGGCTTGTTCCGGCCTTTCCATCATTAACACCCATGGCCAGCATGGTGGCTGCAAGCGCAGAAGTCGTGTGCAGGTCAACGCCGGCTGTCTGGCCGACACCGCCGGACGTATTCACAACGCTGGCGATTTCCGCCGCCGTGGTAGCCATGTGGCCGCCCAGATAGTTGATGGAATCTGCAATGTCGATAATCTGGTTGTGGGTCTTACCAAAAGCGGTTTCCCACTTTGCCATATAATCGGCCGCAGACTTTGCATCAATGTCCCACGCGGCAGCTAGCCGGGCCGTATCGTACAGGTAGCTTTTTTCTCCGGTTTGCTGGTTATCCAGAAAGATTTGCTCATAGCTCTTACCGGACTGTCCCAGCGATGCGGCGATCTGCGCCATCTCGTCCCGTTTGATTGGGACCTGCGTAGTCATCTTGAGGATCGCGTCCTCCATGGTGGCACGCTTTTCCGGGTCAATGCTGCCGTCATCGTTCATGATGCCGCCAACATACTTGACTGCATCTGCCGCCTGGGCTTGGTATTCCTCTGCCATGGAGGTTGTCTTTTTAATCATGACAGCGGACGCAGTTGTCAGCGTCGCCATGATTCCAAGCCCAGTCTTTCCGATTACGCCCAGAGTGTTTGCTACCGTGCTGCCCAGCGACTTTGTTCCCGTCAGTGCGCTCGCCAGATCACCGGTCAGCCCCTTCGTCTGCTTTATTGCAGTTACAAGGGATGGGTCCACCTTGCCCATGATGCGGATGCTGAGGTCTAGTGCTCCATTTCCCGCCATACGTCTGCCACCTCGTTACACAGATCCACCAGCTCCCGCCGGGGCAGGTGCAGCAGATCCGTCATGTTGGAATGCGTGGCAATGGACAGCTGGATAGCTGCTTTCCGAAGTCCTTTTGCCCCGCCTTTTACTCGAAAAAATCAGAGTTTACGGCATCGCGCAGCTTGACCGCCTCGCACAGCGGCAGACCGGCAAAGAAGTCCACCGGGTAGCCGGTGCCCATGCTGGCGATGATGCAGCAGTACAGGTAGTTGCGATGCGTATTCACCGGTGCAAATCCGCCCGCAGCCATACGGTTTTCTGCCATGGATTCGCTCATAGTGTTCAGTTCGCCCACGCCGGACAGGTCGATGCTGTCAAAGGTCTTACCCTTCAGCTCAGCCTTTTCGCTGCCCTCGTAGGTGTAGGGCGCTGCAAACTTCAGGGTGTGAGATTCCAGCTGCTTTTTCACTTCATCGGCGTTCTCGCTGTTGTCCATACCCTTGACGACCGCTGCCTGCACTTTCTTGATCTTGCCACGGGGCATGAGCTTGAAGAACTCCACAGGCTTACCGGTGGCCTTAACGGCCATTTCCTGTGCAAAAGAAGTGGTCATTTCCATTACGGACATGGCCGCCAGCTCGTTGCCGATGTTTTTCTGAATGTCGATCAAGTCCTGTACGGTCATCTTCTCCATGCCGGACAGATCCAGGCTGTCGTACTCCTTGCCCTCGAACTTATAAGGTTTATCGAACTTCACAATATTTTCCATTGCTGTTTCCTTTCCAAAAGACAGTCAGCCGCCCCACGCCGGGACGGCTGACTTCTTCATGTATCGGGTTTAGATAAGAGCGTTGATCTCGGCACGCATATCCTCGCCATCAACATAGTAGCGGCCCGCAAACTTGTCGATGTCGATAACGGTAGTGCCGTCAACCTCCATCAGGTAACGGGTGACTTCCAGCGTGGTGGTGCTGCCCATGGTGTCGGCACGCTTCAGCTTGCCGGGATCCAGCTCCTTGGGACGACCACCCAGGACGACGCGCAGGCCCTTGTAGGTGTAGCCGCCGTTCTTGTTGTCGTTCTGCATAGCAGCACGCAGGGTGATCTGGATGTTCTTGTTGGGGTTCATCATCTTGGTGGCGTAGCTGTACATGGTGTTCCAGTTCAGCGTTGCCTCCATGGATTCAAACTGACCGGGCACGGGAGAATCGACTTCGCCCGCAATGCCCATGCCGGACACGGAGGTGGTCTTGTTCTTGATCTTGGGCAGGGTGATTTCATCCGCCAGACCAATGAGCAGGTCATCTTCCGTGTACGCATTGTAGTCATTGATGACCTGGGGAACCAGGTCACTGGAAATATTCAGAGCCATAGGTCATTCCTCCTGCTTACAGAGACAGAGCCGAGGTCAGTGCGCCGGCCTCATACTCCATGGTGTTGTTGATCTGCTTAAAAGGCGGGAACGGCGTGCAGAACTGATAGAAGGAGTAGTGGCCTGCAACCAGTTCAGCGGTCGTGTTGCGGTCGGGGTCTGCCTTCATGCTGTAGCTGGCGCACACCTCGGTAGAGACATAGACACTGCCCTTCATGTTCTCGCTGTCGATGATGGACTGAAGGCGCTTCTTGTTCATGGGCTTATCCAGCTTGCTCATGTTGTCCAGAACAAAGCTGGTCCAGGAGTGGTTGAAGAAGCGGCGGACACAAAGGAAAGCGTCCTTCGGGTCGGTGTTTTTCGGATAGCAGCAGGTCTCATTGCCCCACACAACAAAGTCGCCGGAGCGGATGAAGGTCGCCACGCCCTGCTCATTCAGAACATTGCCCTGCTCCTGATCCATCAGGACTTCGGTGCCATCTTCCAGGCAGGCGGAGGAAATGGGTACGCTGACATTGGACGGGCTGGCATTGGGCGTGTCGTTGTACAGGCTGTCGTTGTAGACTGCCGCAGCAGCGGCCAGAGAGCTACCGCTGTAGATGGTGCTGCCGATCTTGCCGTACAGCCACAGGCCATATGCTTCACGAGAAGTTGCGCCCTGCTTGACCTTCTGGTTTGCCACGTCGGTGTACTTGCGTGCACCGGAAGCGGAACTGTCGATGTCAACAAAGCACACTGCATCGAAAACGCCATTGATCTTGCGGCACTTTGCCTGGAGCGCTGCGCACACCATGGGATCCTTGGAGAAGCGGGGTGCCAGCAGAATGCCGGGAACCATGCCCAGCTTGGGGAACACCTGTCTTACCACTTCCAGTCCGGTCTCTGCACCGGTGGCCGCATTCACGCCGCCCACGATGTCGGCAGCGGTGATTTTGGTCGGGTCAAGAATGGAACCGGAAACGGTCAGGGCCGTTGCGCCGTCGCCTTTGCCGCCGTTGACCAGGGCGATGCTCACAGTGCCATCATCATTGAAGCTGGCCGAATAGTCCTCGTCCGCCGTGAGCACGGTCTGCTCCTTCTTCACGACCAGCTTTTTCAGCAGGATGCCGGTCTCGTCGATCTCTGCAATGCCGTCATTCACCTGAACGGTCTTGTTGGACAGTTCAGTGATGTGCTTTGCATTCGCAGGATCCAGGACGTTGACCACGACGATAGGGGAAATGCCCATCACCTGAAAACTGGCGCTCACTGCCTCACACAGGGTATACTTTGCAAAATCGTCGGAATAGCCCACTGCGGCGGCGGCTTCTTTGAAGGTATTCACCAGCAGCGGCGTGTTCACCGCTGCTTCCGGGTCATCCAGCATATTAACGGGGGCCGTACCCACAACGATCTGCAGGCCGGAGTTGACCGTTACCGGAGCGGTGACGCTGGTCGCTGCTTCGGTCTTGTTAAAGCCATGCGAAATAGCCATCTGTCATATCCTCCTTACTTCATCAGGGCAGCAGCCTTGTTGCAGAGAATATTTTCTCTGGTGCCGTCCTGTTCCAGTTTCACCCGCATTTCAGCGAGTTTGTCCAGCGGAACGATCAGTGCTTTCAGAAGCGGCACCTGTTCCACTTTTTCTTTCAGCTTGTCGGGCAGGCCGTCCACGAAAACCGTGTACTGCGGTGCGATGCCCTTGATGGTCGGGCCGCAATATGCCACGGGAACCTGCACCTGCGCTACGGTCTGTTCAGGCTGATTTTCCTGAACTTCTGCCGCTGCTTTCTTTTCAGTGCCCATATTAAATCAACGCCTCCACTTCTTCATTTTTCAGTGCGTTCGGGGTCTTGCAGATCAGATTCACAATTCCCCAGTAGTAGTGATCCATGTCATCGTCCGAAAGTTCCCACTTTCTGGGATAGCCCACCTCAAATGCCCCGCCGAAAACCGGCTTGCGCTTGAAGTGCTGCATAATCGTTTCTTTGATGTTTACGGTCTCCACATACCCCTGCCGATCAATTCCACGGTCATAGCTGCAAATAACCAGCTGCATGAGAACCAGCTGCGGATCATGGTCATTATCGACCTCGCCGCTCGATTCGATTACGATGATGCAGGGGTACATGGCATCGTTTGTGTCAATGTCATCATCGTTGTCCGTCTGTGTCGGCAAAAACTGCTTATAAATCTTGAGGGGCTTTTCTCCCTCCTGTCCGGTAAACTTCATGTCCCGGAACAGTTCTTCCAGCTCGTCCATCATGGCTTGCTGGCACATTTCGCTGGTATACCCGGTGATCTTTTCGGCCATATCAGATTACACCCTTTCGCTTTGCATTGGCGATCAGCTGCCGGATTCGTCGTTCGGTGTTGTCCTGAAGCATCTGTTCCACGGTCGTTTCCTGCATTTCCCACACCGTGTGGTGCATCGCAGAGCCGGAAGGGCTGGACATCGTGACCAGCTTTTCGTTCGGCTTCCAGCGTTCTTTTCCACTCTCGGTATAGTCTTTGTCAGCTGGCACGCCCAACTGGCGCTGTACCATACCGATGTGCTTCGACTTAAACTGAACCAGGAAGCCCTTGCTCCTTTCGCCGGTTCCGCTCAGACCGATCATCGGACTGCCTTTCAGAACGTGTGCCTGAAAAACAGGCGGCGCATTGCGAACAGACGGACCCATGAAGGGCTTTGTGGGGCTGGTTCTGAAATAGCCCAGGTCTGCCCGGAATGCGCCGGGGTCGTTCTTCATGATGGCAAGGATAGCCGTCGGGTGGCGGTTGGTCGCTCTCTGCCGCTGACGCAGATCTTCGATCATACGCCTGCCAGCCGCGTTGAGGTCATAACGGTTCTTAACCTCGGTCAGCATCAGCTTTCGCGTCTGTCTGGCCGTGGTGTTGACCGCCACCTTCAGCGCTGCCGGGGTCTTGTTCGACAACACGCCAAGGGCACGGGACACTTCTTCGTCATTGACGGAAACCGTCATGGTGGAAGCGTCGTAGTTGGTATGGAAGTATGCCACCTTACCTCACCCTTTCCAATTCCATCCGGTAAACTCCCGCCTTCAGGGAGCAGGACTTGATTTTGTAGTCCCGCTTCTTATCCAGTGTGATCTGCTTACCGTTCTTTGGCATCGGGCCGTAGTCTTTCTGTTTCACGAACAGCAGCAGATCGGCCTTATACATTCCCTGGTCAAAGGACTGTTTTGCTCCGCCCTCCCAGTGCGCCGCACGTTCATTTACGCCGGGGTGCTGGGTAATGCAGAGCATCTGCTTATCATCTATGTAGCGTTCTTCTGCAAACTCGCTCAGGTTGAAGAACACCGTTTCCACATCCTGCGCCACATAGTCTTTGAACGTAGGGAGCGGCTTCGGGGTGTCCGGTTCGCCGTAATTCTGGTCAACGTCCAGCATATCAGCAAACCTCAGCTACCAGCCAGGAATCTACCTTATCAGGGATCAGCAGCGGGTGGCTCTGAAGCTCAATGAAGCGACGGTCGGGACGATGCTCCACATAGGTGCGCAGCAGACGGTCGCCCTCAAAGCTGTGCCAGTTGCCGCCATCATCCAGATAGTTGCACAGGCCGTAGGCACGCATGAAGTTTGCGTTGCTGGGGATCATCAGCACCATGTTATCGGGAATCAGCGGCTTGGTCTCGCCGGTCGCGTCATCCAGATAAACTTCGTCGTAGCCGTAAACGTCCACACCGGGCAGGTTCAGGTGGCCGTAATAGGTCAGGCCACCTTCCAGCTCTTTGGGTGCCATGGAACCGATGTCGAAGCGGCGCTTGTCCATCAGTTCCAGAATCTTACCGTCAGCCATGAAATTGTCGGCTGCAACCTTGCCCATGACGACCATATCTGCGTTGGCAAAGCCGTTACGGCTCACCAGCTGCTTCCAGTCGCGCAGATTACCCCAGGGGTCAGCGGCGGACTTGCCCCACTGCTTCGTGCCTTCAAGAGTGATCTTGTTGCCAAAGCCGAAGTCGATGACTTCATCCACGCCCTTGCCCTTGACCTTCAGCTTGCCGGTGGTAAGCACCTGTGCGGCCATCCACTCTTCGCGGCGGGTGGTCATGTCGTTCAGCTGGTTGTATTCCTCAATCAGCTTTTCTGCTGCACGGTCTGCCGGGGTGCGGCCAGAGAACAGATCTTCACCGGGCAGGCGTTCCATGTACTGGTCTGCCGTGCTGATGGTCGCCGGGTTGATAAGGGGCGGTGCATAGGATTTGGTCTCGTAGCCCTCGCTCTGCACGATCTCGCCGCCAACCAGCGGATGGATGAATGCAGCCATCTTGCGATTGCCCTTGACAATATCAATGTCAACGCGGCGGGTCGGGAAGGTTTTCACGTTGGAGAAAAAGCGATCCCGCAGAAACGTGCGGATCGGCGGGGTGGTGCGAACAACCTCGATCAGGTGCCGAGGCTCATAAATGCTTACTTCATTAGCCATAAATGTTGTCCTCCTTACTTCAGGAAAATGCCAAGATTGCGCAGCGGAACTTCAACGTCGTCTACGCTCACGTTCTTCGGCAGCACAAGGCCAGCAGCGAAAAACTCACCGGTCAGATAAATCGGCACTTCTTTGTCTGCCTCTGCACTGTCAGCGGTAATACCATACAGGCCGGTAAGAACCGCCTGACCTGCACCGGCTGCATCTGCAACCGGCTTCACTTTGCCGCCCTCGATCAGAACAGGGGTGTGCGCCTCGACCGCCGCACTGGCCGTCTTGGTGGCCTTTGCGATGCCGATGTCGGTTCCGGCAATGAAATATTCCGGGGCCGTGCTGAAATCTTTTCTTGCAAGATCCATGATCATAGTTCCATCCTCCTTACTTCACGCCGTTAGCCTTGCGGATTGCATTCATAAATGCCTTGCTTTCCTCATCTTCGGCTTCAGGGTTTGCAGGCGGCGTGTTGTCGATGCTGTTGGCGTTCGAGTTCTCCGCAGCCTCCTTTGCACTCTTCAGATAGTTCTTGCTCTGCTCCTGCTGTTTTGCCTTCATGCTGGCAATGACAGCCTTTGCAAAGGACGCAGAATCAACAGGCTTCGTAAACTTCGCCTCGTTGGCCTGATCTTCCGCGCCGGGCAGAGTTGCGTTCTCAATCTCCTGAATGCGGGTGCGCTCGGCAGTGATAGCCTCATTCTCGATGGTGGCTACCAGATCCGGGTACGCCTTGCGGAGATCATCCGTGGTCTTGATGTCCATGTTTTTTACCTCCCCATGGTCATTGCGTTCCGGCTTTTCCGCCGGGTTCATATTTTCAGTCCGGGTCGCGGTATTGTCCGTCACCCGGCTTCTGACAAAATTGGGCGCTTCGTTAAACGGAGTGTTCATGCTGATGCTGTTGACGAACAGAACACCGTTGCGATTCTCTACAACGGAATCCTCTGCATCGTCGTCCACCTCATCCACAAAGCCTTTTTCCTTGGCTTCCGTTGCCGTCCACCAGTTCGTTTCATCCATCCACTTAGCGCATTCATCCTCGGTCTTGCCGGACTTTTTGGCGTACAGAGCAATGATGCTGCTGCGGATGGTCTCAAGTGCTTTCAGGCAGTTCTTCATATCCTCTGCGGTCAGGTAATCGCAAACGCCCATGCTGACCGGATGGACCATGTAGCTGCCGTCCGCCGCGGCCACAACTTTGTCTGCATGGCAGGCAACGATAGTGGCAGCACTTGCACACAACCCGTCAATGTGGGCAGTCACGGTGGCGGCATTGCGTTCCAGCATATTTCCAATGGCCTGGGCCGCGAAAACGTCACCACCGCCGGAGTTGATGTATACGGTGATTTCTTTCACATCGCCCAGGGCAGCAAGATCATCCGCAAACCGTTTCGGGGTCGCTGCATCCTCCCACCAGCTGCGCTCAGAAATATCGCCATAAAGCAGCAGTTCCGCCTTCTGGTCATCGTCGGCCAGATTGCGGAACTGCCAGAATTTATTATTCGTTGACTTTGGGTTCGTCTGGGAATTGGCTTTGCCCATTGCAGCCTACCTCCTTCATTTTTTCCATCTCACTTTTGCGCTGCCTCATATTGGCCCGCCAGCTTCCGCCGGTCATTTGCGCCGTTTCCTGCTCGGCAGTGGAAATGCCCTGTTCCATGCGCAGGATAGCCGCCTCGATTTCTTTCTTCGCATCCAGATTGGTGCGTGCCGGGCCGTTCCAGTTACAGGCCATATAGGCTTTTGCAACAGCCGGATCATCGAAGAAGCCCGGCGCATGGATACGTCCACGGGCTACCGCTTCGGCAAACCACTTTTCGTAGGTCGGCTGGCAGAAGTCCGCCGCAAAGCTGTCCCGCATCACATCGCACGTTCTCCAAAACTCGTTCAGAGAACCGCGGCTTGCGGAGTAGTTGGAGCTGAACTTCTTATAAAGTACCTCGCTGGGCACTTCAATACCCGTCGCCACCTGGTTGGACATAGCTGACATAAAGCCGTCATATGTCGTGGTCGGATGTTTCGGGTCAAACGTGTCCGGTGTTTCGCCGGGCGCAAGGTCAAACACCGCAGACGGCGCAAGGTTGATTGCCAGTTCATCAGGCGGAGTGTTCGGGTCCTCCGCCTTGTCGGACGGATCCTCACCAAACGGTGCTCCGCTGACCGGGTTGTCATGCTTTATGAACAGTGTGATGGAGGATGCCACGATGGCCGCGGCTAACTCTGCATCCGTGTATCTGCCCATCTGCTTCATCGTGGGCAGTACCGGTGCCAGCAGGGGAACGCCGCGCCGCTGCCCGGCGCGTTCCCTCTGGGTGACGCACAGGATGTTCGGTTCTCCCGTTTCTTTGTCACGGGCTTCTACCCTCGTCCAGGTCAGAGGCAGCGGATTATCATAGGCCAGCGGGTGCCTGCTGGCTACCCAGTAGGCAATGACCGCACCGCTCTTGTCCGTTTCCACGCCCTGAACAATCTGGTGTACATCAACGCCGTTCACCTTGCAGGGGTTCATTCTGTCTGTGCGGTCAGGGCTGCACACCTGATCAGCTTCGATCAACCGGAGCTGCAAAGCATACGGCCAGTTCGTGCGCTCTTTGAACTGCACTGCCGCAAACACGTCACCGTTCATCAGGAAACTGGTAAACGCCAGCGTTTGCAGCCGCCAGAAGTTGTCCATGCCGCTTGCATCACAAGCTGCGCTGTCCGCCCACAGGCTGAACTCGCGGGAGATTTCCGCCTGCAAATGGTCAGCCCGTTCCTCGGTCAGGTGCAGATAGTCCGCATCGACCTGGGGTGTCGGCACAAGGCCGCTGCCCACCACATTAGTGCGCAGGGTCTTGATTGCACCGGCCGCCAGTGGAATGCCCATGTAGGCATCCCGGCTCCGCTTGCGCAGCGTTTCCAGATTATCCTCGATGTCCTCTTTTGCGCTGCCACCGCCAACGTGCCAGCTCCGCATAGAGCGGGATGTATGGGAAGCGCCATAGTTCCCGTAACCGGTGCCGTTGTTTATGACAGACAGCGCCGTGCGGGCCACAGCACGGCGATACCCTTTTTCAGGGGAGATCGCCGCAATGGCCTTATCAAGGAAATTTTCCATGTGCTCCACCGTCCTTACACATCATGCGGGGAGAAGTGGTAGATCCGGTTTCTGCCCCGGCCCCTTTCCTCCGCTTCCGCTTCAGCCACTTTCTTTTCCCAGAAAGCAATGCTTTCCCGGATCTGCTTCAGGCTGGCGCGGGTCAAAACCATCTGCTCGATCTGGTAGCTTTGACCGGTCGATACGGCGGCCTCGGCTTCCAGCCACATATCAAGGTGCCGCTGGGCGGTCTCTTTTGAAATAACAGGCATTGGTTAGATACCTCCCGATCTCCTTCTGCGGTACTGGCGCTGCTGTGCAGGACGCTGTGCATCCTCACCGGGAATTTCCAAACCAGGGGGATTGCTGATTTCCAGCGCAGCCGTTGCGTAGTTCCGCACGTCAAATGCTTCATTACGTTTCTGCGTCGGGTCCTTCAGTTCCCACCGTTCCACTTTGCGGCCAGACTTCCAACGTGTGACCTTGTGTTCCGCAGTAAGCATCTTGAAATAATTTTCGTCATACCCTGCATCTTCTGCCGCTGGGAAGTGGCAGTAGTTCGGGCCTTTGATAAGCACTTTCAGCCGTGCAAGGACATGGTTCTTTCCGGTGTCAACACCAAGGGTGAACAGTTCGCCCTTGACGCGGTTATTCTGGGTGGGGTTGCGCAGGTAGGGCACATCCATACCGCCGCGTCCTTTGATAGCCCAGATATGCCGTTCCTCCCGTTCTTTGCAGAATCGAATGACCTGATCCGGGAAGTGGCCGCCGCTGTCCATGCAGACAGACCGCAGGGACAGCTCCGTGCCGTCTTTCTTTTTCCATGTGCGGGAAAGGAACTCGTCCAGGTCTGCCCACACCTGACCGCGTTTCAAGTCGCCGTAGATGCGCTGGTACCGGATGCCCCAGCTTTCTCTGCCGATACCCCAGCCCACCACTTCGGCCTCGAAGCGGTTGTCCTGCGTATCGACACCGGCTGTCAGATACACCACGCCGTCCGGGACTTCGGCCTCGTAGAACTCGCGGCGATCCAGCAGGTTGTTTGCCTCCACCGCTTCGCCCGGTTCTTCCCACGGTAAGCCTAGGTCAGTGTTCACAAAAACCTGCATCTTCTCGTAGTCGCCGCGCTGTGCATCCAAGTCAGCAGCAATGAAGTCCTCCACGATCTTGTCCCACCCGCAGAGGGTAGAGCCGATCTTGTTCATGTGGAAGCCCCGCACAGACCGTTCCGGGTGTTCTGCGTGCCACTTTCCTTGCAGGCTGTTCTTCTTCCAGCGGTATTCGTTGTCAAGGCAGCCACACTCGGCGCAGCGGTATTGCACGCCGCCTTCCGGCCACTTTTCCTTGTCGAACACCATGTTGTCCCAAACAAAGGGCTGATAAAAGCCGCAGTTCGGGCAAGGCACCGTCCATTCCTCTTGGGTGGATGCGTTGAACTCGTCCAAAATGCGGCTGTTGTTTTTGTCGGTGGGGGTAGACACCAGCACCGTCTTGTAATCCCAGTAGGTCGTTTGGCGCTGCTCGGCCAGCATGACCGGGTCGCCCTCTTTGCCGGCGCTGGCTTTGTAAGCATCCACCTCGTCCGCCAGCAGCACCTTGATGGGGCGGCCGCGAAGATCGGTCGGGGCGTTTGCGCCAACGATGGTCAGCTGACCTCCTGCAAAGTTCTTTTTCATGATGGTGTTGCCAGAGTAGCGGCTCTTGTTATCCACAAGGCCCCGAAGCACCGGAGTGTCCCGGATCATGGTAGCCAGACGGTCTTTGCTGAAACTCTCGCCCAGGTTCACCGTGGGCTGCACAATCATGATGGGGGCCGGGTAATAGCTCATGTAGTACCCGATGGTGTTCAGGATCAGCCCGTCCGTCTTGCCGGACTGGGCACACATCATGGCAACCACCTTGCGGATGTGAACATCCCCGATGGCATCCATGATCTCCCGCTGGAAGGGTGCATTGTCCGTATTCCAGCGGCCCTGCGCTGCGGATGCTTCCGCCGACAAGCGGCGGTAGTTATCTGCCCACTGACTAAGGGTCAGGTTCGGGGGCGGCTTCAGCGCACCCAGCGCCCGGCTGAACATCTGTGCAGTCTGCGGTTCCAGGTGGATCATTGCCATTGTTGCCGCCGCCTTTCTTCACACAGCTGCCAAACGGGCAGAACTGCTGGATCTCATTCAGCCGGATGCCCCAGACACAGCCCCGGCATTTATTCTTCCTGCTCATCTTCGGGTTCCTCCCCCGCTGGTGCTGCCAGCGCAATTTCGGGGTCACTCAATTCTACAAGTGCTTCCTGCACTGCTTTTTGCAGAATGTCGTGGGCTTCCGCCGGGTCGGTCAGCTGTGCCATGGTGCTTGCGTACTTGGTCGGGATGGTTTCCAGCCGGTTCTTGAAATTTGCAAAGATGGTTTTCAGGGCGCGTTCTACGTCCTCGGTGCGGTGCAGGTCGCCTTGGGCTTCCTCCATCCGCATTTTCTCGATCTTGCCGCGGGTTTCCTCCCGCTCGGCACGGGCAGCAACAAGGCGGGCTTGATCGTCTTTGTTGCCGATCTTGAAGTTCAGGTATTGCCGGACACAGACCTTCATGTCAAAGACACCGGGCCGGACTTCGGACAGCACGCCCTGATCCCGCAGGTTCCGCACCTGACGGTCAGTGATATCCAGCCATTCGCCAACGGCCTTACTCGTGTACAGCATCTTTGTCACCGTCCCCCGGTTCTCCGATCTCGCCGGTTGCCCGGATGCGCAGCAGTTCAAGTCGCTGCTGTTCGGTTTCCAGGTGCAGCTTGTCCATTTCGTTTTTCTGCATCTGGGCCGCCGCAGACAGGATGCGGCCATGAATTTTGTTCAAGGCTTCCTGCAGCTGCAAGATACGCTGTGCCGGGGTCTCCTTCTGATACATACCGATCTGCTGGTTTGCGCCGTCCCGCTTCCGCTTGCCACGTCCGCCGGGTACTCGCATATCCATGACGCTGGATGTAATCATCTGGTCAGGCGGTAAAGCCTGATACTCTTTTATCTTGTCCAGAATGTACTTTTCCCGGAGCAGCAGTACACCGATTTCGTGGGATGTCAGCTCGGTGCTGTTCCGGGGCGCATTCTCTACGATCTGTTTTTCTTCCGGGGTGAGCTTGTCAAAGAAGATGGTCGCATAGGCTCCATCCTTCATTGCATTCTCATTCCCGACAGGTGCCCCGCCGCCGGGGTTGCCCACGGCGTTTTTGTTTCCCGGCTGTCCGCCGGGCTTCCGGGGTGCGGGCGGACCCCACCCGTCCTTTGCCTTCCAGCGGCGGACCGTATCATATTTAAGATGGAGATCGTCCGCCAGCTGTCGAAGATTCACTTCTCCGTCCTTCTCCATCCGGGCAATGTACTCAGCGCGGGCGGCATCGCGCTCATCGCTTCGCCTTGCCATTTGGTTTTCCTCCAATAAAAAATGCCCCGTCTGGCAAATCATCCAGGCAGAGCATTCAGTTTCGCCGCCGGTCCTGCGGCATTTCTTCGGGTCGCTTACAACTTGTAAGCAACAGTGTATGAAAAAGGCCCCTCGGTTCGCCGCCGTGGGGCCTCTCTCCATAATTCCACTGTACTAAGTATAGCACCAAAACCGTCTTATAACGTCTTATCTTTTGCCGGTTGGGGCTTTCAAATGTAAACACTTTATGACATAGCCACCATTTTGCCAGCCCCGGCAAGATGGTCTATCCCGATTTTGTTGACCTCAACAAGATCACACCGGGATGATTTGTTGGCACCGGCAAAACGTGAGTTGCTTACAAATTGTAAGCGTCCACCATCCCGGTGACATTACCGCCATGTTCGCCCCAGACTTACATTTTTTGACCCGTACCCCCTTTTCGTGGGTCAAAAACGCGGAAGCCCTTCAAAAAATTTGGAACCTAGAAAAATTTTGGGGCTTCCGAACCCGCACCGCGCCCGCCGGCGGGGGGCAGTACCTTTCCGGCGGCGGGGCCGGACGGGGCGACGGCAGGCCGGGCCGCCGGTTGGCGGTGCCCAGGGCAGCGGCAGGCCGTCGAGGCGGAGAAGGAAGGGGGCAGGGGGTTAGATAAGGCGGCTATAGCCTAGCTATTGGCTATACTGCAAAGGCCATATGCCGGTCAGGTAAAGAATCTGACCCCTCCGGCGGTGGGCTGCGGTGGGTGGTTTTTGGCTGTTGGCGGGGTGATCTGCTGCGGCGGCGGGGGGGGCAGGGTTGCGGGGGGGGGGG
>ENA-OQIK01000376-OQIK01000376.1-human-gut-metagenome-genome-assembly--contig:-NODE-376-length-29934-cov-3.936162_pt1 | contig 29934 bp, 27 predicted proteins | sample MGYA00242578_ERZ504743 | MGnify/ENA primary metagenome ERZ504743 (study PRJEB26092, sample SAMD00036441) | human gut metagenome | host: Homo sapiens | study: EMG produced TPA metagenomics assembly of...
TTTTTATAAAAAAGTGTGGTTGGGGGGGGGGGGGGGGGCGCGGTGTGGTAAAGTCGCCCTTTTTTAAGGATACGGCGGTGTCCGAGGAGGTATCGCCGTGTCCTTTTTGCTTTTTCGCAACGCCCATGATCTTCACCAGCTAAAAAAAGCGTAGCTCCCCCTTCGTGATGTTCTAACCACGAAGGTACAATATATCAGTACTATTCAGATAATATATTTTCATGCGCCCGAGCGGCTTCATGCCGCCCGGGCGTTTTTGCGTCTATATGGAGCCTCGGGCCAACTTGGACCGAAGTTCAGCTCCGCTGCCGCTCACCGCCGCCTCTGTTTCGGCTACTCGTCAATACCCAACACCGAAACGGAGGTACACAATGAAGGAAAACAAAAAAGTTTACATTTACAGCGTAAAAGTAAAATTCCAAAGAAAGTGGCAGATATTTTATGCATCATCTGTAAATGATACGACATCGTTGGGCGTGCAAGACAGATATTTGCATATGCGTTCTAGGGTTACAAGCGTTATATTTTGATCCTTTTTAAGTCGGTTGAGCGTATGATTGTCAAGGACTTTATCCTTCAACAGAGTATACTGTGTAATTTTGCGTTTCTGCATCGTGTCCCATAACGGGCTGTAATCAACCATTGAAAAGTCCTCCTAAGAACAATCATAGCTGATTTACGGATAAATCAACATTGTGCATATATGCACAATGTTGTATACTGATTAGAAGGAGGTAAGAGAATATGCAGGAATTTGACTATAGTAATGAAACATCGAATGATTTGTATGATGTGGTGGATGGGCTGTCTTATGAGGAAGCGGTATCTGCCAAGGCAGCTATTGAAAAAATAAAAGAGGAAAAAGAAGAGAAAAAGGTCATGAAATTTAAAAAATGGTTTAATGAGGCTCTTTTCCCGATTCTTAATGAATTTGCAGCTGCTTCCGGATGCTGCCTTAAAATTGATCAGGATGCGTGTGGCGGTATGACAGTAACATTAAGGAGCAAGTATGGCGTTGATATCACTGCCAACCAGAAACAGATGCACATGGCAATAGCATTCGCAGATCACATTGCTGTAAACAAGTGGTCTGGAGCTGATGAGGTGGAACTTACTCTCATATATGGTATTCCTGAAGAAGATTAAGAATTGAATGGATGAGAAAAGGTTCATCCTATTAGCAAAACACTAATGAGATGGACCTTTCATTGAATTCTCTTAATAAATGCAGTATTGAGGTGCTCCCCCGGATGCCAGAAGATCATCAATACCTTTTCCATTTTCTTCTTTCCAGTTTGCAATTACGACTGGGATGCCAGCGGCTTTTAGTCCGTCTGCCAGTGATTTTTCGCACGATAAAACCCGCTCATTATGAAGCTTGTCTGCATCAAATGCAACAACAACCATTTTCATTCCCAGTTCTTTCATTTGAGAAAGGACACCGTCATCTAAAATAAGAGAATAGGAATTGACCCCGGGAAGAGTTACCACCGGAGTCGATAAGGCGTTGGATGCAAATAGTCCTTTTGGCTCACCTTCCGTGATGTACCAAAGGGAGGATGTCTTGGCAAAAGGAAGGCCGTAAAAACTGCATTGGTTTGCAGCCGCGCAGCCCTTTTTATAGATGTTGGCCAATATTCCACGTGTTGCAGCCTGAGAATCCTGATAGTAGGAAGCCAGGGTTCTGTATTTTCCTCTTTGCGGGAGAAATTCTTTCTCTCCTCCAGGGGTTACAAAGTAAACGCCCTTCATGCTGATGAAATATTTTTTACCTTCGGCATAGTAGAAACGATCCTGGCCGGAAGTGATTACGGTTGCATCAATGTCAGAAAAATCTTTCCGGATCCGAAGACGAAAGGTGTTCCCATCGAGGTCATACATCGGAAATACCAGTCCACTTGGGCCGGCAAAGGTCCACTGCTCTCCTTTTAAATACGCCCCGGGAATTCCTTCGAGGGAATTTGATCCAAATTTCTGTAGAATTAGATCTGCAAGCCTGGCTCTGGTTATATTCCTGGTGCGGTATCGGTTATGGTACTTTACCCGCAGGCTGTCCTCTTCCGGAAATGATACAATATGATGCTTTTCAATCAGTTCATCCGTCCAACCCTGGCTATGAAGATAAGTCTTGTGTGCCGGGTCAAGGATCAGCAGATTTTGCATATAGGTGTAAATACCGCTGCAGTTTTCATTGCTTTGGGGCACAATCTGATCAACCGGTTTCAGTTCCCTCTTTTGTGGTTTTGAAATATGCGAATAATTTATTCCGGTTTTCTTTTTCCGGAGCAGTTCGTACTGAGTGCGTTCTTCATAGATGGAACTGCCGGAACCTTTTGCGCTTCCGATAAACACATATTCCTGGCCATCGGAACCGATCATATTGCACTTTTCTTTATCGCGCTGGCAGCAGATGAGCTCACCACCGTAATCTTCCGGTGTCCAATAGCCACACCAGTCTTCATGCTGACAAATGGGGCATTTTCTGGCCCTGCTTACCCCTTTCCATGCATCGCTCATGTTCTTCTCCTCCTGTAAATATAATATTTGTTTGCTTTTTACCGCCATGTAGCGGAGTATGTCAGTCCTGCTGACGCATATGATTGCCTGTCGGCATCATTTTTCGCATAAAAAATGGCATATCAATCCCGGATGGGATCGTATGCCTTTCACATAGCGAATTATATTTGAAAAAAATGAGTACCGTCTTATTATATCTGCTTCACAAATGCTTGTCAACAGCGCTGAAACCCTGTTCGGCGAAGGGAAATCCTTTGAAAGGACCGCAAGTTAGACACTCATGGGAAGGTTAAGAGATGCAGACCAGTCAGATTAATTCCAATATCTGTTGGATGTTCTTTTTGCCAAATGAGGTTTTATCCTGATTGATAATCAGACAGGGAACGCTCATAACATGATATTTTTCTTTTAAATCTGGAAAATGGGCAATATCATATACTTCAGCCGTTACGAGCGGGTTTAGGGAAGCAATCCTCTGTGCGGCCGTTACAAGATCCGGGCACATGGTACAGGAAAGTGATACCAGGATCTGCAGATGAACGTTATGCTGGATTGCCAGTATTTTTTCTCTTATTACAGGATCGAGTGGCTGCCCAGGCCCTGCAGTATTGTATAATCCCAGAATAAAGGACGTAAATTCATGCCCTCCGGGGACGCCGTGAAAAGCCAGCCCTGTCTTCTCTCCGCTTTCGGTTAATACATCCACAAAAGGAAGCGAAGCACCGGTATCGGCAGAAGGGGCGCTTTCATGCACAGTCAACTTATCTGTATATTTTGCCAGTTGTGTCATATAATTTTCTAATTCCTGGCTCACGGGCCGGGAATCCAGATGCAGCTCAAGCTGCAATTTCCGTTCCATTTTGGAAAATACTGTATTTAACTGGTTTATGATATCCTGTGAGAAAAAACCACCTGAGGATTTCACGTCTGGCGCGGCACCTTTTTTGACCACCTGTTTTGCATAGATACCGGTTCTTCCCTGCATGGCAGCCGCATATTTTTCCAGCTCCGTAGCGGCGGTAGCGCCATCTCCCACTGCCGTTACTACCTGGCGCAGATTTTTCTGGCACACATCACCGGCTGCATAAATTCCTTGGCAGCTGGTCTGCCGGCTCTTATCGGTTATCACATATCCATGGGGATCCAGATTCACCAGCTCTTTTACCAGTGAGGTGTTTGGTTCATAACCTGCAAATACAAACACTCCGAACGTGTCATTGGCAGAATCAAAGAGAGTTTCCTTTCTGGTATTTCTATTTCTGTAGCGGATCCTGCGCAGTTTATGGTCACCTTCAACGCACACAACTTCGGTATTTGTCAGGACGGTAATCTTGGGATGATTTATGGCTGCTTCTGCAACAGCTTTTGCGCAGGAAAAATCATCGTCCCGGATCAGAATGGTCACATGGCTTGCGAATTTGGTGAGGAATACACTCTCTTCTGCCGCTGCAAATCCTCCGCCGATTACAAAGATTTCTTTCCCGTAGAAGAATTCTCCGTCACAGGTTGCACAGTAAGCTACTCCATGACCGCGGAACTCTGCCTCACCTGGAAAGCCAATCATTCTTGGATGGGCGCCTGTTGCAAGCAGAATTCCAAAGCTTTGGAAGCTGCCCTTGTCTGTAGCGCTTTTCCAGAGTTCTGCTCCGGATGTAGTTTCTTCTTTTTTCAGCGCAGTAACTTCCCCTAATAGAAATTCAGCTCCAAAAAACTCGGCCTGTCTGCGCATGGTTTCTGTCAGTGCTCTCCCGCTGGTTTTCTCAACGCCGGGATAATTTACCACTTCATCAGTGATGGTGACCTGGCCGCCGAATTTCTCTTTTTCAATGATAAGGACACGATAGCGGGCACGTGCAAGATATAATGCGGCGGTCAGTCCGGCCGGCCCTCCGCCGATCACTATTACATCATAGAAATTTTCCTTTCCCATCAGAGCATACCTACCAGATCAAGGCTTGGTTTTAAGGTTTCTGCACCAGGTTGCCATTTGGCCGGGCACACCTGATCGCCATGTTCTGCTACGAACTGGCATGCCTGAAGGCGGCGGAATAGTTCATCCGCATTACGGCCAACATTCCCCGCATTTATTTCATATACAACGATTTTCCCTTCTGGATTTACGATGAAGCTTCCTCTCTCGGCCATTCCGTCAGACTCAATCAATACATCAAAGTCATTACAGAGTACATGCGCTGGATCGGCAAGCATCGGATATGTGATCTTGCCAACCCGCTCAGAGGAATCATGCCATGCTTTGTGCACGAAATGAGAATCTGTAGAGACTGAATAAACTTCGCAGCCTGCCTTTAGAAAATCAGGGTATTTGTTTTGCAGATCTTCCAGCTCTGTAGGGCATACAAAGGTAAAGTCTGCCGGATAGAAGAAAAAGAGACTCCATTCTTTCATGATATCGTCCCTGGTTACTGTTTTAAATCCACCATTCTGATAAGCCTGAACAGAAAAGTCGTTTATTTCTTTATTGATCATTGACATCTTAGCATTCCTCCTTTATGGAGTAATGGTTCCCGGAAGCACATAAATTTATGCGAAGACCGCGCTTCAGCAATGATGTTTGCATAGAGGAAGGTATTAATCTTATGGTCATCCGAAACAAAAAAGACATACAAAGTCCATTGGGCTTATATGTCTTTTACCTGCAGTTTCTAAAACCAGTCTGTTACGATGTGGTACGGATCCATGGTTTCTGCGGTGATATAGTATTCGCCTGTTGCTGGGACAGGCTGCCCGTCCGGGCCAATGATCTTTGCATTAGCACTTATTTCTGTCAGGGGAAGTAAAGTTGTGCATGGTTTGATTAAGCACAGTGGGTTGATCTCAACAATTCTATATAAATATTTTCTTTTGTCTCCGAACCGCTCTACTACGACACCAGCTCTGGGACTTCTTAAGGTCACTTTCATCTTCATATCCTTCTTAAGGCCAGTATTTAAAAAGGGCTCATGCTGCAAATGATACACGTTGCGGTGAGCTATTCGGCAAACATGTTAATCCTGCTTCACTCCATTTTATCATTATTTATGAGTTACATCAATAGAAAAAGAGATATCAAACACGGTGAGGAATGCCCGGCCTTCATCACCTATTGTAGCATTGTTTTGTATGGGTTAATCAGCGCTATTTAAGTGTTGCGATGTACACAATGCTGCGCCAGAAAGGTTTCCTGTGCTGAATCATCAATAGCTTGGTCATATGGGGATTTGTTCTGTATTATGCAGAAAAGAGGCATTGCAAAAAATAGAAAAAATAAGAAAAGTATCAAATACATCGTAATTTTTGTCCTCCTGTGGTATTGAAACGGTTACGGGTGTAAGCTTCAATCTTCCTTAAGTATCGGAAAGTTCCAGGCATTCCATATGCCTATCCGCGAATTGGTATAAGTGTTTAAGAAGTGGAATTTCCGGGTTCTTAAGTGAAGCATCGGTGCTAAAGAGTAAAGGTGTTTTAAAATGGTTGCTGTCCAGAAAGTGGTTCAATTTCCTTGCATCATCCAAAGTTTCGACAATCACTATGTATGCTTGAAAGGAAGCGACATTTTGACGATCCAGGTCCGCTTTTAATGCCTTTTTATTTGAACGGTAGGGAAATACTAAGATCTGTCCCTGCAAACGCGTCTTAAGGCAAATATGGGGAATAGACGGGGTATTCTCGATGGCCTGCGCAAGAAATATCTGGTGACCGCTTTTCAGAATATTGATGCAGGCGCTATTGCGGACCAGAACTGCTAAGATTAGAGGTGGATCATTTGCGATACGGCTGGGGAAATGATCAAAAATTCTGGGATTTGGCAATAATAATTCCATTAACTTACTGCTAAATGAGCTTAGCTGCAGGATGGACGGCCCGCTTGCTTTTCCAGCTCGAAATATGGAAAGAGGGATTAACAATCCTTTGCGTATCAGAGCATGAATGGGATTTCGATAGGGATTACCGTCCCCAGCAGAAAAACGCTTGAACTTGTTTGCGCACCCACCAAGCAATAGAAAATCTCTTACCTGAGCTGCAGTGCAATACTGCAGCTCATAGACTATGGATAGGATGAGCAGTTCCAGATCAGACAATTCATTTTTTGAGATGGAATGCCATGCTCCGGATGATTTTGAGGTATGAATGGATTTAATGGTTGTGGTGTTATCAAATCGAAATGGGGAATAGGACATGGCATATGCGGTGGTATCCGCGTTCCTTTCATTTTCATTCACCGAAGAAGATGCCATCGGTGTGTTCCGTGGTGCTTATGGCCTCGGCTGGTGCTTCCGGCGTTTGCTCTTCTGAACCTGAGACTGCTTTGGTGGTTTCTGCAGTCAGATTCATCTGGGCTTGAGGTTCTGGCCTGGATTTTTTATTTCCTGCAAGGAAGTAATTTCCTGGTTTGCCGGAAGAAAAATATCCGTTTGAGGATATGTGAGCAACGCTGTATTTCTTTTCAAAAATGGATGGATGCAACGGTTCCTTCATAAATGGTCCCCATTCGATCTTCAGTCTTGGGGCACTCTTCTCTCGCGGTTTGGGTAGAAAATTTACCTTTCCCCTAAAGGGATAAATCGGTGAGGAATTGTTTACGGAAAAGAATATAACTTCCTGGAAACCAAGATACCGGAATACCGTGCCGGAAAAACGTTCGGATAAGGTAGGTGTGGAGCGCCTGGAATAGGAGTAAGTCGGCCGCTCTGCGGTGATTGCTGTCTCCGTAACGGTTTCCTGTGTGACGTGTTCTAGGGTCTCACCTGCCATTTTGGAAAAGATATCCATTTCCGTGGTGCTTACGCGTCCGAATATGATCTGATGCGCGCAGTTACCGAGCATGATGCTGTCAAGCTGTATTTTTTTTACCTGATCCAGTGTCTGGATGGCACAGATGACAGCAACCCGGTACTGGCGAAATAATGTGAAGAAACTTTGCAGTTTCGGATGCAGGAGCACAGGGAGCTCATCAATGTAAATAAAATTTTTGATACGGTCATTTTCTGATCCAGGCCGCCTGAGAACGGCTGTTTCATAGGAAAGCAGGAAAAACAGGCCAAAGCCGGTTGCCACAGAATCACCTCGCTCAAGAGCATAGTTTAATATGATGACCTCACCGTACTCCAGGGCTTTATCAAAATCAACGGTCTCTTCTGCTTCAAATACATCGCGGACCAGAGGATCGTTTAGGAAATTGTTGATCAGGTTTCGCAGGCCGTTGCAGCGATCATACATATTTGCTTTATTTTCGCCCAGAAGATCATTGTTGATGGTTGTGTATACCTGTTGCCACTGCCCTACATCTACAATCTCAGCAACCTGTTCTGTGCGGTCATTTCCATTGCTTCTGAGGCTGTGAACGGAATAGTGCTTAATAAGTGCATCCAGATATGGACGGCAGCGGCTACAGTCGTTGATCAGGTTCTGCACATCGGATGCTTTGGGAACCTGCCCGGGGTGCACCAGATGATAAGTCAGCATTAATAGTTCTGCTATGCTGACAGTTACTGTTTCATTGAGACTAGAAAAATATGGATCGGATACTCCTGACTGGTCATAAATGGACTGGACTACGGTAGCGAAATTGGAGGCCTGGGCCGTGATGGTGGTTGCCAGTGCCTTTCCGGTCAGTGACGGATCGATTTTAAAAGGATTGAAACCGGTGAACCCTTCTTTGTGTTTCCCATCTTTTAAAATCGGATCAATTCTATGGATCTTCAGTTTGCGATTTTTGGCCATATAGTAGCACTGATCTGCCCATGTAGCATTGGGCGCTACAACGGTGATGCCGGCGGATTGGGAGTCAAACTTGAGATGCCGGTACAGCTCTTTTCTGCTGTTGTTTTCTTTTTCAATCTGTCTGTCTGTATTCGGGTTTTCTAACAGAACCGGTTCAAAGTAATTGATGGAAAAATCGGTTTCCTTGAATGGAACACAAATCCGTAATTTCCCCTCTTTTAGAGCTGCATAACAAGTTCTTTTCTGATAGTCCTCATTATATACTTTCTGATCAAGGTCGTCTGCAATGGCAACAGTGAGCACACTGGATGTTTTCGCGGTGCCGGTTGTACCGTCGCAGTACATATGCAAAAATCGGTCCAACTCTTTTACAATAAATTGGGATCCCGTTGAAAGATAACGGACTGCTTTAAAATCATAAGCAAATTCTTTGGATTTCCGGAAATCTATGTAATGATCGAGTTTAAACCGATCGATTTCATCCAAGACTAGGTCCGAAGAAAATGTGCCATATAATTTGCATCCGATATAGATGGGAATAAGAGGCGGAAGTCCGGCAAATAGGAAAATGCCCAGTTGCATGATCATATCCTTGCCGATGTACTCTCCCACCGGAATGACTGAGAGAAAACGAATCAGGGGCGGATAAAGGCTGCTCATTATGAACTTCTGAATGATTATAAGGTCATTCAATGTTAGGAGGATGAGGCTTCCATATTTGTACAAACGGTAGTTCCAAAAAACATATCTGGTAGAATACATCCAGATAAACGGAGGCATAAATAGCCAGAAAAGTGCCATTATGAGTGATAGTAAATGATTTCCTAAGTAGTGATTGGAAAGATTAGAAATAGAAATGATAATAATAAATAAATTTATTATTATGTTGAGAAGCAAAAACGCATAAAATACACCAACCAGAGCGGGGCTCTGGCTATACTTTTTAAAATTCTTCCAGAAATCAGATACGGTTACAGTATCGGAGTCAAAGATATAGTCCTGGTCATCCCCAAATGGTAAGGGCTGGATTTTCCGATTGATGGAATTGTATAACTCGCCTACTTTATCCCGTAGAATTTTAAATATCAAACTGAGCATAAATGATTCCTGCCTTTCCAAGTGAAAATGTGTTTACTGAATGAGACTTCCATCGGCTTGAAAACTATAGGTTTTCCCCTGGATCACTATCGTACTAAGGTTTAGGGTGCCATTATTCTGAAATAGATATATCTTTCCATGGATTTTTTGCCAGCCAGTGACCATGGCCCCGGACTGATCGAAATAATATCTTTGATGATCGATCGTCTTCCAACCGGTTATCATAATGGATGACGCAGGATCGAAGTAGTATTTTTTACATGCTTTTGAAAACCATCCGCGAACTGCTCTTCCATTGTTTTCATCGTGATAAGTCCATTCTCCGCCAAAAGATTGCCAGCCGGTCAGCCGCTCACCGTTTTCGTTAAAAGTGTAGTAGTCTCCGTTTATAAGGTATCGGCCACTTATAAGGTATTCACTATCGTATTCAGAGCGTTCGGAGGAAGCGAGCTTATAGAGCTGCGCATCATTTTTCTTCTGCCAGTATCCTGTATAATAGCCAATATCTTCAGATGATAGATATTTTGAATGATTATAGGCCAGCTCTGCTTTTTTACTGGTATACAGGTATGTTTGGTCGCTGGCTGCTTCGACTTTAAAAATATAATCACCTGGTTTTGAATATAGGATTTCTCTTGTGTTGATAGAGGTTGTGCTGCATGTAAGTTCTTTTCCACGTTGGGTAAGACGACCGTCCTTTTCGATGGTATATATAGTCACATGATATGAGTCGGCATGTTCAACAGGATCCCATTCTGCGACTGTCCCATTCCAACGAAGCTGCTGTGGCTGATTTAAAACCATTGGTAGCGGATAGGAATGTAGGGTAAAACTACAGGATGAGTAATCTGCAGATATAGAGAGTCCCTGTATTGTCCCGGAATCTGAAAGACAATTTCGTTCTTTTAGCCATTCAAAATCATACCCTTTTTTAGCATTAAGAGTAATCCTATAGTCCATATAAGAACCGATGGGTAAATCGCTGGCATCATACATTCCCTGATAAGTGATGGTGTACTCGGAACGGCTGGGCTTAAATGATACTTGATCTGCATTGATTTCATCCTCTTTTACTTTATAAATTCTCTGGATGCTTACGCTGGTAATCTTTTTGGTATCGGCAGCGTATGTGGGGATTGTCAATATGACAAACATGAATATGAGGAAAATAATGGAAACTGATTTCATTTTTATCATCTTAAAATCCTTTCTCAAATTCAAATTTTTGGCACAAAAAAGCATAACATAATCGGCTACAGCAATTCTGCAGATTGATTATGTTATGCCGGAAAGCGGTTTTGTAATAAGTATTCTATCATATTAGATTAGCTTTGTAAATTCTTACCTGATCGGAAACACTTATCAACGCTCAAACGATAATTTTTCACTTACCATATTGAATTCGCGAAAAAGCTTTTCACTATCATCTTTTTTGATAATGGATGTAATGGTGGTTCGGTTGAGACCGCTAATGGCGGTCAGAAGTTCGATCGACTCGCCCTGACGGTGCAGTTTGACAATTGCATCTCGTTTTTTCTTTGTTATATGCATGGTCATCATCCTTTTTATTCTAGGCCAGCAAATGCACTGTTCATGAATATATTATCGGAATTATTTTCCTCGGTAGTTCTACTTGAAGCGGTTTCGGTATCCTTATTTTCAGAAACAACTTTTGAGGTATCCTGTTTCATGGAAGATGTTGATTTCGTTATCGCTTCATTGGAACTATTATCAGTAGGATTTTCGTTTACCACCGGTACATATGAAAGTGCCACACTACTCTTCTCTTCTCGGGCTGTTGATCCGAAAGTAAGCTCGGCTATTTTCATATCCATTTCTGCTTGTGTATAACGGATGGGCGTATCTGTACTGATGGATTGTTCCAATATATACTCAATCGTTCGGCGTTTATTGAGGCTTGCCATTTTTAAATCGTTTTCCCATTTGACAAGTGATTCATTGCCTTTAATGCGGATCTGAAATACTTTTGGAAGCTCTTCAAGGGAAATGTCTTTCGGTGCGTAGCCGATTAAGAGAAATTGCCGCTTGATTGCGTAATTTAGTACGGCAGCGGTCAAGAATGACATTGCTTGACCGCTGCGGTTATGATACCACGTAGCGAAATGTGGCGCATTAGCTGTATTGATGTTGATTTGAATGTAGCTAGCCATTATTTGTACCTGTTTTTGAGCTGTTTATGCAGTCCGATTACAATAGCGTACATTGGAGAAATTTCGGATCCATCATCAGCACGATTTGTTAAAACCACTTTTGTAAGTCCATGATGTTCAGCCATGTATTTTTTTATGTGAGGATAATATGCGATTCCGGTGCCGCCGGTTATGAACATATTTTCAACGTCATCCAATGAATATTTTCCTTCTAATAGGCTACACAGTTTGATAGCTTCTTCTGCCAAAACTTTTTCGTAGATATCCTTTACATTGATCACGGTTGTGTTCTTACGAACTGCTGGATTACCTTCGCCTCTGGCATGATACTGTACCTGAAGATAACTAAAGTCCTCTCTTCCAGCATCTTTTACTTTCTCTTCAACATACTTATCAATGTTGTACATTGCATGATCTGTATCACTGAACGCGGTTTCTGGATTGATCGACAGATTCTTTGCCAGTTCAAATAATCCAACTGTTTTATATCCAGCATCCATCATGATACACGGTAAGGCCTTCTTATCAATAGTTAAATTACCGTCTGATGATGCACCTTGGAAAAGAAAAGCTGTGATTACCTGTGCGTTACATAAGAAATTCGCGTTTGAAAGATCCAGGTCAAAATCAAAAGTACAGGATTTGCTACCACGGCGGATTTTGAAATGATGGCGCTGCTTCAAAAATTCCTTGATCTGTGGCCATTCATTCATGCTGCCATAAGGCAAACCAATACCGATAAAATACTGCAAGTTACTGAGGTTTCTAAAAAGATGTTTGTCAACATCTTTTTCAGGATTATAGACGGTATCATATGCTACTATCGAGTATCCGATTGCTGCGAGTAAACTAATATGGAAAGTTCTGTCTTTAAAACGTTGTTTGTTTCGGTTACTATCAAGTTCTTCAGCATACATTTTTAAATTGGATTTCATACTGATGATTTGATCGATACTGTCACCGAACATGTATACAGATCCCTTGTATTCTATGTAGGTGTTGTCGCCATCTGCTACTGATAAAGCATTAATAGAATTGGTGACATCAATCATTTTAGATGAAAAGGCGAGTAAATAGTCGCCGATACAGCACTTAAATTTATCAAATCCGCAGTCAACACTCAAATATAATTTCTGGTCCATTCTTTTTCCTGCTGCTCACCCTCTCTTTTTATTACATAGATGGCAGCTTTCCCTTTCTTTTTAATTAACATCAATTTTATTATTATATCTTATGTTTTCGATGCTGTAGAACTACTAAGCCAATTTATTATTATCAAAAATAATAATGACGTTACCATTATAATACTGTGTATTTACGGAAATGTCAATATTATTATCTTCTTGAAATAGGATTGATCTAAATAAATGGCGCAAGAATTGCGTATTAGTGGCACTATAGTTGCACTGAAATGGCGATATAATGTCGCGATGATGGCATATAAATGGCGCGCTATAACCTTGATTTTGGTAAATGGCATAATAATTGCGTGATAATGGCATAATGATTGCGCTTTGATGGCGTTACTACTCTCCCACTGCTGATAAAACATAAAAATAAATTTGATGAATTCACAAAGAGAATTTTACTAATTAAACAAGTTCGAAGATGTACTTACTGAATGAAGTATCTCATGATCGATAAATAGAAATTTATCATATTTAAAATAAATCAATTCATAAAAATGATAATAATAAATATGAGAAGAAAACCGCCATAGAAAAATATAGTAAATGAATTATCAATTTTGATAATAAGAATACAATTCAAGAAACAATATAGTAATAATAACATCATCACTACTATATTAAAATGAAAATGAATGATAAATATATTTATCATTATCAAATATAGTAATAACATTATTATCATATTTAGTAATAATAAATATTCTATACATACAAAAAGGTAAAAATAAATTATTATTATCATAGCAAAAGGCCTGATTGCTGAATAAATAGCAAACATATATCTGTGTAATTTAAAGAGATTCGAACTGGAATTAAAGAATAATAGAAAATTAAGATGAGAGTAGGAGAGTGGGGTAATCAAGTAAATAAAAGAAAAAGCAATCATTAAGTATGATTGCTTTTCTAGGTATAGGATATAAATTTGTAAGATGGTATCAAATTAAAGTCCAAATAATCTTGAAAAAAACCCTTTCTTTTCTGAAGTTTGTTCACCATCATGTGAAAGCTCATCCTTTAATTTTTCGATATATTCGGATTGTTTCAATATGATTTCTTGAGCATCGCTGATAACTTGGTTGTTGAGTTCATATGCTTCTTTTGAAGACGATATAATATTTTGTGCATCAGTTAACTGTTTTTGCAGCTTGTCATTTTGTCCTTTTAAAATCTCATTCTGTTTTTTTGTCTCGGAGAGTGCAGATTCATAAAACTCCCTTTGCTCTAAATAAACATCGCTAACTTTTTGGAGCAGATTTTCTATAGCTTTTTGATTTCTGGCATTAACCAAATTAAATTCATTAATAATTTGTTGATCACGTTCTGAAAGTTTATTCTTATATAAAGCCAGGATTCGCTTTCCTATAATATCAATCTGATCATCCTCATTATCGTTGTTATCATCAGCCGGCCCGTTTTCTAAAAGCTTCATGATTTCAGCATTCTGAATTCCCTTTTCTTTATAAGCAAGAATTTGCTTAAGGGTAGCATAATCAGATTCTGAATATTTGAAATTTGCACGTTTAGCATTTGCGGAAGTTGTAACGGCAACAGGATGAATATAATCGCGGAAAGTATTGATTAAGTATCGCAGATTATTCTCTGGTTTATTTAACAATTTGGCTAGCTGGCCATACGTATATAAGCCATCTATATCACTTACAATAGGACCATTATGTTCGCCTTGTTCATTTATAACAGAGCCATTATGACTACTTTGTTCAGTATCAGTTGAAGTGTCGTCAGAGTAAACAGAAGAAGAATTATCCTGAGTATCAGACTCCTCAGTTTCAGTTTTAACATCATCAAAACTCGATCCTGTGGTGTTGCTTAAGTCCTGATCAGGAACATTTTCATCTGCTTTATTACCCATAAAGTTATATTTCATGAACTCCAAAATATCACCTCTTTCATAATAACACAGTTTATTATTACTAAAAATAGTAAAAACACATGTGAAATTATTATTATTATACTAAAGCAGAATACAAAAATCAACAAATTAAGTACTGGTGGGATGAATTCTTCAATGGAGAAATCGCAGTATCATGCCACTACCCATATCCATACTTATAGTAGGTTGATACAAGATGCGGAGTAATGACGAAATACCGGAGGAAATCTTGAGACTTTGTTTATATTATGGTAAGATCCCATCTTTGACATTTTATAAAGCCAAAAACAGCCATAGCCCCAGTGTTTATCAGGGGCGTGGCTGTTTTCGTTTTTGCATTGATATGTACTATTTTTGAAATTGTGCTATTTTTCTGCTTCGTTTCTTTGATGATTGTCCGCATATCTGCCTTCGAGATGAATTCATAATCCGTTCGGAAACCGAAGGCTGTGTGCAGGGCATCTGTTAGTTTCGTGCGTTTGTAGGAAGGAATGTAGCCGCTGTCTTTGGACAGCAGAGTTATATTCATTTCCCGGAGTGCCTTCAAAATTTCGCTGCAAGTGAATTCTTCTCCAAGCTTCTTTTCCAGCAGGCGGTACACCAGAAGGCTGATGTAACAGGTCAGAAAGTGTGCTTTTATGCTGTCTTCCCGTCTTACAAAAACAGGTCTTGCTTCGAATTCTGTTTTTATGATCCGGAAGTTTTCTTCGATCTCCCAGCGGCGTCTGTTAATTATATTTATCTGGACGAACTCTTCAACGAAAAAGCTGTTTAATTCAATTACCCATATCCATACTTATAGCAGGTTGATACAAGGTACAGAGTAATGGCCAAATATCGGAGGAATCTTGAGACGTTGTTTTAATTATGGTAAGATAATATTGTACATTATTGGTTATCGAAAACAGATCGTTTGGATCAGGAAGTGTCTGGAGCGTGGCTTTGGCATTAGTGGCAGGAGTAGAATAATTTAAAATGAGTGGGCATTGCCCTGAGATTGATATGATCAGGGGAATGTCTACGGAGAGACTTTCCCTGTTTATATAAAATATTACAGAGAAAGTGAGGAGGATGAATGGATTTTTTTGTAAAACGAAATACGGAGGTGTATGTCAGATGATGGAAGATGAGGCATTACAGGTAATACAGAAAATGAATGTTAAAATAAATGGAACAGAGGATGAAGTAAAGAAAGTTTACGGAGCGCTGGAAGTTGCAAAGAGAGCACTCAAAAAGGGAATAGAGGCTCATCCACTTGGAGCCTTGCATGATGTAAAAAAAGGTACGCTGTATACATGTTCCAGTTGTGGTACCCGTTTGGGATGGGGACCAAATGCAGCGAGACTGGCGAATTATTGTCATGGATGCGGTCAAAAAATCGACTGGAGGGGCACACCTAGAGAGTAAACAATACAGCATTTTAAAATATTATGCCTAAAGGGAGACACGAAAAATGATATTAGAAAGAGAACAGAGAGCGTCCGATCTTGCGACAAAAGCAGACAGAGATATAAGCCCAAAGCTTACAGATGAGCAGTATCATGCTCTTCTGTATTATACATTTAAAGCCGGTTTTAAGCATCCGGCGCAGCTGCTGGAAGCGTTTGTTGGTGATTTAAGTGGATGGCACAGAAATGGATCGGATGAGGAGGAACTTGCAGGCGAATGGTTTTCGCGGGCTTATAGTGGAATGGGCGGTAGTGATTCATTTCTTTACTACCTCTATGACCACCAGGTAGATATAGATGAGCTTGAACGGATTGCGGTTACGTTTGATCACAATCCAGAAGAGGTGTATGACGAAGATCCAGAAGAAGAGTACAGGGAGACTTATGGGGATATCTATCCTTATGATTGGTATGAAGATTACCTGATGGATGTTCGTGATGAAATTGATGCTGACCAACGGGAAACCTGCGTGAAACTGATACGTTACCTTCTGGAGAACCAGGTAGACGGCTGCATTGACTGGGGTCATATAGATTTTCAATAGCCACAACCGATTTTGACAGGAAAAGAGGATGGTGGCTGCCTGAAATTTCTAATACCAGTGCGGCATATTCCAAGAGACAGAATTATCGGAAGCCCTCACTTCATATTTATAAGAAATTGAAGTGGGGGTTGGTAATTCATCAGGATATGCAGCGAGTATGTTGCCAGTTTCGATATTGCAATCTTAGAATTGCTTTGTTATAATAATTTCATTAGATTATTTTTTTCAAAGATACCGCTTTTGGCGGTGAGTGAGCCCATATGGGCCTTTGGAGGGAATAGTCTATTTTTTTATATTCAAATCCCGGTTAGCGATAACTGGGATTTTTTTTATTTTAAGACTATTCCAAAAGGAGGAAACGGTGATGGAGCAAATCATCAAACAGAATACGTTCTCAAGAACGGTATTTAATGACAGTAAGCTTGGCGCTTACTACACGGATCCGGTGCATGCCACTAAAATAGGAAGGTTATTCCGATTGCAGGGAGAATGCTGCGTTTTGGAACCATCGTTTGGTAATGCAGAAGCACTGAAGGCGTTTTTAAGTCAGTGCGAGAGGGCAGATGAAGTCGGTTCTGTCCATACATTTGGTGTGGAACTGAATCGGGAAACCTTTGAGCAGTATAAGCAGGAGATTGAATTTCCAGTATGTGCAGATTTCATTGGCGGGATCCGGGCATCGAACCGGTCATTTACATTGTGTTTTGCCAATCCGCCATATGGCGTAGGCGGAGATGATGGATCAACAAGACTAGAAAGGCTCTTTGTTGAACGCATCTTCCAGTTAATGAAAACGAAAGGATATCTTGTCTTGGTTGTTTCCCTTACCACAATGAACCTGGATGAATTTGCAAAGTCTCTGCTGGCAAGGTTTAAGCCTGTGGCCTTCTATCGTTTTGACGATGAGGAGTTTGCGAAATACAAACAGGTGGTTTTCATTGGTCAGAAGCGTGCATCGATCGGGCTATACCGGAAAGAGTACGAGGAGTGGATGAGTACAAATCCTGGGGCACCGCTTGAGAATATTCCGTACATTCCCAAAGACCCAGATACACGCATGGAAGTTCCCGTATCGCTGGAGAGTGAGATTGAGCTCTTTACAACGAAGGAATTCGATGAGGCAATTCTGCTTCATAATACGAGTGCATTGGTGCCAGTGCTTAAAAAAGCTCTGCAGACCAACGAATATCAGTCGGTTGGCCTTGGAAAGCCAATTGTTCCGCTGAAAAAAGATCTGCTGTATCTGTCTGCGATTGCGGGAGGCGGACAGGGCCTGGCCGGAAATGAAGACCGCGGCGATTTACACCTGCAAAGAGGACAGGCAAAGCCAGTTCAGGTCGAAACTCCGGAGATTAATGATGATGGAGATATTCATTCTGTTTTAGTCACAACACGCAACCAGATCACGCTGCATGTGATTGATAATTTCGGGACGATCCGAGAGTTAGCATAGGGGAGGGCAGTGTGATGAAAAACGGAATGATTAGAATCGGTATGTTTGAGGCTTATCTGGAGCGAATGCTGATCCGGGGAATCAGGGCTGCTTACATCAGTTATTTTACCCGGACGTTACAGGAGGCAAAGGCGATAGCAAGTACGATGTGCACCACCGAGCAGAACACAATCTGGCTGAACAAAAACGGACAGGAGAAGCGGTATAACGTGTTTGGCAGCTATAAAGCTTACTATGTGCCGATCATGCGCGGAAAAGAGCGGTTTTATCATGGAGTGATCTTAAATGCAGCGATTGGAAACGATTTGTTCGTTTCAAAAGAAGAAACTGCAGGAGAAGAACTTTATGAAATTCTGATGAAAAAATATCCGCTGCCACTGCTTAAGTGGTGGGGAAAACCAATCCTTTCATATGCACTGAGAGAGGGTCTGATCAATGCTTATTCCAATCGGCTTCATACGGAATGCGTTGAGACGGAATATTCTCTACAGGGAACGGATGACCTGAAAGAAATGCAGATATATGATCTTGTAACCTTTGATTATGAGGCTTTAAAGTCTGCTATCCAGGTCCTGTTTGAGCAAAAACAGATCTGGATCTCAAAGAAAGAGCAGCGCTCGATCAACTTTAACAGCATGGATGAGTATTTTCGACAGTACGGATCGACGCTCGTGGAAAATCTTGAAAATCTGCTGAGCCCGGAAAGCGAACTGAAAGGTGAGGTGGATGCATTTACCCTAAACTCTATCCGACTTTACCCTCAGCAGGCAGCCATGGTGAATGGTGTTACCACGCACCTCTTAAATGGCGCAACTTTTTCCATCATCTGTGAGGGGATGGGCACAGGAAAGACAGCGCAGGCTGCTGCAATCTGCGAAAGCTATTTTGTGCAGAAGGAAATGCGACGCAGCCATAGAGCACTCAAGGATATTTATATGGATGAGTCCCTGGTAAAATACAGGAATCTCGTCATGTGTCCTGGTCATCTCCTTGAAAAATGGAAAGGGGAGATCGAACGCCAGATTCCATATGCAAAGGCAACGATCATAACCGATTTTTCCCAGTTGCTGGAGATTAGAAAGCGCGGGAGTCTGAGGGTTGGAAAAGAATTTTATATCCTCTCGAAAGATTTTGCAAAGCTCTCCTATAGCTTGAAGCCGGTACCGAAAAAGGAAATTGCTAAGATGGCGTATATGAAGAAATGCAGGAATCCAGACTGCGGAGTAGAAAATATGCCAGTCCGAAAATGCGTTTCCTGCGGCGGTAAAGATTTTGAAAAAGGGACAACTAAGATCGAGACAATCTACGGAATGAAATGCCCGTATTGTGGAGAGGTGCTGGCTGCCTATACAGCGTCCGGCGGGATCGGCGGACTGACAGCCAATGACTTTGCGTATAAAACAGGGCGGAATTCAAACTGCATCTGGTGCGGAGAATCCTTGTGGATGCCACATGTGAAAAACATCGGTGCAAAGATAATCAGCCCCTGGTACCGGGCAACCTGTTATAGAAACAGGGCCCAAAAAGGAAAGACTACGGTCTGGGTACATAAAGAATATGCAAGAAAGTATTACGCAGATAATGAGACGGAACCAATATCTGTTTCAGAAAGAGATGGGGTAAGAAAGTATTCGCCTGCTTCGTTCATAAAAAAATACATGAAAGGGTATTTTGACATCGCAGTTTTTGATGAGTGCCATGTGTGTAAGGATGGAGACAGTGCCCAGGGAAATGCAATGCACTGCCTGATCAAGGCAACAAAGAAACAGCTTGCACTGACTGGAACCATCGCTGGCGGAAAAGCAGAGGATCTTTATTATCTGATTTACCGGCTGGCACCGTGGAAAATGACGTCGAAGGGTTACCGCTGGACAGATGTTGCAAATTTTTCCAAGCAATACGGAAAAGTGGAGCAGCGCTATGAATATGCGGGTTCTTCCTCAGATGAGGAGCTTGCGGAGAAAGTATCTGCCCGCGGCCGGAGTTTATCGTCACCAAAGACAAAGCCGGGAATCAGCCCTACGATCTTTACAGACTTTTTGCTGGATTGTGCTGTATTTCTTGATCTTTCGGACATGTCATCCTATTTACCGGATCTAAAGGAGATGGTTGTGACCGTTCCGATGGCAAGAGACGTGGCCAGGGATTATTCCATCCTGGTGTCAAGACTGACTGCGTATGCCAAAAGAAGAGAAAGCGGTGGATTTGCGTTACTCAGCCAGGCATTACAGTATGGGCTTTTTTATCCGGATATGCCATATGGCAACGAAGAGATCCGTAATCCGGTCGATGGGGATATTCTGATCAGAGCCGCCCAGCACGATGAATACCGTTCGGGAGAAAAACTGCTTCCGAAAGAAGAAAAACTCATTGAACTGATAAAATCTGAACTTTCGGAAGGCAGAAAATCCGTAGTATTTGCTGAATGCTCTGGAAAAAATGATTGGAACGTCATACACCGGCTCAGAGATATTTTGGAAGCCGCGGGGATCTTTGCCGTCGTTGTGGAAGCGGAGAGCCCGGGAGCATTAAAGCGGGAAAACTGGATCCGTGAGCGGGCAAAGGATGGCGTGGAAGTATTTATCACCAATCCAAAGCTCATCGAGACAGGAGTTGATCTGTGCTGGACGGAAGGCGGGAAGAGGTACAACTATCCGACCCTGATCTTTTATCAGCTGGGGTACAGCCTTTTTACTGTCTGGCAGGCTTCCAGGCGTCACTACCGGATGAACCAGACCATGGAATGCAGAACGTACTATATGGCTTACGAAGGAACCGCACAGGCGAAAGTGATTGAGCTGATCGCGGAGAAGCAGGTAGCAACGGCAGCTATTCAGGGAAAGTTCTCCGTGGAAGGAATTTCTGCCATGGCAGAGGGTGTCGACGCGAGAGTCGCACTGGCGTCAAGCCTGGCAGATCGGGATGTAAAGTCTGGCAATGCCCTGCAAAAGATGTTTGATGTGCTTCACAGCTCGGACAAACAGGCTGAGGCGTATGTGACGATGCAGGTATATGAAGAGCTGCTTGGAAAAGAAGAAGTAGAGCGACGCAGAAAAGCAAAAGAAGATGAGATGTTTGAAAATCTGTTCGGCCAGTGGGATGAAGATTTTATGGATCTACAGGAGCCGGAAAACGAAGAACCGGCAGTGGTAGTGCCACAAAAGCAGCCCATGGTAGGTATGGCAAATATTTTTTCGTTGTTTGATTTCTAAAAAGGAGGACGTTATGAACCGATGCAAAAATGATAAGGCAGATGAGACACGCATGATCCGCTTCATTGATCCGAATTACCGGGAAATGTTTCAAATCCCGGATGGTGCGTATGTAGAGGTGAAGTATCCGAACAGCACAGTCATTGTGGCCTGCAGATATATGGATGAGTATCATCTGCGTTTTGGAAGTGAAGTTTACCATATCTGCGAACTGGCAGAACGTCTGGAACGATGCCAGGCAACGTGTACTCCGGAGCCGGAGATTACGGAAGATGAGTGTGCCTGGAAGCTGGGTAATAAGGGCTATTTATATGTACAGGTATCAGAAGATGGCTATGATTACCAGTTATACCATTCCGATTTTTCAGAGTGGGATGGCGGCCAGATGGATACGGATGGCACCATGAATGAAGCCAAAAGGATGATTTTGGAAATGTATGAAATGGATACGCAGACGCATGAGCGTATCTCAACAGATGAACTGGAAAATTCAGTAGAAGAGAAAGGGGAAACATATGAGTAAGATGATGATCGTTGCGGCTACCAGCGAAAAGATGTTGGAACTGATGGATAAGATCACGATTGAAGAGGGGGTTATCAGCTTTCTGGCCAGTAATAAGGCAACGGCAAAAGGTTATCCGTGCATGTTTTCCGTAGAGGGAAAAACGACCACTGCCAGTGTGAAGTTCGAGGCCAAGATCAAAGGACTTGATGAAAAGGGCGAGATGATGCCGGTTGAGAAAATTTCGGTTTATCTGCCGGCGCGGTTTGCTGGTTCGGTCAGAGCTGTTGCGGAGCAGACCGACATTGTATATATGCAGTTTGAGGAAAAGCAGGTGACACTGCTTTCCCAAAAACCAGCTATTCAGATCCCGGTAGGCTTCGTGGAAGAACCGACCAAGGTGAAAAATCCGAAAACGGATGCATTTAGCATGAGTATTCCGTTGGAGAAAATCTCACAGTATTTACCCCACATGGCAACTACAAAAAGTGGGATCGGCTTCCTTCCGGTATTATCCGGAGAGGGCCCGATTTTGAAAATGGCATCCACGGATCGCCAGAACACGATGTTAACGGTGGATTTATCTCCAACGATGGTCCGTTTTGAAAGTAAAGACCGGTCTGAGGTAAAAGAGGAAGATTATAAACCTTATGTAGATGCAATTTCGACCTATCTGACGATCCAACCGGGAACACTGATCAGGATTCTGGCATGCAACAAAAGCTATAATCAGCTCGGTATTTCAGTCCAGTTTGATGAGGAGCATAAAAACATCATTGGTATCGCTCTTAAGTGGCCGGATGCGATTTATCAGCTTCGCTTGAATATACAGAGCGCTGTTGATAAGCGGATGTATGAAGCGGCTTTCAGAAATACGGAAACCGTGCAGTATGAATTTCAGGCCAACAGCAACAGTTTAAGACGCGCGCTTAGCGTTATGAATGCAGGTGCCCAGAAGGTTGATACGGTAAAAGTTTCATTTGAAGGACAGATGATGAGCATCTCTGACATGAAGAATGATAACTTTGTATCAGCTATTGATGTCAAGACGACTGCGGAAAGCGGAGAGTGCTTTTACGAGAAGCTGTCCCTGTTTATGAATTTTCTGAAACCGTATACGGAAGATGTGAAAATTTATAAGGGCTGGTGCATCTGGACCAAGGATGATGAAAACCATTTCATTCATCTGGTAACGCTGCATACAGGACCGGGCAATCAGTCGACAAAAGGGGAAGAAGATCAGGAAGAGGAAACACAGGAAGAAGAAACGGAAGAAAGTTCCGAAGAAGATTCCAACAAGTAATTTGTTTGTTTATGGGAAAGCTGCTGCATCTGCGGCAGTTTCCCATGAATTTCTGGTTGTTCTGCATATATCCAGTATCCCAACCAAGTTAGGGTAATGGATATGGGCAGAAACTGTTCATAACCAATAGAAAAGATGAAGGAGGACATCAGGAATGTTCAGAAGATGGAAAGAAAATGGAAGGAAGGCACTTCTGACCATGCAGGCGGCAGTCTTAAGTGGAATGATGACGATCTGCTCTTATGCGGAGACGGTCCAGGATGCAAATTGGATGAAAGAAGATGCGACAAGCGGAGGACTTTTTACGGAAGCGATCACGAAGGTGCAGGATGTGTTCCGAAGCGGCTACTCTTTTGCGATTGTGGTGGCTGTGGGGCTTTTTGTACTGCTCTTTATCTATGCAGGCGTAAAACTGTCATTTGGTGATACTTCTGACGCAAAGCAGACGAAGCAGAAGATATTCCGGATCTTCGTGGGCATGATCTGTGCGTTTGGGGCAATCTTCTTTGTAAGTCTGGTTTATAAGGCGGCTGGTGATGCGTTCCAGTAGAAAAAAACGGCCAGGTGCATGGATCGGAATTGTTTTAGCGAGTTCCTTTTTGCTGGTAGGTGCGATGAAAATGAGTGCCTATGCGGAACCGGCAGAATCAACTGAAACGGCAGAAATCACAGAGTCTTCAACCGGCGCGGGACTGTCGGATATGGATTTTGGAATGGGAGATGGGCAGATTGAGCTGGATCCATACGATCAGGTATCCGACTTTGGGTTTAGTGACAGCGAAGCGTTACAGAGCCCGATTGCCTCTTTTTACAGTTTATGCCTGTATTTGTCCATAGGCGGTATGGTTCTGTCATTGATCGTAGCAGGAATTAAGCTGGCGGCAAATGATACCGGCCATGGGAAACATCAATTTCTTGACGTGGTTGGAGCGAAAGTGATCGTGTTTTTTAGCATTAGCTGCTTAGTGGGACTTATCAATTTGTTTTTGGGCATGCTGCAGCATTAGAAACGGAGGAATGGCATGGATCAGCTGACAGAACTTAGACCACCGGATTTTACAGATGTGACAAAATGGTGGATCTTTTCAAACAAATCATTACTGGTGTGCCTGGGCGGCGGAGTGATTGCCTATCTTCTTTTTAAGATCACGGCAATGATCCACTTGGCTTTTCTGGGTGTGTGGCTTGGCGTGATGCTTGAGGCAGGACTTTTTACCGGGGTCACTTTTCCGGTCCCCGATTTTGGCAGTTCCCTGCTGGCATTTGGTGGACGTACTGCCGATGAGCTCATTATCAGTCTGATTGCGCATCGGTTAAATCGCAGAACTTATTACAAAAACACGGAATGGGAGAAAGAATTCTAAGATGGAAAGTATCAATCATCTTACTAGGCTTACGGCTGCGTTTTTAGGGCTGACCATTCTGGCTCTGGGAATAGCTGCTATCTGGCTTATCCGGATGAGAAAAAAGAACTTAAAGACAAAAAAGGCAGAAACAGAAGAAAGAGGGCTGTTTTCCCAGACGGATGAACTGGTACCGATTGATGAGATCGGGCCGGGGGTCATCGTGACAAATGGTGGGAAGAAATTTGTTGTTGTACTAAAATGCGGTGGCAGCGACTTTTACACAAAGCCGATTGGGGAAAAAGTAAGGGTCAAAAATAATTATGCTGCCTTTATTTCAGAATTTACGTCCAGGGTTACATACCGCATATATGGGGAAGACATTAACATGGATGGCACTGTCCGGGAATATGAGAAGATCTTAACCGGTCTTCAGGACATGCTTTTTGAGACGAATGAAGATTATAAAGCTCTCCGGAAAGAATTTGAAACAGTAAAGAGTGATTTTGATTCCGCAGAAACCCGGGAGCGTTCCAAACAACTGCTCCTGCTCCAGAAAAAGATAAAAGCATACAGTTGGCGCATCCGTCATGTGGAAAGCCAGCTGGCCTATATCGCGAAAGTGTCAGGACCGGATGCAGCTAGGCAGAACCTTATTCAGACATATGTACTTTCCTGGAGCGCTCCGCCGGACCTGGCAACGGTCCTAACGAAAGAGGAACTGTATCAGGAAGCTACAAAACATTTAAAAGAAGATATCAAAAAGCTGCTTCACAACCTGGTGGAGTGTGATGTAAAAGCGGTGCCCTGCAGTAAAGCGGAGCTCTTTAATATGCTCCATACGCATTATCACCCGATTACTGGAAATAGGTTCCGCTATGATGATCTGCTGGAGTCCAATTGGGACAGCCGGATCATGCCGTACCGGGAGGACACGGATTTAGAGGAATCCTTTACGGACGAACTGATTGATGAAATGTTATACGGAGGACTGCAAAATGGTTGATTTTCTTATGATGTTCAGTCTGTGCATCTGCGTTTTGTCGGGCGTGACGTTACTGATCGTACATATCGGGTCTAAGAAAAAGCAGAAAAAAGAAGAGGCGGAAGAGAAAACAGGATGTACTGTTTTTCATAGCGGGACGAAGAATGTGCCAAAGCCCATAAAAGAGCGTGCCGGGATTTTACAGGTGCTTGCGCCGGATGGTGTGAATACCATGCCGGTATCTTACATGACGCTGGATGATAACGGGATTGAACTTTATTATGCCGGTCTCTATATCGACAAACTTCCTGTAGAGGGCCGGTTTGCCCATAGTTTTGCCGGGATCTTCAATATGGATTATGTGGAGTCCACGGTCATCATAGACCCGCTCTTAGAGGAATCCCAGAAAAAGATCAACCGCCGGATACGGTCACTGGACATGGAACGATCCGGGGAACGGGACAGAAACAGGCTCAGAATTTTGGATGGAAAGATTGCGGATGCAGAGCGGTGGGCCAGACAGATCGACTCTGACCAGTCAACCCTGTTTGAAACATATTTTCTATTCTTGATCCGCGCGGAAAGCTTAAAGCTTTTAACAGAACGGATTTCCGAGTTTATTTCCAGGGGAAAGGGGATTGGTTTTCGTTCCTGTTATGCGATGCATAAGGAGGCTTTTTTAACATCCCTCCCACTTAATGAGATATTTGAAGCAAAAATATCTGTCGGGAAAAATCTGAGTGTGAGTAAAAAGCCGATCAAGGGACATATTTTAAGCCAGGCCTATTTATCCCTGATCTTTAACCATACCACGAGCGAATATTTCCATGAAAAGGGCTGCGTATTTGGCCGATCTATCTATTCTGGAATGCCAGTTACGTTTGACCCGTTTGATAAGACCCATTTCTCCTATGGAGCCGTGATCGCTGGGCAGTCTGGATACGGAAAGTCGGCAACCGTGAAGCAGCTTTTTTCCAGGCAGGTGGATTTCGGCGTGCATATCGCGAACATTGACTATGAACCGCTTCCTGGCGATGGAAAGAGAGGTGAGTATTCTATAGTGGCAGAAGCAGTAGGAGGAGTCAATTATCTGATCTCCAATTATTCCGACTCCCAACTTAATTTTTTCGAGATTAGCGATGAGTATGAATATAACCGAGCAACCGGAGAGGAGATACCAACACTATATCTGGAAGAAAAGATCGTGGACATGACGAATATCCTGATGGTACTGGCAACCAGCTTTACGACCAATGGCATGGTTGGTGAATTTGAGCCGACGGAATATTCCCGCATTAAATCCATTATTTCAAAGAATGTAAGGAAAATCTATGCTGACTGCGGCCTTCGGGACAAGGATGCAGCGTCTCTTTATGAAACGGTGCCAGCATCCGGAGGATCCTTTGGGTCAGGGCGGAGAAAGAAGCGGCTGCCCCAGATGCATGATTTTTATCGTGCAATATTATTGGATGCGCGGGAGAATGTGGACAACTTCAAAGAAAACGCGTTCTCCCTCCTGTTGGATATATTTGAGGATCGCGTGCGTGAAATGTATTACTGTCCTCATTGCATGAAGGAATTCACAAGAGAAGAGCTGTCCACATTAAAAAGAACCGAGAGAGGTGCCCATGTCTGTAATAATCATGAAGAAGGCAAGATCTATTATCTGCGGGAAATTCATGGCAGTCAGGCATACCTAGATTGCCAGTCCACGCTTTCTATTGATATGTCGCTGCCGTTTCATAATTTTGATCTGTCGCAGATCACAGATGAGACGGAGCGTATTAACATGATCATGGTCGTGCAGTCTTATATTGAAGAAAACTTTATCAAGAAAAACTCTACCAATCCGAATAAGGCCCGGAAACTCATAGTGTCCACCGATGAGGCACACCGTATCCTGAAATTTGAAGGAGCACGCATGTTTGAGAATGCCCTATACCGCGTAGCGCGTAAACGTCATACAGCTCCATGGCTGATCCTCCAGTCCGTAAAGGACTTTGCAAAATACCAGGATACAGAGGAAATCTTAAAATCCACGGAGACCTTTATGCTGTTTCGCCATAACTATCTGGATGGGCAGTACATCAAAGATACTACAAACCTTACCCAGTCCCAGGTAGATACGGTACTTAATCTGGGCGGTACATCCGAGGCGAAAAAATATGGAGAGCTATGTCTGGTTGACATTCCTACGAAGCGCGCAGTGTTCATCCAGGCGGATTATCTAAAAGACAGCGAGTTTGATGTAGTGGAAACAGACGTAGAAAAGATTGCAGAACACGCAAGGATGAAACAGGGGGCATGAAGCAAATGAAACATATGCAGAACATCAGCAGAAAAACAATCCAGCTGCTGCTTCTTATATTTGTACTTACATTCTGCATGGCACCGGTATCTTCTTATGCGGATGGGCCGTGGACGGACCGTGCGGACCAGAGTATTTATGATTCCGCCGGGGACGCACCTGATTCCAGTACACCGGACATGCTGGACGGAGGAATTTTCGCCGAACTGCTGGGGGAGTTTTGTATAGGAATTGGTGACGGGCTGAATTTTTTGCTGACTTCTTTTGGGTGTGACTTAAACGCGATCATATTCGGAAGAGTGGGAGGTGCCTCTGCCCGTACTGGGGACGTGGCGCTGTTTTCCTTTGACATGGGGACCGGCAACATATATGGCCTGGTGGGTATGGCGATGTATGGGTACCTGCGGAACCTGGTTTTTACGCTTATGGTGCCAGTATTCTTATACTACCTGGTTGGTTTCCTCTACTCAAATGGCAATCCGCGGGTCAAGGAACGGCTGCTGGACATGACAAAACTATTTGTTGCCAGCAGCATCGGTTTTATTCTGTTCCCGCAGCTTTTGGGAATTGCTTTATACCTGAGAGATGCCATGCTCCATGCGCTCATGACTGGAAGCCAGTCGATGATCCTTAAGGTGGCGGACAGTGTTGGCTCCGGCGTCAACATGGGGGATAATTCCTATGCCTTTTTCTTTGGTTCGGGAGGAGACTACAACCTGATCAGCCAGTTCCGTGCAATGGCAAAGCCCAACGGTAAGGTCGTGTTTATCAATTCGATATTATATGTAGGCGCGGTCGTTTATCAGGCGTACCTGGCAGTCTGCTATATTTCCGCTGCCGTCTGCATGGTGGTTTTGGTGCTGTTGTTCCCGTTTGCTGCATTGTTTGAAATGGTCGAGCGGGGAACGATATCCAACTGGATGCGGCAGGTGCTTGGAATTTTATTAAACCCGGTGATTGATTCCTGCCTGCTGCTCATCCCCATGTTTTTTATGATCATCGGGACGGCCCAGGAAAGCAAAGGTTATGCCCTGATTGCACTCATTATCTGTGGCTGTATCATACCGGCGCGGGGGGGGGGTCATCCGTGGGTTTCTTCATATCGGAAATGGAATGGGAATGGAGCTTGCCGGGTTTGGAACCATTATGGGGGCCACAAGCCTGATGCGATCCATTGGAAGCGGGATTGGAGCAGCGGCCGGTGCGCTGGCCCATGCGTCCTCTGACGCAAAATCCGATAAGAGGAACGCGGATATGATGGATGATCTAGCAGATGTTCAGAAAAAGAAAGACCTGGAAGATGTAAATAAGGGCGAGGAACTCCAGAGTGAAATGGAAGATATCATAGGCAATCATCCGGATTTGAATGCGGATGATGCGGATACATCCTTCGCTTTTGGCTATCGGCCTACACCGAAAGAGGACATACATGAGAAAAGCCCTCATGCCCAGGCAGCAGCGACCGCGCAGAATATTGCCAGTGGTATTGATGCCATCGGAAGAAAGAAGGATTCTTTAAATGAGGATATCCGCTCCAATGATTCTAAAATTGCGTCCATTGGGGAAGAAATTGCCATGGATAATGAACAGATTGCGTCTATGAAGGCTGAAAAACAGGCGATCCAGGCGGAGCAGAATGAACAGAAAAAACGGGGGGATACCCCATCGGTGGATGGATATGCGAGGATCCGGGAACTGGATCAGGGAATTGGCGAAGCGGAGCATTCGCGGTCCATCCGTATGGAAGAACAGTCCAGGCTCCGCGGTGAGAATGCCCGGACGAAGGAGGAAATTGGACGTATTGATGCTCTGTCGGCCAGGGCCCGGAGTGCGATTTCACCATCCAGAAGCAGCTTTGGAGGCGGTGTGAGCGGACTAGGAAGTGGTATATCACAAGAAGAGCAGGAAATACTGGATCAATATGCAACCATTGATAATTTTGAGTCTCCGCAGTTTAAAAATATATCCCTGGAACGGAAAGCGGCGCTGTACCGGGAAAGAGCTGCAAAGACCAGGGTGAGAGGTGCGACAACCGCGGCAGGCACCATGGCCGGGATGACCTTTGGGGCAACGGCTGGGATGGCCATGACCGCATTCAGTTCTCCGGCAGCAAAGATGCAGATGACGGCCATAGGCGGCGCAATGGGTGCAAATGCCGGAAGCATTTTGGGCGAAGTTATGGCCGAGCCAGATCGGAAGAGCGTCGTGTAGGGAAAGAGTGTAGATCTCGGTGGTCGCCGTATCATT
>ENA-OQIK01000389-OQIK01000389.1-human-gut-metagenome-genome-assembly--contig:-NODE-389-length-29112-cov-4.913518_pt1 | contig 29112 bp, 27 predicted proteins | sample MGYA00242578_ERZ504743 | MGnify/ENA primary metagenome ERZ504743 (study PRJEB26092, sample SAMD00036441) | human gut metagenome | host: Homo sapiens | study: EMG produced TPA metagenomics assembly of...
TCCCGTTGGTCATCGCGTTCCTGTGCCTGCAGAAGTACTGGCAGTCCGGCCTTGCCGCAGGCGCCGTCAAGGAATGATCGCAACGGTCGCATGCTGAAATTTCGGTAAAGCGCATACCGATTTTTCGGCAATCGTCCGAAAAGAACAAAAAATAAGACCTCGGGGGTGTCATCGTGGACATCCCCGGGACCATCTCAAATATCTTAGTAAATATATATACTAGATTTTATAAAAAGATTTTACGAGAGCTTTCGAAGGGAAGCTGTCGAGCTGGCATCCTCAGCGTTATAGCGGATGCCATACGCACACAAAGGAGTAATCCATGCATCGCACGTTCAAATGGCCGGAACTGCTGACCGACAACGGCAAAGGCATCGCATACGGCGGTGATTACAATCCCGACCAGTGGTCGGAAGACGTGTGGGACGAAGACGTCCGCCTCATGAAACAGGCCGGTGTCAATACCGTGGCCGTGGCCATTTTCAGCTGGGATCGCATTCAGCCGGAAGAAAACCGTTGGGATTTCGGCTGGCTTGACCGCATCATCGACAAGCTCGGCAAAGCCGGCATCGCGGTCGATCTGGCCTCCGCAACCGCCACCGCGCCGCTGTGGCTGTACGAAAAGCACCCGGAAGTGCTGCCGCAAGACAAATTCGGCCATCCCGTCAACGCGGGATCGCGCCAATCCTGGAGCCCGACAAGCCCGGTGTTCAAGGAATACGCGCTCACCCTGTGCCGCAAACTGGCCGAACGCTACGGCACCAACCCGTACGTCACCGCATGGCATATGGGCAACGAATACGGCTGGAACAACCGTTACGATTACTCCGACAACGCGCTCAATGCCTTCCGCCTGTGGTGCGAACGCAAATACGGTACCATCGAAAACCTCAACAAGGCGTGGGGCACCACCTTCTGGGGGCAGGAAATGAACGGTTTCCACGAAGTGCTCATCCCGCGTTTCATGGGCGCCGACTCCATGGTGAACCCCGGTCAAAAGCTTGATTTCGAGCGTTTCGGCAACGATATGCTGCTCGACTTCTATAAGGCCGAACGCGACGCCATCGCCGAAATCTGCCCCGACAAGCCGTTCACCACGAACTTCATGGTCTCCACCGACCAGTGCTGCATGGACTACGCCGACTGGGCCGAGGAAGTCGATTTCGTGTCGAACGACCATTACTTCCATGAGGGCGAATCGCATATCGACGAACTGTTCTGCTCCGACGCTTTGATGGATTCCCTCGCGCTCGGCAAGCCGTGGTATGTGATGGAACATTCCACTTCGGCCGTGCAGTGGAAGCCGCTCAACGCACGCAAGCGCAAGGGTGAAACCGTGCGTGACTCCATTGCGCATGTGGCCATGGGTGCCGACGCCATCAACTTCTTCCAGTGGCGTGCCTCCGCATTCGGAGCCGAATCCTTCCACTCCGCACTCGTGCCCCACGCGGGCGAAGACACCAAACTGTTCCGTCAAGTGTGCGAACTGGGCGCAGCGCTGAAAACCCTCGGCGACGCTGGCGTGCAGGGTGCCGAACTGGAACAGTCCGATACGGCGATCCTGTTCAGCGCGGAATCCGAATGGGCCACACGCTCCGAAACCCTGCCGAGCATGAAGCTCAACCATTGGCATGACGTGCGCGACTGGTACCGTGCGTTCCTCAACGCCGGCACCCGTGCCGACATTGTGCCGTTGAAATACGATTGGAGCGCATACAAGACCGTCGTACTGCCGACCGTGATCATGCTCAGCGCCGAAGATACGCAGCGTTTGGCCGATTTCGCAGCTGCCGGCGGCCGTGTGGTCATCGGTTACGCAACCGGACTAATCGACGAAAACTTCCACACCTGGCTCGGCGGATACCCGGGAGCCGGAGACGGCCTGCTGCGCGAAATGCTGGGTATTCGCGGCGAGGAATTCAACATTCTCGGCGCGGAAGCCGAAGGCGAACCGTCCGAAATTCGTTTGAGCTCCGGTGCGGTCACCCGCCTGTGGCAGAACGATGTGAACGTCGACGGCGAACGCGCGCAGGTATTAGCCACCTACGAAGGTGAAGAAGCCGACGAATGGGAACTCGGCGGCACCGCCGCAATCACCCGCAATCCGTACGGTTCCGGCGAAACATACTTCGTCGGCTGCGATCTCAACGTCGCCGATCTTACGGAATTCGTGCGCGAGAATATCGTGGAAGATTCCGCAAATGTCGCCAATCCGACCGATTCCGACGTACTGCACACCGTGCGCAAGTCCGCCGACGCAACCTTCGATTTCTATCTGCCGCGCGGCAAGAAAGAAATCGCATTGCAGGGCATCGAAGGCGAACCAATCTACCTGTTCCAAGCGGAAGCAGAGGAACAGACGGGCAGCTACACCGTGCATCGCAACGGCGTACTCGTCGTAAAGCGCGCATAATTCCGCATAATTTCGCGCAATTGATTGCGTAACACAACAATCTCACACAACCTGAGCCCGCCATTCTGAAACTCAAGAATGGCGGGCTTGCCATAACTGGTAAACTTTTTACCGGCATATTCAACAATCACGGAGACGAACATGGGCGAGTCAAAGCCGGAGCCGAAGCCGGACAAAAAACGCGTCACCCTACGAGACGTGGCCGAAGAGGCAGGCGTTTCACTCAAAACCGCATCCAACGTGATCAACCATTCCGGCCGTATGACCGACTCCACGCGAGAAAAAGTCCAGGAAGTCATCGACCGACTCGGATACCGCGTGAACGTGTCCGCGCGCAATCTCAACCGCGGCAAAACCGGTTTCATCACACTCGCCGTACCAACATTGACCGCCCCATACCTGTCGGAGCTCGCCAACCGCGTAATCGACGCGGCCCGCGGCTACGGCTACTCCGTATACGTCACCACCTACGCCGAAGGATCCGCACAAGGAGCGCAATCACTCCTGCGCAACTTCAACACCACCGTCTCGGACGGCATGATCCTGTCGATCTCCGAAGTCGAAAACCTTGAAGCGGCGGACTTGGACGTGGACTATCCGCTCGTATGCGTGGGCGCGCGTTCCACACACGGCAAAGCCGACCATGTTACCCCCGACGATATTCAGGAAGCCCGACTCGCAGCCGAATACCTGTTCGACCATGGCGCAACCCGGCTCGCGGTGGTCGGATCGCGAACCGAACCGGAGCATATCGATTCCGTGCGTGAAGCAGTGGAAGGCAATGCGCAACTGCGACTCCGCGGCGTGCTCGAAGCATGCGCCGCGCGAGGTATCGAATTCGATTCGCGATTGGTGATGAACACGGGCCAGGATTGGACGATCGGCTCCGGCGCTCGCATTACGCAACAGCTCATCGATTCCGGAATTCCTTTCGACGGGATTGTGGCATTCAATGACCAGCTTGCGTTGGGAGCGCTGTTCACTTTAGCTGCGAACGGCATTTCCGTTCCCGACCAGATGCAGGTGATCGGCTTCGACAATATTGAAGAAGCCGCATATTTCCAGCCTCCGCTGACCACCATGGATTCTTGTCTCGACTGGATTGCGCCGACTGCGGTCAGCCGCATTCTCGACCGGATCGACGGCACGCGTGTGCTGGAGCCGAGTTACATCACCACCCAGTCGCACGTGATCGCCCGCGCCACCACGCGCGTGTAGCTCGCCGTTGGTTTCGTGCCGTCGGCTTTCGTACCGTTGATTTCGCGCTATCGCCCTTTGTGCTGTTGATTTCGTATCGTTGGCTTCGCGACGCAGCTCGCGATGTTTGTGCAGACCCGAATCAACCTCGGTGTTCCGGCAATTCCTGCGCGGGCAGCTGCGCCGGTCGACTGGCGGACAACTGCGCGAGGCGGCTGTGCGGACGCAGCTGCGCCGGTCGACTGTGCGGACACCGAAATGGGACCCACATCAGGAACGACCGGAGAGCGTGAGAATTACAAGAATCACGTTAAGTGTGACAATCAGCGAAACAACTACCATATTGATCGCGAATTTCACCGGACCATCCACATAATCGCCCATTAAAGAACGGTCGTGCGTGTATTTCATTAACGGAATAATCGCAAATGGAATGCCGATCGACAGCACAACTTGCCCTATGATCAGCGCTTCCGTCGGATTCTTAGCAAACCACAACACCACCAACGCCGGTACGAGCGTCACCACGCGGCATGCCCACATCGGCGTTTTGATCCGCAACAGTCCATGCATGATTTCGGCGCCTGCATATGTGCCGACTGACGTGGAACTCAGGCTGGAAGCCAGCAATCCGACCGAGAAAATCGTGCCGATCACCGGACCTAGCACATGCTGAATGGCCTGTTGCGCACCCTCGATCGTATCCGTGCCGGTCATGCCATGCAATGAATTCGCCGCAAGAATCAATAGTGCAAGATTCACCGATCCAGCAAGTAATAATGCCCAGAACACGTCTATTTTGCTTCCGTGTAGCAGGGTCTTTACGCTCGGTTTGGGCTCTCCTGGCACGTAATGGTCGTTCACCAGCGTGGAATGCAGGTAAATCGCGTGCGGCATCACCGTGGCGCCCAGCATGGAAGTTGCCATCAATACCGTTTCGGTTCCTTTGAAATGCGGAACAAGACCTTGTAAAACTTGCGCAGGATTTGGTGGATCAATAAAAAGGCCTGCAATAAATCCAAAAGTAATCACCAGCAGCAATGCAATAATCAGCTTTTCAAAAATATGATGCGTGGCACTCTTTTGAAAAATAAGCAAGACCGTAGAAATAATGCCGATTATGCACCCACCAATAAAAAGCGGAAGTCCAAATAATAATTTCAGTGCGATTGCGCCGCCAATTACTTCCGCAAGATCAGTCGCTATTGCAATGACTTCCGCTTGCATGAAAAACATGAATCGACCGCCGTCGCCAAGTCGTTCTCCCAGGATTTCGGGAAGACTTTTTCCGGTGACGATACCAAGTTTTGCGGACTGATATTGAATGAGCACGCTCATACAATTGGCGAGTACCAGCACCCACACCAGCAGATATCCGTACCTCGCGCCGGATGTGATATTCGCCGCCACATTGCCGGGATCCACGTAGGCGACGGCCGCCACAAAAGCAGGTCCAAGCATGCCGGCAAGCGCGTGCCCGTGGCGGGAAGAGAAATCGTGATTCGCCCGTGCCGTTTCCCAGCATTCCACGCCATCCGTCGCACCCGCATTGACCATGCCTCCCATGCCGTCCATATCGTTCGCGTCGTCTGTACTGTTCATGTTCGTCGCCCTCTTATCCGAGCAATGTTATAGCGCACGAGGCTGCGCGGTTATGTTACGTACGCGCATATCATCTGTCGGCATATGCGCGACTCATGCAACGGCGCGTCCGAACCGTTTCAAGACGCAATGCGAGGCATGTGCCACGAAATATGGCCGAATTGCGGCGACCTGCGGCTAAGCTGGAACAAGCATAAGAACGGTTGAGAATAATCGCCTGAAACACAGCCTTCGAAAGGACAACGCATGGCAACTTTCCATACCCCCATGGTCACATTGAACGACGGCAATCTGATTCCGCAAATCGGCTTGGGCGTGCTGCGTATCGACGATGAGGGCGTTACCTCCGTAGTGGAGAGTGCGCTGGAAGCCGGCTACCGTCATATCGACGGCGCGGCGGGGTACAACAATGAGGCCGGCGTGGGTCGCGCGCTGAACAATGCGGGATTCACGGAAGGTGAGCAGCGCAAAAACCTGTGGGTTACGACGAAACTGCGCGATTCCGAGCAGGGGTATGACAGCGCACGCAAGGCGTTCGACCGCCAGCTTGGCTTGCTGCAGCTCGATTATGTCGACATGTACATGCTGCATTGGCCCACCCCGTTCGACTGGCGTTCCAGCGAAACGTGGAAGGCGTTCCAGGAATTCCGCGCGGAGGGGCGCGTGCGCACGCTGGGTGTGTGCAATTTCCTGCCCGAGCATCTCGACCGCTTGCATGAGGAGACCGGCGAATATCCTGCCGTCAACCAGATTGAGCTGCATCCGACCTGGCAGCAGCGCGAGGTCGTGGACTATTGCAAGGCGCACGGCATTGCCGTGGAAGCATATTCGCCGATGGCTCGCGGTGCTGATTTGAACGCCGGAAATGGTGCGATTGAGCGCATCGCAGCGGAGCATGGGGTTACCCCTGCGCAGGTGATTCTGCGTTGGCATATCGAAAATGGCACGATCATCATCCCCAAGTCGGTGCATGCGGATCGGCAGAAGCAGAATCTCGATTTGTTTGGATTCGTGCTCACCCCTGAAGAACATGCCGCGATCGACGCGCTTGACGGTCCGACGCGCGCCGGACATGATCCGATGACGTTCACGTACGCCTGATACTCCGTAATTCCGTAATTTCGTATTATTTTTAATAATTATGCCTCGAAAGAATAATCGTAATTCTTATAATTATCGGAATATTGAACGCGACGTGCGTGATATCCAGCGGGCCGGCAAGCGGTTCAAAAAAAGTTGGATCAACGCCGACGGTCCGCTGGAACGTATTCTTATTTTGCTGGTAGTCGTTGCGGTAATCGGCGTCACTATCGGCATGCTGCTGCCGAAAGTCAATCCGACCGTAGGCGAAATCACCGGCGAGTACACGGCAACCGGCACAGCTGCGGAAACGTTGGAAAAACTTACCGTCGACGACAATCCCAGCAAGGCCGGATATGATCGCGATGCGTTCGGATTCCGCGAAACCGACGACGATGGCAACGGTTGCGACGTGCGCGAAGACGTGCTCGCGCGCGATCTGACGGACGTGCAATATAAGAACGGCCGTAGCTGCCAGGTTGCGTCGGGCACGCTTGACGATCCGTATACCGGTCAGACCATCCAATTCGTACGTGGAGTGAAAACGTCTTCGGCGGTGCAGATCGATCATGTGGTCGCGTTGGAAAATGCGTGGCAGTCGGGCGCGAACACGTGGGATCATGCGAAGCTGTACCAATTCGGCAACGACATGTACAATCTGCTGGCCGTGGATGGGCCCGCGAATCAGCAGAAGGGTTCCGCTTCGGCCGCATACTGGCTGCCGACGAACAGTGAATACCGTTGCGATTACGTGGCCCGGCAGATTGGCGTGAAAGACAAGTACGGGCTGACTGTCACTTCGCAGGAAAAGCGGGCGATGCTTTCCGTATTGCACGGTTGCCCAGCGCAGGAATTGCCGGAAAGCTGAAGCTGCTCATTTAGGCGCGGATATTTGCGGGTGCTGGCTGGGAACGGTCGTAGTTGTAGACGGTGAACGTTCCTTTGTTGAATCGTTTGGTTTCGTACAGCGCCAAGTCGGCCTGTGCGACGCATTGGTCGAAATCCACGCTTCCGATCGCGTCTCCATCGGCGCGCCCCGTGCCAAGGCTGGCACCGTCAGCGGCTGCAATGCGGCACACGCCTACGCTGCAATGCACGTCTTGCCCGTGCTGTTCCGAGGTGCGTGCCAACTGTTGGAAGAACATGCCCAGCGTGGTTTCAAGCACCTGTTCGCTGGCGGTGTTGCGAATAAGCGCCAAGAATTCGTCACCGCCATATCGGCAGATAATGTCATCTTGCCGGTAGATGTGCCGAAGTTGGGATGCGACCTCGCGGATCCAGAAATCGCCGACCGTGTGTCCGTATGTGTCGTTGATGGTTTTGAAATCGTCGATGTCGACGAACATCAGCATCGCTTCGTCGTGCGAATCCATGCGGTCGAAATATTTGCGCATGTGTTTCCATCCCGCTTCCTTGTTCAGCAAACCGGTCATGCCGTCATGTTCGGCTTCGTACCGTGCTTTTTCGTAGGCGGCCTGTTGCGAGTGGAATCGCATGTTCATTTCCACGGTGTCCATGACGAACATAATCTGTGTGGAAATCACGATCGCCAAACATTGCAATGAAAAACTGTATGCCAGTGCTTGGTAGATGGTCGCCAATACTGGTAGCACGAAGAACGACATCATGGAAAGGAAAATAATGCGATCAAGATTCTTGCGATATGAGATCAACATGAAGAGGCATAATGCGATTCCCAAGACCGCAATTGCCTGCGAAAGAAGATAGAAATTACCGCGATGGTAAAGATTGTGGTCATCGAAATAGTAGAAAAGACCAGTGAATTGTGTGATGATAAGTAAGAGAATTCCAATTACGGATAATGCGTAGACAGCACGCAATGCGGCTGGTTTGCGATGCTGATGTTTGCTCACTGTCAACCAAACATAGGTTGCGAAGAAACTCATGAAAATATAGTTGATGCAGAATACTGAGAAATTGCTTATGCGAACCATATAGTATGCGGTTTCGTCTGCATCTACGCGAAAATACCAGCTGAGCGCGTCGGTTCCAAGAAGAAGCATGCAGGCGATCTGCATGAGTATTTTGATGCGAGTTCGTCTGGTTTTGTGTGGGGTTGCAATGAAAATTCCGCCTGCGCAAATCAGGCATATGAAAATACCCCACAACTCCATGCAGATGTGGAACATGGCCCTGACTGTCATTATCCTCCACCCCCCCCCTTCGACGCTGCCTGCGTCGAAAACTTGCCTACCTCTTTCGTGTGCCATGATACCTCTAAATAGGGGAGCGTTACCCCGAAATGACAAAAACAGGAATCCGCAGGCGAATATCCATGCCTCTGTCATACGGGCTATCATATAGTTTGTGCGTTTGAATGTGGAGAAGGTGATTGATGTCAGCGAAGCGGAGCATGTCCCGAGCGCTTACTCGAGAGGAATCGTATCAGGACGGTCATTTAACGCGCACGGCGTTTATTTCCATTGCGATTCTTACATTTATTACGTTCGTCGGTAATTTCACGCAATTGCAGTTGAGCGCCGCGTTGCCGACGATCGTCAGTGATTTTGGTATTTCCGTTACGACCGGTCAGTGGCTGACGTCGATTTTCCAGCTGGTCATGGGCGTGATGGTGCCGCTTACGGCATACCTTACGAGACGTTTTTCGACGCGCGAAATCGTGCTTGTTTCCATGGTTGTGTTCACGATCGGTTCACTGTTCGCTTGGCTTGGTCCAACTTTTTTGATGGTGCTGATCGGGCGTTTGCTTGAGGCGGTTGGCACGGGTGTGATGTGGCCGGTGTTGCAGATCACGGTGTTTTCGATTTATCCGCTGTCTCGCCGTGGTTTCGCAATGGGTACGGTTGGCATGGCGATGAGCGTGGCTCCGGCGATCGGCCCGACGCTTGGCGGTGTGCAGACGGACTTGAACGGTTGGCGTTCAATTTTCCTCACGTTGACCATTATCGGCGTGATTTCGCTGCTTCTTGCCTATTTTGGATTGCATAATTTCGGTGAGAACGATAAAACCGCGAAGGCTGACTTTTTTTCCGTTGGACTGTCTATTTTCGGTTTCGGCGGGCTAATGTTCGGCTTTACGAATATTGAATCGTATTCGTTTGTAAATCCTATGGTTTGGCTGCCAATGGTGATTGGCGTTGTGGGAATTATTTGGTTTGTGCTCCGCCAGATTCATGGCGCGCGCAGGCAGATTGAAAATCCTGAAGCGCAGCCGCCACTGTTGAATTTGAGCGTGTTGAAGAATCGTAGTTTTACTGTTGGCACGATCACGGCCGCGCTCTCGTTCTTCGCGTTCAGTTCGATTATGGTGATCATGCCCCTGTACATTCAGGATTGCCGTGGCTATTCTGCTGCGATTAGCGGCCTGGTGATGCTTCCGGGTGCTTTGGGCCAGTGCATTTCGCAGTTTTTCGGTGGTAAGGTGCTTGACCGTTTCGGCGCACGTCCGGTGGCGTTGATAGGCACGATTACCTTGTGTTTCGGCACGGTCATGATGAGTTTGATTTCCATGACTTCGTGGATTTGGTGGGTGTCGATTTGGCAGTTTGTGCGCCAGATCGGCATGGGTTTCGTGTTGATGCCGATCACCACATGGTCACTGAATTGTTTGGAACCGGAAGAGGTGAGCGCCGGATCCGCGGTGACGAATACGGTTCGTCAGATTGCGGGCGCGATTGGCGCTCCGGTGTTGGTGATTTTGATGGAGACGTTCACGTCTCTTCGTTGGACTGCGCTTGGTGGCACAAAAGCCGTGTATGCGGCTGCCAACGTGTTCGGCATTCAGTGGGCGCTTCGTATCAGTGCAGCAATCTGCTTCGTGATGGTGCTGATGGTGTTCTTCGGCGTGCGCGGCCAGGGTGCCGGTTCCACGCATGAAACCGTGCAACGCGCCCTCAACCGTAGGCGTGCCGCCTGACCGTGCATGCTGCGACGGCTACTCCTCTTCGTTGGGCTTGTATTCCACTACGCTGAGGGCCACCACGCCTGCGCTGGTGTGCACGAACACATTGGCGCTCCCGCCTACGGCTTCCAAGCCTTCCACCAAGTGTGAGATCGGCTCGGAATCGAGCACTGGCAGCACTTGCGCCACGCCGTCTGCGTCGGTGACGGTGAGCGTATCGTCCAAATATCCGGAGGCGAGCGTTTCGTCGATGGCGCTTTCGAATTCGGCCAGCTTGCTGATTTCCTCTTCGGCGGCCTTGTTTGCGGCCACTTCCACAGCTTGCGCCACTTCTTCTCGCATTGCTTCTTCGCTCATGATTGCCTCTTTTGTTAAGCACCGTTTTGCAACCTATAGATTATCGGATGAACGTATCAGAACGATTCCAAATGCCGGAAAGTGTCCATATAGTGGCACTTTTGTGAAAGCATCACCCTCAATGCATGCGGGAAACATATGCGGGGATGAACGCGGGTAGCGTTCACGAGAAGAGATGTTGTGAGAGATGTTGTGAAAAACGATGCGTAAGACTATCGGTTGCAACATGTGATTGCATACGATTGCGGATTGCGCGGAATAGGAAGTGAAACGGGAAGATGGAATGGGAAAGGAGTGCGCATGACTCGACTTGGCGATGTCCAACGAAGTGAGACGCGTCGTGAAACGCGCGCTTCACTGCTTACGGCGTTGCTGTGGTTCGCATCCGCCGTCATCGTGTTCGCGATGCTTCTGCGCATGCTGCCGAACAGTCTCGATGGTAAACGGTACGTGCCTTTGATTGTCGCACTCATGCCTTGGCTTGGCTTGCTTTCCGTGATTATCGCAATTATTGCAACAGTTTTTCGCACTGTCGGCAAACGAAAACTTTTAGTCGCGTTAAGCGTATTGTGCGTGATCATCCAGATTATCTGGCATTGGGGGTATGTCGTTCCGACCAATGATCGTGCCATACAACCTTCTGCAACAGTGCGTGTCATGACGTTCAATACGAAGCAAGGTTGTGCCGATGCGCAGCAAATCGTGCGAACAATCCAAAGCGAGCATGTTGAAATTCTTGCAATGCAGGAAGTTTCATCAGGATTATTAGATCGGTTGCATGATGCTGGAATTGAGGATTATCTTCCGTATTCCGTTTCCGCGCAACTCACTTGGCACGACAATGGCGGTGTGAACGTACTGTACAGTGCGCATCCTCTGCAGGAAACAACGCAGGATCTCATTCCTATTGAATCCAGTAGTATTCCTGCCGCGACAGTTGATTTCAATGGCAGAAAAGTACGATTTGGGTCGGTTCATCCGTTTTCTCCACGACCAAGCAATCAGGGATTATGGAATAAAAGTTTGGATTCCATAGCGCAATTACAGCATTACGATAATGGGGAATCGTATGTGCTGATGGGGGATTTTAATTCCACGTGGGATCATGCAAGCTTCAGATATTTGTTGGGCGATCGCTTTACGGATGCGGGGGAGAGTGCCGGCGAGGGATTGCATATGACGTATCCTTCGGTATTCCCGATCGCTGAAATCGACCACATTATTTACGACAGGGGCGTGCACGCCAGAAATTTGGAAACCAAGCGGATTCAAGGTTCCGACCACAAGGCATTATTGGCGACGTTGGAATTTCAGTAATGCTGCCGTCGCGGGTCATGCTTGAGTTGTAGCAATACTGGTTTGCAGGTCACGTTTAGGTTGCATCAGTTCTTGCGTTACCGGCAACAGTTGAGCAGTAATACCGCCGTTATTGCCCCGTTTTTGCTCCGTAGGTTTCATCGACTCCCCCTACTATTACACTGGGGAATCCGAAGTGCTTGCAAACAATTAGGGAGCGAAACGGAATATGAACGGCGCGTCTGATCAGCCTGAAGAATTCGGCGTCCAGCCTGAGCAAGGCCGTCAGGAGGAGCCGCAGTCTAATGCCGATTCAACCTCCGACGCAACCGCAACCTCCGACGCAACCGCCAGTCCAGAAGATTCCACTTCCAGCGCCCCGCATTCCCGCCGCGTGCGCCGCCGTATGAGCGCCGAGCATATTCGCCAAATCAAGCGCAAACGTCGCCGTCGCAAGATCCTAATCGGCGTACTCGTGATAGTCGCAGCCCTCGCCGTTTTCGCCGGCGCATTCGTATGGTCTGCGCTGCACGTGAAAAACGAGCTGCAGCAGGCGGTGTCGAGTGCTCAAGGCTTGCAGCAGACCATCTCCGAAGCGGACACGTCCAAGCTTGAGAAGCAGACAACCGCGTTCTCCGATCACGTAAGCAAGGCCTACAAGCAAACCTCTTCGCCGCTGTGGCAGGTGGCGTCGGTCGTGCCGTATGTGGGCAATGACATTTCCGCCGTACGCACCACGGTGGCCGCCATGGAGAATATTTCGTCGCAGGCGTTGCCGCAACTGGTGAAAGTCGCCGAAAATGTTGATCTGAACAGTATTCACGTGGAAAACGGCACGATCGAAATTTCCGGATTGGAAGCGTCTCAGCAGCCGCTCCAAATCGCGGACGATACGATCGACAAGGCCACGCGGGAAGTGAAAACCGTGAAAACCCCGCATATCGCGCAGATCGCGGACGCCCTGAAAACCGCGGAAACGTATTGCGAAAAACTTGACAGCATGGTGCATTCCTTGAATTCCATCGTGCAGGTGCTGCCCAGCATGTTGGGCACGGAAAGCCATGCGAATGATGCTCCGCGCAATTATTTGATTCTTGCGCAAACGAATGCGGAGGCGCGCCCGTCCGGTGGCCTTACGGGATCGCTCGGCCTGGTCACGGTGCAGGGTGGTCACGTGAACTTGCAGCCGTTCGTTTCCGATTCGGAAATTCAGAATGCCGATGAGCCGGTTGTGGATTTGACCGCCGAGGAACGTTTGCTGTTTACCGACAAGCTTGGCAAGGATATTCGCGACGTGAATTTCACGCCTGATTTTCCGCGCACCGGCGAGATTGTGAGCGCCATGTGGAATCGCCAGTATGGCGTTGCGGTTGATGGTGTGATCGCCATTGATCCGCTGTTCCTGCAGAACATGCTGGCGGTGACCGGTGGCGTTGCCATGCCTGACGGTTCGACGTTGGATGGCACTAATACCGCCCAAACGTTGCTGCATGACGTGTATGCGCGCATGGCTCCGCAGGAGACGGACGAGTATTTCGCGGTTGCCGCGCAGGCCGCGTTCGACCATATCATGCAGAATGCGGGCGATTTCAAATCGTATGTCAAGGCGCTTTCCACGTCTGTTGAGCAGGGACACGTGATGGTGTGGAGCGCGCATGAGGATGAGCAGAATCTGATTGCCGATTCCGCTATTTCCGGCAAATTGATTACGGAAGGTGCGAAACCGCAGGTCGGCGTGTATATTTCCGACGAAACCGAGTCGAAAATGGACTGGTATTTGCATCGCGAAGTGACCACTGAATTCCAGAAGGTCGCACGAAACGGCGCGAACCAGTATACGGTGCATATCAAGTTGCAGAACACCATGACGGCGGAGGAAGCGGCTTCCGAAGCTGACTATGTGACCGGTGCCGGAAATATCGTTCCGAAAGGCCAGATCAAGACGGCATTGTTCATTTACGCGCCTGCGAACGGTCGTTTGGTGGATTGGAAATTTCAGAATGCCGACGATTACAAGGGTGTGACTTTGCATAATGGCCTGACCGTGGGCGTGGGTGATGTGACCTTGCAGCCCGGCGAATCCTATGAGATCACCGTGCATGTGCAGTCCGCCCCGGATACGGATGAGCCGCTCACCCTTCGTCAGACCCCGCTGATTGAAGGCCGCTAGACAGTTCCGTAGGTAACCTAAGCAGCTAAGCAAGCGGCTCTAGACAAGCCATCTTGCAACAGGGGAGTATGGGGGAATATGTGGGTATATGCGCATGTAGCCTCACGTTCACGGAACGGACGCCAACTTTTCATCCGTTCTTGCCGCGCGTTTCGCGGTATCGCGTCAAAAGCAAGTTTCCAATAGTCATTTAACTGCAAAATCGAGTTGGAGATCTACTCTGTTAACAGGGCTTATGATACTATCTCTTCATGGAGGGAAGCCCCCTTCTTTTCGGGTGGGGGTAGTTAGTAGAGGGAGGAGTCATGCAAGGCGGTTTCCGCAGCTCTGAGCAGGGTTCGGATCAAGTAGTGAGAACCCAGGAAATCCATATCGTCTCTTCTAACTCTCGTCACCAGGATCAGAAGCAGGAGCGACATCAGTCTCAAGACAACAGCCCTCAGTTTGAGCCGATGATGTTTTCGAACACGCCATTTTCCGTTGGTGAAGATGGAAAGCGCAAGGGCAGGCGGAATCAGGTTGTGCCCGCATGGCGTTATTCTTTTGTCGTCTGCTTGGTGATGGTCGATCTTGCGGTCATGCTGATTTCGCTATCCATCAGTCTTTGGGCCAACGATGCCGCATATAATGCCATCAATGGGGCCATGCCGTTCTGGCTGTTCCTCATCTGCTTCAGCCTCATCTGGGTGTTGAGCCTCACTTTTGCTGGAACGTATCATCGTCATGTGATGGCGGAAGGCTACGAGCTGTATGCGAAAATCATCAACGCGTCGCTGCTCACCATCATCACTTACTGCTCGCTTGCTTTTATTTTCAATCTTTCCTTGCCGAGAACCGCGCTTATCGTCGCCCCGATCATTGCATTCTTCCTAGAAGTCATCGCCCGTTGGCAGATGCGTCAGTGGCAGCATCGCAGCCGTCAGAAGGGCGCCTGTAAGTATAAGACCGTGGTGATTGGTTCTTCCGACGGTATCAATTGTGCGTTGCGCACCATGCGGGACTACTCCAATTGGGGGTATTCGCCGATTGCCGTGTGCCCGATCGAAGCTGACGACAATGAGAAAGACGCTTATGTGGTCACGTCGTTCGAGCCTGATCCTTCCATTGAAGGTGCTGACAAGCTGAAGGTGATTCCGTTCAATGCCGCTTTCCCGCGTACGTGCGAAAGCTTGGGTGCGCAGGAAGTGTATGTTGCCGACGTGCTGTCCCGCGATTCCGAAATGCTGCATGGCATTTCCCTTGCGGTCGAGTCGCTTGGCATGGAGCTTGCGTTGGCTGTTTCCTTGGCTGACGTGAGCGGCCACCGCCTGTACTTGCGTAATACGGCCGAACAGCCTGTATTGCTGGCAAGTTTGCCGCAGTATACGAATACGACGTACGTGATTAAACGCCTGCTGGATATCGTCGGTTCGGCTTTCGCGCTGCTGATTTCCTCGCCGCTGATGCTGGGCACGGCGATTGCCATCAAGCTTGATGACGGTGGTCCGATTTTCTTCTCGCAGCAGCGTATCGGTTTGCATGGCAAGCCGTTTACCATGTATAAATTCCGTTCCATGGTTACCAATGCGGAAGAATTGAAGAAGAAACTTGCCGAAGAAAATGGACAGACCGATCGTTTCATCTTCAAAATGAAGGATGATCCGAGAATTACGAAGGTCGGTCGTTTTATTCGTAAGACTTCGTTGGATGAATTCCCCAGTTCTTCAACGTTTTGAAGGGCGACATGTCTTTGGTTGGTCCTCGCCCGGCTTTGCCGGAAGAGGTTGCTCGCTATGGTTCCCTTTATTCCACGCGACTGCTGGTTAAGCCTGGTATTACCGGTCCGTGGCAAGTTTCCGGCCGTTCGGATCTTTCGCAGGAGCAGAGCGAATATTTGGACGTTTCCTATATCGAAAATTGGTCTATTGCAGGCGATCTTGCGATTCTCGCAAAAACCGTGCTCGTGGTCTTCCGCGGCACCGGATCTTACTAAATTCCGCAGTACTTTTCGCACGAATCGTCGTGCAAATCAGAGCGCTCCCTCCCGGAGCGCTCTTTTGCTTTCCCACGTGGTGCAGATGGGAAATGTGTTTTTGTGTGGTTGCGACCTCGCTTGTTTGATTGTGGGCTCGCTTGTTTCTTGATGGGAAACAATTATTCGTCATATGTATATTTTTGCAGTTATTGGGATACGTTTATTCGTGTGAGGAATATTGTGATACTCATGTGAAACAGTTTTAACTTATGTGATGAGGTCCACTATAACTAAAGATTGTCTTTTGATATATCTCATATGAGATTTGGATTTTCAAAATAGGTAATTTGCTTTCCTTTGCGCATTGTGAGATAATTAATGCAGCATGGCGCCATGATTTCTGTAACGTTATCCCTCACAGCTGAGGGTGGTCCCACGCACTTCGGTGCGGATTGAAATATGCAACAGAACCTATAAAAGGAAATAATCATGCGTAGTCATGAGAAGCGGGTGAATGTGTGCCCGCGAACGCAAGGTAAGTATTTGGTTTCGGTGGTGCTGACCGCTGTTTTCGCGATCGCGTCGCTGTTTGGAACGCTGCTGTTCTCTGCAGATGCAGTTGCCGATGCCGCCGAATCTCAGGCGGTCGCGCAAGTGGGCAACGCAACCTACGCGAGCGTACAGGAGGCGATCGGCCATACGTCGATGAAGAACGCGACGGTCACATTGCTGACTGACGTTGCGGAAAGCGTTACGATTACGCCTCTGAAAGGCATGCGAAACGTAACGTTTGACTTGAACGGGCATGTGCTGCAAGCCGATGGATCCGCTGTGATCACTGTGCCTGCGAACATGCAGCTCACCATTGTCGGCCCGGGAACGGTTGCGGGCGGAACACAGCCTGCGGTCGATTGCCGTGGCGCATTGCACGTGGAGGGTGGCACGTTCACCTCGGATGCAACGTTGATGCGGTTTGCCGAAACGGATGAAACTTCCGCGCAAGGCAGTTTTTCGGGCGGAACATTCACCGCACCGACGCTTTTCAACCTGCTGGATGACGCTAAAAATCTTGGCTATGTGACTGTTCGCGGTGGCGAATACCGGGGCATGATTCCAGCTGGACTGAACACGCTCGCCTTGTTGAGCGGCTCGTTCTCCGACTTGTCGAATCTTGCGCCGTACTTGGCTGACTCGCTTGGGCTGATTCCAGGCGGCACTAGCGGTGATGGTATGGGTGACGGAATGTTCCATGTCGGCGATCTGGCGATCTCCAGCAAGCAGACTTTGGTGGAATTGAATCCGGCGAGCGGCCTTCAGCGGCTGAGTGCTGACGACCTACTGACCTTGACAGGAACGCAACTGAACGGCATCGCCGACTACCGTCTTGTGATGGATAGTGACCAGTTGCAGGCGTTGAACGATCAGATCGAGCGCGCAATGCAAGCGGTTGGGAAGAAGAAAGCCTTCGAAGCCGTGAGTCAGAACATCACCATCACCGCCGTGCGCAATGGTGCGGATGATGTTATAGATACAAACTCGAGTGGGGGAGCGGGCCCACAGTTGCGCACCTCCGACCATGATGGCATAAGCACTCAAGTGACGGTAACCATCAAAGCCGTCGCCGAGCCAGAAAAACCAGAAGAACCTGGCAAACCCGGTGATCCAGAAAAGCCAGAGAAGCCGGAAATGCCTCGCTCCGGATCCGCAGTCCAGGCGCTCGCCATCATCTCGCTGCTGCTGGTGATCGCTTCCGCAATCTGCGCATACGCAACGGTCCATCTGCAGTCGCCGCGTCTGCACAACTAGTATTTTCCGCCCTTTTCTCGGGTTGTGCAGACATGGAACGCGACTTGTGTGGACGGACTATGGTTGGCCGCACAAGTCGCGTTCGAATCTTGACATTGACATTGTTCCGCAGGAAAGCGCTCCCTACGATGATCTAGTTATGAGTGTTTCGGCTGTGTGCGATGGGAGATGTATTGCACGGAGCAAAGAGTTTTTCATCAATGTGGAGTGAGATTGGGCAGTGCGGAACTGTTTGGACGCTTACTATGTGAAACACGCCGAAGTCGAAAAACAGCCATTTTTCGTATAAATTAACCATTTGTGATAAAGCTGGGCGGTGTCCAGTTCGCAAAGGTCGTCTTTCTTCTTGGAAAGACGACCTTTGTGCTTTGATTGGAGTCTTCATGCATAAACCTTTTACCACGATCGAAGATCAAATCGCTCTTCTCAATTCACGAGGACTTCAAACGGATTCTAGGACATCATGGATTCTTGAGCGCGAAGGATATTACGCGACTGTCAATGGATACAAAAAACCGTTTCTCGATAATCAAGCGCGAAAAAAGATGAAGAAGACAAATATCGCGAAGGATCCTCATACAATGACTTGTATAAGCTGTACCTGTTTGATAGGCAGCTCCGTTTTCTCCTTTTCGGAATGATCACGATTGCTGAGGCGATTCTGAAAACAGTCTGCGCATACGAATTCACCAAGGCAAATCCGGCTGAGAAGAACCCCTACCTTAATATCGACAATTATGCTCGTACCGGCCAAGCTCATGAAAAGGCAAGTCAGCTCATTCCGCGATTGCAAAAGATACTTACTGACAACAGTGATTGCGAGAGAAAAGGCAGAAAAGAATATCTCGTTCATTGCCTCAATGAGCACGATGGAGAGGTGCCGTTGTGGGTTTTGACCAATGATCTAACTTTGGGACAAATATATTGGTTCTTTCAGTCTCAAAATATATTGATTCGCGGTTCAATTGCTAGGAGTTTCACAGTTCTGTATGGAGATTCGCACAGGCATAAGACGGAAATCGATGCACAACGTATCGATAAGATATATCGCAGAATGAAAGATTTTCGTAATATTTGCGCGCACGATGAACGTCTTTATTGTGCGCATCCGCATGATTCCAACAATACGGTTTTCCAGCTTGTTAAGGATTTACGTTTCGTAATCGACAAAAAACGTTATCTGGAATTCCTCCAGCAATTTAATTCTTTGCTCATGCATTTAGGTGAAGACATACCTGCGTACGTCGACTCTGTTTACCGGGAGATGGGCTTGGATTTCCCGCGTGAGCTTCACGAATGGATGGAACTCGCACGGACGAGCTGAGAAACGCGTCATGCTTATTGTGAGCTTTGGATTCTGTATGCCTTTTACTTGCCGATATGTTTGACGTCGATTGCATCGTTTGCGCTCCTTAAGAAGAAGGTGGATAGCCATAATGGCTACCCACCTTTGGTGGTGCGTGTTGTGGTTTCTTGCTTCCGTGCCGGTCCATATGCAAGCGAGATACGGAAGCAAACCAGAGTTTTTCCCGTATGATCTGGACGTTAGCTGTTGTCTACATGTGTGGGGTGTTTGCTTGGTTATTTTCGTCTCTGATTTTTCCATAGATTGCTGTTGTAAGATCGAGGTTCGTATCCGTCGTCGATGCGGCCTGCGGGCCTGTCGATGGCCGTAGGCCAGCTTCATAACTTGGTCTTTTCGGACGGGTATAATTGGGGGTATTGGAAAAGATAAGAGAAAACGAAGGGAAAGATGATTATAGGCTCAAAGACCACGGCCTCCCATAAGGCCGTCCCGCCGACCCGAATTTCAAATTGGGGGGGGGGCGTAATTCCAGCATAGAACTGCTGCGCATCGTTGCAATGTTCATGATTCTTGCCCACCATTTCGTCGTCCATAACGGCTATGACGTCAAGAATCTTTCACTGGGACCTGAGAGGACTTTCTTTCAGCTCGTCATGCAGGGTGGCGGCAAAGTGGGCGTCGTCATCTTCTTCACCATCTCCGCATGGTTCTTCCTCGACAAGGAACAGACCATCAAATCGAACTTCAAACGCATATGGATTTTGGAACGCGAAGTGCTGTTCTGGAGCCTTGCGAGCATGGCATTCTTTCTGGTTTTCGACCGTGCTGACTTCGGTATAAAAATGATTGCCCGCAGCGTCGCTCCGACCATCATGGGATTATGGTAGTACGTCACTGCATACGCCACCTTCCTCGCCTTGCTGCCATTCCTCTCCAAGGGACTACGTGCGCTTGGCAAACACACGCATTATGCACTTGCCATAACAGTGCTGTCAATCTGGGGACTGACAAGCTTCATTCCCGGAACTTCTGGAGTGAACGATAGCGTGTTCGGCTTCATCTACCTATTCATCCTCATCTCCGCGCACAAGTGGTACATGAAGCCGTTCACGCTCAAACAGACTTGGCTGATGACCGGAACCGGACTGGGATTCTTCCTCTTGTACACATGCGCTTCCGTTATGTTATCGTTGTTCGGAATCGATAAGGGCATCTTCATCGCCGGATCGTTCAAGCTGCCCGTCATCATGGTGGGCTTCGACATGTTTCTACTGTTCGACCGGCTTTCCTTCCGCAGCCGGATCATCAACCGCATAGCCCGGTCCGCATTCGCGGTTTACCTGATCACCGATTATCCCGCCACGAGAACATTGCTTTGGAAGCACCTGTTCGTGCTGGAGAACCTTTATCAGCAGCCTTTCGCCATTCTGCAAATCCTCGGCATCCTGTTGACGATCTATTTAGTGTCTGCACTCTGATTGACTTCATGCGTCAAGGACTGTTTGCGGTGACCGTAAGCTGTAACCGTGGCCGCTGGTTCGAACTGGTGTGGGACGGAGTCGAAAGGCAAATTAAACATCTGCAGGAAGGGCGAACGCTTAGCTGAGCTTGCTAGTGGTGTCAGTGCGGCAGATCATCTGTTACCACTGACGCCACCATTGCGGATGAATGCAATTAACGGGCAAAGCGAAATCGAGATGCCGACTTCTTACAGGTATCACAACGACAAAGCGACGTTCCATCGCAACTATGATGCCAACCGCAAATGTTCTCCCATCATGCCCTTGCCTTGCCTTGCGAAGCCAGATTGTGACGGGAACTGCCGATCAACACGGGAGCGAACCTGTCCATAATGAGATGAACAGCAACACAGATAGCTACAGTGACAACAGTCACCAGCATCGCATATACAAGATTCGCTCGCAATGCATCTGTATTCATCCAAGAATTTTCGCCATAACAAAAATCAGCACTCGTTTCACCGGTTCATGCACGCACATGATGGTAAGCGACGCCCTGCCAAGGAACTGCAGCAGCCAGCAGTCGATAGCAATGCAAAGCATGAGCGATGATATAAAACCAAGCAATGCTGCACATAGCATCCAAAATGGATTGCTGGTACTTGCGTCATTGAGGTTGACGCTTAGTCTGGTCAACTCATCGAATACCCTCAGCAGGCCAAGTCCTGCCATACCGATAGCAGCATAGACAGCATGCAACGATGCCTTCGGCTTGGATTTCTGCATGTATGGCATGAGAAAACGACTCAACAAGTAGCCAATGCAATAGAACAGCATGGAGAAGGGTAGGATATCAAGAGCCCAAGGAAGGCGGAGCCGATCAATCGGCAGATCGAAGGAATGCATGGCAATGATTGAGAGAAAGCTGACCGTGGCAAGCGTCGCGGCAACAGCCCAATCATACCGGATCGCTCTCTTTGATTTGACGAAGGTAAAGATTCCAAGGAACAACATCTCCGTGACAAACAGACAAGGCAGGAACCAAAGCGCCGCATTCTGCGGGTAATTATCGCTACCTGCGCGAGCGAGAACAATATTTGCCAGCGCATTCGGAACAGATCCTTCGTCTCCCCTGAGACGTCGCTCGATAAGAGCCCAATACGCAAGAGTCACCGTTCCGAAGAACACGTATGGCACGAGTAGCCTTATCGCTTTCCTCTTGAATGAATCCAGAAACTGCCTTTCGTGAAACAGCATTCCTGAAATGATGAAGAACAATGGCATATGGAATGAAAAAATCCACGACACCAGACCAGCAGACCATGATGTGTGTCCCAAAACAACTAGTAGTATGCCGAAGCCTCGTAGCGAATCGAGTGCAGCCAGCCTAGAACTTTATGCCATAGTATAATCTCCTCATTTACTTTCTTTTCTTTACAAAACACAATACATCATTATCCAAGCATTATTCAAAAACTTCGTTGAGGCAAAATCCCATACTGTAATTAAACTCCCCGCTTCTCAATCTAAAAGCATCGCAACCAACAGTCACATTAACTTATCATATAGCGAAATGGTATGGTAAAATACCATTTCCATTAACTGCCAATGTGTGTAGGAACATGAAAAAACAAAAAGATAAATATAATATCTTTATAAGCATTTTATTTTTTTCTGTAATATAGTATTCAATATAGTACGGTATGCTAAGAAAATTAAGCAAATAAAACAATGCAGAAACTCTCTGACCTAGTGGTATAAACAGGCCAATCATAATAGCTATGGATCCTATGAAATGTAAATTTCTAAAAATATTAAACCAATGATCATCCTCTTTAGATTCCGTAAACAAATAAACAAAGAAGAAACCTACAAATAGTAAAGATGATAATGAAAATGCTTTGCTGGGATCTGGCCAGTAGCCGGATATATAATTCTCATACTTTGTCCCTTTGAGCAAAATGCCAATAACTGCAACGAAAGTAGGTACGAGAACAGCCGAAGCGAAAAAAAGGGACAAATATATTTTTTTGTCAAGCTTTAGATAGAGGAGAGTGATAACAACAAAATAAATTAGAGCGGAATAGTGAAAACCTACCGCTATCGCAACCAAGAAAAAAGCTGCAAAAAGACTCTGTAATCGTTTTTTGCCATCCATATTTCTTTCAACAAACAATAATGCACAACAGAATAGTGCGGTAGCTATTGTCTGGCGAACCACATTAAATGAGTATAAGAAATACCCACCACACAAAAAAGAAACAGTCAGTAGAACTTTCGAACATGGCATATTATATATAACAATATATATTAAACCTATGAATATAAAGCTTGTAATAATAAATATAGACTGATACCAACTACCTGCAAAATCAATGCATAGCTTGTTAAGCCATAGAAATATTGGCTCCATTGGTGGAGGTGTGCCATTATATATCTGTTTATAAGTTGGAACATATGTAAAAAAATAATCTGTTCCAACTCCATATCGGAATCCAGATATTGTAAATAAAATCAAAAAAACAATAGCAAAAGGTAAAACCTCTGCTTTTTTATTTAATTTATCTGCAACACATACCAAAAGTATGCAGCAGAAAACAGATGTTATATAAATAAACATTCTTTTCCTTATTTTGATGTTTTATATTCACAAAAAGGGGTTTTGTTCAAGAAAATTCATCCCATAGAACAAACAGCATAGCCAGTTGATCAAATACGACTAACGCTTCATAAACCATTGCCATACATGTCTAAAGACATCCGCCCTTGAGACATGTATGGCAGACCAGACGCAAACAGAGCTCCGTAAGCCACGGCCAATCCGCGAAACCTCTTCATCATCAATAAAGTTCGGTTTGGATGACGAAGAATTACATATGCAGTAAGTCGCAAATTCAGCGTCAATGGCAATCCGGCAACTTGCGCCCCAGCTTTGAGCAATGATGTAGTGACGAAAACAGAGAGTGCATCCATGGAAGACTCCTTGCTGATTATGCGACTATCTGATCACGCAGATGCAAGTACGCGAACGGGAATATCAGTCTGTGGTTACTGCAAGACCGAGGTAATATCTGAGCCTTGGAATCGAGTGGACCGACAGGTACGTGTTTCGTCCAAGAAATGTCCAACTTCGATATACATGACGGGTACTTCGTTATCAGGCAAATGCAAAAGTTTGCGGGTTTTCTTTTCTGCAGTTGCCGTAAACATGGTATTGAGCGGACAAGCTCCAATTCCCAAAGATTCCAAAGATAATAGTAGTGACATTCCGAACAGGCCACCGTCGGTATATCCCTCATTGCGCTCATAAGATGTCATAAACGCGCGCAAGTCAGAAGTAATCATCAGCAATGCGGGAGGGGCTGGATATCCATTAACACCACCTTGAATGTGCAAAGCCTTTGCGATAACTTCCTTGTCGAGAATGACATGCACTCTGGTGGGTTGCCTGTTACACACTGATGGAGTGCGCATGGCCATCTGAATTGCCTGGTTAAGTTCGTCTAGGGATACCGGCTCATCAGCAAATTCACGAACTGAATGTCTATTTTCACTTAACGCAGCAAAGGAAAGATCTTTGTTATTGAGCTTGTCACTTTTACGGATAGAAATGCTTCCACCATCGTTTGATTCGGCATTCATAATGTGTTGCCACTGATCTGTAGTGAATAACGATTGCTGCCAAGAAATATCTTTCTCCGCATCGAGATGACGCTGCATGTACTCATGAAGCGCAGCAAGACTTTCTTTGTACACAGTGTTATTAGCGAAATTCAGATCTGCTTGTTCCAGACGTGTAAGCATGGTCGGAAGCTCGTTAAAAACTTTTTTCCCAAACCCATAGCGAAAATTGTGATGGCTCAGACCCTTTTCAATTTGATGGCTGAGAAACATCACTCGTGTCTCGATTCTTACTCGTTCATGGGGCATAATGCGAGAGTAGCTACGATTAAACCGCTTGGCTTGTGCCCACGAATCTTGATATAGATGAATGCTTTGACGCAGATTCTTGAGAGGAGCGATAAGCGGTTTTGGCATCCACTGTTCTACAGTGCTCTTCCAATTCATAATGACATTCCTTTGGACTCTTGATTAATGCTGATTTAGTGGTTCCGATACGCTGCTGTGTAAATAAGCTAATGACTGTTTACGTAATGAAGCGAGTAGAGTATTCGGCTGCGTATAGTCGATGTGGTTGCTCAGCAGGTCGCCACTGGTAACATGTCTGTCTTTTAACGCCAGCGAATCCAGCAGGTCGAGCATGCGTGAATTTGTGGTCTGCTTAACTGTAAAGAAGTGGAATGGTTTGTTGTACACAATAGAGAACACAGTGCCATGGAATGAATTTGTCACCACGGCTTTCGCATTGCGAATCAGGTTCACAAAAGTGTTAGGGGAAGCATTCCAAAAATAACGGTCCTGATCAAGTGTGTAATCTTCGATGGCAGTACCGATGGTATAGACTTTCACGCCTAGCTTCTTGGCAAGCCGACGTGCATAAGCGTATACATCTTTCTGGCGGTTATAGCCATACACCAGTACGTAATCTTCAGTAGGAGTGAAATCGCTGGCATCGGCGATTACGTTCCAATCATCCTTCGCAAGCAGAAATACTGGGTCAATGACGGATTGAACATTACTAATGCCGAGATCTTCAAGCATGGGCACCGACGACGGTTCGCGCACAGACACGGCATCGAAATCGGAAATCAGTCTACGATAACGATCCTTCTGATCGTCAGGAATTTCAGGCATGGCAATGCTGGCAGCATACGCTACTTTGCGAGCGCCCGCAGGCGCAAATGACAGGAAGAACGCATCATCTTTACCATTAAGCTTGTTCTTACAGTTCCAAATTTGGTCGCTGCCACAAATATAGACGTCGGATTGGGGGGGGGTGTCAGCCTCAATCTCGGCAAGCGTACGGTAAGTTTTGGCGCTCATAGGTATGTAGTCCTCAAGGAATTTGCCGAACACTTTGCGCCCCTTGACCAAATCAGGGAAGCGTACGATGGCGCGAAGCATGCGAATAGGCAGCGGCCGCGTAGACGTGTAGTAGTATTTGGGGTTGTAATCCAGCACCTTGGCGTCCACACCCATCTTGCGTAGAGCGGTGTTCAAGCCGTAAGTTTGCAGAACAGCGCCATAATTAGTTGGTCTGCTGCAGGTAATGGTGTAAGAAGTAATTGAGTCTTTCATAGAAGCCTCTTTCTCTGTGCTAGCTGTTAAGAATTTGATTCAACGTATTTGAGGAATGCCTCATAGCTGCTAAACATAGGTTCGCTTTGAACAAACGCTTGCTGTGAACGTTCGGTATTGTTATCAAGCTGGAAAACCTTTTGGAATACCTCATCCAGCTGAGTGTTCCTAGGCTCAAACAGCCAGAAGAATTCCCGAAGTAGCTTTTTTGGCGGCCGCTTTCCATATGTCTGCTCGTACTCACGTACTAATAACACGGCTTCATTTAATTGAAGTTTGCGGCGTTTGTCGATATACGCTTCCAAGGAAGAGATTTTCTTTGCCGGAGCACCGGCATATACAGCGTTCCCATCCAAACGGCCTGTCACCACGCTGCCAGCTCCGATGATGGTGTTGTCTCCGATCTCAGCTCCTTTGAGAATCAACGACTTCTGACCGACAAAAACATTATTGCCAATACGAACCGTTCCGCATGATCCCAGCACTTCACCCGTAAGGCGTTGTATTACTGCCCAGCTATAGTCATGCTGCAAAATAGAGCAATCTGCGGTGATATGTACGTTATCGCCGATTTCAATCATCCAAGGTCTCTGAGTATCGATTCTGATGGACCATGGCGTATATAGATGCACATGCTGTCCCACGTGTACTCCCTGGCTTCGGAGCCATGATATGTATTGCTCCGATGAAGCCTTGTGGCCATAAACTAACCGCATCGCAAGTTGTTTAATGCTCATTTTTCACTTGCTCCGTTCCGGATGAATACGTTTATGAAGTAAGAAAAACACGCCATAAAGCGTTGGAGAGATGGCCATGAGTTTGAGCTGCAGGCGACGCCCACGAGGGAGCGTCACGGATTCAGTAACAGCTTTCATGTTTTGATTGACGAAAGTGCGAGTGTCTTCTGCGAAATCTCGCCATTGCTGTTCTTTAGCATGCCCCGTGACAAGAGCCTGATCATAAAGGCTCACCATACTTCTCATTTGTCCATACAACGCAAAAGGAAGCTGTTCGGGGAATTTTTGATGTACCAGTTTCACCATGTTTTTGGTAGCTTCGTAACCAGCAAAATTGAAATTTGTGCTCGTGTTAGAAAGGCTTCCCGCAACTTGTCGATAATGGTACTGCGGCGTTGAATCAAAAGTAGTTCGTACGCTCGCTGCAAGTATATCGTAGGTGAATTGCCAATCTTCGCCAGTGCACCCTTCCGGGAAACGAATATTTCCTAGAGTGGAACGTTTGATGAGCTTGCTCCAAGCAGAGATTGTCGAATAACCTGGCAGATTAATGTATTTAAAGGATTCCGAAGTGGTCATTACCAGATGTAAATCAGGATGATAAAGATATATTTGTCGTCCGTTAGGATATTCCAAGACACCGGTGATCATGGAGGTATCAGCGTTTTCTTTGGTGAGAGAACGATATAGGACTTCATACATAGTCGGTTCTAACCAATCATCAGAATCAACGAAACCGATAAGCTCTCCGGTGCTGATTCTGATTCCGCTATTTCGAGCGGCACCTAATCCTCGGTTCTCCTGATGAATGACACGGATCCTGCAATCTCTTGCCGCCCAAGCATCACACATATCAGGGCAAGCGTCCGGAGAGCCATCATCGACCAGAATGATTTCCAAATTTCGATACGTTTGGTCGACGATTGACTGTATACAACGGTCAAGATAGCGCTCAACCTTGTACACAGGAACAATCACTGAAATCAGGGGGAGATCTTCAGTTCGGGTTTTCTCAGGCATGGCAGATGGATTAGTACTCATGCTGTGTACTTCCTCCTTGTGAATATCAGAGTAATAAGAGGCTTAAGTTCATAACATTGCACGAATGCAATAAGCAGCAGACAAATCGATGACCAGAATAGATAATGGCTACATTGATTCGAGGTCACCAAGGACTGGACAGTAAGCAGCGTCATGGTAATGGCCGTAGGAATCGGCCTCATATTGATGGTCATCAGACGACGCACATCAATCACACGAATCACGAAAATCACCAAGCTACCGACAAACACGCCGAATGCAGCAGCTGAAATACCCCAGTCATGTACGAGGACAGCGGTAAATGCGAGGCATGCTACGGCTCCCACAACTGTTGCCACAAGTAACGGCTTTGTACGCATATAAGCCTGATAAATCGTGCCAAGAAAGTTGTTGATAGCACTAAGATAAAAGGCAAGCACAAGAATGGATATAAGAGGCCATGCCGAGTAGAACTGGCGCTGCATAAGCACCCTAGCGATGAACGGAGAGAGTGTGATTACCAATGCGCTTCCTACCGACATCAGGGCATGGTACACACGCCAGATTACATCATAGAAATGCTTGAGCCCAGAGCTCTTAAACTCTTGGAACGCGGAAAGCTGCCAAGCCTGTTGAACAATCTGTTGAAGCACATTCAGCAAATTAGGAATCTTTGAAGCTGCAGCATACAAACCAGAAGCGGAAATACCCAGTACACCTGTAATAATGAAACGACTAACCGTCGTCTGAATCTGGTTGCACAATGAATTCGGAGCCAATGGCAGCGAATAGCGCCAAAGCTGCTTACGAAGAGACGCGTTGTTTCGCCATACTGTAAAATCGATAAATTGATACTGCTTACCGGCGAAAAGATATACCAGGATCGCTGAACCATTGCCTACGATATAAGAGTAGAAATACCCCATAAGACCGAGATTCATTCCGGCAATCAACACATAAGCAAGCACGCCCATAATAAGTGCAGACAATATTGAGGCGTAAGCAATGAGTTTCATCTGATCCATAGCCCTAGCGACAGTACCCATCACAGAGGGAAAACACAACGCCGCATAGGACAACAAGAACCAAATTTTATATCTACCTAATCCACCAAAAATAGGCAAATCAAATACTGGCAGAAGAATTGCCAATAGCACACAGCTTGCCAACATAACCAGCATGGTTTCGGTAATATAAAACGCGGCTTTTGACTTATCATCAAGCGTAAAACGGAGCATGCCCTCGCTGATGAGCAAAGTTAGTACAGGGAATAATGTGGTTACCATGATGGTAGCCATGTCCATGATGCCGTATTCCTCTGTAGACAGGTACAGGGTATATAACGGCATCAGTATGAATGCCATCAGTTTAGTGGCTACTGCGCTGAGTCCGAAGATGCCGACATTGACTAGTAGATTCTTGTACTTACCCACGTAGTCACCTCAGATGAATGGCTAATTGTGCCATGTATGTTTCTTTATTGAATTCGGAACGTAATGCTGTTTTGCGCGCGCCCATGGCATCACGTTCGTCGGAGCCTTGAGCAATCTTTGTCATAGCATTAGCAAGCTGGTCAACAAGTTGATCGCTACGTTCAAGGATGATGGCTGACTGTTCATCGGCGTATTCGGG
>ENA-OQIK01000401-OQIK01000401.1-human-gut-metagenome-genome-assembly--contig:-NODE-401-length-28303-cov-4.994367_pt1 | contig 28303 bp, 22 predicted proteins | sample MGYA00242578_ERZ504743 | MGnify/ENA primary metagenome ERZ504743 (study PRJEB26092, sample SAMD00036441) | human gut metagenome | host: Homo sapiens | study: EMG produced TPA metagenomics assembly of...
ATTATATCAGCAATGCAACGTATTATATACATATACAAAAAAAGTTTACGATCTTGTTTGCATAGTCTACCCACTCCTGAAGTTTGTCCTTTGTGATCGCTGCACCACTCGGGTTGTTCGGGAAGCAGAGATAGATCAGATCCGGTGTTTCTACCGGAAGTTCCGGCAGGAATCCGTTGGATTCCAGACACGGCATGTAGATCACGCCGTCAAAGTTTTCGTTTTTCTTATTGTATTCGCCGGTACGTCCTGCCATTACGTTTGTGTCTACATAAACAGGGTAAACCGGGTCGCAGACTGCCACTTTGTTGTCTGTGCCAAAGATCTCCTGGATGTTTCCGGAATCACTCTTTGCTCCGTCAGAAACAAAGATCTCATCTGCACTGATCTGGCATCCGCGTGCCTCGTAATCATTTTTTGCGATCGCGCTTCTTAAGAATTCGTATCCGAGATCCGGTGCATAGCCGTGGAAAGTCTCGGCATTTGCCATCTCATCGACAGATTTGTGAAGTGCATCAATGATCGCCGGTACAAGCGGCTGTGTGACATCACCGATTCCAAGACGTACGATCTCTACATCCGGATTTGCAGCCTGATATGCGGCTACTTTTTTTGCAATTGTGGAAAAAAGATAGCTTCCCGGCAGTTTCAGATAATTTTTATTTACTGTTACCATAATATATTCTCCTCATCTCTATGTTTGCGCTTCTCTTCTGAAGCATTATTGATTTTTTCTTTTCTCCACTTCTTTTACAAGTGCTTCACGGACTGCGTCCGGGCTTGCCTTGCCTTTGAGTTCTCTCATCATCTTACCGACAAAGAATCCGAATACTTTTTCTTTACCGCCAAGAAGTTCTGCGAGCGGTCCAGGGTTCTCATCCATGATCTTCTGTAAGATGTCGTTGAGAAGTCCTGTGTCTTCTACGATCTTGAGGCCGTGTTCTTCGATATAGGATACTGGTTCGATATCCTCATCAAAGACTTTTTCGAAGACTTTCTTTGCATTCTGTGCGCTGACTTCTTTTTTCTCTACCATCTGGATCAGGTCGGCGAGGTGTTTCGGTGTAAAAGAAACTTTTTCCACATCAAGGCCCTTGTCCTTGGTCAGACGGAGTACTTCACCCATGAACCAGTTGGCTGCTTTCTTCGGGCTGCCGCAGAGGTTTGCAACTTCCTCAAAAAGCTCAGAAAGGTGTCTGGACTCGGTAAGGATTCCTGCATCGTATGCCGGAAGCTCAAATTCTTCCTGATAACGAAGCTGTTTTTCCTCGCGGAGTTCCGGCTGGAAAGTGCGGATCTCATCGATCCATGCATCGGAAATATGGATCGGCGGAAGATCCGGGTCCGGGAAGTAACGGTAATCTTTGGCATCCTCTTTGGAACGCATGGCATGGGAAGATTCTTTGTTGTCATCCCAGCGGCGGGTTTCCTGAACAACGGCTCTGCCTTCTTCGATCAGCTCGATCTGACGCTCTCTCTCGCCCTCGATGGCTCTTGCGATCGCCTTGAAGGAGTTCAGGTTCTTCATCTCGGTTCTTGTTCCGAATGTCTCACTGCCGACTTCACGGACAGACAGGTTGACATCGGCACGCATGGAACCTTCCTGTAATTTACAGTCAGATACACCGAGATACTGCATCATGCAGCGAAGTTTCTCGAGGTATGCGATAACTTCCTCAGAACTTCTCATATCCGGCTCGGATACAATCTCGATCAGCGGCACGCCGCTTCGGTTATAGTCAACCAGAGAGCAGTCTTCCCATTCATCATGGATCAGCTTTCCGGCATCTTCTTCCATATGCATTTCGTGGATACGGATCTTTTTCTTTCCGGCGGAAGTTTCGATCTCTACCCAGCCATCGTGGCAGATCGGCAGGTAAAGCTGTGAGATCTGGTAGTTCTGCGGGTTATCCGGGTAGAAATAGTTCTTTCTGTCAAATTTGCAGTACTGGTTGATCTGGCAGTTTGCCGCGATACCGGCTTTGAGTGCAAATTCTACGACCTGACGGTTCAGTACCGGCAGGGAACCCGGCATACCGGTGCAGACCGGGCAGGTATGTGTATTCGGTGCTCCACCAAACTCTGTAGAGCATCCGCAGAAGATCTTTGTTTTTGTTGCAAGTTCTACATGGACTTCAAGACCAATGACGGTTTCATACTGTTTCATGCCTCTTTGCCTCCTTTCAGAGGAGTCGGGAATGCCCCTCTTTCTGCTTCATAAGCAGCCGCTGCACGGAGGATCTTGTGTTCTCCGAAGCAGTTTCCGATCATCTGGATACCGATCGGCATGCCTGCCTTGTCCTGTCCGCACGGAACGGTGATCCCAGGCAGACCGCAGAGGTTGACGGCAACGGTATAGATATCGCCAAGATACATGGCAAGCGGGTCCTTGAGACTTTCTCCGATCTTTGGTGCTGTGTACGGAGCAGCCGGTGCAAGGATCACATCATATTTATCAAAAGCACGATCAAATTCCTGTTTGATCAGGGCTTTGGTACGAAGTGCTTTCAGGTAATAAGCATCGTAATAACCGGAACTTAAAACGAAGGAACCAAGCATGATACGGCGTTTGACTTCCTCGCCGAATCCTTCTGTTCTGGTCTTTTTGTACATATCGTGAAGTCCCTCGTACTCTGCTGCACGATAGCCATATTTTACACCATCGAAACGTTCCAGGTTGGAGCTTGCCTCCGCGCTGGCAATGATATAATAGGCAGGGATCATATATTCCATTGTCTCTACGGAGAAAAATTCTACGATCGCACCCTGTGAGGTGAGGACTTTGAGCGTCTCCATAAAAGCATCTTTGACTTCCGGATCAAGACCTTTGGCGAGGAATTCTTTCGGCACGCCGAACTTCATTCCGAGAAGTTTCTTCTCCTCAATGCTCTTTGAGAAATCAAGGTCTTTGCGGTCGAGGGAAGTGCTGTCTTTCGGGTCATGTCCTGCGATCACTTCAAGAAGTGCGGCACAGTCTGCCACGTCTTTTCCGACCGGTCCGATCTGGTCAAGAGAGGAAGCATAAGCTACCAGTCCATAACGGGATACGGTTCCGTAAGTTGGTTTGATCCCGGTCACGCCGCAAAAAGAACTTGGCTGACGGATAGAGCCGCCGGTGTCAGAACCTAAAGCCATAAAGGCTTCTCCTGCTGCAACTGCCGCACAGGAACCGCCGGAAGAACCTCCCGGAACGTGTTCCAGATCCCACGGGTTCCTTGTCACACCGTAAGCAGAAGTTTCTGTGGTACTTCCCATGGCAAACTCATCCATGTTTGTCTTTCCGATCACGATCATTCCGGCTTTTTCCAGACGGTCGATGACTTCTGCGTTATACTGTGGTACGAAGTTCTCTAATATTTTTGATGCACAGGTTGTTTTTTTGCCTTTGATACAAATGTTGTCTTTGACTGCGATCGGCACTCCGGCGAGCGGTCCGGTGTAGGTGCCGTCCATGATTCCTTTTTCGACTTCTTTTGCTCTTGCAAGAGCATCTTTCTTATAAAGGTCAAGATATGCGTGTACTTTACCCTCTTTTTTCTCTATCTGATCAAAAACCTCTTTGACACCGTCCGCTACTTTGACCTGACGCTGTCTGATCTTTTTTGACAACTCCAGGGCTGTCATTGTCTGCAGTTCCATCCTCATTCTCCTATCCTATGGTCTTCGGTACCTGATACTGTCCTTCTTTTTCCTTTGGTGCGTTTGCAAGCATTGCTTCTTTGTTGTCTCCGTTTGTCACAACATCATCACGGAATACATTTTCATCACCAAAGATATGGGACAGAGGCTCCACGCCATCTGTATCCAGTTCGTCCAGTTTTTCTACATAATCCAGCATTTTCTGCATGTCCTGCTTTGCTTTTGCCTTGGCTTCCTCACCTAAGGAAAGTTTTGCGAGGATACATACGTTTTCGATTGTTTCGTCATCTATGATCTTTGCCATCTGACTTTTCCTCCTTCTCTTACGGCTCCAGTCTGTTCAGGTCTCTCGGGAACAGACACGCTTCACGGACGTTTTCTTCTCCAAGAAGCTGCATGGTCAGACGTTCCAGACCAATACCAAGTCCTCCATGTGGCGGCATGCCATGTTTGAAGGTATCCAGATACTGCTCCATTCCTTCTTCTTCCATGCCTCTTGCTGCGATCTTGGCTTTGAGCTTATCGTAGTCATGGATCCTCTGTCCGCCGGTCGTTACTTCCAGTCCGTGGAAAAGAAGGTCAAAACTTAAGGTAAACTTCTCATCACTCGGATCATCCATTGCGTAGAACGGACGTTTCTTGGACGGATAATGAGTTACAAATACAAAGTCTGCATCGTATTCTTCTTTGAAGTATCTTCCGATCAGAGCTTCTTCTTCTGGCTCCAGATCGTATGGGTTGCGGATCTTACGGTTATATTTCTCGGAAACCAGTTCTTTGGCTTTGTCAAAACGAATGGCCGGGATCTTGTCGACTTTTGGAAGTTGTACTTTAAGGATCTGAAGTTCCTTTGCGTAGTCTTTCTGAAGAAGTGCTACTGCATACTGAAGAAATCCTGTTTCCATTGCCATGATCTCTTCAAAGCTGTCGATGTATCCCATCTCAAAGTCAAGACTGGTATATTCGTTTAAGTGACGTTTGGTATTGTGTTTCTCTGCACGGAATACCGGTCCTGTCTCAAATACTCTGTCAAACACACCGACCATCATCTGTTTGTAGAACTGCGGGCTCTGTGCGAGGACCGCCGGTTTGTGGAAGTAGCTGAATTTGAAAAGGTTTGCTCCACCCTCGGCTCCTCTTGCCCCGATCTTCGGTGTGTGGATCTCTGTGAAACCGTTCTCATAGAGGTAATCACGGAAAGCACGTGTCAACGCTTCCTGGATCTTGAATTTGGAACGTTCCTGGATGTTACGGAGTGCGATCGGACGTAAATTCAGTTTTGCCTCCAGAGATGTGTTTAATTTCCATTTGTCGATCGCCAGCGGCATCGGCTCTGCCGGCTGTGACAGGATCTCAATTTCTCTGATGCGGATCTCTCTTCCATGAGGCGCACGTTCTTCTGCATTCAGGATCCCTTTCACGCGAAGTGTCATTGCCTCTTTGAGATCATGAATGGAAAGATTTGCCTTTTCATTTTCAAAAACAGTCTGAAAAAGTCCCTCTCTTCTTCTGAGGATCACGAACGCAACATCGCCCATATTTCGGATGCTGTGAACGGCTCCTTCCAGAACAACTTCCTGATCCAGAAGTTCCTCTCCTAACAGTGCTTCCCACGAAGTAACTTCTTTTTTCCATGTACCATCCAAAAACTCCATTTCCTCATCCTCCATATTATAAGTCTCTTAAAAGTTTCTATTATTATTCATCATATAAAAGCATCAAAAGCATCTGTGCTGTTTCTACCATGTTCGTTCCGGAATCCATGCTGGATTTCTGGATATAACGGTAGGCTTCATCTTCACTTAAATGATTTCGCTGCATCAGCATCATTTTTGCATTGGATATATAGTTCTGTTCTTTCCAGGATCGTGCCTTTGGTTTCTTTTTTTCTTTTCTTTTTCTTCGCTCCTGCTGCGTCAGGATCATATTTACTGTGTTGACAAGGTCGCTTGCCTTGACCGGCATCTGTACCGACAGGATCGATGTCGGCACTTCACAGATCACTCTTGCAGACGCAAGAAGCAGCATTTCAAAATCTCTTGGCATACACTCTGAAAGATCAAGATAATTCATATCCGGAAGCCGATGACTGCAGATCAGTACGCCGCTTCCAAGTTCGGAAGCACTTGACAGAGCATTTGATGCGGTTGTACATACAGATGCAACGGTAAATCCGTGCCGCGCCAGAACCGCACGGATTTTTTTTGCATCTTCGATTTTGGGTAATGCGATCACAATGCTGCTCATACAAGTGTTCTCCTATTTTTTGTCTTATGCTTACAGGCGATACAGGTATTCTTCTACTTCCCAGTCAGTTACCTGTCTGGTATAACGCAGCCACTCATCTTTCTTCTGTGCAAGATAAGTCCTGCAGAATTCTTCGCCCAGTATTCCCCGGATCCAGGTGCTGTTTTCAAAAAGCTCGATCGCATCTTTGAGTGTTTCCGGAAGATGCTCTGTCTCCTGATCCTGTGTTGCGATATTTGACGATTTTGTAGGAGAAATTTTGTTTCGGATCCCATCCAGTCCGGCTGCAAGACATACTGCAAACACCAGGTACGGATTGGAAGATGCATCCGGACTTCTCAGTTCCACTCTTGTTCCCTCTCCTCTTGTCACAGGGATGCGGACAAGTGAATTCTGATTATTCTCTGTCCAGGTAAGTTCTGTCGGTGCATCATATCCAGGAACAAGACGCTTGTAGGAATTCACGAGAGGATTAGTGATCAGTGCCATCTCCTTGCTGTGTGCAAGAAGTCCTCCGATAAAATAACGGGCCTCTTCACTTAATTCTCCCGGATGATCTGCGTCTTCAAACAGATTTCTTCCATTTTTGAATACAGAAAACTGGATGTGCATTCCGGAACCATTTACCTCTGCTCTTGGCTTCGGCATAAAAGTTGCATGAAGGCCATGACGCTTTGCAACAATACGGACTGCCATCTTGAATGTCATGATGCAGTCTGCGATATCACGGATCTCACCATAGCTGAAATCAATCTCATGCTGTGCCGGAGCTGCTTCATGATGGGAGGATTCTACTTCCATTCCCATATCCTCGAGAGTCAGCACCATGTCACGTCTTGCATTCTCGCCAAGATCCAGCGGACTCATATCCAGGTATCCTGCTTTTTCGTGTGTTACGGTTGTCGGATTGCCATTATCGTCTGTGTGGAAAAGAAAAAACTCACACTCCGGATCGATGTAGCAGGTGTATCCTTCCTGCTCCGCCTCTTCGGCTACTCTCTCAAGAATATATCTCGGGCTGTTTTTGTATGGTGTACCATCCGGCCAGTAGAGATTGCAGATCATTCTCGCAACTTTTCCCTGCTGCGGACGCCACGGCAGGATAGCAAACGTATCCAGCACCGGACGAAGATAAAGATCAGATCCCTTTTCAGGATCCATCCCTGCGATCTGTTCGCCGTTGATCATACACTGATTCGCTAACGCACGGGGAAGTTCCCGGGTCGTAACAGCGATATTCTTGATCGCACCGAACATATCAGTAAACTGAAGGCGGATGAATTCTACGTCTTCCTCCTCAACCATCTGTAATATTTCTTCTCTGGTATAATTCCCCATGCCATTCTCTCCTTATCTATTGAAAATAAAAACAAAAAAGGCGTACTTTCGGAAGGTTTACCCTCCAAAAGAACGCCTTTGTTCATGCAGGTATTATAGCAACCGGCATGGTCTTTGTCAACGTCTTTTTTCAGAGATTTGTATAACCCATCAGGGATTCATCTACGGCTTTGGCGGCTTCGCGGCCCTCGCGGATCGCCCATACGACCAGAGACTGTCCTCTGTGCATGTCGCCAGCTGTGAAGACTCTCGGTACAGAAGTTGCGTAGGCATCCGGTTTTGTCTCAACGTTTGTTCTTCCATTGATCGCTACGTGAAATGCATCGGTTACGTATTTCTGGCTTCCGAGGAATCCTGCTGCGATCAGGACCAGATCTGCAGGGATCACTTTCTCACTTCCCTCAACCGGAACCATCATCATCCTTCCGGTCTTTTCGTCTTTTTGTGCTTTAAGGTCTACGATCTTTGCCTTGCACACATTGCCTTTTTTGTCAGCGATAAATTCGGTGACGGTTGTCTGATAGATCCGTGGATCATGTCCGAAGACTGCGATCGCTTCTTCCTGGCCGTAGTCTGTCTTGAGGACTCTCGGCCACTGCGGCCACGGGTTGTTTGCAGCACGCTCAACCGGCGGTTTCGGCATCATCTCAAGCTGTGTCACAGATTTTGCACCAAGACGGACGGAAGTTCCTACGCAGTCATTTCCTGTATCACCACCACCGATGACAAGGACATGTTTGCCTTTTGCCAGTTCATATGGAACTTTTTCGAAGTTGCTGTCGAGAAGTGTCTTTGTGACCATTCCGAGGAAGTCTACTGCGAAATAGATCCCTTTTGCCTCTCTTCCAGGCACTTTGATGTCACGCGGGTTGGAAGCTCCGCAGGCAAGCACGACTCTGTCATACTGTTTCAGCAGGTCTTCTGCCTTGATGTCCTTGCCCACGTTTGTATTGAGGACAAATTTTACTCCTTCTTCTTCCATGAGACAGATTCTTCTGTCTATTACAGATTTCTCCAGTTTCATGTTCGGGATACCGTAGCGGAGAAGTCCGCCCGGGCGGTCGCTTCTTTCATAAACTGTAACACTGTGGCCTCGTCTATTGAGCTGCTGTGCTGCTGCAAGTCCGGATGGACCGCTTCCGATCACGGCGATGGTCTTGCCGGTGCGGACATTCGGTTTCTGCGGCTGGACCCAGCCTTCTTTGTAAGCGGTCTCAATGATCGCTCTTTCGTTTTCCTTTGTGGAAACCGGCTCTCCGTTTAAGTTACAGGTGCAGGCTGCCTCGCAGAGTGCAGGACACACTCTGGAAGTAAACTCCGGAAAACTGTGTGTCTTGGAAAGTCTCAAATATGCCTGTTTCCAGTTTCCTGTATATACCAGATCGTTTGTCTCAGGAACAAGGTTGTGCAGAGGACAGCCGGATGCCATTCCTCCGAGCATCATTCCTGACTGGCAGAAAGGAACGCCGCATGCCATGCAGCGTGCGCCCTGAAGTTTCTGTTTTTCTTTGCTGAGTGGAGTCCGGAACTCATTGAAATTGGCAATCCGGACCTTTGGCGGCAGTACTTTGGCTGTCTCTCTGTTATATTCTAAAAATCCTGTTGGCTTTCCCATGTTTCCTCATCCTCCTTAATGCTTTGCTCCGATGCTTTCGTAAAATGCTTCCATCTGTGCCTGCTCACTTGTCAGTCCTTTTTCTTCCAGTTTGGCGCTGAGTGTAAGCATCTTTTTATATTCGTTCGGAATCAGTTTCTTAAAGTGCGGCAGGTAAGCATCAAAGTCAGCAAGCACTTTTGCACCCAGTTTGGAGCCTGTTGCCGCAACATGGGCTTCGATCAGATCACGAAGTTCTTTCTTATCATATTTGTTCTCTACTTTTTCGATAGAGATCATTGCCTTGTTGATGTTTTTGTAAAGTTTGTTCTCAACATCAAGTACGTAAGCGATACCGCCGCTCATACCTGCTGCGAAGTTCTTTCCGGTGCGTCCGAGGACTACGACACGACCGCCTGTCATATACTCGCATCCGTGCTCGCCGACACCCTCTACAACTGCGTAAGCACCTGAGTTACGGACTGCAAAACGTTCTCCGGCAACACCGTTGATAAATGCATATCCACTGGTAGCACCGTAGAGTGCAACGTTACCGATGATGATGTTTTCTTCCGGTTTGTAAGCTGCTTTTTCCGGAACTTTGACGATCAGTTTACCACCGGAAAGTCCCTTTCCGAAGTAGTCGTTGCTGTCACCGGTAAGGTTCAGTGTAAGACCCTTAGGGATAAAAGCACCGAAACTCTGTCCGCCGGCTCCGTGACAGTTGATCACGATCGTGTCATCCGGAAGTCCCTTTCCGGTCTGTCTGGTGATCTCTGCACCGAGGATCGTACCAAAGGTACGGTCTGTGTTTGTTACGTCTACATCGAGTTCGATATGTTCACCTTTGGCGATCGCTTTGCCGCATTTCTTGAGAAGGACTTTTTCATCCAGAGTTTTTTCCAGTTCGAAGTTGTAAACTGCCTTTGGATCGAAGGTCACTTTCTGTCCGTTTCCGGCATATGGGTTATCGAGGATCGCGCTTAAGTCAACTTTGCCTTTGTGCGGCTCTGCCTGGGAAGCTTCCACAGACTGTCTTAAGAGGTCTGTACGTCCTACCATCTCATCGACAGTGTGAACACCAAGGCGTGCCATATATTCTCTCAGCTCCTGAGCGATAAATCTCATGAAGTTTTCTACGTATTCCGGTTTTCCACGGAAACGTTTACGAAGTTCCGGGTTTTGTGTTGCCACACCGACCGGGCAGGTATCCAGGTTGCAGACACGCATCATGACGCATCCCATGGTTACAAGCGGAGCTGTCGCAAAACCAAATTCCTCTGCACCGAGAAGTGCTGCAATGGCAACGTCACGGCCGCTCATCAGTTTACCGTCTGTCTCGATGCGGACACGGTTACGGAGTCCGTTCATGATCAGAGTCTGGTGTGTCTCGGCAAGACCAAGTTCCCACGGAAGTCCTGCATTGTGGATGGAACTTCTCGGTGCTGCACCGGTACCTCCATCATATCCTGAGATCAGGACTGTCTGTGCTCCGGCTTTGGCAACACCGGCTGCTACAGTACCTACACCTGCCTCAGAAACAAGTTTTACAGAAATATCTGCATAAACGTTTGAATTTTTAAGGTCATAGATCAGCTGTGCCAGGTCCTCGATAGAGTAGATATCGTGATGCGGCGGCGGGGAGATCAGACTTACGCCAGGTGTTGAATGACGGGTCTTTGCAATCCACGGATAAACTTTCTTTGCCGGAAGATGTCCGCCTTCACCTGGTTTTGCACCCTGTGCCATCTTGATCTGGATCTCTCTTGCGGATACCAGATAGCTGCTGGTAACACCGAAACGTCCGCTGGCAACCTGTTTGATCGCAGAACAGCGGTCATTTTCACTTCCTGCGGAAGCGATACGCTCATCACTCTCTCCACCTTCACCTGTGTTGGATTTTCCATGGAGATGGTTCATAGCGATCGCAAGTGTCTCATGTGCTTCCTGGGAAATAGAACCGTAGGACATCGCACCTGTCTTGAAACGTTTTACGATCTCATCTACGCTTTCTACTTCGTCGATCGGGATCGCTTTTTCCGGATAATTGAATTCCAGAAGTCCACGAAGGGCTCCATGGCTTTCCTGGTCTACGACTTTTGTATATTCTTTGAACAGTGCATAGCTTCCTGTTCTTGTAGATTCCTGAAGGAGATGGATCGTCTGCGGATTGTAGCGGTGTTCCTCTCCCTGGCTTCTCATCTTGTGTGCACCGACACTGTCAAGTGTGAGGTCTGTATTCAGTCCCAGCGGGTCAAAGGCTTCAGAGTGAAGTCTGTCTACGTTCTCCTCGATATCTTCCAGTGTGATTCCGCCTACACGGCTTACAGTTCCTGTAAAGTATTTATCGATAACATCCTTAGAGATACCGATTGCCTCAAAGATCTGAGATCCCTGATAAGACTGGATCGTGGAAATACCCATCTTGGATGCGATCTTGACGATGCCACTTAAGACTGCGTGGTTATAATCCTCAACTGCTGCATAATAATCTTTATCCAGCATATGGGTATCGATCAGCTCGCGGATCGTTTCCAGTGCGAGATATGGGTTGACTGCACTTGCACCATAACCGAGAAGAGTTGCGAAATGATGGACTTCTCTCGGCTCGCCGGATTCTACGATCAGACCCAGGGAAGTACTCTTCTTGGTTTTTACGAGATGCTGATGTACTGCGGATACCGCCAGAAGAGACGGGATCGGCATATGGTTTTCATCTACTCCACGGTCAGAAAGTACGAGGATGTTTGCGCCGTCACGGAATGCCTTGTCAACCTCCACGAAGAGACGGTCGATCGCTCTCTCCAGTTTCGTACTCTTATAATAGAGAGTAGATACAACAGCAACTTTGAATCCATCTGCCTTCATGTTTTTGATCTTGAGCATGTCTGTATTTGTGAGGATCGGATGAAGGATCTTGAGTACATGGCAGTTTTCCGGCTGCTGTACCAGAAGGTTTCCGTCCTTACCTACATAAACGCTTGTGGAGGTAACGATCTCTTCACGGATCGCATCGATCGGCGGGTTTGTTACCTGTGCAAAAAGCTGTTTGAAATAGTCGAATAAAGGTCTGTGCTCATTGGAGAGGACAGCAAGCGGGGTATCTACACCCATGGCTCCGATACTCTCTGCTCCGTTTAATGCCATGTTGCGGATAGAGGTACGGTACTGTTCGTAAGTATATCCGAACGCTTTCTGAAGGCGTGCACGGTGTTCCGGTGTGTACTCTTCCATACGGATATTCGGGATCTTGATGTCTTTAAGCTGTACGAGATTACTGTTCAGCCATTCGCCGTACGGCTGCATTTTTGCGTATTTTTCTTTCAGTTCATCATCGTCGAGGACTTTTCCCTGAACAGTATCTACCAGGAGCATTTTGCCCGGATGGAGACGTTCTTTGAGAACAATCTTCTCTTCCGGAACCGGCATGACACCGACCTCAGAAGAAAGGATCATATAGCCGTCGGAAGTAATATAATATCTGGATGGACGAAGACCATTACGGTCAAGGACTGCACCCATCACATCACCATCGGAGAACAGGATGGAAGCCGGTCCGTCCCATGGCTCCATCATGGTTGCATAATACTGATAGAAATCTCTCTTCTCCTGGGAGATCGTGTCGTTGTATGCCCATGGCTCCGGGATCGTGATCATGACTGCAAGCGGAAGTTCCATACCACTCATTACAAGGAATTCCAGTGTATTGTCAAGCATTGCGGAGTCGGAACCGTTGCGGTTTACGACCGGAAGGACTTTGTGAAGCTGGCCTTTGAGGTATGGAGATTCCATATTTTCTTCTCTGGCGAGCATCTTGTCGGCATTTCCACGGATGGTGTTAATCTCTCCGTTGTGTACGATGAAACGGTTCGGATGTGCTCTCTCCCAGCTTGGGTTTGTGTTGGTACTGAATCTGGAATGTACCATTGCGATCGCGGATTCATACTCCGGATTCTGCAGGTCTGCAAAGAAAGTACGAAGCTGTCCGACCAGGAACATACCTTTGTAAACGATCGTTCTACTGCTCATAGAAACAACATAAGTGTTGTCATTACTCTGTTCAAACTCACGACGTGCGATGTAGAGCATACGATCGAATGGGAGACCCTTTTCGACATCCTGTGGTTTTTTGATGAATGCCTGCATGATGCATGGCATGCACTCTCTTGCCTTGTGTCCGAGGACCTCCGGGATCACAGGAACGTTTCTCCATCCGAGAAGTTCCAGTCCTTCTTTTTCCACGATGATCTCGAACATTTTTTTTGCCTGGGCGCGTTTGATCTCGTGCTGCGGGAAGAAGAACTGTGCGATACCATATTCTCTTTCCTCACCGATATCAAAGCCCTCTTTCTTACAGGCTTTTTTGAAAAATTTATGGGAGATCTGCAGAAGGATACCAACACCGTCACCGGTTTTTCCCTCTGCATCCTTACCTGCACGATGCTCCAGATGTTCTACGATCCTGAGAGCATTCGCAACAGTTTCATGTGTTTTCTTTCCTTTGATGTTGACAACTGCGCCGATACCACAGTTGTCATGCTCAAATTCCTGGCGATACAGGCCCTGTTCTTCTCTCGTTACTTCCTGCATAATCTTCGTCCTCTCTATCAAAAAAAATTATATTATTCTTTATTTTGCTGTTTCCTGCTTTCTTTCTCCTTTGCGTATGCGTCTGCTGCTTTTACGAAGCCGCGGAATAAAGGATGTGCATGGTTCGGTCTGGATTTGAATTCCGGATGTCCCTGGGTTCCCTCGTAGAACGGATGATCCTTGATCTCGATCATCTCTACGATATGTCCGTCAGGGGAAGTTCCGGCGATCGTCATGCCTTTCGCAGCAAGCTCTTCACGGAATGCGTTGTTGACTTCATAACGATGTCTGTGACGTTCCTGGATCTCTTTCTTTCCAAAAAGTTCCAGTGCTTTGGAGTTATCTGCAAGTACACATGGATAGCTTCCAAGTCTTAAAGTTCCTCCAAGGTCTTCTACACTCTCCTGATCCGGCATCAGTGCGATCACCGGATGTTTGGTAGCTGGGTTCAGCTCGATGCTGTTTGCATCTTCATATCCTAATACGTGGCGGGCGAATTCTACGATCGCCATCTGCATTCCAAGGCAGATCCCAAGGTACGGGATCTTGTGGACACGGGCATACTGTGCTGCCAGGATCATTCCCTCTGTACCTCTGTTTCCAAATCCTCCCGGAACAAGGATACCGTCTACATTATGAAGTGTCTGGTCGAGATTCTTCTCATTTAATTCTTCAGAATCCACCCAGGTCAGTTCTACTTTGGCTCTGCAGGAAATCCCGCCGTGTTTCAGAGCTTCCACAACACTTAAGTAGGCATCATGGAGCTGTGTATATTTTCCTACCATTGCAATGTTTACTGTGCTCTCCGGATTTCTCAGATCGTTGACCATCTCTGTCCACTCGGTAAGATCCGGTTTGCGGTTCTCAAGTCTCAAGGATTCCAGAACTACATCGGCAAGTTTTTCTCTTTCCATTGCAAGAGGAGCTTCATATAAATATTCTACATCAAGGTTCTGTAATACATGGCTGACCGGTACGTTACAAAACAGTGCGATCTTGCCTTTGATCTCATCTGTCAGCGGATGTTCGCTTCTGCATACCAGAACGTCCGGCTGGATTCCCATTCCCTGAAGTTCCTTGACACTTGCCTGGGTCGGTTTGGTCTTCATTTCCTCAGAAGCTTTGAGGTATGGGATCAGGGTTACATGAATGAGGATTGCATTGTCATGTCCCACATCATGCTGGAACTGACGGATGGATTCCAGGAACGGCTGGCTCTCGATGTCACCAACGGTTCCTCCGACCTCGATGATCGCGATTCTCTCTTCTTCCGGTGATTTGGCGCGGTAAAAACGGCTCTTGATCTCATTTGTAATATGAGGAATGACCTGTACTGTCCCTCCTCCAAAATCTCCGTGACGCTCTTTCTGCAGGACTGACCAGTAGATCTTACCGGTTGTCACGTTGGAATTTTTATCAAGGCTTTCATCGATAAATCTCTCATAATGACCAAGATCCAGGTCTGTCTCTGTACCGTCATCAGTAACAAAGACCTCTCCATGCTGGATCGGGTTCATGGTTCCCGGATCGATATTGATATAAGGATCAAATTTCTGCATGGTCACCTGATAACCTCTTGCCTTGAGAAGCCTTCCCAGGGACGCTGCCGTGATCCCTTTACCCAGTCCGGATACAACACCGCCTGTAACAAAAACATATTTAACTGACATTGTGATTTCCTCCTCCATCTGTGTTACACATATTTGTCTGATAAAAGAAAAAGCGCCAGAAGCGGATGAAGGGGCTGGTTTACCCTTATCTGCCTCTGACGCCTTTGTCAGACACGACTCTTAAATATGTGCATTACTATACCGTATTTTGGACACTTTGTAAATATGTAATTTTTATATAAATCGCATTTTTTTATCTTTTTTTCCTGCACATTCTGCCAAAATCAGTGACAGTTTAACAGCCGCAGTCGATCTTCTTATTCAGTTCTGCCTCAACATCCAGCGGATAATTTCCGTCAAAACATGCCTTGCAGAGAGGAAGTCCTCCTGCCATTCCCTCCAGGAACTCACTCTGCATGTATCCAAGGGAATCTGCACCGATCATTTTGCGGATCTCTTCGGTGCTGTGATTGGAAGCGATCAGCTGGTCATTGGACGGTACATCTGTTCCGAAATAACATGGATGAAGGAACGGCGGGGAGCTGATACGTACATGCACTTCCAGTGCTCCGGCTTTCTTGAGCATGCGGATCAGGTTTGCGATCGTGGTTCCTCTTACGATGGAGTCGTCGACCAGAACGATCCTCTTACCCTTAACTGCGGATTCCAGGACGCTCAGTTTGAGGTGAACGCTGGATTCACGCTCCTCCTGGGTCGGTTTGATGAAAGTTCGTCCGATATAGCTGTTCTTATAGAAAGCAAATCCAAATGGAATTCCGGATTCTTCGGAATATCCCTTGGCTGCCGGGATGCCGGACTCCGGTACACCAGCCACAAGATCTGCTTCTACAGGATAAGATTTTGCAAGAGATTTACCGCCGCGGATACGTGCATCGTAGATCTTGACGCCATCCATCTCGCTGTCCAGTCTTGCAAAGTAAATATATTCAAATACACAGTGTGCATGTTTACCGCCGGCGAGTTCTTTGTTGGATTCGATGCCTTTCTTTGAGATGGTGACCATCTCTCCTGGTTCAATATCTCTTACGAACTCTGCGCCGACAGAGGTCAGTGCACAGCTTTCGGATGCGAGGACATAGGTATTATCCCTCTTGCCAAGGCAGAGCGGTTTCAGCCCAAGCGGATCACGGATACCGATCAGTTTACGCGGGCTCATGACCACAAGTGCATAAGCACCTTTGAGTTTGTGCGCGGTCTTGAGAACGGCATCCTCTACTGTCCTAGTGTGTACACGCTCTCTCGCTATATGGAACGCAATGACTTCTGAGTCCGTAGTCGTATGGAAGATCGCTCCATTCTGGATCAGTTCCCATTTCAGTTCCGGTGTGTTGATCAGGTTTCCATTGTGTGCAAGTGCAAGTGTTCCCTTAATATAGGACAGGACAAGCGGCTGTGCATTCTCTGCTACCGATGCTCCTGTCGTTGAATAACGTACATGACCGATGCCAAGATCTCCTTCCATATTGCGGATAGTATTCTCACGAAGGACTTCACTTACAAGTCCGAGATCCTTATGAAACTGGATGTTTCCTCTTTCGCCCTCTGTGCGGGAAACTGCAAGTCCGCAAGACTCCTGTCCACGGTGCTGCAAAGATGTAAGACCATAATAAATAGAGGAAACCACATTCCCTCCATCCAGATCGTACATACCAAATACGCCGCAGGCTTCCTTTAATTCTGCCATCAGAATTTCCTCCCATTCTTTTCAAATGCTTTCTGCTTTCTGAAGTGCTTTTCACAGTGAAATTATAATAGAAGAAAGTGATTTGTCAACCCTTGTCCCCTCAAAAAAGCATACAAATAAATTCATCCGTCCAAACAAAAAATTTGAAAAAATTTTCGAAAAAGTTGTTGACATCCCGATTTTTTTGTGTATACTACAACACATAAGCAACGGCGCTTTGGAAAACAAAATCCAAGGCGCCTTTTTTGTTTATCTGAGAGTTTTTATTTTAATTACGAAAATTAAGATTAATGGAGCATTGAAAGGAGATTTTATTATGGCACAGAGCATTCCTGAAATCTACGGCAGTCTTGTTTTTAACGACAAGATCATGCGTGAGAAATTACCGAAAGACATGTACAAGGCACTGAAAAAAACGATTGAGAACGGTACACACCTGGAACTTGATGTTGCCAACTCCGTTGCAGTTGCCATGAAAGAATGGGCTCTCGAACATGGAGCTACCCATTACACTCACTGGTTCCAGCCAATGACAAACTTCACCGCAGAAAAACATGACAGCTTCATCTCCCCGACAGGCGACGGACAGGTGATCATGGATTTCTCCGGTAAAGAACTTGTAAAAGGTGAGCCGGATGCATCCAGCTTCCCGTCAGGCGGTCTTCGTGCTACATTTGAAGCAAGAGGATATACCGCATGGGACCCTACATCACCGGCATTCATCAAAGACCGTACCCTTTATATCCCGACTGCATTCTGCTCCTACAGCGGAGAGGCACTGGATAAGAAAACACCTCTTCTTCGTTCCATGGATACCCTGAACAAAGAGGCTGTCAAGATCCTCCGCCTTCTCGGAAATACAGAAGTAAAACATATCGATACCACCGTTGGTCCGGAACAGGAATACTTCCTGGTAGACAAAGACCTCTATAATAAGAGAAAAGACCTGATCTTCTGCGGACGTACCCTGATCGGTGCTCCGGCTCCAAAAGGACAGGAAATGGAAGACCACTACTTCGGAACCCTGAAACCTCGTGTATCTGCTTACATGCATGACCTGGACGAAGAGCTCTGGAAACTTGGAATTCCGGCTAAAACAAAACATAACGAAGTTGCTCCTGCACAGCACGAGCTGGCTCCTGTATTCGATACCACAAACGTAGCAGTTGACCACAACCAGCTGACAATGGAGATCATGAAAAAAGTAGCTGCCAAACACAACATGGTATGCCTGCTCCATGAGAAGCCATTCGAAGGAATCAACGGAAGTGGTAAACACAACAACTGGTCCATGAGCACAGACACAGGTGTCAACCTTCTTGATCCTGGCAAAACACCTGCAGAAAATACACAGTTCCTGGTATTCCTTGTAGCAGTCATCAAAGCAGTGGATGATTACGCAGATCTTCTCCGTATCTCTGTTGCAAGCGCAGGAAACGATCACCGTCTTGGTGCAAACGAAGCTCCGCCGGCAGTTGTATCTATCTTCCTTGGCGATGAGCTGACAGAAGTACTCAAAGCGATCGAAAACGACGAATTCTTCGTTGGACACGGTGCTGTTCAGATGGATATCGGAGCAAAAGTACTTCCGCACTTCGTAAAAGACAACACAGACAGAAACCGTACTTCACCGTTCGCATTCACAGGAAACAAATTCGAGTTCCGTATGCTTGGATCTTCTTCTTCCGTAGCAAACCCGAACATCATCCTCAACACTGCTGTTGCTGAAGTATTAAGCCAGTTCTATGGGGAACTCAAAGATGTTCCGGCTGACGGAATGGAATCCGCTGTTCATGAATTACTCAAAAAGACCATCAAAGAACACAAACGTATCATCTTCAACGGAAACGGTTATACAGATGAATGGATCGAAGAAGCAGAAAAACGCGGTCTCTACAACCTGGTATCTACTCCGGATGCACTGCCGCACTTCACCGATGAAAAGAATGAAAAACTTCTTACCAGCCATCACATCTTTACACATGCAGAGCTTCATTCCCGTTATGAGATCAAGCTTGAGAACTATGTAAAGACACTTCATATCGAAGCCGGCACTATGGTTGAGATCATCCAGAAAGATCTTCTTCCGGCAGTTACTACATATATGGAAAAACTGGCTCAGACTGCAGCACTTAAGAAATCAGTCGTTCCGGATATCTCCGTATCCGCAGAAGCTGCACTTCTTACCAGACTGACAGAACTTTCTGAGACCATGGTCAAAGATCTGGAAAGACTCAAAGAGGATACTGCAATGGCAGAATACGAAGTCGACAAAAATCTTCTCAAGAGTGCAAAACTCTATCAGAGTGTTGTACTTACCGATATGGAAAAAGTTCGTGTTTCCGCTGATGCAGCAGAAGCTCTGATCCCGGATTCTATCCTTCCATATCCGACATACGGCAAACTGTTATTCTCCATCTCTGACTGATTCAGAGGACAACAGACAATTTCATACCGGTAAAACCAGGGGATATCTCATGAAACATGAACTACTTCATAATTCATTATCGATTTCCTCATCCATTAATCACACGATACGGTATCCCCTGTTTTACATATACTTGATTCGTAAAGGCGCGAAAATGATGAAATTTCATTCTCGCGCCTTTTCTGAATATTGAAGCCACACTAATCTTGTCAACTTTTTAGGGAAAGAGAGGTAACTTTATGTATTCATCAGTAAACACTATATGGGTGCTTTTTGGCGCCGCGCTTGTCTTCTTTATGCAGGCCGGATTTGCAATGGTAGAAACCGGCTTCACCAGAGCAAAAAACGCTGGTAACATCATCATGAAAAACCTTATGGACTTCTGTATCGGTACTCCTACTTTCTGGATCGTCGGATTCGGGATCATGTTTGGAGCAGGAAACGGATTCTTCGGAAAGATCGGCGGCATTGCCACAGAGGCAAATTATGGTTCCGCAATGCTTCCTGACGGCGTTCCGTTCTGGGCATTTCTGATCTTCCAGACAGTATTCTGTGCAACCTCCGCTACGATCGTATCCGGAGCCATGGCAGAACGTACTAAATTTTCTTCCTATTGTATCTACAGTTTCCTGATCAGCCTGATCGTTTACCCGGTATCCGGACACTGGATCTGGGGCGGCGGATTTATCAGCCAGATGGGCTTCCATGATTTTGCAGGTTCCTGTGCAGTACATATGGTCGGTGGTGTTGCAGCATTTATCGGTGCCATCATCCTTGGACCTCGTATCGGCAAATACGGAAAAGACGGCAAGTCCAAAGCGATTCCTGGACATAACCTTACCATCGGTGCTTTAGGTGTATTCATCCTCTGGTTCTGCTGGTTCGGATTCAACGGTGCATCTACCGTCAGCATGGAAGGCGATGCTATCGTAAGTGCAGGTAAGATCTTCGTAACTACTAACCTTGCAGCAGCTGTTGCAACTGTCACTGTTCTTCTTATCACATGGGTAAGATACAAAAAACCTGATGTTTCCATGTCCCTCAACGGATCTCTTGCAGGTCTGGTAGCGATCACAGCAGGTTGTGATACCGTTTCTCCTACATCTGCAGCTATCATCGGTATCGCTTCTGGTTTTGTTGTAGTATTTGGTATTGAATTTATTGACAAAGTACTCAAAGTCGATGACCCGGTTGGTGCTGTCGGCGTTCACGGATTAAACGGTGCCTTTGGTACTCTTGCTGTTGGTCTTTTCTCCGATGGTACAGGTACGGAATGGAAAGGTCTCCTCGTAGGCGGCGGTTTCCACGGATTTGGTGTACAGTTTATCGGTATGATCATCACCATCGCATGGGTTGCTGTTACTATGACGATCATTTTCCAGGCGATCAAACATACGGTTGGTCTTCGTGTAACTGCTGAAGAAGAGATCGAAGGTCTGGACTCCAAAGAACATGGTCTTACAAGTGCATACGACGGATTCGTTGTACACGACACTATGACTGTTCCAACACCTATGGGTGTTACAAAAGCAGCTCCTTCCGCAAACACTTCCGCAAATGTTGCACCTGCTGAAGTTGCAACCACCATTCCGGAACTTCCGAAGGAAGGCGTACATAAACTGACAAAAATTGTTATCATCACACGACAGAGCAAACTTGAAGAATTCATGCATGCAATGAATGAGATCGGTGTTACCGGTATCACCATCACAAACGTTATGGGATGCGGTGTACAGAAAGGTTCCCGTTCCTACTACCGTGGTGTTGAGATGGATATGAACCTGCTGCCGAAGATCAAGATTGAGATCGTAGTCAGCCTCGTTCCGGTAAGAACCGTCATCGAAACAGCCAAGAAAACACTTCACACCGGTCAGTACGGCGATGGAAAAGTCTTCGTATATGATATCGAAAACGTTGTCAAGATCCGTACCGGTGAGGAAGGATTTGAAGCACTTCAGGATACTCAGCCGCTGGAATAAGATTCCCCCGGCAGTATTAATAGATTTTCCTCTAAGCAAAAGCAGCTCTTCTTTCTGTGTAGAAGGGCTGCTTTTCTGTCGTCTTTTATTCTTCTCTTGTAAGTTTTGGCAAATTCCACCGGTAATGCGCTGCCAGATAACGGATCAGTATTACCACCGCTGAGGCTCCCACCATCGCTGCGACTGCCCCAAAATTCCGGTACAGTACCACACAGACGATTGCTCCGACGATAGACGCGCATGCATAAATATGGCGCACCAGGATATACGGCGGCACACCTGCCATGACATCACGGAGAAGTCCTCCGCCGACACCTGTGACGGTGCCAAGGAACACCAGCAGGAAAGTATAATCCATATATCCATGGGCGATCCCTGTATTCACACCTACCACAGTAAAGATTCCAAGCCCGATTGAGTCCATGACAAGCATTACTTTGTCATAAGTCTCCCTGTTATGTCCCTGAAGGAGTTCCTTCTTAAGATACAGGATCATAAAAACAACACAGGATGTGACCGTTGCGACGACCGTATAAACCGGATGCTGGAACATTGCCGGCGGCACGATCCCGAGGATCACATCACGCACTGCCCCTCCTCCTACAGCTGTCGTGACTCCCAGCACGATCACACCAAAAATATCCATTGCCCGATCTACCGCAACCATGGCACCGGATGCCGCAAAAGCGATCGTCCCGACCATTTCCATAATAAATGTAATGAGCTGCTGATAATCCATAACTTCCCTCTCCAATTCCCCTTTATTTGTTTACTTTCTCACAAGAACTTCTCCGCTTCCTGTGTTTGTCCATCTGTCATCCCTGACTGCGATCTTCCCTCCTGTCAGAACGTAGTCAAATCCCTCGCAGAACTGATCCGGATCATCAAAATCTGCTTTCACCTTGAGATTCTCCAGATGGAAAATATTGATATCTGCTGCCTTCCCTGCCTCCAGAACGCCACGGTCCAGATGCAGAGGTTTCGCTGCTCTTCCTGTCATCTTGTAGACAGCCTCCTCGATCGTAAAGATCTGTCTGTCACGCACATAGTCCGTAAGCACCTTCGGAAATGCGGCATAAACCCTCGGATGATATTTGCCACCTGCCGGATAGATCGCATCTGAGATCAGATTTGCATATTCATCCTTCAGAAAATGCAGCATGTCTTCTTCCGATGCGATCGTGTCAAGCATTGTGACCTGACAGTTTTCTTCGATCAGAATGTCATACAGTGTATCATACGGATCATTTCCTGTAAAGTCTGCGATCTCCTGGATCGTTTTTCCTGCATAGGCTTTGTATTTCTCTGTATGGAGCGTGCTTGCATAGATCTGGTCAAAACCTGCCAGTTCCACGATATTTTCGAATTCATCAGATGGTGTTTTGAGGACTTCTGTCAGATGTTTACGGTATGTTCTGTCCTTCAGTCTCCGGATGATTTCATCCGTACCGCCTTTCTGGCATTCCGGTGGAAGCACATGCACGAGCTGTGTGGAACCTGTCAGATACGGATACAGGTCAAAATCAAGCTGCACACCCTCTGCCCTCGCCTGTGCAAAAAGCCGGAGGGCTTCTTCACATTTCGTTCCCCAGTTTTTCTTTCCGATGCATTTCACATGACTGATGTGCAGCGGGATATGAAGTGCCTTTGCTGCATGGAGGACTTCTTTCTGTGATTCGATCAGACTGTCGCCTTCGCTGCGCACATGCGTCGTGATCGGGATCCCGGTATCTTTGAGCGGACTTAAGACTTCGATCAGGCTTTTTTCATCGTATTCAAATTCCGGCGCATAGGCAATACCAAGACTGATACCGAGTGCTCCTGCGTCCAGGCTCTCCTCGATCTGCTTCCAGGCTGTTCTTAATTCTTCTTTCGTCAAACTTCCTGTCCTGTAGCCGGCTGCACAGGCACGGATCGTTCCGTTTCCCGCGAGCATTCCTGTATTCACGCTCCGCTTCGTCGCTTTCAGGGCATCCATATAGGCGTGGAAGGACTCTGCTGCCGGGCAGCTTTTGTCTTCCTTTATATATTTCTCCGGCGGATTTCCGGTAACGCTACTGATAAAACCAAGAATCTCCTTCTGATGTTCTGTTCCAACCGGTGCGACCGAAAGGCCGCAGTTTCCATTCACAACTGTCGTAAGTCCCTGACGGTTCAGAAGTTCATCGTCACCGTTTTCCAGTGCCTGCCAGTCTCCATGTCTGTGGATGTCAATAAATCCCGGCGTCACATAGCCGCCCTTCGCATCCAGGATCCGCTCCTTCGGAAAATCAGAAGGAAACTCCGTCGTCTTTGTGATTTCTTTGATCCGGCTTCCTTCTATTATGATATTGCCCTCAAAAGGAGCCTCGTTTTTTCCATTTACGATCTTTCCATTACAGATGATATAATCTGCCATTTTGCTCACCTCTGCCGTCATTATAACCGTAATCATGTATTCTTGCAATTGGATATTGCAAAAACTTTTTATTTGCCAAAAATATTTTTATATTGTTATAAAAAAGCAGGAAAAAGCGATACACACCCGCTTCCTTTAAGAAACAGGCTATATCGCTCTGTCTGTGATCGTGTATTTTATTGTGAGGATCACATTCCCAGGGAATCTGCCCATGCTTTGAGAGCATTCTTGTCCGCACTTCCGAAACGTTTGCCTTCTTTCCAGTTGGCAGATGCTGCGGCTCTTTTTATTCATCCAGTCAAGGTCTGCATTGGTGTACGGTACTGCAGGCTGGATTTCAAAAAGATCTGCTCCTGTAACTTCTGCCAGGGCTTTTGCCATCTTTGCTGTTACTCCGCTTGCTGAAAAATATGCTACTAATTTCTTTGCCATGATAAAGTTTCCTCCATTCTGTTTGACATTAAAATTTTAATTTGTTACTATGAGTATAACACTTAAACCTGACTTTAGGTCAATACCTTTAGGTAAAATATAGAGTAAATTCCGGTTTTATTTTATGGTTTTACAGATTATGGAGGAATGTAATGGACGTTATCAGTATCAAAGACTTTCCGGGGATCCGCATTGGAAATGCACAGAATGTCGATGGAGGAACAGGATGTACCGTTATCCTGAGCGAAGGCGGCATGTGCGCGGGACTTGATGTCCGCGGGGGCGGTCCTGCTTCGAGGGAAAGCGAACTTCTCAAGCCGCTTGCCAATGCACAGACGATCCACGCCGTACTCTTTGGTGGAGGAAGTGCATTCGGGCTGGATGCCGGCGGCGGTGTCATGCAGTTCCTGGAAGAAAAGGACATCGGTTTTGATGTAGGCGTGACTAAGGTACCGCTTGTCTGCCAGTCGGATCTTTTTGACCTGACCGTAGCTGATCCACACTGCCGCCCGGATAAGGCGATGGGATATGAAGCCTGTAAGAATGCTTATCTTGACAATTACCAGGATGGAAACTTCGGTGCAGGTACAGGAGCAACCGTCGGTAAATTTAAGGGGATGGATTTCTGCATGAAATCCGGCATCGGAAGTTACGCCGTGCAGATCGGTGAGCTTAAAGTCGGCGCGATCGTTGCGGTAAATGCACTTGGTGATATTTACGATCACCACTCTGGCAGGATCATCGCCGGTCTACTCAATGAAGACCGTAATTCTTTTGCTGATTCTGCGAAACTGCTCTATCAGTCTTATGAAGTACGCGAAAACAAATTTACAGGAAATACTACGATCGGTACCATCATCACCAATGCAAAATTCGACAAAAGCCAGCTCTGCAAGATCGCCGGTATGACACACAATGGCTATGCCCGCTCCATCCGTCCGGTGCACACTTCTGCTGACGGCGACAGTATCTACGCCCTTTCCATCGGAACCGTTGCTGCAGACTGCGATATGGTCGGCACGCTTGCAGCCGATGTCATGTCAGAAGCGATCCTCTGTGCTGTTCGTAGTGCGAAGTCCGCTTATGGTTATCCTGCGCTTCGCGATCTTAACTTTTAATCGAAATATCTGAATTCAGGAGGTTTTTATTATGTATTCTATCGGAGAAGTATCTGAAATGTTTGACCTGCCGGTCTCCACGCTCCGCTACTATGACAAGGAGGGGCTTTTTCCGGATATGATGCGTGTCTCCGGGGTCCGCAAATTCAGCGACCGCGAACTGGAGACTCTGCGTGTCATCGAATGCCTCAAAAAATCCGGCATGGAGATCAAGGACATCCACCAGTTCATCGAATGGTGTGCCATGGGAAAGGAAACTTACCCGCAGCGCCGTGCCATGTTCCAGCGTCAGCGTCAGAATATCGAGGCAGAAATTGAGCGTATGAACCAGGCACTTGATATGCTGAAATACAAATGCTGGTTTTATGACCAGGTAATGAAAGGTGTCAGCGAAGATCAGCTTCATGCGATGATCCCGGATTCTATGCCGGAAGAGATCCAGGTAGCCTACGCTCACGCCCACGAAACAAAATCCGCATAAAATTTTTATTCATAAGCAGCACAAAAGCCATACTCCGGGATCATGGCAGTAATCCTTCGGTATGGCTTTTGTTATGGCAAAATTTTGATTTACTTATATGTGTCTGAACATTTAATTCTAAGGAATTATTTGATAAAGCTTACGTGCTTACAGATTTCTTCTACTGCTTTATCTTTTCTCTGGTTGAAGATCACTTTGTTCTCTTCGAAGAGGTTACGTCCTTCTGTGTCGATGGATACGATCAGAGGTCCGAATTCTTTGCATGCACGCTCTGTATTTTCTTTCATACCACCTTTACCGATGATAACACGAACGCCTGTCTCTCTTACGAATTCGTATTCGAATTTTTCCATACGCATACTGGTTGTCGGTCCTACAGATACCATTTCGAACTTGTCATTTTCCAGTGGACGGATGATCGGGCCAGCGTGGAAAATTGCTGCGTCTCTTACGTTTACAGGAAGTTCACGGCCTTCTTCAACGAGACGTCTGTGAGCAACGTCACGACAGGTTGTCATGCCGTGTGACCTTGTTTTGGAGGAAAAACTGGATATCGCGATCGTCAATGCGGAACAGCCTGCAATTGACAAATGTAATTCTCGCATTATTGATACAGAGGATCTTTATTTCTGTGTTGCACCAGATCATCCTCTTGCCGAACAGAAGACAATTCTTCTCACTATGCTCGCAAACGAACCTCTGATTCTCTTTAACACAGATTCTGTGCAGGTCATGACACTGACCCGGCAGTTCAAAGCAGTCGGTGTAACCCCGCGTGTTATCCTAAACACCAGCCAGATCACGACACTCATCAATATGGTCAAATCCGGTCATGTAGGAACCTTCCTGTATCGTTCTATTGTGGAAGCACATCCAGATATTGTCGGGATCCCGGTCATGCCATCGATTGAGCAGCGTATCGGTGTCATCTGGAAAAAAGGCAAATACCAGAACACCACTGCTGAAAAAGTGATCAAATACATAGAGAACTTCTGAATTTTTCCATAAAAAAAGATAGCCGAACTATTTATTGTCAGCTATCTTTTTTTATTGCTATTTCCAGGCTCCGGTCTCATCTTCGATTCCGAATTCTTTCGGATCGAAGGCTGGATCTTTGCCTTCTTTCTTTTGTTTTTCGTAATCTTTAAGAAGTGCGACGGCTTTTGGTGCGAGAAGTGCAATCGCAATGATGTTTGCCCATGCCATCAGGCCATAGCCGATATCGCCCATCGCCCATACTGCATCCGCATTTACAATGGCTCCCATGAATGATGCCGCAAGAAAAACTGCCCGTGCGATTGCAATGGCTTTCTTGCTGTTGCCGGTAAGATAACGGATATTGGACTCTGCCTGGTAACAGTATCCTGTCATGGACGTAAATACAAACAGTACAATGATAATTGCCAGTACCTTACCGCTCCACGTTCCAAACGTGCTCATCAGCGCATACTGTGTCCATTTGATTCCGGCTTCGATGCCGCCGGTCTGGCTCATTAGAAGATTTCCTGCACCATCGGTGACATCAAAGGTTCCTGTCAGAAGAACGATCAGTGCAGTTGAAGTTCCGATAAATAAAGTATCTACATAGATAGAAAATGACTGGATCAGTCCCTGTTTCACCGGATGGGAACATTCTGCCGCTGCGGACACGATCGCACCGCATCCCATTCCGGCTTCATTTGAGTAAATTCCTCGTTTGACACCCCAGGAAACAGCAGATCCGAGAATACCGCCAAGTACTGCATGTACACCAAACGCAGACTGCACGATCATCAGAAGGATCCCCGGAAGTTTGGTGATATTCAGTCCGACAATGATCAGCGCTGCCAGAATATAGATCGCGCACATTGCCGGTGCCAGCATTTCCGCGATATGGGCAATACGTTTGATACTTCCATATACTACGATTCCAAGTACGATACAGCAGATCGCGCCCACAAGGATCTTATTTACAGAAAAAGCTTCCTCAAACACAGTTACCAGTGAGTTAATCTGCACACCCGGCATGAGGAATCCAGGTCCCAGAAAGGCAACTACTGCAAACACGACCGCATATGGTTTGCACTTCAGGCCTTTTTCTATGTAATATGCCGGGCCGCCGGTGAATTCTCCGTCAGGACTCTTGACTTTGTATGCCTGGGCAAGTGCCGATTCAACAAAGGCAGACGCTGCTCCGATCACAGCGATCATCCACATCCAGAAAACAGATCCCGGTCCGCCATAAAAGATCGCAGAAGCGACGCCGGCAATATTTCCCATACCTACGCGGGCACCTACTGTTGTAGCAAATGCCTGAAATGGAGTGATTCCGCTCTCACTCTCTTCTTTGGATGTCAGAAGTTTGACCATTTCTTTCACTAAGCGGATCTGTGGAAATTTAAGACGCAGTGACAGATAAAGTCCAACTCCAAGACACAAAACAACCAATACCATGCTCCAGACTATCGCATCCATCTGGTTTACAAACATTGAAAATTTCTCCATAAGCCCCTCTTTCCTAATACTATACTTTAATACTACTATATTACGCTAAATCGTGAAAAAGCGCAACGAAATATTGATATTATCTATGTTTTACTTTCTTTTTTTCTATATTTCTCCCGATATCTCATTTTTTCACAAAAAAAGAACAAAGAAGTTCTATTTAAAACTTCTTTGTTCTTCTTAAATAGCAGGGGATGAGAGAATCGAACTCCCACCAAAGGTTTTGGAGACCCCTATCATACCATTTGACCAATCCCCTA